>Ga0209018_1000920_pt1 | contig 25697 bp, 22 predicted proteins | sample YNPBryBLVA2012_FD_185814 | JGI IMG/M metagenome (GOLD analysis project Ga0209018, IMG submission 185814) | Anoxygenic and chlorotrophic microbial mat microbial communities from Yellowstone National Park, USA - YNP Bryant BLVA 2012 (SPAdes)... ...
CTTGCCGAAAAACACGCTGAACACCACCATGCTGAACAGCGGCTGGATCACCGCCCACGCCGCCCCCAGCGCCGTCTGCTTGTAGCGCACCTTCACGTCCCGCCACACCAGGAAATACACCAGCTCCCGGTAGGCCCACAGCTCCCTCAGCTTCAGCCCCACCCACCCGCGCGTCGGCTCGATCACCAGCACCGGCGCTTCCGCGCCTTGCGCCGCCGCCTCCACCGCCGGGTTTGCCTCTCGCGCCGCCATTCAGCTCTCCATCGGACGGTAATAGTCGTAGTACTTCTTGTAATACTTCCGCCCCGTGCCCGGCGGCACCCACTGGTTCAGCACCGTCCCCAGAATCCGCGTCCCGTCTTCCTTCAGCCGCCGGACCACTTGCAGCGCGTCCGCCTGCCGCGTCTCCCCGGCGCGCAGCACCAGAATCACGCCGTCGCTTATCTGCCCCGTCACCCGCGCGTCGCTCACCAGCAAAACCGGCGGCGTGTCCACAAACACATAATCGAACTCCACCCGGAACCGCTCCAGCAACGCCGCGAACCGTTCCCCGTGCACCAGCGCCCCCACGTTCTTCACCGGCGGCCCGCTCGGCAGCACGTAGAGGTTCCGCATCTCGGTCTGCCGGTAGAACGCCTCTCGCGGATAGGCGCTGACCGCCGTCTCGTCCTCCAGCAGATCCGCCAGCCCCCACGTGTTCTCCAGCCCGAACAGCACGTGCTGCTTCGGCTTCCTCAGGTCCCCGTCCACCAGCAGCACGCGCCGCCCCATCTCCGCCAGCGCCATCGCCAGGTGCGCCGCCACCGTGCTCTTCCCGTCCTGCGGGTTCGGGCTCGTCACCGTCACCAGCCGGCACTTCTCTCCTTCCGCCGTGAACAGCAGCGACGTCAATACCGCCCGGAAGCTCTCCGCCAGCAACGTCGGCTTGTCCCCATGCCGGATCACCTCCACCTCCACCGGTCCGCTCCCGTTGCCGCTCTCCAGCAGTCCGCCCGCCTTCTTCTGTCCTCCGCCCAGCCTGAGCCACCCGCGCTTCGGCTGGAACAGGTCCCCGCTGGGAATCACCCCCAGCTCCGGCAGTTGCAGCACCGCCACCGGCTCGCCCGGCTTCTGGAACTTCATCTCCCCGTGAAACAGCAGCACCGCCAGCACGGCGCCCAGCAACAGCCCCGTCACCACTCCCAGCCCCCCGCCGAGGTAGACATTCCGCAGCACGGCGCGCCCGCTCGGCGCCGCTGCATCGATCACCCGCACGTTCTGCGTCGGCACCGCCGTGGCCACCCCCGCCTGGTTCACCTGCTGCAACAGCGTGTTGTAAATCTGCCGGTTGGACTCCACCTCCCGCTTCAGCAGGTTGTACTCCAGCATCCGGTCCGCCTGCCCCCGCACCTGCCCCGTCTGCGCCGCGAACGACCCCACCAGCAGCTGCTCCCGCCGCTTTGCCGCATCCAAATCCGTCCGCAGCCGCTCCAGCACATCCTCCCGCTCCTTCTCGATCGCCCGCCGCACCTCCGCCATCTGCGCCTTCACCCGCTGCACCCGCGGGTGGTTCTCCGTGAACGTCGTCGTCAGCTCCGCCAGCTGCTTCTCCAGTTCGATCATCTGCCCCCGCAGCTGCATCAACGCCGAACTCGCCAGCCCCTCCGGCAGGCTCTCCGGCCCGCTCTTCAGAGCCGTCTCATAACGCGATTGCCTCACGATCCGGTCCGTCTGGATCTGCGCCAGCTCCCGCTGCAGCGCCAGCATCTTCGCGTCCGCCAGCGTCAGCGCCTGCTGTGCGCCTTCCACCGGCGCCGAGTCCAACCCCGTCCGCGTCACGAAATCCTTCAGCCGCGTCTCCGCCTCCTCCAGCTTCTCCTTCTGCTCCCGCATCTGGCTCTCCAGCCACTGGTTCGTCGTCTTCGAACTCCGCGCCCGCGCCTCCAGCGCCTGCTCCTGATACTCGGCCACCAGCACGTTCACATACTCCGAAGCCACCTCCGGAATCGTCGATTGGCACGTCACCCGCACCACGCGCGTCCCCTCCACCGCCTGCGCCCGCGCCGTACCCACCGCCTGCTGGATCGCCTCCCGCATCGCCTCCACCGGGCTCGAAGGCCCGAATCCCAATGCGTTCCGCACCGCGTTGAACGCCCGCGCCACGCCGCTCCCGGCAGGCGGCAGCGTGGGGATCGTTTCCCGCTCCAGCCGCTCCGCCGCCCGCTGCCGCATTGTCGAGCTGTTCAGAATCTCCACCTGCGTCAGAATGTTGGCCTGCGTCGCCGAATAGATCCCCCCGCTTGCCTGCGGGTCCACCTGCGCCAGCCCCATGAAATTTTCGTTGATCCCCTGGATCTCCACGCTCGCCTCCGCCGGATACGTCAACGGCTTCGGCAGCACCACCGCCAGCCCCGCCAGCATCCCCGCCGCCGCCAGGCCCGCCAGCAGCCATTTGCGCTGCTTCAGCGCCTGCAAGTAGTCCTGGAACGTCCGGGCGTGCAGCGCATCGGCAAACGTCCCGAACATGCCCTCCCCGTAGGCCCCATACCCGTACCCCGCGCCGTAGCCGTAGCCGTGGCCCGCCGCCGGCGCCCCCGCTCCGTCGCTCCGCACCGGCGTCAACGCGCTCTTCTCATCCTGCGGTCCCATCTCGCTTCCCTTCCCTACCGCCGCACCCACACCCAGATCAGGCTCGTGATCAGCGCCGGCACCGCAATCAGCCCCAGGTTGGCCGCCGTCCTGCCCGCGCCCGATTTCCGCGGAATGTACAAAACATCATTCGGCATCAGCGGAAAATCGTTCGCCTTTCCCTGGAAAATCTCCCGCAAATTCACCGGAATTTCCGCCCTCTGGCTCGTGTCCCCCACCACCCGCAGCACCCGCGCCTTCTCCAGGTCCGCCAGCGGCCCCGCCCCTGCCATCGCCAGAATCTGGGCTGCCGTCAGGTGCTCCCGGTCCTCCAGCGGAAACGCCCCGCTCCGCGCCACCTCCCCGGTCACATACACCGGCTCCAGCTTCGTCGCCACCACCACGTCCTGCGGCTTCATCACGATGTTGTCCGCAGGGTCCGCCAGCTCCCCCGTCAACGTCAGCGCCACCTCCCCGTACGTCGTCTTTCCATCGGTCGACTCCGTCACGTTCTTCAGGTCCAGCCGCCCCTGCTCCGCCCGCCGGATCACCCGCACCCGCCGCATCGCCGTCGGCAGCAGCCCGCCTGTCCGCATCAGCACCTCCCCGAGCGTCTCCGGCTTCGTCCCCAGCGGATATACGCCCGGCTGCTTGAACGCTCCCACCAGATACACCGGATTCGCCACCTCCTGCGGGCGCGCCGTCTCGATCACGCTCACCACCACCTGCGGCTCCCGCACAAACAGCTTCAGCCGGTCCGCCAGCGCCGCCTCCAGCTGCTCCACCGTCAACCCCGCCGCCCGAAGCCGGCCCACCACCGGCAGTGTCAGGAACCCCTCCCCGTCGATCCGGAACGGCTTGTCGCTGATCTCCTCCACATTCTGCGCCCGGATCACAATCTGGTCCCCCGCGCTCAGCAGATACACCGGCCGCGGCCCCTCCGCCTGCTGCGCCGGCGCCGGCGCCTGTTGCGCCACCGCCATTCCAGCCGCCAATGCGAGAGCCATCAGCTTCGAAATTCTCCGCATTTTTCCTGCCTTTGACGTTCCGTTTCCGCCGCTACATCCATCCATTCTGCTACATCCCCCTCTGCGCTTTCAGCGCCCTTCCCCCGTCCAGCTTCTCATCCAGCTTCTCCACGAGCAGCGTCAGCTTTTCGATCCGCTCCCGCAACTCCTCCACGCTCCCGCCAGCCCCGTCCCGCCGCTCCCTCAGAAACGTCCTCACCAGATCCGAGAGGCTCCTTGCTCCCGTCTGCCGGCACATCTCATGCAACCAGGTGTACTCCTCTTCCGAGACCCGGAAATACACCAGTTTCGTTCGCGCTCTCATCACCGTCATGCCGTCCCTCCCCGAATGGCCTCTCCCGCCAGCCAGCCGCGCTCCCTGAGCCTGTCCATCCATACCGGCCCCACTTCGTATTCCGGCGCCAGCTCCTTCAGCAACGCCACCGCCTGCTCCTCGTCCCTCCTCTCCACGGCCGCCCACGCTCTTTCGACCCAGTCCATCACGACCAGGTGGCGCGCCGCCTCGCCGCGGAACACCTTGATCTTCTCGTGCGTCGTGGGCGCAATCCGTTCCCCTTCGCTGATCACTTCTTCGTACAACTTCTCGCCCGGCCGCAGCCCCGTGTACCGGATCTCGATGTCCCGGTTCGGCTCCAGCCCGGCCAGCCGGATCATGTTCGCCGCCAGATCCGCGATCTTCACCAGCTCCCCCATGTCCAGCACGAACACCTCGCCCCCCTGCCCCATCGCCGAGGCCTGCAACACCAGCTGCACCGCCTCCTCGGTCAGCATGAAGTACCGCCGCACCTCCGGGTGCGTCACCGTCACCGGCCCGCCCTCGGCAATCTGTTTCTGGAAGATCGGCACGACGCTCCCGCTCGAGCCCAGCACGTTTCCAAACCGCACCGACATGAACCGCGTGCGCCCGTGGTCCAGGTCCTGGAAGCTCGACACCACCAGCTCCGCCGCACGCTTCGACGCCCCCATCACGTTCACCGGGTTCACCGCCTTGTCCGACGAGATCATCACGAACGCGCGCGCCCCCGCCTCGCACGCCGTCCGCGCCAGGTTCCACGTTCCCAGCACGTTCGTCTCCAGCGCCGCCACCGGATGCATTTCCATCAGCGGAACATGCTTGTAGGCCGCCGCATGATAGACCACCTCCACGCCGTGCCTGCCGAACAGTTCCCGCACGTCCCCCTCGTTCCTGACATCGGCCACCGCCGCGGCTACCCGCACCGATGGGTGCCGCTTCCGCACCTCACGGTCGATCTCGAACAGCCCGCTCTCGCTCTGGTCCGCCAGCACCAGCAGATCGGGCTCGAACTGGGCGATCTGATGGCTCAGCACGCTCCCGATCGATCCCGCCGCCCCGGTCACCAGCACCACGCGCCCCTTCAGGCTCGCGCTGATCTGCGCCTTGTCCAGCCGGATCGGCTCCCGCCCCAGCAGGTCTTCGAGCGACACCTCCCTCAACTGCCCGCTCAACCGCTGCCCCTCCAGCAGTTGTCCCAGCCCGGGCAGAATCCGGCACGGCAGGCCCGCCGACCGGCAGTTCGCCATCGCCTCCCGCACCTGCCGCCCCGTCGCCGACGGCATCGAGATCGCCACCTCTTCCACCAGCACCCCGCGCCGCTTCAGCCGCTCGACCACGCGGATCATGTCGCGCCCCGTGCCCAGCACCCGGTGCCCGCTCACCACCTCCCCGCGTATCACCGGATTGTCGTCGATGAACCCCGCCACCCGGCACCCAAGTTCGGGGTTCATCCGCATTTCTCTCGCGAGCGCGATGCCCGCCGCCCCCGCACCGTAAATCAGTACGTACTTCCGCCCGGCGCCCCGTGGCTCCTGCATCGCCAGCTCTTTCGCGATCCGGGCCAGCATCCGCAGCCCCGCCGTCAGCAGGCTGCAGATCACGAAGTCGATCAGGTAAATGCTGCGCGGCACCAGGCTCCCTTGCGTCGCCAACAGCAGGGCGCTGAACACCGACGAGGCCACGATGTTCGCCGCCCCCAGACGCAGCAGGTCCCGCGTGTCCGTCCATCGCCACCAGCCGTGGTGCAGCCCGAAGGCGAAGAACACGCACAGCTTCACCGCCACCGCCGTCATCGCCACCAGCGGAATCAACTGCCGCTCCGCCCGCGGCACCGACAGGTCGAACCGCAGCAGATACGCCGCCACCACGCTGGCCGCCGACGCGCCTGCCAGCATGAGTGCGATCGCCCACCGCCGGTGCCGCTCAACCCACATTCGCATCGCGGACCCCTCCGCTATCAGCTTCGAGACCAAGCAGCTCCAGCCACTGCGGCAACACCGCGCCCCAGCCGTGCCGCTGCGCCCTGCGCCATGCGGCTCCGCTCAGCCTCGCACTCAGCCCGTCCTCCTCGGCCAGCCGCAAGACCGCTTGAGCCATCCCGTCGGCATCTGCCGGCCGAACCAGCAGGCCTTCCACTCCGTCTTCCACCAGAAAAGGCACGCCCCCCACGCCCGTGCTTACGACGCACAGCCCGCAGGCCATCGCCTCCACCACGCTCACCGGCGCATTGTCCACGTTCGTCGTGTTCAGAAACACGTCCGCCTCGGACAGCGCCGCCCCCACCTGCTCCTTCGGGATTGCGCCCCGGAACTCCACCGCCCTTTCCACGCCGAGCCGCCGCGCCGCCTCGCGGCACTGTGCGAGACTGCCGTCCTTGTCCGCCCCGTACATCGCCAGCCGCGCTTCCGGATGCCGCTCCCGCACCCGCGCCAGCACATCCACGGCCATCCCGGGGTTATAAATCTCGTGAAAGGACCGCAGCCACACCATCCTGGGCGCCGCCCGCAGGCGCAGCCGGAACGGGTACCGCTCCAGTTCGATCGCGTTCGGGATCACCCCGATGTCCGCGCGCCACCGCGCCAGCGCGTCCCGCAAGTATCCGCTCGGCGCTACCACCGCATCCGCCAGCCGCAGCAGCCGCGCCACCCGCTCCCCGTGCCGCCGGGCAAACTCGGGCAGCCGGCCCCCATGCAGCGCCAGCACCAGCCGGCGCCCGCGCGCCTTCACCGCCCGCGCCACTGCCTCCGCCCACAAGAACGCCTGCCCGCTGTAAACGTCCACGATGGCTGCCCCATACGAGCCCCGCGCCCCCAGCGCCGCGCCCACCATGTCCGCCAGCCGCGCCGGTTTCCACATCCTCTCCGACGCCCGCAGCACCGGCACGCCGGCGCGTTCCAGCCGCACGGCAAGGTCCTCGCTGTAGGTGCGCCGCCCGTCGTGCGAGGACAGGAAATTGCCTACCAACAGAACCGGCGGGATTTGTTTCCCGGCTCCCGCCCTCATCTCGCGAACCGCTCCTGCTGAGCCGGCGCAAGCGCGGGCAGCACCGTCAGAAACGCCATGCCGATGGCGAGGCCCGGCGCCGACGTCCGCATCGCGTTCACCACCATGTACGCCAGAGGCCACACCAGCAGCGCCATCAGCAGCCCGCGATAAGGGCGCATTTCGCGCGAGCCGGCGATGGCGAGAGCCCGTCTTCCCAGCAACCAGAACAATGCCAGATACGCCGCCACCCCCAGCAGACCGTGCTCCGACAGCGCCCGCGTGTACTCGGTGTGCGCGGTCACTCCGCTTGGATGGAAAAACTTCGACACGCCCACGCCAACGCCGAAAACCGGAAACTCCTGGAAGATCTCCCAATCCGCGGCCGCCAGCCGTTCCCGGCCCGACATCTCTTTCTCCCCGAAACGCTCGGCCAGCTTCCCGCCTGTGTAAGCATTGACAATCGGAAAGGCGACGGCAAGCACCAGGGCCACGCCCGCCAGCCCGAGCAGGATCTGCCGCTTGTAGCGGTGTCCGGACATCACCAGCGGTCCCGAAACCAGCAGCGCCGCCGCCAGCGACAGCACTCCGCCACGGGAAAAGGTCATCGCGCTTTGCACTGTGAACAGCGCAGCCAGCGCGGCCAACAGCACGCGCCACCTCCACCCGGTGCGCGCCAGCAGCGCCGTCATCAGCACCAGAAGCGCCGCCATCGCCAGCGAGGAAGAGACCTGGTTCGGCCCGAATCCACCGCTCGACTGGAAATTGGACTCCGTGCCGAACCGCACCTCCTGCATATACGACGAGCGCACCGTCACCGCCGCCACTCCGGCCATCGGCGCCGCGAATGCGATGGCAGCCCGCCACATCTCGGCCGCCGTCACGCGCAGGTTCGAGCAATACAGAATGGCCATGGCGAGCGCAATCGGCCCCGAGAGGTGGAACATCGCCTGCTTGCGGAACGTGTCCAGTGGGAAGTAGACGAACGGGAACACCGCCGCCGGCAGCAGCAGCGCCAGATAGAGCACGGCATGGCCGGGCAGCCGCACGCGCCCCAGCCGCACCAGCCCGATGAAGCACAGCAGCGACACGAGGTACTTGGCCGTCTCGTGGAAGGTGTATGCCTTCGACATGCGCCACAGCACCTCGCTGCCGCTCACATAGCAGGCGCACAGCAGAACCACGGCCGGGTTCTTCGTATACAGCGACACCGCCAGAACGGCGAGAATCGTCGCAAAGGTGTGCAGCGTGGCCAGCGGCGGCAACTGCCGCATGGCGAGGCCCAGCGCGGCGTGCAGCACGAAGATCCATGCCAGACGCCCCAGCGACGGCATTTCTCCTGCTGCGGTCCCGGGCGCGGCCGCTCCCGGCCAGCCTGCCCGGCGAGGCAGTGCCATTTGAGGAGTCATCTTTTGACGGGAGGCGCCGCGTCCGCCCTCCGCGAAATCAATGCGGCAGCGGGGCCAGGCGCGAGTGCAAGCTACCGCCCTGAAAGTCCCATTCCCCGGACCTTCCCCAGAATCGGAAGGGGAGCTTTGTAGGGGATATCATGGCATCCAGTCTGACAAATGTCAAGAGTTACTAGTACAAATGGTTATAATTTCCCCGATCTTCATTAATTTGAGTGAAACCTGTCGCAAGTCACAGATTGCCGATTTCGATGCGGAGGACGCGCCAGCCGCTGTCATCGAGCACCAGTTGGGCTGTGCCTGTGCGTGGGCTCAAGTCAACGCCCAATTTCAGCCCGGCCTGGCTCGGCCGCCACTGCCACTCGAAAGTGGCGTCGGCGAGGCCGCGGCCGGCGGGGCGCAACTCGGAGATGCGGATCAGGGAGCGGACGGCGACTGGCAGGACGATGCGCTCGCCGCCGGCGTCGCCAGGCGCGCGATGCCGCCAGCTTTCCGCCTCCCGGCGCGCGGTCTCCTCCAGAATCAGCCGGCACAGGGGTCCGGAAGATGTCGCGATCTCGGAGGTCTGGGCCAGCCCCAGTTCCAGCCAGCGGTTCCATTCAGACCGCGCGTCGCGCGCCTCGGGGCAGTGCCCGGCATAGCTGCTGTCTACCGTCTCGGTGCGGGCGGTGCGAAACGGCTCGCTGGCCAGCAGAGCGCGGGAGGCTTCCTCCACGGTGGGAGGAGGCACGCTACAGCCGCCGCAGGCAAGTGCGAAAGCCGCGGCGGCAACAGACAGCAGGCAGGGCTTGCGGGCGGCAGGGGGCGATGCCATGCGGGCCGCGTTCCTCGGGAGTGATTCCGGCGCGGCCGGCATGGACGTCATCTTAGTCGCGCGGGCACGCGGCCCGCAACAGGGGAAGGCCAGGAACAGACTCCAGAGACGCCAAGCCCCGGCCTGGGCGTCAGGCCGGGGCGGTGGCGCAGGTTGTTCGAAGAAAGCGGATCCCGGGCCGGTCAGGCGACCTCGGAGGCCTTGTAGCGGGACATGATCTGATGCATCTGGTCCTTCACATGAAGTTTCAGCTTCTTCAGGCGGTGCTCCTCGAGTTCGTCCTCCGGGGTGAGATGAGGCTTCGACTCGATCGCCTCGATCATGCGCTTGTACTCGGCATGCTTCTCGGCGAGCGCGCGAAACTCCTCATTGTGCTGCATAAGATACTCTTTCAGCGCTTCCTGGGTGAACTTCTCCATGTGACAGGCTCTCCTTGGGGTGGAAAGGTCCGCGCCTTGCCTTCGTCTCGAGGGGGTCTGTGATGGCGCGGCGCAGGGACCGTTGCATCAGTGCTACCCGGCGGCGGCTCGGAGAACCGCCGTCATCCTGACACTAACACGTTTGAAACCTTCAGACAATCCCATCGAGACAGGATGCGCCGGCGCGGTGACAGGCGCCGGGCAGCCCAATGGCGGGAAGCGCGGCAGCGCGGGATGGAAAAGCGACCGGAAGGGTGGAACCGGGCGGGCGAGTGTTGTAAGAGTGGGACCAGAGGGAGGTTCCTGTATGCCTCACTACGTGTACGTCTGCAAGGACTGCAAGAAGGAATTCGAGAAAGTGATGCATATGGATGAGCTCGGCAAGAAGAAGGTGGAGTGCCCGCATTGCGGGAGCACGAAGGTGGAGCTGGCCGTGACGACCTTTTCGGCCGTGACGTCCAGGAAGAGCTGAGCGCGGGCGCGGCGCGGCCGGGCAGGACCTGGCCGCGCTCACTGGCAGAGAGTCCGGAAGGGCGGCAGAGGCGGGGCTCTACCAGCGGGGCAGGATGCGGCGCCAGGCGGGGTCGACGTGCTTGCGCATCTCGGCGGCGTCGTCGCGGCGGCGGTAAGGGATCTTTTGATACCGCTCTTCGAGGCGGGCGACCTGGTCCCAGTCGAGTTCTGCGCCGAGGCCGGGACGGTCTGGTACGCGCACGGCGCCATTCTCGAATTGGACGCGGCCGCCAGCGAGGATTTCGTCCGAGGCGTGCTGCCAGGGGTAGTGGGTGTCGCAGGCGAACGTCATCGCGGGCGTGGTGCAGCAGGCATGGGTCATGATCAGCAGGCTCAGGCCGAGGTGGTTGTTGGAGTGCATGGAGAGGCCGAGGCCGAGCCAGTGGCAGAGGTCGCCGAGGCGCTGCACGGCGCGGATGCCACCCCAGTAGTGGGGATCGGAAAGCACGATCTGGACGGCGCCGGCGCGCCAGGCGGGGACGACATCCTCAAAGCCGGTGACGGCGACATTGGAGGCCAACGGAGTGTCGACGTCTTCGGCGAGCAGGCGGCGGCGGACCTCGGCCATCGCATCGAGCCCGGCGACGGGATCTTCGAGATAGCCGCCGCCGGAGAGCTCTTCGCGCAATGCGAGGCCAATGCCGACGGCCGTGTCCACGCTCCATGCGCAGTTGGGATCGATGCGGAGAGGGCAAGAGGGGCCGAACTCGGCGCGGAGCTGCCGGATGGTTTCGATCTCGATTCCGGGCTCGAGGACGCCGCCTTTCAGCTTGATTTCGCGGAAGCCGTACTGGCTGACCATCTGGCGGCACTGTTGGACGATGGATTGCGGCGTCAGGCATTCGCCGTATTCGTCGTCGCGCGAATCGGCGCCTTCGCCGCCACCGCCGGCGTGCTTGTAAAAGAGGTAGGCGGAGAAGGGGGCGGCATCCCGGGCGCGCCCGCCGAGCAGATCGCAGACGGGCTTGCCGACAGCTTTCCCGATGATGTCGAGGCAGGCGGCCTCGACGGCGGTGAAAGCGCGGCGTTCGGCGTCGGCGGGGTTCTCGCCGGGGACGAGCCAGGTTTGGGAGCGGTCGCCCGAGGAGGCGGAACCGGCCCAGCGGGTCCACAGCGCGTGGAGGGCGAAGGGATCCATGCCGAGGACGTGCTGGCGGACGGCTTGCAGCGCGGCGAGGGAGCCTTCGCCGCCGTGGGTTTCCGCGACGCCGGAGATGCCGTCCGTGGTGTCTAGGCGGATGACGGTGCGGAGGGCGTAAGGAGAGTGCAAACCGTAGGAGCTGCGGAGGGGCGGATCGGCGACGGCGAGCGGGTGGACGGAGAAATCTTTGATCACCACGGAGGCAAGATATCACGGAGCGGCTTGCGGGGACGATTCGGGGTGGGAAGGGCGTCTGGCGCCGCGGTTGAAATGCGGGAATTCGGGAGAAAGAAGCTCCGGGCCAGCGCGCCCCCGGAGCAGCGGAGTCATCCGGCTGCCGCGCGGGCGCACGAGGAGCGGCGGGCGGGGAGGTGTGGGATCAGGGGGGAGAGCGGACCCGGGGTTACTTGCGCATGCCGGGGTTGGGGCTCTTCAGGCGGAGCTGGCGGAGCTTGCGGGGGTGCCGCTTGGGCTTGTGGATGATGAAGGTGCCGTTGCCCAAGTATTCAGCCTGATAGAGCTTCTCCTGGTTCTTCTCTGCCAAGTCGACCTCCAAAAGACTCAGTGTAGCAGAAGGCGCCGGGACGGCAAGCTTGCGCTAATGTGGAAGAACCGGCGGGGGCGGTGAAGCGCCGCCGGCACAGGGAGAAGTGACAGCCATGGGCAGAAGGTGGAAGGCAGGCGCGGCGCTGGCGGCGGCATGCCTGCTGGTTGCCACGGCGGCGGCGCAGACGCCCGCGGCGGCGAAGATCGGCGAACTCGCCGGGGAGGTGGCGCGGATCACGGGGCTGAAGGTTCGCAAACCGGTGCGGGTAGAGACGCTGACACGGGCGGAGTGGAAGCGGTATGTGGAGGAGGAGATCGAGCGGCAGGTGAAGCCGGAGGAGATCCGGGCCGACCAGCTGGTGCTGCAACTGCTGGGGCTTGTGCCGCGGGATTTCGACCTGAAACAGGCGACGATCGACCTGCTGGCGGAGCAGGCGGCGGCAGTGTATGACCACCGTCGAAAGCGGATGCTGTTGCTGGAGGGCGGGCATGGGGGCGGCGCGGACGACGCGGTTCTGGTGCACGAGCTGGCGCATGCGGTGGCGGACCAGCACTACAGCATGGAGAGGCTCCTGGACAAGGGCGCGAAGACGGGCGAGCAGCAAACGGCGAGGCTGGCGGTGGTGGAAGGGCAGGCGATGTGGGTGATGCTGGAGTGGCAGTTCGGGAAATCGGGGATCGGGAGCGTGAGCACGAACCGGGAGACACTGGAGCGCATGCTGCCAGCGTTGGGGACGATGGCGGCGGCCAGCTACCCGGTGTTTGCGAAGTCGCCGCTGTACTTGCAGGAGACGCTGCTGTTTCCGTATACGGCGGGCGTGCTGTTTCAGCAGGCTGTGATCGAGAAGATTGGCAAGCGGGCGTTTCGCGCGGTGCTGGAGAAGCCGCCGGCGACAACGCACGAGGTGCTGCATCCGGAGGCGTGGCTGGAAGGGAGGCGGCTGGAGGCGCCGCCGGCGCCGGTGCCGGAGAATGAGAAGGCCTACCGGCGGCTTTCGGCGGGGATCCTGGGGGAGTTCGATCTTCGCGTGCTGCTGAAGCAGTATTGCGGCGAGGAGGACGCGCTGAGGCTGGCGCCGCAGTGGCGGGGCGGGAGCTATGAACTGCTGGAGCACAAGGCGACGGGGAGGCCGGCGCTGCGGTGGTCGGCGGCGTTCGAGGAGGAGGCTGCGGCGCAGGACTTTGCGGAGAGATACAGGCGGGTGCTGGAAGGAAAGTCAAGCGGGCTGACGTGGAGGGCGCTTGGAAAGGGGCGCCTGGAGGGGATCAATTCGGATGGAGTGTTCCGGGTGGAAGTGCGCGGGCGCGCGGTGGGGGTGGTGGAGGGGCTGGAACCGCGGGAAGGGGCGGGACGTCCTGCGATATAGTAAAGATTCCTTCCCATGCTGGACCGCCGAGCGTTTCTGACACTGGCCGGGTCTGTGCCATTGCTGGGACAGATCAAGCCGCCGAAGCCTGCACCCGAGCTGACGATTATCCTGAACAGCGGAGAGCGGCTGCTGCTGAGCCGGTTCCGCGGCAAGGTGGTGGTGCTGGAGCTTCTGCTGACGACCTGCCCGCACTGTGCGACGTGTTCGGCGATTATGCAGAAGCTGCACAACGAGCTGGGGGACAGGTTCCAGCCGCTGGGGACGGCGATCAACCCGAATTCTTTGACGGAGGCGCGGCTGCTGGTGCCGGCCTACATCAGCAACCTCGGGCTGAAGTTTCCGGTGGGCTACACGCCGAGGGAGGAAGCCTACACATGGCTGGAGGCGCATCCTTCTGCCGGTCCGGTGTATTTTCCGCAGGTAGTGATCATCGACAAGCGGGGAGTCATCCGGCATTATTTCCCTGGTGGACACGACTTCTTCCGGAACGAAGAAGCGAATATGCGCCGGCTGATTCTTGAGCTTTCCTCCGAGAACAGCACGCGCGCGCCGTCGAAAAACGGGAGCAAGAAGTCGTGAAACGGACCGGCGCTGCGCTGCTTCTGGCGGCGTGGCTGGGCGGGGCGGCGGCGGGGCAGATTCCGAGACCGGCGCCGGAGATTGAATTCGCGCCGGTGACAGGCGGCGCGGGCAAGCGGCGGTTGTCGGAGTACCGCGGCAAGGTGGTGGCGATCGAGTTCCTGCTGACGGGGTGCCCGGGGTGCAAGCTGTCTGCGCGGATTCTGTCGAAGCTGCACCGGGAGTATGCGGGGCGCGGGTTCGAGGTGATCGGCCTGGCTGTGGATCCCGGTGCGGCGCAGCGGATTCCGGTGTTCGCGGCGGAGACGGGGGCGATGTATCCGATCGCAGTGTACAGCGACGCGGCGGCGCGGCAGTGGCTGCAGGTTCCTCTGATGCTGCGGATGTCGTACCCGCAACTGGCTTTTGTGGACCGGAAAGGGGTGTTGCGGGAGCATTTCCGCGGAGAAGACCCGCGGATGAGTCCCGCCTCCGAGGAAGCCAATATCCGGAAGGTGGTGGGGGCGTTGCTGGCGGAGGGGAAAACGGCGAAGAAAAAGCCGCGAAACTCCGGGAATTAAAGGAGGGATTTCTTGTGATCACTGGGCACCGGGCAGCCGCCGCAGGGCGGCTGGTTCTGTTTCTGTCTTGCCTGGCGCACGGGCTAGGCGCGGCGGGGGCGCAGGCGCCGAACACGCTGACGCCGGAGGACCGGCGGGAGGGGTGGCGGCTGCTGTTCGACGGCAAGACGATGCGGGGCTGGGCGCCGGCCGCGAAGGGCGCGTGGACGGTGGAAGACGGGTGTCTGAAAGCCGTGCCGCGCCCCGTGTTGCGAGAGGATTTGCTGACAGAAGAAGAGTTCGGCGATTTCGAGTTCTCCTTCGAGTGGAGGGTGGCGCCGGGCGCCAACAGCGGGGTGAAATACCTGATCCAGGACGTCGTTCTGGTAGACGAGAAGCAGCTGCCCGGAGGACTGCGCCTGAACTTCGAGCAGCAGGTGGGCTGGTTTCTGGAGCACCGAAGCGCGAAGCGCGAGCTGGTGCAGGCGGGCTCAGGGGCGCAGGTGTATCCGGTGGCGTTCGAATATCAGGTGATCGACGACCGGAAGCACCCGGACGCGCTGATGAACGCATCAAGCCGCGCGGGAGCGCTGTACCGGATGGCAGCGCCGGCCCAGGCGGCAGCAAAGCCGGCGGGGCAGTTCAACGAGGGGCGGATCGTCCTGCGAGGGCTGCGCGTGGAGCACTGGCTGAACGGCGTGAAGGTGGTGGACATCCGGCTGGACGATCCACGGGTAAGGGAGAGCGTGGAGCGGAGGTGGAAGGCAGGGCATCCGGTGCGCCGGCTGCTGACGGAGATTCCGAAGCGGCGTTCGCCGGTGGCGCTTCAGCACCACAATGACGAGGCGTGGTTCAGGAACCTGAAGATCCGGGAGTTGCGCTGAGGCAGGACAGGACGAGGGCGAGCAAAAGCTCCCCCTGATCGATTTCGAGGCGCACAGGGACGGGCACAATCGCAGGGGACGAGCGGAGCGAGGGCGGGAGATTGAAGAGGTCCTTTTCGGTGGTGAGGAGGACCGGGAAGCGGTCGAGGAGCGGCTGGAGATCGGCTTCCGAGTAGCGGTGGTGGTCGGGGAAGGCGCGGAAGCAGGCGGGGTGGATGCCCAAGGAGGCGAGGGTGCGGCGGAAGGACTCGGGCTGGCCGATGCCGCAGAAGGCGGCAACGGGGGCGCCGGGGGGAATGCCGGGCTTATCGGCGACAAACCTGGCAAAAAAGATGGGGCATGCCTGGTTGTATTTTCTGATTTCCTGCACAATTCCCTGATAATTCCTGTTCTTTTCCGCGCGCGTGATGACGACGGCGCCGGCGCGGGCGAGGGCGGAGAAGGGCTCGCGGAGGCGGCCTGCGGGGAAGACGCCGCTGCGGCAGGGATCGATGGCGTCGATGAGGACGATGTCGAGGGAGCGGGTGATTTTCCAATGCTGGAAGCCGTCGTCGAGCAGGTAGACGCCGGGGCGGAAGGCGCGCAGTTCGGTGAGGAGGCGGCTGGCGGCGATGCGGTCTGCGCCGATGGCGAGGGCGGCGCAACCGTCGCGGAGGAGGAGCTGGGGTTCTTCGCCGGTGAGTTCCACAGGGAGCGTCTCGCCGGGCAAGGCGGCGACTGGCTGGCTGGCGGCGCGGCGGTAGCCGCGGGTGAGGACGGCGGGGCGGATGCCGCGCGAGGCGAGTTCGCGGCAGAGCCAACGGACCAGAGGAGTCTTGCCCGTGCCGCCCGCGGCGAGGTTGCCGATGCTGATGACGGGGCGATCGAGGGCGGGCGCGCGAGGGCGCGAGAGGACGCGGTGGAGGGCCATGCCGGCGAGCCACAGGCGCGAAAGGGGCTGAAAACCTGCCGGGCGCGGCAGGCCGAGATCGTGAAGAGCGGCGGCGGCCCGGGCGGCGCGGGCGGCGGCGCCGCGGCGCCCGGCGGCGAGGCGGGCGGCAAGGACGCCGATTTCCGAGCGAAGCCCGGAATCGAGGAAGAGGCATTCGAGAGCAGCGGATAATTCCTGCGGAGAGGACAGGGAAATCAGCGCTTGATTTTCGCGGAATTCCGCGGCGATTTCAGCGAAGTTTTCCATGTGGGGCCCGGTGAGGACGGGGACGCCAAAGGCGGCGGGCTCGAGGATGTTGTGGCCGCCGCGGCGGGGGAAGGTGCCGCCCATGAAGACGGCGGTGGCGGCGCGGAACAGCGAGGCAAGTTCTCCGATGGAGTCCAGCAGAAGCACGCCGGGCAGCGGGAGGGCATCTGGCGCCGGAAGTTGGGAGCGGCGGAGAAAGGGGATCCTGCGGGCGGCGAGCTTTTCAGCGGCGCCGGAGAAGGCTTCCGGGCGGCGGGGGGCGAGGATGAGGAGGAGGCGCGGGAAGCGCGGGGCGAGAGAGAGGAAAGCGTCAAGGACGGCGGTGTCCTCGTCGGGGTCGTCCGGGGCGGCGGGGGGCATGGTGGAGGCGGCGATCCAGACGGGCGCTGGCTGGAGGGTGTCGAGAAATTGCTGAATGTCGGGCGGGATCTTTGTGGCATCCGGATCGAAATCGTACTTGAGATTTCCGGCGATTTCGACGTTTTCAGCTCCGAGAGAGCGGTAGCGCAAGGCGGCGGAGGCGTCCTGGGCGAGGATGAGATCGGCGAAGGGGAGGACGGGGCGAAAGAACCAGCGGAGGCGGAGGTACCGGGGAAGGGCGCGGTCCGAGATGCGGGCGTTGACAACGAGGAGGCGGGCGCCGTGGCGGCGGGATTCGCGAAAGAGGTTGGGCCAGATTTCGGTTTCGGCAATGATGAGGAGCGCGGGACGGAGGCGGCGGAGGACGCGGCGCACGGCGAAGCGGTAGTCGATGGGAGCGAAGAAGACGCCGTCGGCCAGGGCGGAGAGCTTCTCCTCGCAGACGGCGCGTCCGGCGAGGGTGGTTGTGGAGACGTAAAGAGGGACGCCGGGGAGGGACTGCCGCAGGCGGCGGAGGAGGGGGATGGCGGCGAGGGCTTCGCCGACGCTGACGGCGTGCAACCAGATGGCGCCGGGGGCCGTCGGGAGGAGATGGCGGGGGAGGAAGCCGAAGCGTTCGCCGAGGGCGCGGCAGTAGCGGCGGTCTTTGACGCAGCGGAAACACAGGTAGAGTAGGAGGAGCGGGAAGCCGGCGATCTGAAGGCCCCAATAGAAGACGAAGATGAGATCGGCGCGCAAAACACTGATTGTAAGCCTGTGGGCGGCCGTGTTCGCGGCGAGCGCGCAGGCGCCGTTCCGTCCGAAGCCGGCGGGGAGCTATCCGTCGAGGCAGAAGGTGGGGCCGCTGGTGCTGGCGGCGGTGAGGTTCGAGACGGACTCGGAGACAAAGCCGCTGTTCGGCGGCGTGAATCCGAACGAATACGGCGTGCTGCCGGTGCTGTTGGTTCTGGAGAACCAGGGGGAGGAGACTCTGCTGCTGGACCGGATGCGGGTGGCGTATCAGTACCGGGGCGGCGAGGTACAGCCGACACCGGCGCAGGAACTGCCGGCGGTGCTGGGGCCGAGGCGGCCGTCGATGGGGCCGAGGGTGCCGATCCCGCTGCCGAAGAAGAAAAACCCGCTGATGAAGGTGGAATTCGAAACGCGGGCCTTCGGGGCGAAGACGCTGCTCAAGGGCGAAACGGCGCACGGATTTTTCTATTTCGAGACGCGGCCCCGGGCTGGCGCCTTTCTGTACGTGACGGGGATCCGCGAGGGGGTGAGCGGGAAGGAGCTGTTCTACGCGGAGGTGCCGGTGGATCCGGCGAATTGAGGGGCGGAACCGGTTTTTTCGCGATACATTTGCCAAGGGCGGGGCACTTTCCAGGTGGATGGCGCGAGCGGCAAGATTGGCGATGGCGGGAGTGCCGCATCATGTCATGCAGCGGGCGAGGGCGGAGCGGCAGGCCTTCGCGACGGACGATGAGCGGCGGGCGTGGCTGGACCGGATGTTCGAGCTGGCGGGGGAGTGCGGGGTGCGGGTGTCGGGCTACTGCCTGATGCCGGACCACGTTCATCTGGTGGCGGCGCCGGACACGGAGGCGGGACTTTCCCGGCTGATGCGGCGGCTGCAGGCTGAATATGCGCGGGCGGCGAATTTTTTCCGGCGAGAGCACGGTCCTTTCTGGGAGGGGCGGTATGCGTCGTGCGCGATGGTGGAGGCGGACGCACTGAGGGCGCTGGCGCACATCGAGTTGATCCCGGTGCGGGCAGGGCTGGCGCGGCATGCGGTGCAATACCGGTGGTCGAGCGCGAGGGCGCATTTGCTGGGGGTGGATCCGGAAGGGCGGCTGGATCTGGGGATGTGGGCGAGGCACTTCACGCCGGAGGAGTGGCTGGCGGCGTTGGCAGAGGGGGTACCGGAGGAGTGGCTGGAGCGGTTCCGGATGGCGACGCGGCGGGGGTGGCCCCTGGGCCTGGAGAGGCTTGCGGCGGAGTGCGGCGTTGCGGCGCGCGTGTAGCCTGAAGCGTGGCGAAGCCGCAGCTGGCACGGGGATGCGCGCGAACCCGGAGATCGGGATGGGCCTTTCCGGCTATGGTTCGATTTTCATGGGCCCGAAGGCGGGGGCAGCCATGCCGGCTTCGTCGCGCAGGTTGACGTAAGGGTTGCGGCCGGGACCGTAGAAGAGCGCGGCGCCTTCGGGGAGCTTGCCCTGGAAGAGGAGCTCGACGACATTGGGGGCGTCGCGGGAGACGCGCTGGCGGTAGATGAGGGGCAGTTCGTTGCCGGAGGCGTCGTGAATCGAGAAGCCGTTGAGGCGGCCGGCGTGGACGAGGCGGCCGTTGACCTCGCTGAACTCGACGAGGATGGTTTGCCCCTTGACGCGGGCCGAGACGGGGCGGGGGCCGCGGCGGAGGCGGCCTTCGGCGAGGTTGGCGAGGCGGAGTCCGAGGAGGCGCATGTCGTCGGTGCCGACATGGATGCCGTCGTCGAGTTCGCAGTCGACGCAGGTGGTCATCCAGACGTTGGGGAGCTGGGATTCGACGCGGAGCTGGGCATCCTGGACCATGTCCCAGGGGGCAGCGGGGGCGTTGGCGACGTGGCGGCCGATCTGGACGTAGTAGAAGGGAAGCGCGGGCTGGGCGGTATCCTGGCGGAGCTGCTGGATGAAGCGGCGGAATTTTTCTTCGAAGAGGGGCGCGGCCTTTTCGCTGGCGTCGCTTTCGCCCTGATACCAAAGGACGCCGCGGACACGCCCGCCGGCCAGCTGGATGCGGCGGAGCATGGCGCCGTAGAGGGACTCGCCGCCGCGGTCCTTGAGATCGGGACTCCACTGATCCATGGAAGTGCCGCCGTGGGCGCAAGGGATGAGCCCCACGGGGACGCCAGTGCGGCGGACCATTTCGAGCGCAAAGGGGAGGCCGACGCCGGCGCCCTTGCGCCGTGCGGCGATCCACTTGCGGAGTTCGTCGCCTTCGAGTTTGGCGATTTCGCCTTTGGCGTTCTTGCGCCAGTGAACCTTGTCGGCGGCGTCGACGAGACGGTGAAGGGGATCCTCGGCGACGACCCACGAGTCGGTCATATCGAGGGAGTTGACCATGGCGCTGGGCAAAGGCTGGTCCTCGAGATTTCCAACGCCCTCCATGTTGGACTGCCCGGCAAGGACCCAGAGATCGCCGACGAGGACGCCGGCGACGGAGGCCGAGGAGGCGGCGCCGGCGGCGCGGAATTCGATTTTGTAGGGCCCGCCGGCGGGAAGGCCTTTCAGTTCAGCGGACCACTTGCCTGCGGCGGCCTTGCCTGCGGGTTGCCAATCGAAGCCGGGCAGAGTCATGCCGGCTTTCAGGACGCGCGCTTCGACGGCGCGGCCGTCAGCTCCACTCGCCGAGCCCTCGGCGCGAAGATCGGCGGTGTTGGCGGGACCGCGCTGGAAGACCTGGTAGTCTGTGACGCCGCGTTCAATGCGGAGCGACTGTGCGGAGAGGAGCGAGGCAGCGAGGAAGGGGATCGAGAGCCGCATGAGAACCTCCAAGGCGGACATTCTATCTGCTTTTCGCGCGCGGCGGGACCGGGTTTCACGCTGACAGGATCATGCAGGAAGGAAACAGCACAGGGGAGCCGCAGGATCTGCGGAAGGCGCGTGCCGCGGGAATTGGCCGAGTCATCGGATCAGCGGTGAAGACAGCGCCGGTGTGAAGCGGGAACGGGAACCCGGGCGGAGGGAGCTGGGGGATTCGGCCACCGGGGGTGGGCTGCATGGGGGCGAGCCTGGGGTTCGAACCGGCGAAAGACCGGAGCCGGGGCGCAGTTTCGGCGCCGGATGGCAGGGAGGTGAGAGCCGGCCAAGGAGTCTGTGGATGCGGAGGCGGGAACACACAGGAGCGCTGCAATGGACTCCCGATGAATTCCGTGACGTCCATTGAGGAATGTCCGGCAATTTTCGGATGGAAAATCCAGGGGATTTCGCAGAATTCAGCAGAAGCCGGGAGGGGATTTGCGCACCTTGCCACTGGCACGGCGCAGGGTCCGCAGTCAGGATTTCGACAGTCCGTATTCTTTGAGCCTGTACTGAAGGGTGCGGAGGCTGATGCCGAGTTCGCGGGCGGCGCGGGTGCGGTTGCCGCCGTGGCGGTTGAGAGCTTCCTCGATGGCGCGGCGCTCGAGTTCGTGGACATTGAGGGTGGGGGCAGTGGAGGGATCCACGGGGCTCCGTTCAGAGAACGGGAGGTGATCGGGCAGGATTTCACCGTCGCTGAGGATGGCCGCCCGTTCAATGACGTTCTCGAGTTCGCGGACGTTGCCGGGCCAGCGGTGGGAGCGGAGCTGGAAGCGGGCGGCGTCGCTCAGGCGGAGGCGGGGCTTGCCGAACTTGGCGGCGGCAAGGGCGACGAAGTGTTCGGCGAGGGCGTCGATGTCGGCGGGGCGGTCGCGGAGAGGGGGGATTTCGATAGGGAAGGCGCTGAGGCGGAAGTAGAGGTCGGCGCGGAAGCGGCCTTCGTGGATTTCGCGGTGGAGGTCGCGGTTGGTGGCGGAGATGATGCGGACGTCGGTTTCGAGAGTCTCTTCGCCACCGAGGCGTTCGAAGCGTCGTTCCTGAACGACGCGGAGGAGCTTGGCCTGCAGGGCGGGGTCGAGTTCGCCGATTTCGTCGAGGAAAAGTGTGCCGCCGCGGGCGCGTTCGAAGACGCCGTGGCGGCGGGCGACGGCTCCGGTGAAGGCGCCGCGTTCGTGTCCGAACAGTTCGCTTTCGATCAAGGTCGGGGAGAGGGCGGCGCAGTTGACGGCGAGGAAGGGCTTCTCCGCGCGGCGGCTGTGAATGTGGATGCAGCGGGCGATGACTTCCTTGCCGACGCCGCTTTCGCCGAGGAGGAGGACGTTGGCGGGAGTTGGGGCGACCTTGCCGAGCAGGTCGAGGACGTGGAGCATACGTGGATCGCGGGCGACCATGGAGCCGCAGAGGCCAGGGATGGCCTCGCGGGCAGGGGCGGCCGAGGGGGGCTCGGCGGGTTCGGAAGAGAGGGCGAGGGCGCGGCGGACGAGACGGCGCAACTCTTCCGGGCTGCGGAGGGGTTTTTCGAGGTAGTCGAGGGCGCCGCGCTTCATGGCTTCTACGGCGGTGGCGACGGTACCGAAAGCAGTGATGAGGACGAAGGGAGTGGCGGGCCAGCGCTCGTGGAAGAACTGCTGGACTTCGAGGCCGTCGCCGTCGGGCATCTTGAGATCGGAAATGACGAGGGAGAAGCGGCGGCGGGCGCCGGCGGCGCGAGCCTCGGAGAGCCGCGAGGCGGTTTCAACGGGGTAGCCTTCGCCTTCCAGGATGGTGGCGAGGAGCTGGCGGAAGCCGGGGTCGTCGTCGACGAGGAGGATGGGATCCATAGTAACCGGCCCTGGTTCCATAGTGTTTCGCTTTAGTGATGCAGATTTTGCGCGAGAGTGACCGGGAGAGTTGCAGCGGGAGCGGAACCAAGGGGATCGCGGGCTGCCGCAAAGGTAGCGCCACAGTACAAAGAGAAAAATAAGCGACTGATTTTCAACCGAGTGCGAACCGGACCGGGGCGCGTGCAAATCGCCTCGATGAGTGTCGCCTCAGGCTGGCGCCGGAAGGCCGGCCGAGAAAGGAGGCGGCATGGACGGTTCCCCGATCGTGATCATCCTTCCCCCCGATTTCTGCTGAGAGTAGTCCTCCCGAGACGGGACTATTCCGGAGGAGGGACTGAGCCAATCAGATCAGGAAGAAAACCAGACGTAGGTCTGGTGACCCCCCGAGGGTTTCTGGTATAGTCGCTGAGGGAGAGTACTAAAGGTTTTAGTACTCTCCCCGGCGTTCCCTGGCAGGCTTGGCGCTGATCCCAAGAGTTGGCCTCGGCAAATCGGGATGGTATTCGGTCTCGGATTCCTTCCACTCCTGCTGATGCAGCCGGCGATGTTGCCGCCGGCCGCACCGCCATGCCCGATGGCGGAAACCGGCGCAGAGCTGGCGCGGGAAGCCGCGCGGGAGCTGGCGTCGAGCCGCTATGTCGAAGCCGAGAGGCTGTCGCTGTGCGCGGTGGGGATGGTGCGGCGAGAAGGCGACCAGAGGCGGCTGGCAAAGATCCTCAACAATTTGGGCGTCGCACGACTCTACCAACAGAATTTTGTGGGCGCGTTTGAGGCGTTCCGGGAAGCCGGAGCTCTGTCGCAGCGGTCGGGGGGAGCAGAGACCGAGGCGAGTGTGTGGTCGAACGTGGCCACGCTGTACGGGATGCTGATGGCGTGGCCCGCGGCGGAAGAGGCGCTGGAGCGGGCGCTCACGGTGATGCCCGCAGGGAGCCGGTTTCGCGTGGCGCTGCTGGCGCAGCGGGTGCGGCTGGCACGCGGGCGGCCGGACATCGGTGCAGATCGTTTCTTGTCTCTTTGGCGCGATGCCATGAACGAGGCCGAGATGCTGGACGACTGGCAGGTGCAGCGCCATTTGTGGGACGAGTTGGCCGATTTCCATCTGGATGCGGGACGGACGGACGAAGCCGAAGCGGCGGTGGCGAACTCGTTCCGGGTGGCGACGCTGCACCGGCTGACGGATCCGGACTCGCTGTGGATGCTGGCAGGGAGGCTGCGGCTCGAGCAGGGGCGGGCGGAAGAGGCGCTTGTGTGGATTCGCAAATTGAGGGGGACGTGGGCGGGTCACCGCCATCCGGTAAGTGCGTTGCGGCTGGCGGCTTTCGAGGCAAGAGCAGAGGCGGCGACGCATGGCGCCAGGGCAGCGCTGGCCACATGCCGGAGGAACTGGCCGCGAGTGGCTGAATGGCGGCGGGCGGTGCTGCCGGATCCACAGGTGGAACTGGCCAGCGATGTGGCGATGGCAGAGCTGGCGGATCTGTATGCCGGGGCGGCGCTGGCCGGGCAGAGGACAGCGGAGGGGAGCGCGGAAGCCTGGGCGGTGGTGGAGCAGAGCCGGGCGCTCGGCTTGCTGCGGCAGAGGCGGCGGATCGCGCGGTTGCGGAGCCGGGCAGGCGGGGCGGGTGGCGAGCTGATGGTTGTGCCGGCGGCGCATCATCGCAAGGGCAGGGACGGGGAGGAATCGCAGGACAGCCTGGATGTGGCGGGGACGCCGGAATCCCAAAGACTGTTGCGTCTGGTGCAGGGACGGCTGAATGCGAGGCAGGCGCTGTTCTGTTTCTGGCTGGGGCGGGAACGGTCGCTTCTGTGGGCGGTGACGCGGGATGGCCTTGCGATGGCGGAGCTGCCGAAGCGGGAGGCTCTGCTAAAGGACTTCCGGGCGTTCCGGAAGTCGATCGAGGAGGGAGGCGACGGGGGTGAACTGGCGGCGGGGCTGTATGAGGAGACCTTCGGGAGGGCTCCGGGGGAGGCGAGGCGCAGGACGGAGTGGCTGATTTCGGCCGACGAGGAGCCGCTGACGGCTCCGCTGGCGGCGTTGCGTGCACCGGAGGAAGGGCGGCGGCACTTGGGCGAACTGCGGGCGCTGACGTTTGTGCCTTCGGCGCTGTGGCTGTTGGAGCGCGACAGGCAGGAGGCGCCCCGAAGGCTGGTGGCGGTGGGCGGACTGGTGCACAACAGCGCAGATCCACGATTCAGAGAAGTGGCGGGCGGCGCACGCGGCAGGATGCAGGCGCCGGCGGAGGCGGAGTTCCCTTCCCTGCCGGGGAGCGGGAGAGAAGTGGCCTCGATCAGCGCTTTGTGGAGCCGGCTGGGGTTGAGGGTGAAGCGGCTGGAGGGATTCGAGGCCACCGAGGAGGCGGTGGTGGAGGCTGCGGCGGAGGGAGCGACGGACTTGCACTTCGCCACGCATGTGCAGCCGGCGCCCGAGGCGCGAGCGTACCCGATGCGGTTCGACTCTGCGCCGGCGACACCGGAGCTGATCCGGTTCCCCGCCGGAGAGCCATTCCTGGTGCTTTCGCTGGAGCGGAATGGCAGGCGGGCGGGGCTGGGGACGCGCGAACTGCACCGTCTCCGGCTGGAGAGGGCGCGGGTGGTCTTGAACGGCTGTTCGACTGGCAGCGGGGTGGCGCAGAGGGGCGCGGGGCTGTCGAGCTACGCGACGGCGTGGCTGGCGGCGGGGGCGAGTTCGGTGGTGGCGAGCCTGTGGCCGGTTGACGATGACGGCACATTCTTCGAGGCCTACTACGAGGCGCTGCTGAGAGGGCGGCGTCCGGCGGCGGCGCTGCATGCGGCGCAGGCGGCGATGGCCGGCAGCGGCAGCTGGCGCGCGCAGCCCCGCTATTGGGCCGCATACATCCATCTCGGGAAGGACTGAACAGAAATGTCGCTGAAGCCCAATCTGCGCTGCTCGGGGAGTTCCGACAATTCGCCGCGCGGCGGAGGAGCGCATTCGCCTCAGCCGGGCAGTTCGAGGTGGACGCCGCTGGTAGAGGGGATCCGTTCTTGCGACAGTGCCGCGGTCGAGGAGCTATACCGGGTGTTCGGGCGGGGCATCCGGTATTTTCTGTGCCGTCATCTGGGAGTGCAGGACCTGGACGACCGCGTGCACGACACGTTCCTGATGGTGGTGCGGTCGATCCAGAACGGGGGACTGAGGGAGCCGGAGAGGCTGATGGGTTTCGTGCGGACGATTGTCCGGCGGCAGATTGCGGCCTACATCGAGGAGACGGTGCAGGCGAGGCGGGAGCAGGCGGAGCTGGACTACGGGGGCAGGGTGGCGGACCACCGGGACGATCCAGAGGAGCGGCTGCTGCGGGAGCAGCGGATCCAATTGATGCTGGAGGTGCTGCGGAGCATTTCGCCGCGAGACCGCGAGATCCTGACGCGGTTTTATTTGTACGAGCAGACGCCGGAGCAGATCTGCGAGGAGATGGGTTTAACGGAGACGCAGTTCCGACTCCTGAAGTCGCGGGCGAAGGCGCGCTTTGCGGAGGCAGGGCGGAAGCGGCTGGCGCCGAATCCGATCGCGCGGCTGTTGCGGCGGAGCGCGTCGGGGTAAGAGGGGGATTTGGCTACCCGTGTGTCCGAATCAGGCTGCTTTCTGACATGCCAGTTTGATATAGTGGAAGCGGCCTTCGCCGCGGCGGACACCAGCGGCGCGGCCGGGTCCGGCTGGAG
>Ga0209018_1000921_pt1 | contig 25682 bp, 26 predicted proteins | sample YNPBryBLVA2012_FD_185814 | JGI IMG/M metagenome (GOLD analysis project Ga0209018, IMG submission 185814) | Anoxygenic and chlorotrophic microbial mat microbial communities from Yellowstone National Park, USA - YNP Bryant BLVA 2012 (SPAdes)... ...
GGCGGGCCGAGCAAACGGGACACCACAGCATGGGCTCGGCGTCCTCGCCGCGGGCCTCCTGCGGCGGCGAGGGCGGTTCCGGCTGCGTCATGCAGAACAGCATACACCGGTTCGGGCGTTCAGCCGAGGCGGCGGATGACCCCGCGCACGACGCCCTGGATGACGAGGTCGGCGCGCGGGTGCAGTTCGGGATAGGCGGGATTTTCGGCCTTGAGATACCATGCGCCGCGGACGCGGACCAGGCGCTTGAGCGTGGATTCGCCGTCGATGAGAGCGGCCACGATCTGGCCGGCGCGGGGCGAGGGGTTGGGTTCGACGACGACCATGTCGCCGTCCAGGATGCCGGCGTCTTTCATGGAATCGCCGCGCACTTTGAGCAGAAAGGAGCCGGGCTTGGGACGGAAGCCGAGCAGCGCCTCGTCGAACCAGGCTTCGCTCTCGGCGGGTCCGGCGCCGACAGACTGCGGCGGCCCCGCGGAGATGGCGCCGTAGGAGGGCAGCGCAAACAGGCGCGGCGGAGGCGGCATTTCCGCGGGGACGTCGATGCGGCGCGAGCCGCGGTTGCCCATGCGGATGGCGCCCTTGGCTTCCAGCGCGCGCAGATGCCCCGCGACGCCGTTCGGGCTGCTGATGCGGAAATGGCTCTGGATCTCGGGGATCGAAGGCGAACAGCCGTTGGCGCGCCGGTAGCCGAGGATGAAGTCGAGAATCTCCTGCTGCCTGGCCGTGAGCTGCATACTATAATTTTTTACACTTCCTGGCGGCGTGTCAATCCCCCCGGCGCGGCCGGGCGACAATAGGGGGCGAGAGAGGCGCATGGAGAACCTGGAGCTGTTCGGGGATGCGGGCACTCCGCGCGAGAGGCTGGCGGCGCGGTTGCGGGAGCTGGCGGCGCAGGGGATTTACCTGGGCACGAGTTCGTGGAAGTACGAAGGATGGATGGGGCAGATCTACACGCGCGAGCGGTACATGACGCGCGGGCGTTTTTCGCAGAAGAAGTTTGAAGCCGAGTGCCTGGCCGAATACGGGGAGGTGTTCCCGGCGGTGGGCGGCGATTTTTCGTTCTACCAGTTTCCTTCCCGCCAGTACTGGCAGCGGCTGTTTGCGGCGGCGCCGCCGCAGTTGAAGTGCGGCCTGAAGGTGCCGGAAGAGATCACGGTGAAGGAGTGGCCGGGGCATGCGCGCTACGGGGGCAGGGCGGGAAAGGCGAACGAACACTACCTGGACGCGGAGCTGTTTCGCAGGGCGTTTCTGGAGCCGCTGGAGCCGTACGGGGAGCGGATCGGAGTGCTGATGTTCGAGTTCGGCACGATGGGCAAGCGGCTGTACGAGGGGGTGGCGCCGTTCGCCGCCGACCTGCGGGCGTTTCTGGCGGCGCTGCCCGAGGGGTGGAGATACGCGGTGGAGGTGAGGAACAAGGAGTACCTCGACGAGCCTTACTTCGACGCGCTGCGCGAGCACGCGGCGGCGCATGTGTTCAACGCCTGGACGCGGATGCCGCCGCTCGAGGAGCAGGTGCGGATCGAGGCTGCCTACACGGCGGACTTCCTGGCGGCGCGGGCGCTGCTGAGGCACGGGCGAAGCTATGAACAGGCGGTGGCGCGATTCGAGCCCTACGACCGCGTGCAGGAGGTGAACGAAGGGGCGCGGAGTGCGCTGCGGGCGTTGATCGAGCGGGCGAGGCAGCGGCGGCAGATGGCGTTCCTGTTCGTGAACAACCGGCTGGAGGGCAACGCGCCGGCGACGATTCAGGCGGTGGTGGAGGAGGGTGGCGCGAGCTCCCAGTGATCGGAGGAGAAGCGGGCGAAGCTCTCGTCCCAGATGCCGAACTTGGCCGCCATCTGCCCGCCGTCGATGAGGAGGGCGGCGCCGGTGATGTAGGAAGCGAGCGGAGAGGCGAGGAAGGCTACAGCCGGCGCGACCTCCGCGGGTTCGCCGCCGCGGCCGAGGGGGATGTGGCGAAAGTATTCCTTGAGCAGTTGCGGCTGTGCGAAGTGTGAAGCCGTGAGAGGCGTGCGGATGAGTCCGGGGCAGACGGCGTTGACGCGGATGCCCCAGGGGCCGAGCTCGTTGGCGGCGGTGCGGAGAAGGCCGAGCAGGCCCGCCTTGGTGGTGTTGTAGGCGGCGAGGTCGGCCTCGCCGTCAAAGGAGTTGGTGCTGGCGGTGAGGATGATCGAGCCGTGGCGGCGGGGCTTCATGACTTGCGCGGCGAGGCGGACAGTGTGAAACACGCCGGTGAGGTTGATGTCGAGCAGGCTCTGCCAGCCTTCCACGGGCGTTTCGTCGAGACGGTGGAAGAGGGCGGTGCCGGCGTTGGCGACAACGATATCGACCTCGCCGGCGCGGGCGAAAGCCTGTTCCAGGGAGCGCGGATCGGAGACATCCACGGGAGGCTCGCCGAGGGTGTCGGCGATGGGGACTTCCGCGCCGCAGGCGCGCAGGGCTTCCACGATGGCCGCGCCGATGCCGCGGGCGCCGCCTGTGCCGAGAGCTGTCTGGCCGCCGAGATCGATTCGCATGAGCCGCATTCTACCGCCGGCAGGCGGCGGCTTCTGTGGCACACTGGAGATTTTGTATGGGTGACGTCAAGATCGAACTGGCCAGCCAGCGCAAGATCCGCACGCGCAACAAGCTCTACTACCGGTTCAACCACTGGCCCATCTGGATTTTTGTGTTCTTTCTGATTCCCGGACCGATGGTGTTCCGTTTGTTCGAGGAGGGCTTCGGCGGCCGCATGACGTGGTGGCTGGCGACGGTTCTCATCGGGACGGGCATTGCCGGCTTGCGCGGGAAGCTGCCGGGCTGCGAGCCGGCGCCCTACATCATCCGGTTCACCGAGGACAAGCCGAACCCGCTGTACCGCCGCATCTGTTACACGTTCGCCTGGAGCGCGGCGGTGACCTACGGATTGCTGAACCTGGCGGGGCTGCTCGTGGCGGTGGCCACAGGGAAGTGGATGCTGAAGCAGATCTACTGGTACGGCTACTTTCCGGTGGCTGTGCCGATCTGGATTCTCGGGCTGATGGGCAAGCTGCCGCGAGTGAAGCCTTCGACGGCGGGCGAAGGCGACGAGCGGCGTTATTTCTACGGCACGGTGTGGGCGATGTGTATTGCGCAGCCGGTGCTGGGGATCTTGTGGAAGACGTTGCCGCTCAACCGTGAGACGGACGTGATCAAGCTGGTGGTGTTTGTGGGGACCCTGGCGGCGGTCGGCTACCTCAGTTATCGCGGCTATCTGCCGCGGACGAGGAAGATCGTGCCGGGCGAGATTGCAGCGCTGGATTGAGCGGTCAGGAGAGGGAGCGGAGCACGAGGGCGCGCGCCTCTTCGACAATCTGCTGGAGGTGTTCCGGGCTGCGGAAGCTTTCGGCGTAGAGCTTGTAGATGTTCTCGGTGCCCGAGGGGCGGGCGGCAAACCAGCCGCCACCGGTGACGACCTTGAGGCCGCCAATAGGGGCGCCGTTGCCCGGGGCGGCGGTGAGCTTGGCGAGGATGGGATCGCCGGCGAGTTCGGAGTCCGTGACGGAGGCAGCGTCGAGGCGCGACAGCTTCGCCTTCTGCTCCGGGGTGGCGGGCGTGTCGATGCGGGTGTAGAAGGAACGGCCCAGGGTGTTTTCAATGTCGCGGTAATGATGGGCGGGGTCGCGTCCGGTGACGGCGGTGATCTCGCAGGCGAGCAGACCGAGGAGGATGCCGTCCTTGTCTGTGGTCCAGACGGCGCCCGAGCGGCGGACGAAGCTGGCGCCCGCACTCTCCTCGCCGCCGAAGCAGAGCGAGCCGTCGTAGAGGCCGGGCGCGAACCATTTGAAGCCGACGGGGACTTCGCAGACGGCGCGCCCGGCGGCGGCGGCGACGCGGTCGATGATGCCGCTGGAGACCAGAGTTTTTCCGATGCGCGCGGCGGCGGGCCAATCGCGACGGTGCGTGCAGAGGTAGCGGATGGCAGCGCAGAGGTAGTGGTTCGGATTCAGGAGGCCTCCGGTGGGCGTGACGATGCCGTGGCGGTCCGTGTCGGGATCGTTGCCGAAGGCGATGTCGAACTGGTCCTTGAGGCTGACGAGACCCGCCATGGCATACGGGCTGGAGCAGTCCATGCGGATCTTGCCGTCGTGATCGAGGGTCATGAAGGCGAAGGCGGGATCGACGCGTGGATTGACGACGGCAAGATTGAGGCCGTAGCGCGCGGCGATGCGTTCCCAATAGTGGACGGCGGCGCCGCCGAGAGGATCGACGCCGATGCGCAGGCCGGCGGCGCGGATCGCATCCATGTCGATGACCGAGGCGAGGTCGTCGATGTAAGGCCCGGCGAAGTCGATTTCGCGGACGTTCGGGGACCGGAGCGCCTGCTCGAAGGGGATGCGGCGGACGGCGCGGTTGCCATCGGCGAGGAGCTCGTTGGCGCGGCGCTCGATCCACGAGGTGACATCGGAGCCGGCGGGGCCGCCATCGGGCGGGTTGTATTTGAAGCCGCCGTCGGCGGGGGGATTGTGGCTGGGAGTGATGACGACGCCGTCGGAGACGGCGGCGCCGCCGCGGTTGGCCTGCAGGATGGCGTGCGAGATGACGGGAGTCGGGGTGAAGCCATCGCCTGCCTGAATGGCGACATCGGCGCCGTTGGCGGCGAAGACTTCGACGGCGGTGCGCTCGGCGGGGGCGGACAGGGCGTGCGTGTCCTTGCCGGCGAAGAGCGTGCCGGTGATGCCGCGCTCGCGGCGGTAGTCGCAGATTGCCTGTGCGATGGCGAGGATGTGAGCCTCGGTGAAGGTCGAGTCGAGCGAAGAGCCGCGGTGTCCGCTGGTGCCGAAGCTGACGCGCTGGTGGGGGTCGCTCATATCGGGGGTGCGCGAGTGGTACGCGCGAAGCAGTTCCTGCACATCGACGAGGAATTCTGCCGGGGCGGGGCGTCCGGCGAGCGGATGCAGTGCCATAGAGACAGGATACAGGCGGCCTTGACTGCGAAGGGCGATTCCCGTATAAACAGGATGTTCCAATCTGAATTCGAGGAGGGTTTCCATGCCAGCGACCCGCCGAGCCTTTCTGCAAGCCGCCGCAGCCGCGCCCGCCGTGGCTGGCGCGGGCGCGCCGCTGCCGTCGGTGAAATTCGGGGGCAGGCACGAGATTTCGAGGCTCGTGATCGGGACCAATCCGTTGATGGGGTATTCGCACTTCAACCGGATCCTCGACCAGTGCATGCGGGAGTGGATGACGCCGGAGCGGCGCATCGAGACGATTCTGGCGGCAGAGCGGGCAGGGATCACAACGTGGCAGCTGCATTACCAGAAAGAAACAATCGAGACGTTGAGGGGCGTGCGGGAGCGCGGATCGAAGATCCGGACATTTCTCCTGAGCGATTTCGAGCTGCACAAGGACTTCTCGATGATCCCGGAGGTGGCGAGGCTGGGATTTCTTGGCATGGCGCATCACGGCAACCGCACCGACGAGGCGTTCCGCGAAGGCAGGATGGACCGGGTGCTCGAGTTCGTGCAACGGGTGCGGGACACAGGCGTGATGGCCGGCGTCTCGACGCACAACCCGGCGGTGATCGAATGGATCGAAGAGAAGGGCTGGCCGGTGGATTACTACATGGCGTGCTTCTATCATGTGACCCGCACGCCGGAACAGACGAGAGCGTCGCTGAACGGCGAGCGGCCGCTGGGGGAGCCGTTCCTCGAGAAGGACCCGGAACGGATGACGCGCGTGATCCGTCAGACGGCGAAGCCCTGCCTGGGGTTCAAGATCCTGGGCGCGGGGCGGGCTGGATGGGGGCGGGAGCAGATCGAGGCGGCGTTCCGCTTCGCCTTCGCGCACATCAAGCCGGGCGACGCGGTGATTGTGGGCATGTGGCCGAAGTTCAAGGATGAGATCGCCGAGAACTGCAATATCGTAAGAAAAATCCACGCCACCTGAACGGCCGGGCGCGGAACCTTTCGAGCCAGGAGAAATGAGCGAATGAGCCGGCAGGCGATTCTTGCGGCTGCGCTGGCAGGGCTGGCCGGAATGGCGGCGGCTGCGCAGGGATGGCGGGAGGCGGCCGAGGCGCGCATCGACCGCATCCGCAAAGGCGAGCTTGTGGTGCAGGTGGCCCGTCCGGACGGGCGGCCGGCGGCAGGGGCGCCGGTGCGGGTGCGAATGACGAAGCACGCCTTCGGATGGGGCACGGCCGTGGCGGGGAGATTCCTGGTGGAAGAGGGCGGGGATTCGGAAAAATACCGGCGCGCCATTCTCGACAATTTCAACATGGCGGTGCTCGAAAATGACCTGAAATGGCCGCAGTGGGAGCGGGACCGGAGCGTGGCGATGAAGGCGCTCGAGTGGCTGCACGCGAACGGCATCACGCGGGTGAGAGGACACACGCTGGTCTGGCCCGGATGGCGCTGGCTGCCCCGGGACCTGAAGGAGCTGGCGGGCGATCCGGCGGCGCTCCGCAAGCGCGTGCTCGGCCATATCCGCGACGAGGTGACGGCGACGCGGGGGCTGCTGGAAGACTGGGACGTGGTGAACGAGCCGTACACCAACCACGACCTGATCGACATTCTCGGGCGGGAAGAGATGGCGGAGTGGTACAAGGCGGCCAAGGAGTTCGATCCGAAGCCGGTGCTGTATCTGAACGACTTCAATATTCTGGCCGCGGGCGGCCGCGACGAGGCGCACCGGAAGCATTTCTACGAGACACTGCGGTTCCTGCTCGACCGCGGCGCGCCGCTCGGCGGCATCGGGATGCAAGGGCATTTCCGGGAGGCGACGCCTCCGGAAAAGATGCTGGAAATCCTGGATCTGTTCGGAGAATTCAACCTTCCGATCCGGATCACGGAGTTTGATTTCGAGACGAAAGACGAGAAATTGCAGGCGGAATTCACGCGGGATTTCCTCACCGTGTGCTTCAGCCACCCGCGGGTGGATGCGTTCCTGATGTGGGGCTTCTGGGAGGGGCGGCACTGGCGTCCGGCGGGGGCGATGCTGCGGAAGGACTGGTCGGAGAAGCCGAACTACGCCGTTTGGCGGGAGCTGGTGCACGGGCGGTGGCGCACGGAAGCGGAGGGCGCGGCTGGCGAAGATGGCGCGTTCCGCATCCGCGCTTTTCGGGGCGAGTATGAGATCACGGCGGCGGGGAAGACAGTGCGGGCCGGTTGTCCGGGCGTGGTTCGCTTGACGGCGGAGTAGCGGCAGGGCGAGGCCTCTGGCGCGAGCTTGAAGCGGCGTTTCGGGATTGGTTATCCTCAAAGTTCCCGCCACTCCATGGATGTCTTCTCATTGACCCGCACGCTTGTGGACATCGAGTCCGTCACCGGCGGCGAGGAGCGGATCGGCGACTATCTGTTCTCGCTGCTGGGCGGGCTTGCCGCGCGCTTCGGCGGGCAGGTGGAGAAGATGGAGGTGGAGCCGCGGAGGAACAACGTGCTCGCGTGTTTCGGCGAGCCGGTGGTGACGCTTTCGACCCATCTGGACACGGTGCCGCCGTTCTTTCCCTCGCGCGAGGACGAGGAGCACATCTGGGGGCGGGGCGCCTGCGATGTGAAGGGGATCATTGCCGCAATGATCTGCGCCGCGGAGCAGCTGCTGGAGGAGGGCGCGCGAGGCTTTGCCCTGCTGTTCGTGGTGGGCGAGGAGAAAAACAGCGCCGGCGCATATTTCGCCGCGCGCCATCCGCGGGGGAGCCGGTATCTGATCAACGGCGAGCCCACGGAGAACCGTCTGGCGGTGGGCAGCAAGGGGGCGCTGCGGTACGAGCTGCGGGCAAGCGGCAGGATGGCGCATTCGGCTTATCCGGAACTGGGCGAATCGGCGATCGAGAAGCTGCTGGACGCGCTGGCGCGAGTGCGCGCCATCGGGCTGCCCACGGATCCTGTGCTGGGCGCGTGCACGCTCAACATCGGTCAGATTTCCGGCGGACGCGCGCCGAACGTAATACCGGATCATGCGGAAGCCGCGCTGATGTTCCGTCTGGTGGGTGATCCGGCGCCGCTGCGGGAGGCGGTGGCCAGGGCAGTGGAAGGGCTGGCGGAAGCCCGGGAGGTTTTGTGCATCCCCGCGCTGAGACTGGGCGCGCTGGATGGATTCGAGACGACGGTGGTGGCATTCACCACCGATATTCCGGCCTTTGGAGGCGCCTGGGGCGAGCCGTTCCTGATCGGACCGGGCTCGATTCACGTCGCTCACACCAGCGAAGAGCGCGTGCCCAAGGCGCAGCTGGCCGCGGCAGTGGGCCATTACCGGACCCTGGTGAAGCGGCTGCTGGCGGCCTGAAGGCGGAAGGGCCGGCGGCAGGCGGCAGCCTGCTTTGCAGCCGGCCGGAAGAACTGGAGACAAGAGGCAGACATGAAGAAGATCGAAGTTGGCGTGCTGGGCGCCACCGGCATGGTGGGCCAGAATTTCATCCGTTTTCTGGAAGGCCATCCCTGGTTTGAGCTGACCTGGGTGGGGGCGAGCGACCGGTCAGCGGGCAAGCCTTATCCCGAGGCGGCCGCCTGGAGGCTGGACGGGGATCTGCCGCCGAACGTGGCGAAGCTGACCGTGCAGGAGTGCAAACCTGACACAAAAGCTCCCAAACTTGTTTTTTCAGCGATGGATGCCTCGGTGGCGACCGAGATCGAGCGGGCTTTCGCCGAGGCGGGACACTACGTGGTGTCCAATTCCAGGAACCACCGCATGGAGCCGGATGTGCCGCTGCTGGTGCCGGAGATCAACGCGGGGCACCTGCGGCTCATCGATCACCAGCACAAGCGGGGATGGAAGGGTGCGATTGTCACCAACCCGAACTGTTCCACGGTGGCGCTGACGATGGGGCTGGCGCCGCTGAAGCCGTTCGGGATCACGCAGGTTCTGGCGACGACGATGCAGGCGGTGTCCGGCGCGGGCTATCCCGGCGTGGCGTCGTTCGACATCGTGGGCAACGTGATTCCGTTCATCGGGGGCGAAGAGCCGAAGATGGAGACGGAGACGCTGAAGATCCTGGGCGAGTTCGCGGGCGACCACATCGAGTATCTGCCCGCGCGAGTGAGCGCACACTGCAACCGCGTGCCGGTGCTCGACGGGCATACGGTGGCGGTGAGCGTGAGCCTGAGCCGGAAGGCGACGATTCATGAGCTGATCGAAGCCTACGACAGCTTCACGGCGGAGCCGCAGAAGCTGAAGCTGCCAAGCGCGCCGCCGAAGCCGGTTCTGTACCTGCGCGAGGAGAACCGCCCGCAGCCCAGGCGCGATGCTGCGCGGGACAAGGGCATGACGGTGACGGTGGGGCGGCTGCGGACGTGCTCCGTGCTGGACTACAAGTTCGTCTGCCTGGCGCATAACACCGTGCGGGGCGCGGCGGGCGCGGCGGTCCTGAACGCGGAGCTGATGTACGCCCAGGGTCTCTTGAAGTAGCAGGCAACCATGATCGTGATGAAGTTTGGCGGCACCTCTGTGGAGAGCGCCGCTGCGATCGAGCGGGTGGCGGGGATTGTGCGCGCGCGCCTGGAGCGCAAGCCGCTGGTGGTGGTCTCGGCGATGGGGAAGACCACCAACCGGCTGCTGGCGGCGGCGGACAAGGCGGCCGCGGGCAACCTGGGCGACGCGCTGCGGGACGCCGAAGAGTTGTTCGCGTATCACCGGCGGGAGGCGGCGGCGCTGGCGCCGGCGGAAATGCGGGGGGAGGCGGAAGCGGCGCTGAAGCAGCGTTTCGAGGAGCTGGAGTCGACGCTCGAAAAGATCGCCGCCTCCGGGGAGGTGACTCCCGCGCTGTGGGACGAGACGGCGAGCTACGGAGAGCGGCTTTCGTCGGAGCTGATCGCGCTGGCGTTTCCGGCGTTCGGGATTCCGGCGGCACACATGGACGCGCGCTCGGTGCTGGTCACCGACAGCCGGCACACACAGGCGCTGCCGCTCTACAGCCGGACGTATGCGCGGTTCAAGGAGAAGGTGGCGCCGCTGCTCGAGAAGCGGGTGGCGGTGATGGGCGGCTTCATCGGCGCGACGGCTGAAGGGGTGACGACGACGCTGGGGCGCGGAGGCAGCGATTTTTCGGCGGCGATTGCGGGCGCGGGCATCGGGGCGGAGGAGATCCAGATCTGGACCGACGTCGACGGGATGCTGACCTGCGATCCCCGGGTGCTGCCCGGCGGCAGGCGCGTGCGGAAGATCTCGTTTGCGGAAGCGGCGGAGCTGGCCTACTTCGGGGCGAAGGTGCTGCATCCGGCGACGGTGCAGCCGGCGATCGAGAAGAGTATTCCGGTGCGGATCCTGAATTCGCGCCGTCCGGAAGTGGAGGGCACGCTGGTCGTCGCCGACACGGTGCCGTGCCGCAACCCGATCAAGTCGATTGCGTGCAAAAGGGGCATCACGGTGGTGGAGATCCGCAGCCTGCGCATGCTGATGGCGCATGGGTTTCTGCGGCGGATTTTCGAGGTGTTCGACCGGTATCAGACGCCGGTGGACCTGGTGACGACGAGCGAGGTGTGCGTGGCGGTGACGATCGACCAGCCGCGCCAAATTGCCGAGATCGAGCGTGAGCTGGGCCGGATCTCCGACGTGCGCGTGCTGGCGGACCAGGCGATCCTGTGCCTGGTCGGCGATGCGCTGCGGGAGACGGCGGGCATCGGGGCGCGCATTTTCACGGCGCTGCGGGAGATCAACGTGCGGATGATCAGCCACGGCGCATCGTTCAACAATGTGAGCCTGGTGGTGCGCGACGAAGACGTCGTGCCGGCGGTGGCGGCGCTGCATGAGGAGTTTTTCCGCGAGGTGGATCCGGAGGTGTTTGAATGAAGCTGGCGCTGGTCGGATACGGGAAGATGGGAAGGATGCTGGAGCGGCTGGCGCCGGAGTTCGGCTTCGAGACGGGGCTGGTTCTGGATGTACACAACAACGCGGGGGGCAGCGGGCTGACCGCGGAGAATTTCCGCGGAATTTCAGCGGCGATCGAGTTTACGACGCCGGAGACGGCGGCGGAGAACCTGCTGCGGCTGGCGGCGCTGGGCGTGCCGGCGGTGTGCGGCACGACGGGCTGGTACGGGCGGCTGGACGAGGTGAAAGAAGCATTTGCCAGCAGCGGCGCGGGCTTTGTTTACGGGCCGAATTTCTCGATCGGCGTGAACGTGTTCGAACGCATCGTGGCGTCGGCTGCCGCGCTGCTGCGCGGGCGCGCCGAGTACGAGGCGTGGGCGTGGGAGATCCATCACAGCGCGAAGAAAGACGCGCCCTCCGGCACGCTGCTGAAGCTGGTGGAGGCGATGCGGCGGGCGGGCTACGAGGGGCGGATCGACACGGCGAGCAACCGCGCGGGCGCGGTTCCGGGAACGCACGAGATCGGCTTTGACTCGGCGGCGGACACCATCACGCTGCGGCACGCGGCGCGCAGCCGGGAGGGATTCGCGCGCGGCGCGCTGTGGGCGGCGCAGCGGCTGGCCGAAGGGCTGAAAGGCTGCCACGAGTTCAGCGGCTTGCTGTTCGGCGAGACGGAGTCATGAGCGGCGCGCGAATTGTGGCGTGCGAGAATAGAGCGAACCAGGAGGCGGCATGAGCCGGTTCATCGGATGCGGCACGGCGCTGGTGACGCCGTTCAAGAAGGATCTCTCGCTGGATGAGGAGGCGCTGCGGCGCCTGGTGCGGCGGCAGCTGGAGGCGGGAATCCACTTTCTGGTTCCGTGCGGCACGACGGGCGAAAGTCCCACGCTCGAGCGCCGCGAGCATCTTCGCGTGGTGGAGATCACGCTGGAAGAGGCGAAGGGGAAGTGCCTGGTGCTGGCGGGTTGCGGCGGCTACAACACGGCGGAGGTGGCGGCGCTGGCGCGCGAGCTGGAGGCGATGGGCGCCGACGGGCTGCTGAGCGTGACGCCCTACTACAACAAGCCCACGCAAGAAGGGCTGTACCAGCATTACCGGGCCATTGCCGCCGCAACGCGGCTGCCCATTGTCGTCTACAGCGTGGCGGGGCGCACGGGCGTGAACGTGGAGCCGGCGACGCTGCGGCGGCTGGCGGAGATCGACAACATCGTGGGGGTGAAGGAGGCGAGCGGGAACATCGCGCAGATGGCGCAGATCTGCGCCACCGTGCCGGAGGAGTTCGACGTGCTGAGCGGCGACGACTCGATCACGCTGGCGCTGGCGGCGCTGGGCGGGCGGGGGGTGATCTCGGTCGCGTCGAACGAGATTCCCGGTCCGATGCGCGCGCTGGCGCAGGCGTGCCTGGACGGCGATTTTGCGGCGGCGCGGCGGGTTCAGAAGCAATGGCTGGCGCTGATGGAAGTGAATTTCGTGGAGTCGAATCCGATTCCGGTGAAGGCGGCGCTGGCGCGGATGGGGCTGCTCGAGCCGGTGTGGAGGCTGCCATTGGTGCCGCCTTCGCAGGCGAGCATGGCGCGGATCGAGCAGGTGCTGAAGCAGACAGGGTTGATCTGAGTCGGGGTATGCAACCACAGATTGAAGCGCTTTTCGAGAATCCGCCAGAGCGATACAGCGCGGCTGATTTTGCGCTGTTTTCGGCGTTCAAGGAGGAGCTGAACGCGGGGCGGATTCGCGCGGCGGAGCCCGACGGGGCGAGCGCGACGGGCTGGCGCGTGAATGCGTGGGTGAAGAAGGGGATTCTGCTGGGCTTCCGGATGGGGGCGCTGGTGGACATGTCGATCGACGCGGCGCGGCAGCCGTGGTTCGACAAGTCGACGTATCCGGTGAAGCGGCTGAGGCCTGAGGACGGGGTCAGGATCGTGCCGGGAGGCTCATCGATCCGTGACGGCGCGTACGTGGCCAAGGGCGTGACGTGCATGCCACCGATGTATGTCAACGTGGGCGCGTGGGTGGGCGACGGGACGATGATCGATTCGCACGCGCTGGTAGGCAGCTGCGCTCAGGTGGGCGCGCGGTGCCATGTTTCGGCGGCGGCGCAGATCGGCGGCGTGCTGGAGCCGGTGGGCGCGATGCCGGTGATTATCGAGGACGAAGTGCTGGTGGGCGGTAATTGCGGCGTGTATGAGGGAACGGTGGTGAAGCGGCGCGCGGTGCTGGCGGCCGGCGTGGTGCTGACGCGTTCCACCCCCGTGTATGATCTCGTTCGCGGCCAGATTCACACGGCGAAGGGGGATGAGCCGCTGGTGATCCCCGAGGAAGCCGTGGTGGTGGCGGGCTCGCGCGCGGTGGCGCGGGGTGCAGGCAAAGATTGGGGGTTGTCTCTTTACACGCCGGTGATCGTGAAGTACCGCGACGAGAAGACGGACGCGAGGCTTCAGCTGGAAGACTTCCTGCGGTAGGCGTCTTCGAGCGCCTGGAGGGTGAGCTCGGCGGTGCGGCGCCAGGTGAACTGGCGCGCATGTGCGGCGCCGCCCGTGGGCGCTCCGCCCGCCAGCAGGGTACGGATCGCAGCGAGCATCTCGTCTTCGTTCTGCGGATCGAACAGCAGCGCACAGCCGCCGGCGAGGCTGCGCAAGGGCTCGATGGAGCTGCAGGCAACCGGAAGCCCGGCGGCGAGCGCTTCCAGAACGGGCATGCCAAAGCCCTCGAACAGGGATGGATAGACAAAGGCGGAGGCGCGGCGGTAGAGCTCGAGAAGTTCTTCGCGCGGGAGCCAGCCGCGCAAGTCTACCGCTTCTTCCAGGCCTAGCTCGCGGATCAGGCGGCGCACGCGCTCGCCGGCGAAACCGGGCACGCCGGTGAGGACAAGGCGCAGGGAGGGCTGTTCGGCGCGCAGGCGCGCGAAGACGCGGAGGAGACGGTCATGGTTCTTGTGGGGGTGCGTGGTGGAGGGATAGAGCAGGAAGCCCGCGGGCTCACGATTCGCGGCGATGGCGAAGAAGTCTTCTTCCACACCGTGGGGGACGACGGCGGCGTCTGTGCCGTAGAAGCGGAGCAGGTCCTGGCGGGTGGCTTCGCTGACAGCGATGAGGCGCGTGGAGCGGGTGGCGGAGGCCCGGAGCAGGAGGCGCCAGAAGGGGAGATCGAACCAGCGGAAGTACTCGGGGTGGCGGAGGTGCTGGAGATCATGGAAGACGGTGACTTGCGGGAGGCGGGCGGCAAGGGGCGCGGTAAAGCCGGGGTTGAGCAGGACGTCGACTTGGAGGCGCGTGATTTCGAACGGGAGAACGCACTGCTCGTAGAGGATGCGGCAGGGGCGGCAGCGGGCGCGGACGGGCTGCACGCGCGAGCGCCGGCCGAGAGCGCCGGTCTCGCGGTTGGTGAAGACGAGGATGTCGTGGGCGGGGGCGGCCTGTTCGAGAGCGGCGACAAGACAGCGCAGATATGTTTCGGTGCCTCCGACGCCGCCGGGGATCAGGTAAAGCGCATTGATGCCGATGCGCATGGCGTCACTGGCTGCGGCCGAGGGCGCGCAGGGCGGACTGCCGGCCGGTGATGGCAGCGGAATCCGAAGGATTCATGCGCAGGGCCTGTTCGTAGTCGGCCAGGGCCTCGGCGGGCTGGTTGCGGAGCAGATACACGTTGCCGCGGAAGACCAGGGCGTTCTCCTCCGAAGGATCCAGGTGCAGAGCTTCGTTGAGAACATTCAGGGCTTCGTCGAGGCGGCCCTGTTTGGCATGGATACGGCCGAGGATGGCGAGGCCCTGGGCGCGGTGTTCCAGCCTCTCGGCCTCGCGGATGCGGGCGATGGCCTCGTCCATGCGGCCGGAGCATTCGAGCGCGGTGGCCCAGTTGACCAGTAGCTGGTAATCCGGGGCAGTGGCGGTGGAGGCGGCCTTTTCGTAAGCCTGTGCCGCGTCGGAGCAGCGGCCTTCGGCGTAGTAGGCAAAGCCGAGATGAAACCACGCGCGGCTGTTTTTCGGGTTCGAGGAGACCGAGTCTTCCCACATGGGGATGGCGGCGGTGTAGAGTTCGGCCCGCTTCCAGGTGAGTCCGGCGAGGACGATGAGAACGGCGGCGGCGCCGGAGGCAATAGCGGAAGGGCGCAGCCGGCGCAGGAACTCGGCGGCAATCATCGCCACTCCTGGCGAGCCGAGATAGACCCGGCGTTCGGCCATGGCGTCGTCGATTGGGATGATGGAGGATGTAGGCGCGAGAAGAACGAGCAGGAACAGCGTTCCGAACAGCGCAAGCGGGTAGCGCCGGCGGAAGCGCCAGAGCACTGCGAGCAGGCAGGCGAGGGCAGCCGCGCCCAGCCAGACGCCGGCGTTCCCGGGGGCCTTGGCCACCGGCCAGGCGTGATCCAGGTTCTGCCCGACGGGCAGGAGCAGAAGGCGGAAGTATTGCCAGAGGACTTCGAACTGCGTCAGCAGGTAGTCGAGAGGCTTGTTCTTGCCTGTAGCGCCAGCGGTTCCTTCGCGAGAGAGCATCAGATAGAGCTTGATGCCGACGGCCGAGGCGGCGGCCAGCAGCGGGACATAGAGCTTCCAGCGGCGCAGCAGCACTCGGAAGCCTGCCTGCTCCTGCAGGAGCAGATCGAACAGGACGAACACGCCGGCCATGGCGACCGCCGGTTCCTTGCTCAATGTGCCAAGAGCGAGCAGGGCGGTGATGGCGAGCGAACGCGGAAGCGTTGTTTCAACGCCGCGCAGAAACAGGAGGAACGCGGAGTAGGCGAAAAAGGCGCAGAGGACCTCGGAGCGGCTGGAGATGTAAGCGACGGCTTCTGTCTGCAACGGGTGAAGCAGGAACAAGCCGGCGCCGGCAGCGGCGGCGAAGCGCTCTGCCTGAGAGAGCGGGCCGCGGCGCGAGAGCAGAGTCTCGAGGATCCTCCACACGAGAAGGCCATTGATGAGGTGCAGGAGGATGTTGGTGAAGTGAAAACTCTTCGGGTTGGAGCCGGAGAGACCGGCTTCCGCCAGCAGGCTCAGGTTGGTGACGGAACGCGCGATTCGCGCGGCAAGCAACTGCCAGGACGGCGGGGACTGTAGCAACGACTCCAGGCTCAAATCGTCGAAGAGAAAGGGGCCGCCGAGCGCGGGGAGATAGGCGAGGAAAGCCGCCGCCAGCAGCAGGGCGAGGATCCAGAGCGCAAAGGACGCCTGTCCGGTGCCGGTCTTCTGAACCGCGTGAACGGACGCCGCCGCGGGTGCGGCTGGTTGCTTACGCCGCCCCATCCTTTTCCCTCAGGAGGAATTCGAGAATGGCCACGCGCTGGGTGAGCGTGATGTTCATGTCTTTCAGTTCGGAGACGATGCGGGAGAAGCGGTAGAACACGCCGAGGAAGACGACGAGGATCAGGAACAGCAGCACGAGGGACGGCTCGCGGATGCCAAGCGCAGCGGCGGAAGAGGCCAGCCATGGGCCGCAGCGGGAAAGAACGATCAGGGCGGCGGCGGCCGCGAGCCAGCTGACGGAATGCTCCACGCGGATGTGTTCGCGGCGGATGGCGCGGAGCACGATCAGCAGCAACAGGATTCCGAATACAGTGAGGATGTCAAGCAGATCCATCATCGAAGGTCTCTCCGACGGCGCGCGCGGCGCGGCGCGCGTCCAGACGCAGGATGTTGACAAAGACGCCCAGCAGAACGTGGAGGACGTAGTAGAAGGAACGCAGCGGCGTGATGGTGCTGCGCCCGGCCAGGCGCGGGCGCACCGGGCAGGGCACTTCCACGAAGCGGAAGCGCCGCCGCTGGAGCACGACGAGCGTTTCGATTTCCGGGTATTCGAGCGGGAAGCTGCGGGCGAAGACCTCCAGGGCGCGGCGGTTGACCGCGACGAAGCCCGATGTGGGGTCGGCGACGGCACGGCCGAGGATGGGGCGCAGCAGGAGGCGGAAGCACTGGATGCCGATGCGGCGGGGCAGCGTGGTGGAGTATCCGCCGCCGGCGCCGCGCCGGACGCCGATCACCATTTCGCAGCCGGACTGGCGGAGATTGTCGAGCAGGCGGGGAATGAAGCGCGGATCGTGCTGGCCGTCGCCGTCGATGCGGACGACCTCCTCGAAGCCGAGCTCGAAGGCGAGCTTGTAGCCTGCCTGCACGCAGCCTCCGAGGCCGAGATGGCAGGGCAGGGAGAGCACGCGTGCGCCAGCGTTGCGGGCGGCGGGGGCGGTGCCGTCGGCAGAGCCGTCGTCGACGACAAGAACGTGCAGATCCGGCAGCAGTTCCCGCACCTCGCGCACGACGGCGCCGATGGCAGCCTCCTCGTTGAAGGCAGGGATCAGGATCAAGGTGCGGCCGCCGTTCACCATGAGGCCACCCGGCGGACAGGCATCGAGAAGCGTTTGAGCAAAGCCCGGAACTGCCGCGCCGGGATACGGCAGGCACGGCGGAGACTCCTGCGTTGGGCCAGCAGGCGCGGCAGATGACGGACCAGATCGAGGTGGGCTTTGAGCACCAGCCACGGCAGGCGCCATGCGCCGCCTTCCCGGCGCCGGAATTCGGCCGCCTTGCCATGGCCGAAAACGAGATCGACCGCGTGCCAGAAGTAGCGCGCCGCCGCCCAAATGAAGCTCGAGCAGATCATCGAGAGCGGGAAGTTGCGGACGACGAGGCGCAGGCGGTTGCGTTCGACGAGCCATGCCTTCAAGGGAGAGGCCACGCCGGCGCTGGCCGAGTAGCGGTGCGCGGCGCGGGCGCGGGGCACGTAGAGGCAGCGCCAGCCCGCCCAGCGGCCGCGAAGCCCGAGGTCGGTGTCTTCGCAGTAGAGGAAGAAGTCTTCCTCGAACAGTCCGGTCTGTTCCAGCATGGCGCGCTTGTAGATGGCGGCGGAACCGCTGGGCAGAAGGACCTCGCAGGGCTCGTTGTGGAAGCGCTCCGGCTCGAGGTGCCCGCGCTGGCGGCTGCTGCCGTCGCGGGCGATGTTCATGCCGGCCGAGTCGAGCTGTTCGGTGCCTGCCAGGACGACTTTGGAAGCGGCCATGCCGGCGGCGGGGTCGCTTTCGAGGGCTTCCACGAGGCTTTCCACCCAATTTTCGGCCGCGGTGGCGTCGTCATTGATGGTTGCCAGATAGTCGGCGGAAAACTCGCGGAAGCCGCGGTTGACGGCGGCGCCGAAACCGGCATTGCCGGGATTTTCGAGCACGCGCAGACGGGGCGAGTCCGGAAGGAGGGCATGCGCTTTTCCCTCGCCGCTGTTGTCGACAACCACGATGACCAGCTCTTGCCACGTTTGCGCCAGCAACGAGTCCACGCATTGCCGCAGGTTTTCGCCGCAGTGCAATGTGGGGACGACGACGGTGACGCTCGGCAAACAGTCATTGTAGCGAAGCCCGGTTTCGCGCCGATCCGCTACAATGGCGCGCATGGCGATTTTGACGACGGTTGTCGGCAGCTACCCGGTTCCACACTGGTTGCCGGGGGACACTTCCAGGACGACCCTGCGGGATGCGGTGATGGTGGTGTTAAAGACGCAGGAGCTCGCCGGAATCGACGTGGTGGCCGACGGGGAGCTGAACCGTTTCGATCCGGGCCATCCGGAGACCAACGGGATGATCGACTATTTCATCTCCCGGATGGACGGCATTCGCACGCGCTTCTCGCTGGAGGACATCGAGGCATTCCGGAAGGACGCTGGCGTGGCCTACCGTACCGACCCGGCGGGGATCGTCACGGGGCCGGTGGGCGCGGGCGTGCTGAACCTGCCGCGCGATTTCGAATTCACGCGCGGGCTGACGGCGAAGCCGCTCAAGTTTACATGCACGGGGCCGCATATGCTGGCCAAGGTGCTCACAGACCGCCACTACGGGTCGCGAGCCGAGCTTTGCCTGGCGATTGCCGAGGTGCTGGCGCGGCAGTTGGCGGGGATCCCGGCGGACGTGATCCAGCTCGATGAGGCCAATATCAGCGGGCACCCGGAGGACGCGGAATGGGCGCTGCCGGCGCTGAACCGCGTGCTGGACGCGATTCCGGTGACGCGCGCGATGCACATCTGCTTCGGCAATTACGGCGGGCAGACCATTCAAAAGGGCTTTTGGAAGAACCTGCTGCCGTTCCTGAACGGGCTGCACGTGGATCACCTGGTGCTGGAGTTTGCCCGGCGGGGCTACGGGGAGCTGGAGGCGTTCCGGGATCTGGATCCGAAGATCGGACTCGGGCTGGGTGTGGTGGACATCAAGGACAACGAGGTGGAGGCGCCGTCGCTGATCGCCAAGCGGATCGAGCATGCGGCGCAGGTGCTGGGGGCGGACCGGATCCACTACGTGCACCCGGACTGCGGCTTCTGGATGTTGCAGCGCAGCGTGGCGGACCGGAAAATGCGCTCGCTGGTGGAGGGGCGGAACCTCTTCGAGGGGCGCGCCTGAGGTTCAATAGGAAAAGCAGGGGAAACATGAATCGAACCATTGCGCTTTTCGTGTGTCTTTGCGTTTGCGCCGCCGGGCAGCAGCCTCCCGAAGGGAAACACCTGGCGAACCTGAAGAGGCTGACCGACGGCGGGCAGAACGCCGAGGCGTACTGGTCGCCGGACGGCAAGCGGCTGGTGTTCCAATCGACCCGTCCGCCCTATGCGTGTGATCAGATCTTCGTGATGAATGCCGATGGCACGGATCAGCGGCTGGTTTCGACGGGGAAGGGGAGAACGACGTGCGGATACTTCCTGCCCGACAACCGGCACATTGTGTATGCAGCGACGCACGAGGCGGGCGAGGCGTGCCCTCCGCCGCCGGACCGGAGCAAGGGTTACGTTTGGGGGGTGTTTCCCGGATATGACATTTATCTCGCCACCGACGACGGAAAGATCGTGAAGAAGCTGACCGACAGCCCCGGGTACGACGCGGAGGCGACGGTGAATTTCCGCACGGGGAACGTGATTTATACGTCGCTGGCCTCCGGGGATCTCGAATTGTGGCGGATGAAGACAGACGGCTCGGCGAAGAAGCAGATCACAAGGCGCGAGGGCTACGACGGAGGCGCCGTGTACTCGCGCGATGGCAGGCAGATCGTGTGGCGCGCCACGGCGCCGGACAACAAACAGGCGATGCGGCGCTACCGCGAGCTGCTGAAAGAGAATCTCACGGAGCCGATGCGGATGGAGCTCTTCCTCTCGGACGCGAATGGGCGCAACGTGAGGCAATTGACGCGCACCGGGTGCGCCGCCTTTGCGCCCACGTTCACGCCCGACGGCAAGCGTGTGGTGTTTTCGTCCAACCTGCACAACTGTGACGGGCGGAAGTTCGAGCTGTACTGGATCCGCACGGACGGCACGGGGCTGGAGCGGCTGACGTGGTTCGACGGCTTCGTATCGTTCCCGGAGTTTTCCCCTGACGGCAAGAAGCTGGTGTTTTCCTCCGACTGGCAGGCCAAGAGCCGCTACGAATTCAATATCTGGGTGGCGGACTGGCGCGACTGAGAGCCGCGTTCTGATAGACTCGGCGATATCGCAACCATGAACCGCAGACATTTCTTCGCAGCTGCCGGAGCGCTGTCTGCCGCCGCGCAGCAGGAGCAGAAACGCGAGTGGCGCACGGCGCCTCTGGGCTATTCCGACACGCCGCAGCTGCCGGGGCAGCAGTGGAAGGTGCATGACATCGAGCGCCCGCGCCCGCCGGTCATCACGCCGGGCGCGAAGCCCGGAGACCCGCCCTCGGACGCGATCGTGCTGTTCGACGGGCGCGATCTGTCGCAGTGGTTTCAGCGGGGGCGGGGCGCGGACCGCGGCAAACAGCTGCCGGCGCGCTGGAAGGTGGAGAACGGGTACATGGAGTGCGTGGGACGCACCGGGGACCTGATCAGCCGCGAGAAGTTCGGCGACGTGCAGTTCCACATCGAGTGGGCGTCGCCGGTGGAGCTGGACGGCGATTCGCAGTGGCGCGGCAATTCGGGCGTCGTGATCATGGGGCGGTACGAAATTCAGGTGCTCGACTCGTGGAACAACCCCACCTACGCCGACGGGCAGGCGGGCTCAATATACGGACAGTGGCCGCCGATGGCGAATCCATGCCGCGCGCCGGGCGAGTGGAACGTCTACGACATCTTCTTTGAGGCGCCGCGGTTCGAGAACGGCAAAGTGGCGAAGCCCGCCTATGTGACGGTGGTGTTCAACGGCGTTCTGGTGCACCATCATCAGGAGATCATCGGGCAGATGGCGCACCGCACGGTACGGCCGTATGAGCCGCACGGGGCGGAGGAGTCGCTGGTGCTTCAAGATCACGACACGCGCGTGCGCTACCGCAACATCTGGGCGCGGCGGCTGCGCGGCTACGACGTGCGCAGCTGACGCCGCCGGGCGCCGGCGATGATAGACTCTCCGGATATGCCGCAGAGCAGACGGACATTCCTGGGTGCGATGACGGCGGCGAGTTGGGACCGCGTAGCGGGCGCCAACGACCGCGTGGGCGTAGGGTTCATCGGGTGCGGGCTCATCGGGCTGCGGCACATCGCCGATTTTCTGAAGCTGCCTGACGCAGCCCTGGTGGCAGTGAGCGACGTCTACGAGCCGCGCACGGAGCAGGGGCGCCAGATGTGCGGCGGGACGGCGCGCGGCTACCAGGATTTCCGGCGGCTGCTGGAAGACAAGGACGTCGACGCAGTGGTGATCTCGACGCCGGACCACTGGCACGCCTTGCAGACCATGATGGCGTGCGCGGCGGGCAAGGACGTCTATGTCGAGAAGCCGATGACGCTGTTCATCCGCGAGGGGCGGTGGATGGTGAACGCCGCGCGCAGGCACAAGCGCGTGGTGTGCGTGGGCACGCAGGGGCGCAGCAACACGCACTTGCCGGACGTGCTGCAGCTGGCGCGATCCGGGGCCGTGGGCAGGATCCATTCGGTGCGCTTCAGCGCGTACCGCAACATCATGCCGGGTTTCGGACGTCCGAAGGAGACGCAGCCGCCTCCGGGGCTGGATTATGACCTGTGGCTGGGACCCGCGCCGGCGCGGCCGTACGCGCCGCACCGAGGGCTGTATCATTTCCGCTGGTTCTGGGATTATTCCGGCGGGCAGATGACGAACCTGGGCGCGCACGATCTCGACCTGGCGCACTACATTCTGGGGCTGCGCGCGCCGAAGACGGCGTATTCGGCGGGCGGGCGGTATGCGCTCGAGGACGACGGCGAGACGCCGGACACGCAGGACGCCATCTGGGAGTATGACGGCGTGCTGGTGGAGGGTTCGTTCCGGGAGGCGGGCGGATCGCGGCGCGCCTCGGCGGGTACGGCGTCGAGCCTGGCCGGCGTGCAGTTCGTGGGCACGCAGGGCGTGCTGACGGTTTCCCGCGGGGCGTTCGAGTTCGTGCCGGATCTGAAGATCTCGCCCGAGAGCGCCATTCCGCCGTGGTCCAATCCTTCCGGGCATCCGCAGGCGGCGAAGATCGAGCCAAAGCCGTATGCGGAACCTCGCGCGGGCAAGGGGGCATCCCCGGAGCCGATCGATCTTCATGCGCGCCATTTTCTGGATTGCGTGAAGTCGCGGCAGCGTCCGGTGGCGGATGTCGAAGACGGGTACGAGGTGAGCGTGTCGTGCCATCTGGCGAACCTGTCGATGAAGCTGGGGCGGAAGCTCGCGTGGGACGCGCGCAAGGAAGAAGTGGTGAACGACCGCGAGGCCAACCAGATGCTGGAGCGGCCGTACCGCAAGCCTTGGGACGCCGTGCTGAGGAGCCTGCTCGGATGAGGCGGCGCGAATTTCTTGCCGCAGCGGCGCTGAAGGCGCAGCCGCCGCGGGAGCGAACTACGCTGGGCGTGTCTCCGGACTCGTTCGCCGTGCGGCGCCCGCAGCGGACGGCGCTCGAATTCCTGCAGCTGGCGCACGCGCGGGGCTTTGGCGGCGTGCAGGCGGCGCTGCCGCAGGACGCCGCGCCGGAGTACCTGCGGCGGGTGCGCGAGTATTGCGAGAAAAACGGGCTGTACTGGGAACTGCTCGTCCCGCTGCCGGAGGACGATCCGGCGCCGTTCGAGCGGGCGGTGCGAATGGCGAAGGAGGCGGGCGCGGTGGCGATCCGCTCGGTGTGCCTGGCCGGGCGGCGCTATGAGACGTTCCGCACGATGGCGGACTGGAGGCAGTTCGTGGCGCGCTCGCACCGCAGACTGGCGCTGGCGGTCCCGGTGGCGGAGAGGCACCGGCTGCCGCTGGGGATCGAGAATCACAAGGACTGGACGGCGCAGGAGATGCCGGAGCTGTTCCGGAAGTATTCGAGCGAGTACTTCGGCGCCTGCATCGACTTCGGCAACAACGTTTCGCTGCTGGACGAGCCGATGGAGCTGATCGAGGCGCTGGCGCCGTATGTGGTGAGCACGCACGTGAAGGACATGAGCGTGGAAGAGTACGCCGAGGGGTTCCTGCTCTCCGAAGTGGCCCTGGGCAAGGGCATTGTGGATTTGAAGCGCGCGGTGGCGCTGCTGCGGGCGCGGCGGCCGGGGCTGCGGTTCACGATGGACACGCTGGTGCGCGATCCCCTGAAGATCCCGTGCCTGACAGACGCTTACTGGGCGACGTTCGAGGCGCCGGACGCGCGGCGCCTGGCGCGCATGCTGCGGCTGGTGCGGGCGCACCCGCCGCGCGAGCCGCTGCCGCGCGTGACGGGGCTCGGCCGCGAGCAGGCGCTGGCGCTCGAGGACCGGATCCTCGATGAGTGCCGGGCCTATGCCGCCGGGGCGTTGGGCCTTGTGTGACGGCTTGCCCGGGGCCCTGCCGGAATGAAACCATAGTACACGCATGGCTGAGCGACTCCAGGGCATCTTCACGCCGATGCTCGTGCCGCTGGACGAGCGCGACCGCATCGACGAAGAGGAGCTGCGCCGCTTCATCGGCTGGCTGATCGGGAAGGGGATCCACGGGCTGTACCCGAACGGGTCCACGGGCGAGTTCACGCGGCTGACAGTGGAAGAGCGGCGGCTGATTGTGAAGATCACCTGCGAGGAGGCTGCAGGGCGCGTGCCGGTGCTGGCCGGGGCGGCGGAGGCCAATGTTCGGGAGACGATCGCCGCCTGCGAGCTGTACCACAGCTACGGGGCGCGGGCGGTGGCCATCGTCTCGCCGATTTACTACCGGCTGAGCCCGGAGTCGGTGTATATGTACTTCCGCGAGATCGCGCTGCATTCGCCGGTGGACGTGACGCTGTACAACATTCCGCTGTTTGCGAGCCCGATTGATCTGAACACGATCCGGCGGCTGAGCGAACTGGAGCGGATTGCGGGGATCAAGGACAGCTCGGGCGACGTGGCGTTCATGATGCGGATGATCGCGGCGATCCGCCCGCAGAGGCCGGATTTCACGTTTCTGACCGGGTGGGACTGCGTGCTGATCCCGATGATGCTTGCGGGGGCCGACGGAGGAACCAACGCGGCTTCGAACGTCGTGCCCGAGCTGATGCGGCGCCTGTACGACCTGTTCCGCGCAGGGCAGCTCAAGGAGGCGATGGAGCTGCAATTCCGCGTGCTGGAGCTGTTCGACCTGATGCTGGGCAATTTCGAGTTCCCCGACGGGTTCCGCGCCGGCGCCGAGATGCGCGGCTTCCGGTTCGGGCGCGGGCGGCAGCCGCAGAGCGCGTCGCAGAGGGTGGACCGTGCGGCGCTGAAGCGCGTGTTGCAGTGCCTGCTGGCGGATGCGGGCATCGTCGAGCCGCCGGAGTCGGGCTGCGCGCCGCGGACGGGCGAACCGGGGCGCGACCGCATCGAGCAGGTGGTGCTGGAGGTGATGGACGCGCTGCGGCGCAGGGGCATCGTTGAATGAGCGCGATGGGGCTGATCGAGATCGGCGGGTGGAGCCCGTCGATGGTGGTGCTGGACGGGATGGAGAAGACGGCCGAGGTGGAGTTGTTCCAGATCGAGCTGAACGATCTGGCCGGGGCGATGATCAAGATCACGGGACCGCTGGGCGCGGTGCGGGCGGCGATCGAGGCGGGGCGGGCTCTGGCCGAGGAGATGCGGGCCGTTTGCGTGACTGACATCATTGCGAACCCCGAGCCGCGCGGGCGGCGCGGGTGGACGGGGGGCAAGGAATACAATCCGCTGATCGAACAGGACGTGGTGCATACGCCGGATGAGCGCTACAGGGAGGCAAGTGTGAAGGGACAGGCGCCGTTTGCTGTGGGACTGATCGAGACGCAGGGCTTCACCGCCGTGTTCGAGGCCATCGACACGGCGTGCAAGACGGCCGATGTCGAGGTGCTCGCCCGCGAGAAGCTGGGCGGCGGTTACATCACCGTGGTCATCAAAGGCGACGTCGCCGCCGTGCGCGCGGCCATCGAAGCCGGCAAGGCGAAGGTGGACGGTCTGGGCAAGCTGATCGCGGCGCACGTGATCCCGAGCCCCACGGAGGCGGTGCTGTCTCTGCTGCCGAAGCAGCCGTGAGGGCTGCCTGGCAGGCGCAGGCCGCGCTTCCGGAACCGGACGGAGTATCCGCGGGACTGGCGCGGCAGGGAATGCCCGCCCGCCGGATCAGATCGACTCCAGCTCTTCTTCGAGCAATTGCTTTTGGCAGAGGTCCGCGTAATAGCCGTTCAGGGCGAGCAGCTCCTCGTGGCTGCCTTCCGCCACGACGCGGCCGTGGTCGAGGACGTAAATCCTTTCCGCTTCGCGCACGGTCGAGACGGAAAACAGTATGGCGGCGGTGCCATAGCAACCGGCTCCTCCCCGCGTCTTTCGCCGCACCAAATTTCCGCGATCGAGCCCGACATGTTTGGGGCGCCGGGCAGCGGTGGTTGGACTACTCGACGGTGAACCGGGTGGTCTGCGGAGTCCCCTTGACCTCGCATCCGGGGGCATTCTCCACCATGCCTGTCGCGTCAACCACACCTGCAACATTGTTCGCCAGGGGAGTTATCGCTTTCACCAGTCCCGTGGCCTGGTCGAGATTCCACTGGGGATTCACCAGGCCAGACTCCGGCTCCCTGTCGAGGACCATTCCTGTCGGGACACCGA
>Ga0209018_1000922_pt1 | contig 25680 bp, 18 predicted proteins | sample YNPBryBLVA2012_FD_185814 | JGI IMG/M metagenome (GOLD analysis project Ga0209018, IMG submission 185814) | Anoxygenic and chlorotrophic microbial mat microbial communities from Yellowstone National Park, USA - YNP Bryant BLVA 2012 (SPAdes)... ...
TGAACCGCGCAATCGTTTTGGGCCCAATGTCCATCACGCGCCAGCCGGGCGGCACCTTGTCCACATCCACCACTCGGCTCGCGGCATCCGCATCGAACTTGTCTGCGATGACGGCATCCACCGGCAAGAGCAACTTGGCGCCGGCGTTTGCGATGATCTTCTGCGCCGTTTCGATCGAACCCGGCTCGACGAGACTGTCTTGCATCGCGTACCCTTTTGCCGCGAGGAATGTATTTGCCATTCCCCCACCGATGATCAACTGGTCGCACTTGGTCAACAAGTTTTCGATCACCGCGATCTTGTCGCTGATCTTGGCGCCGCCCAGAATCGCGATGTACGGTCGTTCGGGATTCAGCGTCGCGCGGCTCAGGTATTCGAGTTCGACGCCCATCAAAAAGCCGGCAACGGCGGGGAGGAATTTCGCCACGCCCTCGGTGCTGGCATGCGCGCGATGCGCCGAGCCGAACGCGTCGTTGACGTACACCTGACCCAGCGCGGCGAGTTTCTTGGCGAATTCGGGATCGTTCTTTTCCTCTTCCTTGTGAAAGCGCACGTTCTCCAACATCATCACTTCGCCGGGGTGCAAAGCGTACGCCATTGCTTCCACTTCTGGACCGATGCAATCGGGCGCCATTTTCACCGGGCGGTTGAGGAGTTGACTCAACACCTCAGCCGCCGGTTTCAAACTGAATTCGGCTTCAAAGCCCGCACCTTTGGGACGTCCCAGGTGACTCATCACGATGAGCGCGGCGCCTTGTTCCAGGACGTACTGAATCGTGGGCAGCGCCGCGCGGATGCGCTTGTCGTCGGTCACAACGCCTTTGTCCATCGGCACGTTGAAATCCACGCGCATCAAGACGCGCTTGCCTTTGAGCTCAATGTCCTTGACGGTTTTCTTGTTCATTGCGATTCCTTGTATGACGAAGGACGAACGAAGGGAAGGATTCTGCCATTTTTTGTCATTCGTCGTTCATCATTCGTCATTCGTCTTTTGTCCCTACAACTTGCTCGCCAACAAATTCGCCAGATCCGCGGTGCGAACGCTGTACCCCCACTCGTTGTCGTACCACGCGACCACTTTGACAAAGTCGCTTTTGTCTTTGCCCAACACCGTCGTGAACGGCAAATCAACGGACGAGGAGTGCGCGTCGCCTTTGAAATCAATGCTGACGAGTTGTTCATCTACCGCTGCCAGAATGCCCTTGAGGGGACCGGCAGCCGCGTCGCGGAACGCTTGGCGCAACTCGTCGGTTGTTGTTGGGGTGGCGATCTGCGCGGTGAAATCCACGACGGAGACGGTCGAGGTGGGGACGCGCAGCGCGTAGCCGTCGAACTTGCCTGCCAAATCGGGGATGACGAGTTTCAATGCTTTGGCGGCGCCGGTCGTCGTCGGGATGATGCTCATTGCTGCGGCGCGCGCGCGGCGCAAATCGCTGTGCGGTAGATCCAGAATTTTCTGGTCGTTGGTGTACGCATGCACCGTCGTCATAAAGCCGCGCAGAATTTTGTACTTGTCGTGCACCACTTTGACGGCAGGCGCAAGACAGTTGGTTGTGCAAGACGCGTTGGAGAGGACGTGATGCTTGGCGGGATCGTACATTGCGTCGTTCACACCCAACACCACCGTCAGATCCTCGCCTTCGGCGGGCGCGCTGATGATGACTTTTTTCGCGCCGCCCTTGGTGATGTGATTGATGGCGCCTTTGACGACCTTGCCTTTCTTGTTCACGCCATCTTCTTTGATGGTGAACAAGCCCGTGCTTTCGATGACGATTTGAATACCCAGATCGCCCCACGGAATCTTGTCCGGCTCAGTTTCTTTGAACGCCTTGATCGGTTTGCCATCAACGATTAACGCGTCCTCGCCGACACGAATGTCACCGTTGAAGCGTCCATAGTTCGAATCGTACTTGAGCAGATGCGCCATCGTTTTCAAATCGCCAATGTCGTTGAACGCGACGACCTCCAACGTTTGGGGGTGATAATCGCGAATTGCTTTCAAGACCTGGCGCCCGATGCGCCCGAATCCGTTGATACCTACTTTGACTGTCATTGGAAATGCCTCCTTTAAGAATGATGAATTGCGAATTGCGAATTAGGAATTGCGAGTTGCGAATTGCGAATTAGGAATTGCGCGTTGTGGATTGTGTGTCGTACCAATTCAAAATCGCGTGAGCTAGTTTCGTTGGATCGTGACGCCACGGTTTCGTTTCGTCTACGACATCGGCGAAAATGATCGTGCGTCCAGTGGCGCGCTCTCCGCGCGGCTTGACCAACTGGCTGGGCGAATTGGCGCGCCACGGGACCGCGTAATTGTTGTTCGCGAGAATCGTCGTAAAGATACCGGCGCCGATGTGTTGTTCCAACGCGTCGCAATGCTCCTCGACGGTAAAGCCGTCCGTTTCGCCGGGCTGGGTTGCCACGTTGCACACATAGATTTTGGCGGCGGCGGACGCGCGCAACGCGTTCTGAATGTCCGGCACCAGCAGGTTCGGCAGGACGCTGGTGAACAAACTGCCCGGTCCCGCAACGATCAAATCTGCCGACAAGATCGCGCGCACCGCATCGGGATATGCCGGCGCTTGCTCTGGCTCCAGATACACGCGCTCGATGCGCGCGTGTTTGCCGCGCTGCGTGATGGCGGATTCGCCAGCAACGCGTTCCAGTTCGACGGCGCGCGTTTCGGCGCACAAGGTCACCTGTCGTAGCGTCGAAGGCAAAATTTGCCCGCGCACCGCAAGCACGCGCGAGGACTCGCGCAACGCGCGTTCGAAACTGCCGGTGATACCTGCCATCGCGACGAGCAACAAGTTGCCGAACGAGTGCCCCTCCAATCCGCTGCCGCCGCTGAAACGATACTGCAACAACAAGGTCATCAACGGTTCGGCATCTGCCAGCGCGGCAATGCATTGACGAAAATCGCCGGGCGGCAGGGTGCCGAGCTCGCGCCGCAAGCGACCCGAACTGCCGCCATCATCGGCGACGGTGACGATGGCGGTGATTTGATCGGTGTGTTCTTTCAAACCGCGCAGCAGCGTCGCTAGCCCGGTGCCACCTCCCAGCGCGACGATTTTGGGTCCCCGCGAGCGCGCGCGTTTGCGATAGAGCGCTTCGATGACGCTCGTGTCTTCGGACGCCAACGCCGAAACGACTGACTTGGACAACTGGGCAAGCGCAAGCACAATCAGTACCACGCCAACGATGCCCAAGAGGAGACCGCGCACTTCACGGTCTAGAAAGCGGAGAGTGAGGTAATAGAACACGGTCGGTAGCCGCGCCCCGCGATACCAGTCCACGAGGATGAACGCGACGCCGAGCGCGAGCGCCGTCACACCGAGAAATAGTACGAGTAGCCAGCGTTTGATTCCCAGCCCGATGTACAGCCATTTGAAATTTAACCGCTTTACTAGGCGTGCCCACAGGGCATTGGGGCTGATTTTGCCGCTCATCGTTTGGCTCCGACGGTCATTATACCCCAAGCCGAAAAATCCGTCAAAGCGGTAAATGCTCTTCTTATCCAACCCAATTTGACGATTCGGCGCGCTTGGATATAATGAGCATGTCAACGCCCCGCGCAGCACAATCGAGTGGTTGTGGCGCGCTGGTGCCAAGGAGCCCCTTTGCGAACTCAACGCTGGTTCAGTTCGTTCGACTCCATCTCCGTACCACGTTTGTCCTCTGTTTCCGCACGCCCTCTGTTCGTCCCCCGCGCTGATTGGGTAATCAATCGTTCCATCACTTGGGTTGACGCGCCGATTTGCTCTACGGAGGTAAAATGGAAATCCACGACCTAAGCGCGGTGCGCGTGACGCTCGCGTCCCCCGAACAGATCCGCTCGTGGTCGTACGGCGAAGTGCTGAAACCCGAAACGTACAACTATCGGCGGCTGCGGCCCGAACGCGATGGGTTGTTCGACGAACGGATCTTTGGCCCCACGCGCGATTGGGAATGTTATTGCGGCAAGTACAAAAAGCAACGCTACAAAGGATACATCTGCGAAAAATGCGGCGTCGAAATCGCGCCCGCGCGCGTGCGCCGCGAACGCATGGGACACATCGAACTGGCAGCGCCAGTCGCGCACGTCTGGTACACGCGCCGCGTCCCTTCCTACGTGGGGCTTTTGCTCGATGTGACGCGCCGCAATCTGGATCGCGTCCTCTACTTTGCCCAGTACGTCATCACGCACGTGGACGAAGGCGCGCGCCAACGCGCGCTGCATCGTTTGCAAGAAGAGCTCGAACACAAAATCGCGCGCGAAACCAAAGCGATTCAAGACAAGATAGACGCACGGCAACTGGAATGTGAAGAGGCGCTCGAGAAACTCGAACGCAAAACCGAAGCCGCCATCGCCAAACTGGAAGAGCAACTCAACGCGCAGATGGACGAACTGCTGAACGCGGGCAAAGCCATCGAACGCCGCCTCGACGAGACGGGACGCCAAGTCCGCAAAACCATCGTCTTTGAACCGACGAACACGGTCATCGTTGCGGAAGACGAAGAGATCGCGCCCAAACACAAACGCCTCTTGCGCGAAACGGTGCAGGCGCGCATCGCCGAATTGGAAAAAGAGATTCGCGCGCAACAGCGCGAGCGCCAACTCTTGCTCCAAGCCGAACGCGAGCAACGCCAACACGCGCTCGATACCGAACTCGCCGCGCTGCGCGCGCAACTGGATCAGAAAATCCTCGCGCTGCGCGTCGCGTACGAACCGCGCGTCGAAGAACTGCGCGGCATCCAGGTCAAAGAATTTTTGAGCGAGAATCGTTATCGCGAGTTGAACGAGAGATGGGGTAGCGTCTTCAAGGCGGCGATGGGCGCGGAAGCCGTGCGCGAATTGCTGGCGCGCATTGACCTCGACGTGATGGCGCGCGAATTGCGCCGCGACATTCGCGCGACGCGCTCCAAGCAAGTCCGCAAAAAAGCGATCAAGCAATTGCGCGTCGTCGAAGCGCTCCGCAAAGCCAACCATCGCCCCGAATGGATGATTCTCACAGTCCTGCCGGTCATCCCGCCCGATTTGCGCCCGATGGTGCAACTGGATGGCGGCCGCTTTGCCACCTCCGACCTGAACGATTTGTATCGCCGCGTCATCAATCGCAACAACCGCTTGCGCCGCTTGCTCGAACTCGGCGCGCCCGAAGTGATCGTCAATAACGAAAAGCGGATGTTGCAAGAGGCGGTGGATTCGCTGATTGACAATTCGCAAAAAGGCAAAGCCATCTCCACGCACGGACAACGCAAACTCAAATCGCTCTCCGATTTGCTCAAAGGCAAGCAAGGTCGCTTTCGCCGCAACTTGCTCGGCAAGCGCGTGGATTACTCGGGGCGCTCGGTCATCGTCGTGGGACCACATCTCCAGTTGCATCAGTGCGGCTTGCCCAAAGGAATGGCGCTTGAATTGTTCAAGCCCTTTATCATGCGGAAACTCGTCGAGTACAACTACGCACACAACATTCGCAGCGCCAAACGCTTGGTGGATCGCGCCGCACCGGAGGTGTGGGATGTGCTGGAAGAAATCATCAAGCAACACCCGGTTCTGCTCAACCGCGCGCCCACGCTGCATCGCTTGGGGATTCAAGCGTTCGAAGTGATTTTGGTGGAGGGGAGCGCGATCCAAATTCATCCGCTCGTCTGCGCCGCGTTCAACGCCGACTTCGATGGCGACCAGATGGCGGTGCACGTTCCGCTCTCTGAGCCAGCCAAAGAAGAAGCGCGCCGCTTGATGCTTGCCTCGCGCAATTTGCTCAAGCCCGCCTCGGGCGAACCCATCGTCGAGCCGACCAAAGATATGGTGCTGGGCGTTTACTATTTGACGATGGAAAAAGCCGGTGCGCGCGGCGAAGGCAAAGTGTTCTACTCGGCGGAAGAAGTCGCGCTGGCGTACGAGTTGGGCTATGTGGAGCTTCACGCAAAAATCCAATTTGCGCTCGAAGGCAAAACCGCGCGCGCGCCCAAGAAAATCATCGAGACGACGGTGGGGCGTGTGCTGTTCAACGAAATCTTGCCGCCCGCGCTCCGCTTTGTCAACGATACGCTCGACAAGAAACGTCTGAAAGAACTGGTCGCCACGGTGTACGCGCATCTTGGCGCCGAAGGCACTGCCCAAGTGGTGGACCGCATCAAAGAAATCGGTTTCCAGTATGCCACGCGCAGCGGACTCACCATTGCGATTGACGACATCACTGTCCCTGCCGCCAAGCAAACGATTCTCGAACGCGTTGCCGCGCGCGTGGACGAGGTGGAACAGCAATTCCGCAAGGGCTTGATCACCGAAGAGGAGCAATACGTCAAGACCGTCGAGTTGTGGACGGAGGCAACTGACCACGTCACTGAAGCGGTTGCCCAAGCGATGCGCGATGCCTCACCGATTCGCGTGATGGCAAACTCGGGCGCCACCAAAGGCGGTTTTCAACCGATTCGTCAGTTGGCAGGGATGCGCGGCTTGATGGCGGATCCCGCCGGGCGCATCATCGCGCTGCCCATCAAATCGAATTTCCGCGAGGGCTTGAGCGCGCTCGAATATTTCATTTCGACGCACGGCGCGCGCAAAGGGCTGGCGGATACCGCGCTGCGGACGGCTGACGCCGGTTACCTAACGCGCCGCTTGGTGGATGTGGCGCAAGAAATCATCATCACGCAGCAAGATTGCGGCACGACCACCGGCATTTGGATTGATGCGGCGTCCCAAGCGCGCACCGGCGAAACATTCGCCGAACGCGTGGTGGGGCGCGTTGCCGCCGCGCCGGTGACGCATCCCAAAACCGGTGACATCATCGTCCCCGCCGGCGAGATGATCACCGAAGGAGCATGGAAAATCGCCGAGAGCGCCAAAGTGGACAGGGTGTGCGTGCATAGCCCGCTCACGTGCCAGGCGCGGCACGGCTTGTGCGCCAAATGCTACGGGCGCGATCTGGCGCGCGGTGGCTTGATTCAGTTGGGCGAAGCGGTCGGCATCATCGCCGCGCAAAGCATCGGCGAGCCGGGCACCCAATTGACGCTACGCACGTTTCACACCGGCGGCGTCGCCGGCGTCGAAGACATCACGCACGGGTTGCCGCGCGTCGAAGAGTTGTTCGAAGCGCGCGATCCAAAAGGCGAGGCGTTGCTCGCAGAAAGTGATGGCGTCGCGCGCATCGTCACGGCGGACGGGCAGCGCGTCTTGAAAATCATCTCGCAGCATGTCCAGCGCGATCCGTACGACTTGCCGCCGCGCGCCAAGATCGTCGTACAAGATGGCGAAAAGGTTGCCGCCGGCGCGGTGCTGGCGCGCGTTGGCAAGAACGGCAACGAGATTGTTGCCGCCAAGGGCGGCGAGGTGCAGCGCGCGGAGTGGCGATTGATCGTTCGCTATCTGCAAAAGGAAGAGCGCGTGTACGAATTGCCTGCCACCGCGCGCCTGCGCGTGGAAGATGGTCAAAAAGTGCGCGCCGGCGATCAGTTGACCGAAGGCGCGCTCAATCCGCATCGCTTGTTGGCGATTCTGGGACGCGAAGCCGCGCAGATGTACTTGCTGGAGCAAGTGCAAGCCGTGTATCGGTCGCAAGGCGTCAACATTCACGACAAACATATCGAAATGATTTTGCGCCAGATGTTTCGAATGGTGCGCGTCAAATCCACCGGCGATACCGATTTGTTGCCGGGACAGTTGGTGGATCGTTTGGCGTTCGAGGATGTCAATCGCCAGGTGAGCGCGCGCGGTGGAATGACGGCAACGGGTCAACCTGTTCTGCTCGGTGTCACCAAAGCATCGCTCAACACCGAATCGTTCCTCAGCGCATCGAGTTTCCAACACACCATCAACGTTTTGTCCGAAGCCGCGATTGCCGGTCGGCGCGATGATCTGTACGGCTTGAAAGAAAATGTCATCATCGGCAAATTGATTCCCGCCGGCACCGGCTTTCGAGTGCGTCAAGCCGCCGACCTGACCGACGCGCTCGGTGTCAGCGGACGCCGTGGTCATCGGTTGAACGAGGACATTCGGCTGGAAGACGAAGAGCTTGCCGAAGCGGAAGAATTCGAAGAGATGTTGGTCGCGCAAAACGGCAAGGCGATGGAACTGGAAGCGGAGGAGGAAGAAGAGGCAACGCCCGTGGCGGAGGTGGAACTCGAACGCGAGGATGGGGTGGATGAACGCGCGGAGGCAGAGCGGGACGAGTCCGAGGAAGAAGCGGAAGACCTCGCGCTGGTGGCGCAAGACGCGTGGGACGATGATGAAGCCGAGGAGGCGGAAGACGTAGATGATGAAGATGATGAGTGAGATGGAACACGCGGGCGACCCAGCGGTCGCCCCTTTTGTTCCCACGCTGCGCTTTGAACACGCGCTGTGGTTGCGCGGGTTCACCTGCATCGCCGGCATAGACGAGGCGGGGCGCGGCGCGTGGGCGGGACCCGTCGTTGCGGGCGCAGTGATCTTGCCGCGCGTGCATCACATCAAGCAGTGGTGGCTGGATGCCGCGCTGCGCGATCTGGCACACGCGCGCGATTCCAAGTTGCTTTCGCCCGCGCAGCGCGACGCGCTCTATGAACCGATTCGCGCGTGCGCGCTTGCCGCCGCGACCGGCTTGGCGACGAATGACGAGATTGACGCGCTGGGCATTGTCCCCGCCACGCGCTTGGCGATGCAGCGCGCGCTCGCCGCGCTGACGCGCGCGCCGGACGCGCTGTTGATTGACGCGCTGAAACTCCCTGCTATCCATCTGCCGCAACAAGCCATCATTCGCGGCGATCGGATGTCGCTTTCGATTGCGTGCGCGTCCATCCTTGCCAAAGTGACGCGTGATCGGATGATGAGCGAACTGGACGCGCAATTGCCCGGCTATGCGTTCGCGCGCCACAAGGGCTATGGCACCGCCGCACATCGCGCCGCGCTTGCGACGCTCGGCGTCTCGCGCGCGCATCGCAGAACGTTTGCGCCGGTCAGCGAGTGTGAAAGATGAAGGCGGAAGAATTCATCCTTCCGCCTTCGTCCTTTAGATTGCCGCGGGGTCGCGCAAGAAACGTAGCAACGTCAAAATCATAATTTTGAAATCGAACCACAGCGACCAGTGTTCGACGTAGTACAAATCGTACTTGGTGCGCTCCCAAATCGAAGTATCGCCGCGCAAACCATTTGCCTGCGCCCAACCGGTGATGCCGGCTTTTAATTGATGTCGTTCCATATAACGCGGAATCTGCTGGCGAAATTGTTCCACGAACACCGGGCGCTCGGGGCGCGGTCCCACCAAACTCATATGCCCCAGAAAAACGTTGATGAACTGCGGTAACTCGTCCAGCGAGTATTTGCGCAAGTACGCGCCGACGCGCGTTCGGCGCGGATCGTCGCGCGTTGCCCACACGGGTCCCGTCTCCGCCTCCGCGTCTTGGCGCATCGAACGAAACTTGAAGCACGGGAACGGGCGCGCGTCCAAGCCCATTCGCTCTTGCCAATACAGCGCGGGTCCCGGCGAATCGAGTTTGACGATGAGCGCGATCAGCATCAGCAACGGCGAAATGAACACCAACACGATCGCGCTGATGACCACATCCACGATGCGTTTCGCGGTGAGACGCCAGCCGCGCAGCGCGACATCGCGCATCGTCAACAGCGGCAAGCCATTCAAATCGCCGACGTTCACTTCCGCCGCCATAATTTGGAACACATCGGGGAAGATTTTGATGTTGACGCGACCATCCTCGCAGCGCGCGATGATGGACAGCAATTCTTGGTGCGATGCTTCGGGCAGCGCGATGATCACTTCGTCAATCTGATGCTGCCGAACGATTTCCCCCAACTGTTCCACCTGTCCCAGTACCGGCAATCCCAGCACTCTTTGCCCGACGCGCGCATCGTCCAGAAAGCCGATGGGACGATAGCCCAGGTGCGGCGAAACGCGAATGCGCTCCAGAATCGTATGCCCCGCTTCGTTCGCGCCGACGATGAGCAGGCGCGATTCGTCCCAGCCGCGCCGATACATCGCCGAGCGGAAGGTGTGATGCGCCACACGCCCCAAGCCGACCAGCACCAGCGCGCTCAGCCAAAAGTATACGATCATCGTGCGCGGGTAATCAATCTCGGTGCGATACACGAACGTGGTGAGCGCCATTCCGGCGATGACGCTGATCGAAGTGGCGGATGCTACCGAGTACAATTCGTCCAACCGCGTGATGCCGCGATGGAGATGGTACAATTTGTAGAAGAAAAAGACGACGACGAGCGCGAGCGCGCTCAAGATCATCATCCCCACATAGTAGGTGAAGGGAGGAATGACTTGGTTCGGGGTTGCCTCGCGGGGACGGAGCAGATACGCGACGAGGAAGGCGAGGCATGTCATTGCCACATCCACGCCAAGCAATGACAAGGTAAAGAGCAGTTGCGCGTATCGTTTCATCAGTGAATCTCCGCCGCGTTCGGCGCGGGTGGCAAGGGACGCGCCATCTCGCGGATCAATCGCGTTCCGCCCTTCCACGCCAGTCCCAACGTGATGAGCGCGCGCAGCGGCAACGCGGTCTGCGCGGCGTAATGCTTGCGATAGAAAATGTACGCGGCGCGCCAAAACTCGTACTGCGCGCGTTCGGAATGACGACTCGATTCGCGCTTGTAATGCAACACGCGCACAGCGGGGTTGTAGTACACTTTCCAGCCGCGCTGTTTGATGCGCAGCGCCAAATCCAGGTCTTCGCCGTACATAAAATACGATTCGTCGAGCAAGCCGGCTTGGCGCAACGTTTCGGTTCGCATCATCATAAACGCGCCGACGACGGAATCCACTTCGATCATTTCATCTTCGTCGCAAAAGGTCATCTCGTACCGCGCGAACCGTCGGCTGCGCGGGAACCAATCGTCCAAACCCAGCACGTGGTAAATCGAAAGTTCGGGTGAAGGGAAACTGCGACGACACGCGCGATCGAGCGTACCATCCGCTAACACCAACTTGGGTCCCGCGATGCCCGCGTCCGGATGCGTCGCAAAGAACGCTAGCATCTGTGCCAACGCGTCCGGCGGCACGACGGTATCGGGGTTGAGCAGCAGTGTGAAGGGAGGCGGTGGGGTCATTGCTAGAATCTGGCGCAGCGCGAGGTTGTTGGCGTACGCATAGCCGCCGTTGAATTGACTGGCGATGAGATGCACGCGCGGAAATTCTGCGCGCACCATCGCCGCGCTGTCATCCGGCGAATTGTTATCCACGACGAAGACGACGAACGAAACGCCGCGACTCGCCTCGAGCGATTGCAGACAATCGCGCAGACGGTCGCGGGTGTTGTAGTTGACAATGACGATTCCCAAATCGCTCACGGTGGCGATTATAGCGCAAGTTGGCGGAATTTCAAAAACAAATTGTTACGTCGTTGGATTGTTGCGTCGTTGGATTGTTGGATTGTTGCATCGTTGGATTGTTGGATTGTTGCATTGTTGGATTGTTGGATTGTTGCATTGTTGCATTGTTGGATCGTTGCATTGTTGCATTGTTGCATCGTTGGATCGTTGCATTGTTGGATTGTTCAAAACGGCGTAACAAACCAACAAACCAACGAACCAACAAACAAACGAACTAACAAACCAACAAACCAACAAACCAACGAACCAACAAACCAACGAACAAACGAACTAACGAACCAACGAACCAACAAACCAACGAACCAACGAACCAACAAACCAACGAACTAACAAACGAACTAACGAACCAACGAACCAACTATTCAACAATGAGCCGAATTCCCGTCACCAGCGCGTCGTAATCCCAGCCCGAGGCGTACACTTGCAACGATGTGATGAAAAACGGGCGCGGGTCGAGCAGTTCGATCAAATTGCCGCTTTCGTACGGCACCCAGACATTCGCCGGAATTTGCTCGCCGTTGTTCGTCGGATTGTTGGCGGTGTTCTGGTAGTAAAAGCCGTGCACCCATTCGGCTTCGCTGCCGTAGACATCGCGATACTTGAGGCGCAGAATCAGCGGGTACTCGGAACTGACGACGCCGCCGCCGGACAAGTTGTGATACTGCACGCGCACATCCGCCAGCAGCCGCATCACTCGATAATCGGATACTTCGCGATTGATTTGTTGGATGATGCCGGTGATCGCGCTCGTCTGATTGGAATTGGCGCGCTGGATGCGGAGCGTCATCCGATTCTCGATGGCGGGGTTGCTCAACTGACCGGCGGGCGCCCCGCTCGTCGGAATTTCGATTTGATCGTTCCAGCCGCGCGAACGCGGATCCATAAAATCGCCGTTGATGATCAAATCCTGCGCGGCAGACATTGCCGCGCGCGGTGCCTCGCCGCGCCGCGCCAGCGTACGCTGGCTGCGTCCCACCGTGACGGTTTGTCCCAGCGCGCTCACTTGCGCCGCGCCATCGCGCACCGATACCTGCGAGGTGTCCCCGCTGACTTCGATGGCGTAACTGCCTTCGGCGAGCCGCGCGACCAGATGCGGCGTCTCGACCTGAAACACGCGCGCCGCGTTGCTGGCGACTTGGGGCGCGGCGCCCACGCGCACGCGTCCGCGCGTCTGATGGAGGAGAATCGTCACCGGTTCGACGCCCCACGGAAACGTTGCCACGCGCATCTGTCGCAGAAAAATCTGCGTGTTGGGGAAGAGAATCGTTGTGCTGCGATCGCTGAAGGTGAGAATTCCGCGCGAATTCTCGTCCGTTTCGATGGCGGTGCCTTCCGGCAATTGCACCGTTTTGGTCACCGCAATCGGCGCTGCCGAAGTAGGTTCGCGCACGCGCACCGTTCCGCTGATCACCTCGAGCGTTGCCAATTGCGGCGTGGTCGCGTGTTCCAGATAATATTGCGTCCCTAGCGGAATTGCCGCGCACAGCAGCAAGAACGTCAGGAACGCGCCCCACATCACCAACCACGCGGCACGTTCGGGATTGGAATTTTTCATCACTCGTTTTCAGAAACGAATTTCAAAGTGAGAATACTCGCCCGTCGGCTCGCTCCACTGCGCGTCCACATTGTCCACCACCGCCGAGGGGGGACCCACACGCACCAAATCCAGCAAACTCTCCAACGCCGCGCGCGGTCCTTCCGCGACAAATTCCACCGAACCGTCGGAACGATTTCGCACATAGCCGACCAGTCCCAGATTTGCCGCGTGTCGTTTGGTGAACCACCGAAAGTTGACACCCTGCACGATTCCGGTGACAATCGCATGCAGGCGCACCGATACATTAGACATAGGCATCATTGCAGATTAGCAATTCCTATTATACCATTTCTAAACGAGGAGACAAATAGCGATGTTGACAGCGGACGAGGCAAAAACGTACTATGCGGGCGCCGAAAGCGCGCACGCCTTCGATCACGTTCTGCGCGTACTCGCGCTGGCAGAAAAAATTGCGCGCGCCGAAGGCGCGGACCTGGCGATTGTGCGCGCCGCCGCGCTGTTGCACGACATCACGCGCGCGGAGCAAGATGCCGGGCGCGATGCGGATCACGCGCTCAGCGGCGCGCACCGCGCGCGCGACATTCTGCTCGCGCGCGGCGTCCCCACAGCGCAAGCCGATGCGGTCGCGCATGCCATTGCTACGCATCGCTTTCGCGGCACCGCCGCGCCGCAAACGCTCGAAGCGAAAATTCTCTTCGACGCGGACAAACTCGATTCGATTGGCGCGATTGGCATCGCGCGCGCCTACGCTGTTTCGGGCGCGCTCAACCAACGTTTGTGGAGCGACACCGCGCCCGTGCATGCCACGCGCGATCAGCACAATGCCAACCACACTGCCAGCGCCGAGTTCGTCGTCAAGTTGAGCAAGGTGCGCGAGCGACTCTTCACCGCCACCGCGCGTCACATCGCCGAAGAACGACACGCGTTTATGACGGAATTTTTTGCGCGATTAGAGCGCGAGGTGCGCGGGGAGGCGTGAGGAGAAAAAGTGAAATGTGCGCGCAGACAGACAATTTGATGTGCGCGTCCAATCATGATAAAATACAGAGGTGATTGTGTTCGCTCGAACGCCGAAGATCATTTGGGAATCGCGACTGGGCAGAGCGTGGTCGAGTATCGGCTTGGGTGCCAAGATGGCAACCATCGTCGTTGTTGGCACGATCGCGCTCGTCGGTCTGTTTCTCTATCTAGGCACTGCCGCGCTGAACGAAAGTATCCAGCGGACGCTCCAAGAACGCGTCATCCTCGCGCAGACGAGCGCGCGCCACATTGACTATATCCTTGCCAGCATTGAAGAAATTTTGCCCGATGCCGCGCAAACCATCTCCACAACCGATGCTGCGACGCTCGATGCAACACTCGAGCAGGCGCGCCAACGGCTCCGTTTCTACACGACCCAAGTTTTCTTCCTCGATCGCAATGGGCGCGCGATGGCGGCAAGCCCTCCACTCACTTCACCCATCACTTTCACTCACTTTGCCTCGGTCAACGCGGTGCTGGGCGGACAACATTTTGCTGTCTCGCGTTTCACGCGCTCTCTCCAAGACCTCGGCTCTGCCGCGATTGCCGGCACGCCCGTCCGCGATGCCAATGGCGCAATTCTGGGCGCGTTGTTCGTGCGGCTCGATCTGACGAGACCTGCTACGCGCGTCTTTACCGATCCGATTGGACTGGGCGAATCGGGTTATATGGATTTGATTGATCTCGGCGGTACGGTACTTGCCAGCACGCGCCACGAACGCGTCGGCACGTCCGGCGATCACGCGTCAAGTCTTGCGACGATGATTCAAGCCAAGCACCCTGCCGTATCCGCGTGTCACGATTGCCACAGCACAGCCACCGCGACAACGCTACCGCGTCAAGTGTTGGCGTTTGCGCCGCTCGAACGCGCGCAATGGGGCGTCGCGGTGCGCCAAAATGAAGACGAGGTGTTCGCCTCCATACATCAATTGCAACTCCGCATCTTTGCGTTGATGGGCGTGATGTTGGGTGGCGCGTTGTTGCTGGTCTATCTGACCACGCGCAGCATCATCACGCCGGTCCAGGCATTGACTGCCGCGACGGAACGCATCGCCAAGGGCGACTTGGATACGCCTCTGGGTATTCACGGCACCGACGAGATTGGTACGCTCGCGCGTTCGTTCGATGCGATGCGGCAACGCTTGAACGAATCCATCGCCGAAATCCAAAAGTGGAATCGCGAACTCGATGCGCGCGTGCGCGAACGCACTGCCGCGTGTGAACAAGCCGCCACGGAAATTCGTGAATTGTACGAAGAGTTGCAGCAAAAAGAACACGCCCGTCGCGAATTATTGAACCGCGTCTTTTCCGCGCAAGAGGAAGAACGCAAGCGCATCTCGCGCGAATTGCACGACGAGACCTGCCAAGTGCTGACCGGTTTGTCCTACGCGCTGGACGATACCGCCGAGGCGCTCCCCGTTCCCGAACTCAAACCGCATCTGGAACGGATGCACGATCTCGTCAATGGCGCGCTCGAAGAAATCCATCGCATTATTTTGGATCTGCGTCCTACGATGCTCGACCATCTGGGCTTGGTGCCGGCGCTGCGCTGGTACGCGGAAGCGCAGTTCAAGAACTTGGGGATTCGATTTGCGATTCGTGAAGTGGGCGAGCCCCGACGTTTGCCCTCTGCCATCGAGACCGCGCTGTTTCGCGTCGCGCAAGAAGCCATCAACAACATTGCGCGCCACTCGCGCGCCACGCGCGCCGAGTTCACCCTCACGTATACGCCGCGCCAGGTCCAACTTTGCATCGAAGATAACGGCAAGGGGTTCGATCCAACGACTGTGTTGAGCGCAACGGACTATCGGCGTGGTTTGGGACTCCTTGGAATGGAAGAGCGGATGAGCGCGATCGGTGGACGCGTAACGATTCACTCGACTCCCGGCGATGGCACGACGATTGAATTGATTGTGCCAATGTGAGACGCGACAGATGACAGCGGTTTAGTTTGCCGTCAAGGAAATGCCAATGCCCAAACCGATTCGAGTTCTCGTGGTAGATGATCACGCCATCGTGCGCGAGGGAATTTGTTCGTTGTTGGCGCGGCGCAAAGACATCGAAGTCGTTGCTGAAGCCGCGGATGGAAAGCGCGCGATTGATGCAGTGGTTCAGTTCGACCCCGATGTGGTGCTGATGGATATCCAGATGCCGGGGCTGAATGGTTTGGAAGCCACGCGCGAGATTCACAAACGTTTTCCCTCGACGCGGATTCTGGTGTTGACGCAACACGAGAGCAAGGAATACGTCGTGCCACTCTTGCGCGCCGGCGCGGTCGGTTACATTACCAAAACCGCGCGCGCCACCGAACTGATCGGCGCGATTCGCGCGGTGTATGAACAAGGCGCGTACTTGCCGCCGCGCATCACGCAAACACTCGTGGACGCGCTCGTCGAAACACCGGGCGCGACTGAACAACCTGTGCTGACCGAACGCGAGTTGGAAGTGTTGCGTCTGGTCGTCGAGGGATTGAGTAGCCGCGAAATTGCCGAGCGGTTGAACATCAGCGTCAAGACCGTGGACACGCATCGCGCCAACATTATGGATAAAGTGGGCGCGCACAACACCGCCGAGTTGACCAAATACGCCATTCGCAAAGGATGGGTGAGCGCGTAATCGCGATGCCGCGTCAGACCCGAAGGGTTGAATCCCTTCGGGTCTTTTTTTTGTTCAACCACACTACCGAAAAATCCCTAGTCCCCAAATACCCAAATTCCCCGATGCGCCCTAAGCCACTTGCGGGTACACTGATGGCAAAGCGCGCGGGACGCAACAAGGTCGTTACGTCCCTTGTTGGTTTTGTGTAAAGAATGAGAGGAGGAAATAGATGACGATTCCGACGATTACAAATCCCGCGTTCAACGAAGCGTTCTACGCCAGTTTGCAAACGCCGCCGAATGGCGAACGCGTACGCACCTGCTTGCAATGCGGAATGTGTAGCGGCGTCTGTCCGTTTGGTTACGTGATGGACTTTCCCCCCGGTCGAATGATCGCCGCGCTGCGTTCGGAAATTTTCGATCGTGTGATGAACACGGATACCGTGTGGATGTGCGTGGCGTGTTACGCGTGTACCGAAGTGTGTCCCTCCGGCATTCCGCTGACCGAGAAATTGATGACGCGCGCCAAAGAAGAATTGATTCTTGCCGGCAAAGTGCCGGCGGAATTACAACTCGCGCTCGAAAACTCGCAGCGGTACGGCAACGTGCTGGGGCAATCGCCGCGCAAACGCGCCGACTGGGCAAAAGGGATTCAGGCGACTGTTCCCGTTTTCGGCAAAGAAAAGAAATCCGCCGAGGTTCTGTGGTACGTCGGCGATTATGCCTCGTATCATCCGCGCGTCCAAGCAACCAGCCGCGCTTTTGCCAAGCTGCTCAACGCGCTCGGTGTGGATTTTGCGATTCTCGGTCCGGAAGAATCGGGTGATGGCGATTCGCAGCGATTGGCGGGCGAGCGCGGCTTGTTCGAGATGCTTGCTGCCAAGAACGGACAGGCATTTCGCAAATACAAATTCAACGAGATTGTCACGACGGACCCGCACGCCTTCAACGCCCTCAAGAACGTTTACCCCACACTCGGCATTTCATTTCCCGTGCGCCACGCCGTTCAATTCCTCGCCGAACATCTGGAGCAACTCAAGCCCCTGTTGCGAAATCCTGTCAACGGCAAGATCACTTTTCACGATCCGTGCTACTTGGGACGCGCGAATAATATCTACGACGAACCGCGCGCACTCTTGCAAGCGCTTCCCGGTACCGAACTTGTCGAAATGTCGCACAGCGGCAAGACGAGTTTGTGTTGTGGCGGTGGCGGTGGCGGAATGTGGCTCGATGGTTTTCAGTGGGAAAAAGCACACACGCGTACGTCGGAATGGCGCATCCGCGAAGCCCTTGCTGCCGGCGCAACGACCCTCGCTGTGGCATGTCCGTACGAACCGCCGCGCTTTGAAGACGCCATCAAAACGATTCGCGAAGCCAGCGGAATGGAAGTGCGCGATGTGGTCGAGTTGCTTGCGGAGAGTATGGAGTAGTGAGTGGATAGTGGACAGTGGATAGTGATTAGAAAATCTTATCACTAACCACTAACCACTAACCACTACCACTGACCACTGAACTTGGAGACATTGACAATGAATCTAATCGTTCCAATCAAAATGGTTCCCGATTTGGTGGAAGAACTGGTGATTGATGCAAGTGGCGCGCAGCTGGATCCAGAGGCGCTACGCTTGAAACTGAACGAACTCGACGAACACGCCATCGAGCAAGCGATCTTGCTGAAAGAAAAAGGCGCGGGGCAGGTGACCATCGTCGCGCCAGACCTGCCGGACATTGACGATGCACTCTTCACCGCCGCGGCAAAAGGCGCGGATCGCCTGATTAAATTGACCGGCAACTGGGGCAATGGCGTGAACAATCACGCGCTCGCGCGAGTGATGGCAAATTTTATAAAGACCTTGCGCCCCGAATTGATCTTGACCGGCGTGCAAGCGCACAACGATCTCGATGGCGCGCTCGGACCGCAATTGGCGGAACATTTGGGAATGGCGTACGTTGGCTACATTTCTGGCGTCACCCTCGCCAACGGGCACGTGCGCGCGCGCAAAGAATTTCCCGGCGGACTGATTGCGGAAACGCAGGTGCAGTTGCCGGCGGTATTGGGAATTCAAGCCGCCGAAAAACCGCCGCGCTATGTGCCGATTAGCAAAGTGCGCGCAACGATCAAGACCGCTCAGATCGAAACATTCCCCGCTGCCGAGCTCGAGACCGCTGGCGCGCCGCTCGTTGTACGATTGTTTCAACCCGAAGCCGGCGCGCGCGCGACAATGCTCGAAGGGGATGTGGACGCGGTTGCCACGCGGCTGGTGGAGATTTTCAAGGAACACGGAGTTTTGTAACGACGAACGACGAAAGACGAAGGCATTCGTCGTTCGTCATTCGTCAATCATCAGGAGATCAACTTATGAATCCCGATATTTTCGTCGTCGTCGAACATTTGCGCGGACAGGTCAGCGATCTTTCGTACGTGATGCTTGCGGCGGCGCGCGCTGCCGCGAATGCAACTGGCGGCAAAGTGGTAGCCGTGTTGCTCGGTCACGATGCCGAAGCGCTGGCGCGCGATCTCGCGGCGGATCGCGTGCTGTACATCGAACACGCCGCGTTCGCCGATTTTTCGTCCGACGCGTACCAACGCACGTTGGAAAATGTCATCAAGGAACAATCGCCGCGCGCCGTGCTCTTCGGCGATACGACAATGGGTGGTGATGTGGCGGCGTGGCTCTCGACACATTTGAATCTGCCGTTGGTGAGCGCGTGCCGCACTCTGCGTGCCGACGCTGGCGCGCTCAAGTTCGTCAGCCAGATTTGCGGCGGCAAGATGATGGCAGAAGGCGATTTGCCCGGACCCACCGCGCTCGTGATGATGGTGCCGGGCGGTTACAAGCCGGACCAGGGCCACGCCGCACAGCCACCCGAACTTGTCCGTGGCACCGCACCCGCGCTCGACGATTTGCGCGTGACGGTCAAAGAGTACATCGAACCCGCCGTCGGCGATGTGGATGTTTCCAAAGAACAAGTCCTCGTCGCGATTGGGCGCGGTATTCAGAATCAGGACAATGTCGAACTCGCCGAGGAATTGGCAAAGGCGTTGGGCGGCGTGGTGGCTGGCTCGCGACCGGTGATTGATCAGGGTTGGCTTGCGCCCACACGACTCGTGGGCAAATCCGGCAAAGCCGTCAAAGCCAAGTTGTACCTCGCGCTGGGCATCAGCGGCGCGCCAGAGCATACCGAAGCAATTGGCGATAGTGAAATGATCGTCGCCATCAACACCGACCCTGCCGCGCCGATTTTCGATTTGGCAAAGTTTGGCGCGCAGGTGGATATTCTCGACCTGATGCCGGTGCTGGCGGAAAAGGTGCAACAGGCGAAGGGACTTGCATAAAGTCAGAAGTACGAAGTGGGAAGTATGAAGATTCATACTTCCGACTTCATACTTTCTACTTTGGGGGGAAGCATGTCGTATGACCTGATCAAGTCCATCGTTGTTTTAATCGCACTGCTCGTTGCGTTTGGCGTGTTTGGTTGGCGCGCGTATCAATCGCTCTGGGTCAATTTGCGGCGCGGCAAGCCCAGCCCCGAAGCGTTCGGTCAGTGGGGCGAGCGTGTCAAGGGCGTGCTGACGTACGTCGCCGCGCAGGGACGCTTGTTCCGCGTCCTCATTCCCGGCACCGCACACTTTTTCATCTTTTGGGGATTCCTGTTCCTGTCCTTGACGATTCTGCAAGCCATCGCCGAGGGTTTGTTCGCGTTCATTGATCCGCATTTCAAATTGCCCATCGTCGGCGAGTTGGGTCCGCTTGCGCTCGCGCAAGATTTCTTCGCGCTCTTTGTCATCATCGCTGTAACGTACGCGCTCTACTTGCGTCTCGTCGTCAATCCCGAACGCTACAAGGGCAGCCACAAAAGTCAAGGCGTGATGGTCTTGGCGTTCATTATGACGATTATGCTCACGCTCCTTGTCTTCAATGGCATCCTCATCAACTTGGGCAAAGATTCCATCGCCGCGTGGCGACCGATTTCGGCACTCTTTGGTTTGCCGTTTGCGGGGTTGGACAAGGGCGCGCAATTCGTCGTTGGCGAAATTGCCTACTGGCTTCATCTGGGCGTGGTGTTGTTCTTCCTCACCGAATTGCCGGAGGGCAAACACTTTCACATCGTTACGTCGGTGCCAGCCGTGTTCCTGCGTGATCTCGATCCGCCGGGACGTTTGCCCAAGGCGCCGGAATTCGACGGCAAGTTGGGTGTGAGCGCGATCAATCAATTTCGCTGGCGGCAGATGCTCGATTTCTACACCTGTACCGAATGTGGGCGTTGCCAGGATGTTTGCCCCGCGTACGCGAGCGCGCAAATTCTTTCGCCCAAATTGTTGATGATGAATCTGCGCGAGAACTTGACGCGGCGCGGCGCGCAGCCCCTCATCCCCGATACGATTTCGGAGCAGGTGCTGTGGTCGTGTACGACTTGCTACGCGTGCGATCAAGAGTGTCCGCTCTTCATCCAGCACATCAAACCGCTCGTGGATATGCGCCGCTATTTGGTTAGCGAAGGCAAGATGGACGCGCAGTTGCAAGAAGCGCTCGCGAAACTTGGACGCTATGGCAACTCGTTTGGACAATCGGAACGCAACCGCGCCAAGTGGGCGGCAACGGTGCAACCCAAAATCAAGGACGCGCGCAAAGAGCCGGTCGAGTATCTCTGGTTCGTCGGCGATTACGCGTCGTACAGCCCCAGCGTCGTTGACCTGACGCGTCAAACCGCGCAGGTGTTCCAGCGCGCCGGACTCGATTTCGGAATTTTGTACGAAGGCGAACGCAATTCCGGCAACGACGTGCGTCGCGTGGGCGAAGAAGGTCTCTTTGAGGTGCTAGTCGAGAAAAATATCGCGGCGATGAGCAAAGCGAATTTCAAGACGATTGTCACCACCGACCCCCATTCGTACAACACGCTCAAGCACGAGTATCCGCAAATGGCAAATGGCGAATGGCGAATGGCGGATTCCGTTTTGCATTATGCAGAGTTGTTGGACACCCTGATTACTTCGGGCAAATTGAAATTCAGCAAGAAACTGAATTACACGGTCACGTATCACGATCCGTGCTATCTGGGTCGTTACAACGGCGTGTACGCGGCGCCGCGCCGCGTCATCGAGGCGACCGGTTGCAAACTCGTCGAGATGCCGCGCAACGGTGATCGCGCGTTGTGTTGCGGCGCGGGCGGTGGGCGGATCTGGATGGAAGAAGGCACCGTCAAAGAACGTCCCAGCGAAGCGCGCATCCGCGAAGCGGCAGCACTCGACGGCGTTTCCATTTTCGTCGCGGCGTGTCCCAAGGATATTACAATGTTCCGCGACGCGGTAAAGACGACGGGAAGCGAAGCACGTTTGGTGGTCAAAGATTTGATCGAGTTGGTGAGCGAGGCATTGTAAGTGGATAGTGACTAGTGGAGAGTGATTATGGATAGAAAGTCTAACCACTCGCCACTAACCACTTGCCACTCACCACTGTCTTGGAGGAGATATGGCAGAAAAAATCGGTGTGTATGTGTGTCACTGCGGGAGCAACATCGCGGGCGTCGTTGACGTGGCGGCAGTTGCCAAGTGGGCGGAAGAAAATCTGCCCAACGTGCGCGTCGCGCGCGATTACAAGTTTATGTGTTCGTCGCTCGGTCAGGAAATGATCGAGAAGGACATCAAGGACTTGGGCTTGACGCGTGTCGTCGTTGCCGCGTGTTCGCCTCACTTGCACGAAGTGACGTTTCGCAACGCGTGCCAGCGCGCCGGGTTGAATCCGTACCTCTTTGAAATGGTTTCGATTCGCGAGCAGGTGTCCTGGGTCACCAAGGACAAAGCCATCGCGACCGAGAAAGCCAAGATGTTGGTTGCTGGCGGCGTGCGGCGCGTGGCTTATCATCAACCACTCGAACCCTTGTTCGTTGACATCAACCCGAATGTGCTGGTCGTTGGCGGTGGCATTGCCGGCATCCAAGCCGCGCTCGAAATCGCGGATCAAGGCAGCCACGTCTATCTCGTCGAACGCGAACCGTCCATCGGCGGACATATGGCGCAGTTCGACAAAACGTTTCCGACGCTTGACTGCGCGGCGTGTATTCTCACGCCCAAGATGTTCACCGCTGGGACGCATCCGAACATCACCTTGCTCACGTGGAGCGAAGTGGAAAAGGTGGATGGTTCGGTGGGCAACTTTACCGTGCAGGTTCGCCAAAAAGCGCGCAAGGTGAACACGGAAAAGTGTACGGGCTGCGGTGTGTGCGAAGAAAAATGCCCCAAGAAAGTGATTGATACGGTGTTCGAAGCCGGGATGGGCACGCGCAAGGCAATCTACACGCCGTTCCCGCAAGCCGTTCCCAAGTATCCGGTGATTGATATTGCCAACTGCATTTACTTTCAACGCGGTACGTGCAAAGCGTGCGAGAAATTCTGTCCGACCGGCGCGATTGATTTCGAGCAGCAAGACGAGATGCTGACGCTCCACGTGGGCAACATCATTCTCGCGACTGGCTATGAATTGTTCGATGCGCGGCGAATTCCGCAGTACGGCTATGGACGATTGGCGAACGTTGTCACAAATTTGGAGTTCGAACGCCTCTCGAATACGGCGGGCCCGACCGGGGGCAAAATCGTCTTGCGCGATGGCGTGACCGTACCGCAAACGGTCGGCATCATCCATTGCGTCGGCAGTCGCGACATCAAGTACAACGTGGATTGTTCGGCGATTTGTTGTATGCAGAGTTTGAAATTCGCGCATCTGGTCAAAGAAAAGACCGGCGCGAAGGTGTACAACTTTTACATTGACATCCGCACGCCGGGTAAAACCTACGACGAATTCTATCGTCGGATTCTCGATGAAGGGGTACATTTCATTCGCGGCAAGGTGGCTGAAGTGAGCGATATGCCGCGTTTTCCCGGCGAAGAGGGCAAACTGATCATTCAAGTGGAAGATACGCTTGCCGGCAGACAATTGCGTGTGCCGGTGGATATGGTCATCCTGTCTGCGGCGATGCAACCGCGCGCGGACGCCAAACAAGTTGGACAGAAATTTGGTATCTCGTGCAGCGCGAACGGCTGGTTCATCGAACGTCATCCCAAACTCGATCCGGTCGCGACGATGACCGAAGGTATCTTTATCGCTGGGGTGTGTCAGGGACCCAAGGACATTCCGGCGACGGTGTCGCAAGGTGCGGCGGCTGCCGCGCGCGTCCTGGGTCTGATCGGCAAAAAGCAAGTGACGCTCGAACCGGTGCGCGCGAGCATCAATGCGGAGCGATGCTCCGGCTGCCGCATCTGCAACAACTTGTGTCCGTTCAACGCCATCACGTTCATCGAAGATCGCACGGTGAGCGAAATCAATCCGGCGCTCTGTCAGGGCTGTGGCACTTGCGTTGCCGCGTGTCCGGCGGGCGCGATCACCGGCTCGCACTTTACCAACGAGCAAATTATGGCGCAGATCGAAGGGGTGTTGTGGGACTTGAACGGGCATGGGGTGAAGCAGGAGTTGGAGTTGACGCGAGCGTGAAACGTGATGCGGGATGCGTGACCTTCACGTATCACGCGTCACGACATACGGAGGAAATATGTCAGACACTTTTGAACCGGTCATTGTCGGCTTTACCTGCAATTGGTGTTCATACCGCGCGGCGGATCTGGCGGGAATGTCGCGCATCAAGTACGCGCCGAATGTGCGTCTCATTCGCCTGATGTGTTCGGGGCGCTTGGATCCGCAGTTCGTGTTCAAAGCGCTTGCCGAAGGCGCGGATGGCGTACTGATTTCCGGCTGTCACCCCGGCGATTGTCACTATGTGGAGCAAAACTACAAGACGATGCGCCGCTTTGCGTTGCTCAAGCGAACGCTCGCCGCGCTGGGCATCGAACCGGCGCGCATCAAACTCGTGTGGGCGTCGGCAGCGGAAGGCAACATCCTTGCCGAAGAAATTGACAAGATGGTCGCGGAGGTGCGCGCGCTGGGTCCGTTGAATTGGAAACACGACGGCAGACCGCAGACGGCAGACCGCGGTGAACACGCGGCGGTCGGCGGTCTGCGGTCGGCAGTCGCGGAGGTGGCAGCATGAGCAAACCCAAATTCGCAATGTACTGGGCGGCGGCGTGCGGCGGCTGCGAAATCGCGGTGCTGAATGTTCACGAGGGCATTCTCGACGTGGACGCGAATTTCGATGTCGTTTTCTGGCCCGTCGCGATGGACGCGAAATACAAAGATCTCGAAGCGATGCCGGACAAGTCCATCACGTTGACGTTGTTCAATGGCGCGATTCGCAATGACGAAAACGAACACATCGCGCGCGTGCTACGCGCCAAATCGCAGGTGCTGGTCGCATTCGGCGCGTGCGCCACGCAGGGCGGCATCCCCGGCTTGGGCAATCTCACCACCAAGCAACAAATTCTCGATACCGCGTTCACGACCGTTTCGACCGACAACCCGAAAGAGTTGCGCCCGCAGCCCACGTTCAAGATGCCCGAAGGGACGCTGCACATCCCCACGATGTACGAAACGGTCCGAGCGCTCGATCAAGTGGTGCCGGTGGATTATTACCTGCCCGGCTGCCCGCCCGAATCGGAGCAAATCGCCGCGGTGATTGGCTTGGTCATTCGCGCGTTGAAAGGCGAAGCGCAATTGCCGCCAGCGGGCGCTGTGATCGGCGCGGCGAACAGTACGGTGTGTGACGAGTGCAAACGCACGCGCGGCGAGAAAACGATTACCGCGTTTACGCGTATGGCGACGTTCCAGCCGCGCGAAGATCAATGTTTGCTCGAACAAGGGATCCTGTGTTCCGGGATGGCGACGCGCGGCGGTTGCGGCGCGCGCTGCCCCGCTGCCAATATGCCGTGCGTCGGTTGTTACGGTCCCGCACCCGATGTGGTGGATCACGGCGCGCGGATGCTGAGCGCGGTCGCTTCGGTTGTCGGCAGCAAGGATCCGGCGGAGATCGAACGAATTATGGATGGCATCGCTGACCCCGCTGGCACGTTCTATCGTTTCGGTTTGCCCCATTCCTTGTTGCGCGCGAGCAAAGCCGCGCAAGGTCAGTAAGACAGTGGGACAGTGAGATAGTGGAACAGTCGGACAGTGGACTGTCTCACTGAACACGGAGGAAACATGCAACGCATAACCATAGACCCAATTACTCGTCTCGAAGGTCACGGCAAGATCGAAATCTTTTTGGACGAACGCGGCAACGTCGCCAACACCTACTTTCAAATTCCC
>Ga0209018_1000923_pt1 | contig 25666 bp, 16 predicted proteins | sample YNPBryBLVA2012_FD_185814 | JGI IMG/M metagenome (GOLD analysis project Ga0209018, IMG submission 185814) | Anoxygenic and chlorotrophic microbial mat microbial communities from Yellowstone National Park, USA - YNP Bryant BLVA 2012 (SPAdes)... ...
TTGCGTGGCCTCCTGGGAACACTCGGACGGGACGGCAGGTAGGCCCCGAGTCTAAATAACCCCAGCGGGTACAGGAGCCCGAGCAACCTGATAAAGAGCGAACGGGGAGCTGGGTCAACAACTGGCCGCAAAACCCGGGGCCTTCCGGGGCATGGTGCCTTGGAGGGTAGTGGGGAAGGCGTGAGCCTTCCGGTAGATGAGGACGACGAACGCGGAGGTGATGACCATGAGGTAGCGAGACCGAAGCGGCAGGACCGCCGCTCGTGGACCTTGGCTCGAGGCGTTGGGCGAGGCGAGGCAGCGGGCGGCGGCTCCGGCAGCGCGCGAATCACCGCGATGGCCGGCGCCCAGGCACAGACCACCATGTTCAGCACGAGGCCACCGCCCGCGGCGACAGGCACCAGGTCGCCAGGTCGTGGAGTGCCGCCGGTATTGCACCAACCTGCACGGCGGGCGCCACCGGGTACTGGGCACTCCGCCAAGACACCGCCCCGAACCGCTCGAACACACCGCCAACCCTCCGGCTGAGGCTGGGGAAGCTCGCGCAGACTGTCCAGCCCCGCTCGAAGCCGGTCCCGAGCCTGCTGCCAACCCCGTGGAACCTCTCGAAGAACATGACGTGGTTTTCGACGGAGGCGGTTGACCGCCCGCAGCCGCCGGCGAGCCTCCCGCAAGGGGTGTCGGGGGCTCGCTCGCGGTTGCAGTCTTGTAAGGCCCGGTGGGTTGCGGCGCTCCACCGGCGCGGAGTCTGTGTCGGGGGCTCGCTCGCGGTTGCAGTCGCGCAAGGGCTCGACGAGCCGTGCGCCCCCCAGGGAGCGTCCCTGGGCCACTCCGGTGGGTGCCGGAGCCGCGCCTCGTGTTCCGCGCCGTCACCGGGGGCTCGAACGCAGGCCGCAGGAGCAATCTTCGGCGCGAAAGCCCCGACGAGGGTCGGCCCATCGGGAACCCGCAACGGTCATCCGTGGACGGCGGTCGCCAGAGTCGTCGGACCGGACGGCCAAGGACAGGATGCAACCCAGCGCCGTGCGCACGTGCAGCCGCGCAGGTGCGCCGGGAACCCCAAGCGCGCTTGCCTGTCCAAGCCTCGGCCTGGTGCGGCATCAACCCCTCTGCCTGCCAAGGATCTGCCCATGAAACCTGAGCCGGTCGACCAGGTGGCGCTGCCCGCCTACCCCACACGCTTCGAAGTCGCCCGCGAGCGCAACCTGCTGTGCGACCACGTTCCGCCCGGCTGGACACGCGACGGCAAACTCCAGGGAGCCCTCATTTTCTTCCTTGCTCTGCACGGTGTTGCCTGCCAGACCCGCACCGTCACGCCATCCCCTCCGTCGTTGTCCCCGACCCGGACCGCCTCCGAAGGTCCGCAGCACGACGCCGCATCTCCCGTTCAGCCGACCGCCTCCCCGGTCCTGACCGTCCCTGCCACGCCGGAACCCGCGGCTTCTTCCACCAAGCAAGGCCCACTCGCGAGTCTGCCTCCTTCCAGCACCGTCGTCGCCCCGATTTTCGACCACGGAGAGGGGCGCGGTGCTACCGGCTGCGTGGTTGTCAGCCCACCGGTATTCCTCTCCGAAGAGGAAGCGATGACCGTTGTTCGCGAAGAGCTCGCACGCGCAGGCGTTCGAATGGCCCGCACGCACGTTACCTTCCCGGAGGTCGTCCTGCCGCAACGCCGCCGATTCTACGAGCGCACTCCGGCGGGCGAGTGGGTCGCGAAGACGGAAGAGATCCCCCATACGAAGCAGCGGCTCGATGTCGATGCGATGGACGAGGACGAGCGTGTTGCTGTGGAGTTCGTGTCCCATGAAGACTACTTCAAGGTGGGCGGGGCGAGGTCGGACTCGACGGCGCAAGACTTCGACCTCAAAGGCGCGGCGGAGGTGGTCGCCGAAAAGCTCGGGCAGAGCCGACGGGGGATCTACTTCGGCGTCTTCTACGACCCGGTGGCCACCATCTCCGTCGATCGATCGTCTCCTTCGCCCATCGATTGGGAGGCGGCAAGGGCCAGGGCCGCGTTGCAAGCCAAGAAGCTACTTCGCGCCCAGGTCGATGACTTCGTGGCCTGGCTCCACCAGCAGGGAGTCCTCTAGCCGTGCACCTCACGCTGCACCTGACCACTGCGTGCAACATGCGTTGCTCCTACTGCTATGCCCCGCCGCACGCAGGGCCGTGCATGTCCGAGGAGACCGCCTGGCAGGCGCTCGAGTTCGGCGCCCGAAGCTCCAGCAGGTCTTGCGGGGTCGTGTTCTTCGGCGGAGAGCCGCTCCTGTGCGCAGACTTGGTCCGAAGCACGGTCCAGCGCGCCCGCGTCCTGTCCGCCCGCGGCACTGTCCCATTCCACTTCAAGCTCACCACCAATGGGTGGCTCCTCGACGATGCAATCATCGACTTTGCCGTGCGCAACGACATCATGATAGCGGTCAGCATCGATGGCACCGAAGCCATGCACGACCGCCACAGGCGTCTGGCCGACGGGTCGGGAACGCACCGCCGGGTGAAGGCGAATCTGCAGCAGCTTCTCCTGTGCAAACCTTATTCGAATGTCATCATGGTGGTCAATCCCGACACGGTCGGCGGCATGCGGGAGTCCGTCGTGGAGCTGGTGGAGATGGGCTGCCGCTATGTTATTGTCTCGCTCAACTACGCTGCTGAGTGGGCTGCGTACCACATGCTCGAGCTGGAGAACCAGCTCCGCTCGCTCGCCGAGGACTACCTCGCCTGGACCCGAGGTGGGCGCAAGTTCTACCTCAGCCCGTTCGAAGGGAAGCTCGCCTCCCACATTGACGGTCCCGCTTTCCGTCGGGACCGGTGCGAGCTGGCGCAACGCCAGATTTCCGTCGACCCTGACGGCAACCTGTTTCCTTGCGTGCAATTCACCCGCGCGGGCCCCTGCTCTGATTGGTGTATCGGCCACGTCGCCACGGGTATCGATCCCTGCGCACTCGCCAGCGTCAGGCGCGCGTCTGCGCGGGACAAGGAACCGTGCGCGCGCTGTGCTATCCGCCACCGCTGCAACCACACCTGTGGTTGTCTCAACTGGCAGGCGACCGGGTCGGTCCACCAGGTGTCGCCCGTGCTGTGCCGCTACGAGCGCATGCTCCTGGAGGTCTTGGACCAGGTCGGGGCCACGCTTTTCCGCGAGCGCAACCCGTACTTCCTGCACAAGCACTACAATGCCGCCTATCCCGTGCTCTCCTTGCTCGAGGATCAGGGGACCGGATAGTTGCCGAGGACGCGGCAAGTAATCGGGACACCGGCCTGGCCGGGCCAAACTCCCTCACGCCGGCCTGGCTCCGGCAGAGCGCCAGGCGCGCTCGTGCGCACGGCGCGGCAGGCATTGCGAGCCTCGTCGACGTCATGTCCGACTCGAAAGCGCCGCAGACGCCGAGTGATCGGAGGCGCACGAAGCACCGTCAAGATGTTGACCGTGGCCGAACCCGGCGTCCGCGGGGGCACACCGAACAGCACAGGCTCCGGTAGATCGCAGGCGTTGCCGGTGGCACGGTATCTGCTTGGCTTGTCGGGCACCGTCACCCACAAGCAGGGCGTCTCCATGTTGAAACGATCCGCGATTCCAACTCGGCAAGGCTTCCGCGCCCGCCTGGTCACTGCATCCGTCATAGTCGCTGCGGGTGCCGTGTCAGGCGAGGCGTCGGCTGCCTCGTTCGACGACAGGGGCGTGCTTTCCTTCGACCCGAATGCCTTCTTCATCGAGGGGTTCGAGAACTATGCCCCAGGCAGCGACATGCAGATCGTGCAGGGCAATGCTTTGGAGGGCAACTCCTTCGTTCGCATCGACACCAGCGGCTACTCCGCCGCCATGGTGCAGGTCCCCGCGCCAGCCACGGCAGGCGCGTATCGGTTCCGTGCGTTCGTGCGCTCGAACCACGCCTGGTATCCAATCATTCAGATCGAGTATGGCGCCGGCGGTGGAGTGCCCTTCACCTATGCCACAGCCCATCCCACCGGCCGAATGACCGACGACGGTTGGGTCGAGATCGAGTCCTCGCCCATATCCATCGACGGTGACCGGTCACCTGTCATCGCGTTCGGATTCAGTGGCACAGAACTGGATCTCGACGCGCTCGAAGTGGTGGAAGTACCCGGCGCATATGTCCCTGCCACGGAATGCCTCGGTACCGGGGCCTCCCAGTGCGGGCCCGGGCGGTTCTGCATCCATGGCTTCTGCCAGGATGGCGACGCCATCGTGCCCGACCTTCCCGACCCCGCCTCGCGGTCCCTCGTGGTCGACGTAATCCAGCGCAAGATACGAAACGCATTCGGTGGAGTAGCGAGCCGGAAGGCGCCCATGCAGCAAGCCCTGGCCGCGCTCGATGCCGTCCGGACCGCCAGCCACCCGTGGACCTTCTGGAACGGCATCGCCAGAGCGATCGTGCTACTGCACGACGCTCACACGATGCCTTGGGGGCTGATGAACCTGTACGCCCGGGGAGGCCGCGCCTTCCCGGTCTGCCTGGTGGAGGGCGACGCCGACATGTCGCGTTCGATCGCCCCCTCCGACGGCACCCATGCGGATGTCTTGGTGTCGCACAGCGGTCCGGACAAGAACCTAGGCCTCAAGCCGGGCGACCGGATCGTTGCCGTCGATGGCGAGCATCCGATCGCGTGGGTTTATGGATTGGTAGGGCACAGCTGGACCAACTCTTTTGCGAACGACCCGCGCTCCGAAGGCAGTGCTGTTGAGTCGCTGGCCTATGAGATCCCAGCGTTTGCCTCCAGCATCCAGGTGATTCGGTGCGACCCGACCACGTCCCAGTGCAGCCCGCCGGAAACCATCCTCGTCTCCAGCTTCGCACAGGATACGCCGGATACCGTCATGCCGGCATGCGACCACCGGCCCGCCTACCACCTGGCCGCGAACAACCCCGACCCGGTGACCCACGAGTTCGACGACGTGCGCCATGGGCTGCTGGCCGACAGTGCGCCGGGCGAAGACCTGTACGGGATGATCTGGAACGATACCCACTGGGAGTCGGGCACCGCCCCCTGGGAGGCCGCCTATACCGAATTCCGGACCAAGGCCAAGGGACTCATCCTGGACCACCGGACCGGCAATGGCGGTACACCGGAGGGGGCTGCGTATCTGACCGAGCTGTCGCTCCCGACCAAGACGGCCTCGGTGTGGTCCCTCAACACGACGCTCGGCCTGTTCGACGAACCGTTCACCGAAGCCGACGGTCTCGACCTGTTCGCGATGTGGAAGAGCGACCCGTCTCGCTCGTGGCGTCCGGGGTCGTCGCAACCTCGCACCGACATGCGCATTGCAGTCTTGCTGGCCCGTGACGTGAGCGGCAGCGACTTCTTCCCATTCGGTGTCAAGGGAGCCCCCAATACGCGCCTGTTCGGTAGGCGCACGATGGGGGCGTTCTCGACGTTTTTCACCTTCGAGGCCCACACGTTCATGGGATGGACGCTCGCATCCGGAGACTTCATTGATGAATTGGGAGCACCGAGAATCGGTAAGGGGGTGGAGCCCGACGAGGACTTGTTGCCGAAGCAGTCGGACCTGCTGGTCGGGCGCGACACAGTGTACGAGCGAGCACTGCAGTGGGTGCGGTGCGGTGACGGAGGCTGCCCATGAGCACGAAACCAACGAAAAGGCACGGAGCATGCGCGGCAGCCGCCTTGGTGGCTGCTGCATGGATGGGATGCAGCGGCAGCGACGATACCGGGGTGAACCCGGCACCTACCGGCGGCAGCGGTGGCAGCGCTGGGACAGGCACGGTGGACGCAGCGGCTGGGACCGGCGGCGACACCGGCACGGGAGGTGCGGCAGGCACGGGAGGTGGGACAGGTGGCGAGGCAGGTACGGGCGGATCCCCGGCGAAGGTGCGAACGGTTCTCGAACGAAACGTGTTCCTTAATCTTGACGAACCGGACAATCTGATAATTGACGGTGGATTCGAGTTCACGGGCGACTCGTCGTTCTCTTGGGGTAGCACCACCCAGTGGCTCCTGAGTCTAGGCAACGGTGCCGTCTGCCGAAGCGGCCTGCGCTGCGCTCGCATCCCCCAGAACGACGGTATCTACGGGCTCTTCGTGACACCCGAGTCCGGCGCGATGGATCTGACGATCCACACCGCATCGATGCTTGGAACCTGCCCAGCTTATACGGCAATGGTCTTCGACGTCTACACCCAGCAGAACATCAAGCCTCTGCTGCGCACTTCTCGCGTCGTGGGCCAGGACGGGTGGTGTGAAGACAAGTTCAGGGTCACCGCCTTGCCCTACAGCAGCCCCGCCCTCTACCTGGAGTCGACCAATCGCGACATGGTGATCGACGACGTCGTGATGAAGGTCAGCCCCGACCGGTCGCTGCCGGCGCCCCCGGAGGAGGCTGTGCCGCAGGCGCTGCGCGAGCGCGTGGAGAGGGCCCGGGAGAAAGCCAGAAGCCAACTGTGGCAACGGCGCGACCAACGTCTGCCGCTTCACCGTCTCGCACCCTGGTCCGCGCGACTACCCGCCTGGATTCGCTGACCGCGGCGCGGCTGTCGGATCCATCCGGTGCCTCCGGTACCGAGCATACACGGTGTAGCGTATCGTTCTCCTACACGGCTCGTGGTTCGCCGTGCGCCCGCTCCAAGCGCAGCTACCCTCGAACCGCGTCACGCCGGATTGGAGCGCGGACACCACGGCATCATTCATGTCATAGACTCCGCCGCAGCAATCCTTGCCAGGGCACGGGATTTCGAACAAATCTGGGGCGGACTCTACGGGCACCACCCGGATGTGGCTCACCGATGGCAGGTCCTCACCGTCGTCGTGCTGGTCGACTACGATACGTAGATCCTCGACCCAAGGAACGGCCTGCTTCAGCCGCTTCGATTCGTCTTGCCGCCGCCACCGGTCCTGCATCCGCTGCTTCGCTTCCCGATCTCTTCCACGTCGCATCGTTGCTCGCGCTCCTTCCAGACCTTTTTCCTGTGGCCGTTGCAGCCACCCGGGGCCAGCTCAGCTGGCTCTCTCCCCCCTTCTCCCGAGGCGCACGTTGCGATGTCATGAGCCGGGTCGAAGGATCGATGTCATCAATAGCGTTCTTGTAGTGCAAACGGGCAGCGACGCAACCCCATCGTCCATGCGCCCGTTTCTGGCCGCGGTCGACCCGAGGCTCGCGCGCGTCGCCCCCGCGGCCGGCCAGGATTGAACACGGCAGCAGCCACCAGCTTTCACCAGGCGTCTGCGTGGGGAGCCACCATGCGTCGAGGGGCGTGCGCGTTGAAACGGGCGCGTGCCGTGATTATCCCCTGGAGCAGCCATGTTCGAAAGCGGATTTCTGCGCATTTTCTCCTGGCGCGGCGTGCCGGTGCGTCTGCACTGGACGCTACCCCTGGGAGCCTTTCTCTTCGGCGGCTGGTCCCTTGCGCCGATGTTCTGGCTCGGGTTCGTGCTGCTGGTTTTCCTGCACGAACTCGGTCATGCCGTGCTGGTCACCAGGCTCCGCCATCGGGTCGTGGCCATCGACATCACGGGATTCGGCGGCATGTGCCGCTGGAGCGGCGCGGCCACTCCCATCGAGCGCTCGATCATCTCGTGGGGTGGCGTGCTCGCCCAGCTCGCGGCCCTCGCGGTGGCAGCATCGCTCGCGGTCGCGGTGCCCGGACTCCGATACAGCCTGGCGGCACCGCTCCTGTCCGTGTTCTTGCACACGAACCTCTGGCTCATCGGGCTGAACCTGCTTCCGCTTCCGCCGCTCGACGGTGCCACGGCATGGCAGATCGTCCCGTTGCTGCGTCGGCGCGGTGCCCTCGCGGATCTGCGCCGCGCGCTGCTCCCCTGGCCGATACGAGCGCCCCGCCCGTCCCCGCGGACCCGTGACGATCACCCAAGGCATCCCGCACAGCCCCCGAGCGGTCGAGGCATGGATCCGAAAGAACTGGCGGAGCTGCTGCGCGACATCGGCAACCAGGCGCGGGACGCGCGGAAGAACGACAAGCACAGGCGCAGCTAGCCCGGTCGCCCTTGGGGCCTGCCTGCAATCCGATCAGATGCCGTGCGCCAGCGTCGACGGCGTCCATGCCGCACCACGGATGCCCCCAGCCCATCCGCTCGGCTTCGTCGTCGACTCGGAGGCTGAGCTTCTAGCCTTTGCGCCCCTTGGGCGAACGCCACCTGGGTTTGACGCGGTGCTGCAGGATATCCCGGAACAGGCCGATATGGGCACAATGGTCCATCTTGTCGTTGCCCATGTAGCCGCGCACGTGGAAGTTGCCCCGGCTGTACGTGGAGATCAGCTCGAGCCCCATCGGCCCGCGGCCGGGAGGACGCACACGGCGAGGCCGGCCCCCCAGCTTGGCGATGATGTAGTTCGCCGTCTCGGTCGTGGACGCGTAGTCGGGAGGAATGATCGACGAATGGCTCACGAACATGAGCTTCTGCCCGGCTGCCGCCCGCCGTGCGAAATCGATGAACGGTTGAAGCTGCACCTCGTCCAGCGACCCACCCGCGTAGCCGCAGTGCATGCCGTCGAGCAACACCACCGTATCGACGATCCGCTTGCCGTAGTCCTGGTTCAGGATCTCGACCACGGCGCCGTATCCCGCGCTCCAGGCGCTCAATCCCACTTTGCGGACGTGCGCCTTGGCGTTGCCGGTCTTGTCGGCCATGGCCTTCTCGACGCTGCGAACCAGCGTCTCGAACGTGCCCGGCGTGCGGAACACCGACTGGTACGGCCCGGACCCGATTCCCAGGTCGATGCCCACGAGCACCGCGCCGTCCATCACGTGGACCCACTCCTTGCGGACCGGCTCGTGGCCATGAAAGTGGAACATCACGTCGAAGGAGCCGTCCCGCGCGATCCCCCCTTTCCCTGGAGCGATCATCTGGCCCATGGACGGCGCCCGGCTCCAACCATCGTAGATCCCCCAACCTTCGTCGGGCGTGTTGCACGGGTTCACGCCGCGCTCGGCTGCGCTCTTCTGGGTCTGCGTCCAGTCCGGCGGCTTGGCCACGATCGGGCGGCCGTCGGCGGTGCGGCTGGGGTGGCTCTCGGATCGCTGGCCTGCGCCGGGGCCGTTGCCCGACGCGGCGCTCTTGTCGCGCGGCTTGGGAGCACGCTCCCCGCAGTCGCCCGCCTTTCCCCCCGCAGGTGGAATCTCGAGCTTCTGCCCCGCATGAATGGGATCCGATGGGTTCAATCCGTTTTGCGCACGAATGGCCTCGACCGATACATGGTAGCGCGTCGCGATGGAACGCAAGGACTGCCCCTCAGCCACCGTGTGGCTGCGGCACGCAGGACGACCTGCATGAGCTGGCGTACCGAGCGCGCAGACCGATAGCAGCGTGACCAACGCGACCAACCGATGAACGACCTTGCAACCCATGAAGCCTCTTGTTCCACCTTGCCCCGGACAGCCTTGCCAGGCCACCGTCCAACACGTCACCGCGGTGTCCCTTTCTCGAGCCAGACGAGCGCCGCCTGGTACATCGCGGACCTGCTCTCCAAGGCAAGCTCGTGGCCCATGTCGGCGGGTGTCGAGATGCGCGTGGTGACGTGTGCCTGCTGCAGCCACCGCCGAACCTCGAGGGTCGACTCGTACACGCTGTCTTGCTGGCCGGTGATCAAGTAGACGCGTCGAATCGCCCCACGATTGGCAACGAGTTTCTCGCGACCTTCCATGCCCCAGTAGCCCGTGTCGGCCGCGAGGATCAGCCAGCGGCTGAACGTCTGCGGCTCGCGGACGCCGACGTTCATCGCGACCAGGGCGCCCTCGCTGAACCCGATGATGGTGTTGCCCCGCGTCTGGACACGCCGCCCGTACTTCGCGCGCAGCGCCGACAGGGTCGCCATGACGATGCGATGCCCCGACGGCCACTCGTTATTCCACCCGCGCGTGCCTCCACCGCGGTCCTCGGGGCCCGAGGGGCATACGATCCAGCCGATGCGCCGTGCGATCCGCGCCCAGCGACGGCAGTCGCCGGCCGGGTCGCCGCCTCGTGCGTGCAGGTACATGAACACGGGCTTGAGCCCGTTTCGCCCGGGTCCGGACGGCTCGAAGTAGTACGCTCGGGGCGCCCCCGGCACGTCGAGCGCGTGCAGGTCGTCATGGGCGGCCCCGTTGCCGCCGGCTTGCCCGGGTGGTTTGGCTCGTTCGGCGGCCTCGACGGCAGCGCGTGTCTTCGAGCCGTCGGGGTCCTCGCGGTCGGGGATGGCGAGACGTTGGCCGACGCGGATCGGGTCGCGACGCGAGATGCCGTTGGCGGCACAGATGGCGTCGATCGACACCTGGTATCGCTTGGCGATCGAGTCGAGACGCTGGCCTTGCACCACGGTATGCCACCGCAGGGCTCCCGGTTCCGCAAGAGCAGGCGCGGCCGCAACGGTCCCAAGGACCGTCAGAACGGCCATGATCCAGGCGCGGAACCAGGCGGGCGGCAACATCGAGGACCGGGGGTAGCACACGTCGGACGACGCCGCTAACCGGCGCATTCAAGGAACCTCGCGCTACCGAGGCCAGAGGATCGCGATGTCGAGTCGGGTCGCATCGAACGGCTCTGCGCGGACCTTGTCGGCGTCTTCGACGACCAAGACGTCGCGGTAGGTTGCACCGTCGATGCGCTTGAGCGCGAGCGCATGCGCCTGCAGGTCGACGAACCACCGATGCGCGACGCGCTCCCGTGCGAAGATGCGGGCCTTGCGGACACGGTCGACGCGAACGGTGGACGGCGAAAGCACCTCGCACATCCAGTCGGGCGCAAGCGTGAAGAACGGCACGGCCGGTACGTCCGGCATGCGACGTCGTGCCACCCCGCCAGGTCCGGCACCAGGATATCCTGGTCGAGGTGAAGTTCGGGCTCATCGAGGACCACCGAACCGCCAGGACCGCCGCGGCCCCGCTTGAACGGTCCACCGTGCTCTTCGCCTATCGCAGACGACGCCTCTGCACGCGTTGATGCCGGTCACGGTGGAAGGACCAACTCGCCGTCGATGACCGGGGTGAGCATGTGCTCGGGAGCCGCCGACACGTCCTGGTACGTTGCTCGTCGTCTCGCCGCATCTGCCTCGGCCATGCGGGCATGGTACGATGCACCGCGAGCGAGGCGGGCAAGCCGGTTGGCCGCCGGCCATGCTATGGTACGCGGGCGTTTTCGGCGAAGGACGCGGTGGTGGAGCGGGCATGAGCGAGATGCTGACGGCGATCGTGGGCTATCCGGGCATCGTGACGACGGTGCTGCTGGGGGTGGTGCTGGCGTACTGGCTGTTCGTGATGTTCGGGGCGTTGGACATCGACCTGTTCGGCGGCGATGGGGCGCTGGAAGGCGCGAGCAAGGGTGCGATGGACGGCCTGGCCGACGGTGCGATCCACGGTGCGGCGAAGGGTGTGGCGGAAGGCATCGCCGACGGTGCCGCGGATGGCGCCGTCGAGGGGCATGTCGACGCGGCGGTGGAGAGCGCGGCGCATGGGCATGCGGATGGGGCGATGCACGGCGTGGCCAAGGCCGTTGGTGCTGCCCGCGGGGTCGGGCACGGCGCGGCGGAAGCTGCGGACCTGATGAGCATCGCGAACTTCCGGTCCGTGCCTGTCACCGTGATGACCAGCGTGGTGGTCTGCTTTGCGTGGCTGTTCTGCGTGCTGGGCTCCCGGTCGTTGCAGGCCGCTGCGTCGTCGGTGCCGCTGCCGTGGTGGCTGCTGGGCACGCTGGTCTTGGTGCTGTCGTTCTTGCTGGCGCTCGTGCCGACGGCTCTTGCGATCCGCCCGATGAGCAGGTTCTTCGTGACGCACCAGGCAAAGCGGCACGCCGACCTGGTCGGTAAGGTGTGCGTGGTGACCACGGGCCGGGTCGACGCCAGGTTCGGTCAGGCGTCGCTGGAGTCTGACGGTATGAGCCTGCTCATCCAGGTTCGAAGCGACCATGCGTCGCAGCTCAGCAAGGGGGCCAAGGCGCTGATCGTGTCGTGGGACGACGCGCGACACGCGTTCCTGGTGGAGCCCTACGAGGACGTGGTCAAGAGCGGCTGAAGGCGCGCACCGTCGATGGCGGCGCCGTTCTCTTGTGGCCGCGAGAAGGGGCTTCGCTGCGCCCTTGTTTCGTGGCATGGTTCATCGTCTCGCGGGGGCGCGCGGGTCAGCGGCGCCCTGTTGCTGATGAGGGGTTCCCCATGGAAATGCAGACGCTCATCCTGATTGGAGTCGCGGTCGTCGGGCTGCTGGTGATCGGTCTCGGCGCCTTTGCGATCCTCGCGCGGTTCTATCGGCAGGTGGCCCAGGGCCAGGCGCTCATCGTGAACACCATGAAGAGCGAGCCGATTGTGACGTTCACCGGAGCGGTCGTGTTTCCCATCGTACACCGCGCCGAGATCATGGACATCTCGGTCAAGACCGTCGAGATCGACCGCCGCGGAAAGGAAGGCCTGATCTGCCAGGACAACATCCGGGCCGACATCAACGTGGCCTTCTTCGTCCGCGTGAACAAGACCCGTGACGACGTGCTCAAGGTCGCCCAATCGATTGGCTGCGCGAGAGCGTCAGACATCGCCACGCTGCGCGAGCTGTTCGCGGCCAAGTTCTCCGAGGGGCTGAAGACCGTCGGCAAGCACTTCAACTTCGAGGACCTGTACACCAAGCGCGACGAGTTCAAGGACCGCATCATCCAGGTCATCGGTACCGACCTGAACGGGTTCGTGCTCGACGATTGCGCGATTGACTATCTGGAGCAAACGCCGCTCGAGTCCCTGGACGCGGACAACATCATGGACGCCGACGGCATCCGGAAGATCACGGAGCTGACGGTTGCGCAGCATGTCAAGACGAACGACTGGCGCCAGAAGGAGCGGATGGAGATTGGCAGCCAGAACCTGACGGCGGACGAAGCGGTGTTCCAGTTCGAGAAGCGCCGGGCCGAAGCGGAGGCGAAGAAGAACAAGGAGATCGCGATCGCGCAGGCGCAGCAGCAGAACGATGCGGCGCGGGTGGCGAGCGAGGAAGCCAAGAAGACGGCCGTGATCCAGCACAAGAACGAGGAAGAGGTGCTGGTGACGAACCAGGCGAAGCTGCGCGGGGTGGCCGTGGCGGAGAAGAACCGGGAGCGCGAGATCGCGATCGAGACGGAGCGCGTGGAGAAGGCGCGCCAACTCGAGGTGTTGGCGCGGGAGCGCGAGGTGGAGCTGACGCGCATCGAAAAAGAGAAGCAGGTCGAGGTACAGCGCAAGGAGATCGCGGACGTGATCCGCGCGCGCATCGCGGTGGACAAGACGGTGGCGCAGGAGGAGGAGAACATCAAGGACCTGCGAACGGTGGCGGCCGCCAAGCGCGACAAGGAAGCCAAGACGATCCTGGCGGAGGCCGAGGCGCAGCAGTCGCTGGTCAAGCAGGTGAAGGCGGCGGAGGCGGCGGAGCAGGTGGCGCGCTTCCAGGCCAAGCAGAAGCTCACGCTCGCGGAGGCGGAGCTCGAATCCGCAGACAAGATGGCGCGAGCCAAGATCCGCATCGCGGAGGGCGTGACCGCGGAGGCAGCAGCCGAGGGGCTAGCCAAGGTACGGGTCAAGGAAGCCGACGTGATCGCGACGGAGAAGCAGGGGCTGATGGAAGCCCGGATCACGCTCGAAAAGATGCAGGCGCAGGCCAACGGCGAGGAGAAGCTGGGGCTGGCGAAGGTGCGGGTCCGCGAAGCGGACGCCGATGCGCTGCAGAAGCAGGGGCTGGCGCAGGCGACGGTAGCGCGGGAGACGCGGCTGGCCGAAGCAGCCGGCGACGAGCAGAAAGGTCTTGCTCTGGTGCGCGTCAAGGAGGCCGAAGCCGAGGCCATCCAGAAGCAAGGGCTGGCGCAGGCGACGGTGGCGCGAGAGACACGGCTGGCCGAAGCGGCGGGCGACGAACAAAAGGGTCTGGCGCTGGTGCGCGTCAAGGAGGCTGAAGCCGTGGCGATCGAGAAGCGTGGTCTGGCGGAAGCGACTGCGGCGCGCGAGAAGGCCTTGGCCGAAGCGCAGGGGCTGGCCGAGAAGGCCAACTCGATGAAGCTGCTCGACGACGCGGCCCGCGCGCACGAGGAGTTCCGCCTGCGCATCGAGAAGGAGCGCACGGTCGAGCTCGAGGCGCTCCGCCAGCGCACGGCGATGGTCGACGCGCAAGCCCGCGTGCTCGCCGAGGCGCTCGGCCACGCCAAGATCAACATCGTGGGTGGCGACGGGATGTTCTTCCAGCGCTTCGTGCAGGCCGTCACGCTCGGCCAGAGCGTGGATGGTGCGCTCGACCAAGGCGACACGCTGCGGACGCTGTTCAAGGACTATCTTGCGGGCGACAAAAGCCTTACCGACGACCTGCGGCGGTTGCTCTCACGCAGCGGTGCCGACCCACAGACCGCCCGCGGTGTGACCGTCGGTGCGCTGTTGACGGCCCTGCTGCCCGCCGTCGACAGCGCCGCGCGCGCCAAGATCGAGGAACTCATCAAGCGTGCCCAGGACCTGGGCATCGACAACCTGCCAGCACGCTAGCCGTCGCGGAGAGCAACTATGGCCGGCGAGACCGATCCCGGATCCAAGCAGCACGCGTCCGGCAACGACGTCACGCTCGAAGGCGGCAACTACGACGTCATCCGTCGCCGCTTGCTCGAGCAGGCGGCCGAGCTGCGCGCCAAGGCCGACGCCGCCAACGCCCGTCGCATGCAGGTGTTCGGTAGCTCGGAGATCAAGCTCGTTTCCACCCTGCGAGTGCGCACGGAGAACAACTGCCTTCCGCGCGACATGGTCAGCGTGGGCGGCCACCTGCTGTTCGGCTTCCAGGTCTTCCTCGGCCTCAAGACCGAGCCCCAGGTCTCGGACATCTTCGCGCTCTACCGCTTCGCGAAGGCTGACGCCGACGTGGACATGAGCCCAGCCCCGATCGACTCCATCGGTGGCTTCCTCACCAACGAGGACTTCGTCAAGACCTTCCGCGACACCTTCAAGTACGCCAAGGAGCCACGCCTGCTGCAGCTCCGCAAGACCGATACCAGGCTCCTCATGCTCGTGCAGATCGGCGACACCGTGCAAGACGTGCGCGTCTTCCGTTTCGCGATCGACGCTTCGGGCCGTGTCTCGTACATGGATGCCCGCGGCGAGGAAGACGCCGTACTGCCTCGTGCGCACGACTTCACCTGGACGCAGACACGCCGCGAGGACCAGGTGGCGGGCCCCCATCCCCATGTGAGCATCCTCGACGAAGTGTTCGTGGAAACCGTCGGCGGCGACCTCACCGTCAAGGTCGAGAACAACACCAAGGACGGCTGGGGCATCTACCGGGAGCCCGTCGACGACCCGAACCAGACCCTCGACGACTCGGACATCGCCTACGCGAAGCTCGGCGTGATCATCCTGCTGCGGATCCGTCCGTTCCGCGAGAAGAGCTACCGCTATCTGGTGTTCAACACCCGTACCCGCAAAGTCGTGCGGATCGACGCCATCGAGCAGGCTTGCCTGCAGCTCCCGGAAGACCACGGCATCATCTTCCCTGGCGGATACTACCTGCGCACCGGCGACATGAAGCGCTTCGAGGGAAGCACCTCCGGCCTGCGCTTCGAACGCATGATCAAGTCCCCCAACGGCGAAGACGTGCTCTACGTCTTTCATCGCCCGGACGACGGTCTGTATTCGCTCCTCGCGTACAACCTGGTGCGCAAGGAGGTCGGCAGCCCGATCCTGTGCCACGGTTACAGCCTGTTTCCCGACGGCACGATGCTGGTGTTCCGGGCGTCGGAGCAAGCTACGCGGGTGCATCCGCTGCAGGTCTGGTCCACGCCTTTCACGAGTGCGGAGTTCGCCGCGACGGCGCCGACCGATGGCTCCTACCTGGCAAAGGTCGGCAACGCGGATCTGGTGCGGGGCATCAGCGACGCGTACACGCTCGTGCAGCTTGCGCGCAACGAGGAGCCATCGCGCCAGACCTACGAGGATCTGATCACGGCGACGACCCGGTTCGTGGACGCCTACTTCTGGATAGGTCACGAGGAGGTCGGGAACCTGCAGGCAACGGTGGACGCCCTGCGCAAGACCTCCGAGCTCATCATCGACGAGTACGAGAAGCTCGCGGCCATCCGCAAGCGTGCATCCGAGGCGCTGAGCCAGGCGGCGGACGACCAGAAGAAGCTCATCGCCTCGGTTCGCCCCGAGGATCTGCAGGGCCTGGACGGCTTCATGCACGGGTTGACGCAGCTTCGCAGGCAGCGCGGGCGGCTGATCACGCTCAAGGAGATGCGCGAGGTCGACCTCTCGGTGGTCGACGCGCTGGAGGCGGAGGTGGCGGCTCACTTCGGAGCGGTGAGCCAGGCGTGTGTCGGGTATCTGCTGCAAGGCGAGGCGTTCAAGCCGGTCGTCGAGAGAGTCGCCGGGTTGATGGAGGCGATCGGTGCGGCGACCAAGGCGGTCGAGCTGCAACCGTTGTCGGAGCAGATCGACGATGTCCACGAGGGGCTGAACCTGCTGAGCGAGGTAATCGCGGGGCTGGCGATTGACGACGCGACCCAGCGAACCACGATTCTGGCTAGTATTTCCGAGGTATTCGGCCAGGTCAACCGGGCGAGGGCTGCGTGGCAAGCGCGCAAGCGGGAGCTCGGATCAGCCGAAGCAAAGGCAGAGTTCGCAGCCCAGTTCGCCCTCTTCGGGCAGAGCGTGTCCGGAGCCCTGGCCCTGTGCGACTCGCCGCAGAAGTGCGACGAGCAGATGTCGCGCATGCTCGTGCAGCTCGAGGAGCTCGAGGGCCGCTTCGGCGAGTACGACGAGTTCGTGGTGCAGCTTGCCGCCCGGCGCGAGGAGGTCACCGAAGCCTTCGGGGCGAGGCGTCAGGCGTTGGTCGATGAGCGGCAGCGTCGCGCGCAGAACCTGTTCACCGCGGCGGAGCGGATCCTGACGGGCGTTGCACGCCGGGCGAAGAGCTTTTCCACGCCGGACGAGCTCAACGCTTACTTCGCTTCGGACGCGATGATCCAGAAGCTGGGGGATCTGGCCGAGCAGCTCGACAAGCTGGGCGACTCCGTGAAGTCCGAGGAGGTGAGGAGCCGGCTGAAGTCGTCGCGGCAGGATGCGATCCGCGCGCTTCGGGACAAGACGGATCTGTACGAGGAAGGCGAGGCGGTCATCAAGCTGGGGCGGCACCGCTTCAGCGTGAACTCGCAGGCGCTGGAGCTGACGCTCCTTCCGCGGGACGGTAAGCTGGTGCTGCATCTGACGGGAACGGGGTTCTACGATCCGATCGTCGATCCGGAGCTGGAAGCCGCCAAGGATCTGTGGGATCAGGCGTTGGTTTCGGAGACGCCGGAGGTGTACCGGGCGGAGTATCTCGCGGGGATCCTGCTCCTGCAGGCGGAGCAGGGGCAGGGCAGGCCGACCATGAACGAGCTGCAGGAGGCGCTGACGGCTGGCACGCTCGCGCAGCTCGTGCGAAACGCCGCGTCGGAGCGCTACGACGAAGGCTATGAGCGCGGTGTACACGACGAAGACGCGGCCCGGATTCTCGAGCGCCTGCTGTCCATGCGTGCCACGGCAGGTCTCCTGCGCTTTGCGCCGACACCGCGCGCCTATGCCTGCCTGTACTGGGCGTCGCTGCCCACCGATGCCAGGCAGATCATCCATCGGCGGGGCAAGAGCGTGGGGCGCCTTCGGGACCGCCTCGCGGACCAGGATGCGCAGGAGAAGCTGGCGCAGGAGCTACGCCCGTCGATTCGCGAGGCGATGACGTCGCTCGGCGTCGAGCCGCGCGAAATGGACATCGTGATGGCTGCGCGCTACCTGGTGCAAGAGCTCGCGATGGATCCCGTGCGTTTCGACACGAGCGCGGAGGCGGTGGAGCTTCGCGACGGGCTTCTCGCATTTCTGGACGAGCAGGGGGCGCGTCGCGCCTTCGAGGACGACCTTCGGGCCCTGGAGCCGCACCCGGCCGCGCGCTACGCGCTCGCTCATGCGTACCTGCGGGCGTACGTGGCGCGTGACCCCGATCGCGCACGCTTCCGGCATGTGATGCTCGAAACCGTGGCGATGCTGTTGACCGAACGCAAGGTGGAGCGCGACCCGGTCGCGGCCATGACCGCGGTGGACGTCCCCGAGATGCTGGGGCAGCACCCGCGCATCAATGGCCGGGTCCTGCGATTGCGTCTGGACGAATTCCTCGATCGGATAGGCACGTTCGTGGCCGAGCGGGTGCCTCGCTACAAGGCATATCGGCAGCTTCGAGGGGCGGTCATCGAGCGGGAGACGGCGCGCCTTCGTCTCGGCGAGTTCGCTCCCAAGGTGCTGACGTCGTTCGTGCGCAACCGGCTCATCGACGAGGTATATCTTCCCCTGGTCGGCACGAACCTGGCGAAGCAGCTCGGCGCAGTCGGGGAAGGCAAGCGCACGGACCTGATGGGCCTTCTGCTGCTCGTCTCTCCGCCTGGCTACGGCAAGACCACGCTCATGGAGTACATCGCCAGCAAGCTCGGCCTGGTGTTCGTCAAGGTCAACGGACCGGCGCTCGGGCACGGCGTGACGTCCATCGACCCGTCGGAAGCGCCCAACGCCACGGCCAGGCAGGAGGTGGAGAAGATCAACTTCGCCCTGGAGATGGGCAACAACGTGATGCTGTATCTCGACGACATCCAGCACACGAACCCGGAGCTGCTGCAGAAATTCATCTCTCTGTGCGACGCGCAACGCCGGATCGAGGGGGTTTGGAAGGGCCAGACTCGCACGTACGACTTGCGGGGCAAACGGTTCTGCGTGGTGATGGCGGGCAACCCCTACACGGAATCAGGGGCGAAATTCCAGATCCCAGACATGCTCGCAAACCGCGCGGACACCTACAACCTGGGCGAGGTCCTCGAAGGCAAGGACGACCTCTTCGCGCTCAGCTACCTGGAGAACGCCCTGACGTCGAACACGGTGCTGGCACCCTTGGCAGGACGGGATCCGAAGGACGTGTATCGGCTGATCCGAATGGCGCAAGGCGAGGAGGTGCCCGCGACGGACCTGTCGCATGCGTATTCGGCAGCCGAGATCGCCGAGATCACGGCGGTGCTCAGGCACCTGTTCGAGGTGCAGTCGGTGCTGCTGAAGGTCAATCGGCAGTACATCGAGTCCGCGTCGCAGGAGGATGCGTTCCGCACGGAGCCTCCGTTCAAGCTGCAGGGCAGCTACCGCAACATGAACAAGATCGCCGAAAAGGTGGTGGCGGCGATGAACGCGGAGGAGCTGCAGCGCTTGATCGATGACCACTACCAGGCGGAGTCGCAGACGTTGACCACGGGGGCCGAGGCGAACCTGCTGAAGCTGGCAGAGCTGCGGGGGCGGATGTCGGAGGCGCAAAGGCAGCGCTGGGAGGCGATCAAGCAGGAGTTCGTGCGGGTCAAGCGGTTGGGCGGCAAGGAGGACGACCCGGTGGCGCGGGTGACAGGCACGATCAGCGGCCTGGACGCGCAGCTACAGGGGATTCGGGAGGCGATTGGTACGGCGGTGCGGGAGCTGCAGAAAGGATCGAAGAAGGCCGGAGTGTTCGACGCACCGGTGTCGCCGGTTGCGTCGTTGGCGCCGATGCTCGAGGGGATCGAGAGCAGCCTCAAGGCGCTCGCGAAGACGCAACTGAAGGTGGACATCAGGCAGGAGCCGCCGCCGGGGCTGGGAGACCTGCTCGTGCAGCAGGTTTCGTTGATCGAGAATACGCTGGTGCCGCTGGTGAACGCGGCGATGGCGCGCGCGGCGGCCGCGGGCGGTGACCCTGCCGCAGCCACTGCCAGCTCGGAACGGATGGCCGCGCTCGAGGCGCGAATCGCCGAGCTCATCGCGACCACCCGCATGATCACCGACAAGCTCGAAGCCGGAATCGTGGCGACCACGCCGCGCTTCGACGTCAATCTCGCGCGCGATGTCCACAGCAACTTCTACCAGCCGGCATCCGGCGGAACCGTGGAGTCGCACGGCGGCCTCTTCATTGCCACGTACGCAAAGCCTCCACGCCACAGCACGCAGGTGCTGGTCGACGTCACCTTCCCCACGGGCGAGCAATGCGCGCTGCGGGGCACGGTGGCGTGGGCCTGGGAAGCCGGCCTCGCGACAGACCCTTCGCGACCGGTGGGATTTGCGGTGCGCCTCGCCCCGCTCGATCCCAACGCACGCGCAATCATCGCTGCGTACCTGCGCCAGCGTCCCCCCATGCTCGTGGAGGGCATCTGAGGCCCGCCGGCCCCCGGTCAGAGCAGAGGTGACAGCAGCCGGGCTGCGTGATTGCGCAGCCGCGTAGGAAAGCTGCTCCCGGTCACCGACGCGAGCGTCACCTCCCGGCTCGAACGCAGATCGCTGCGGAATCGTTGCTCGAGCACGCTCGCGAACGCCGGATCGGCGACCAACGCCCCCAGCTCGAAGTTCAACCGGAAGCTGCGTATGTCGGCGTTGGCAGACCCCACGATCGCCCAGGCGTCGTCCACCACCATCGTCTTGGCGTGGAGCATCGCCTTGTACTCGAAGACTCGCACGCCGCCCCGAAGCAGAGACTCGTAGTAGGTCCGGGCCGCCGCCCCCACGATCGGGACGTCGGGCTTCTGCGGCACGATGAGCCGAACGTCGACCCCTCGCATGGCTGCCGTGACGAGCGCGCGGATCAGGGGCTGGTCCGGGATGAAATACGGGCTTGTCAGGTATGCCTTCTTGCGCGCGGAGGCGATTCCCGCGAAGTACACGAAAGCATTGGCGTTGTGTTCTTGATCCGGTCCGCTCGGCACGATGGCCACCACGGACCGGCACGCAGGCCGTGGCGCGGGCGGCTCCAGCAGCAAGAGCGCTTGTCCTGTCGCGAACGACCAGTCCCCCGCGAAGATCCTCGCCAGGTCGTGGACCGCCGGCCCCCTTATCGACAAGTGCGAGTCATGAAACCGCTGCGCCCTTTTCCGCCGCGATCTGCCCGAGTACTCGTCCCCCACGTTCATCCCGCCGGTGAAGCCGTGCTCGCCATCCACGATCACGAGCTTCCGGTGGTTCCGCAGGTGGACGGACCATCGCCGGGCCAGCGGGTTGACAGGCAGAAACGCCTGTGCCCGACCGCCGGCCTCGCGGATCCGCGCCAAGCGCTGGGCGTCGATCCCCATCGACCCGATCGCGTCGTATAGGAGACGGACCTCCACGCCCGCCCGCGCGCGCTCGCCCAGGATGTCCAGAAACCGGTGGCCAGTCTCGTCGTTTCGTATGATGTAGTACTCGGCCCAGATCGTATCCCGGGCCTCGTGCAGCGCGCTCTCTATCCTCGAGAACGCCTCCGCGTTTTCGGTCAACAGCTCCACCTCGTTGCCGACCGTCGCCGGCAGCCCGGTGGTCGCCGCGGCCAGCTCCAACATCGAAACGTCGACTTCCTGCGGGATGCAGGGCTTGGCAGCCCCGGCCGTCCGGGCCTCGAAGGACTGGCGAACGATCGCGGTCGCGCGCCGCTTGCGTCGCGTGGTTCGCCTGATGTTTGGCGGACTCAGCACCAGGTACGCCAACGCGCCTACGGCTGGAAACGCCAGAATCGCGAATAGCCACGCGAGCGTGCCCTCCACGCCGTGCCCCCGCAGCAGCACACGGACGATCGTGACCACGTCGAACACCGTCACCGCGAGCCAGAATACCGTCCCGATCGTAAGATGCGGCAAGATGTCGGGCAGCGTCATGGCCGGGCTTTCTGGTCGCCATCGACGTCGTCACGGCCCTGCGCAGAGCTGTCCTTCGGCCCGCTTGCATCGCCCTGCAAGGCGTCTGCTGCGTCGCCCGAGTCCGCGTCTTGCACCGCACCGTCGCTCGCTGCGGTGGGAATCCTCGATTCGTCGACCGACGCGATCTCCTCGCACGCCAGGACGCAAACGGACACACCAGCGACCAATGCCCAACGCAGCATCTCGCGCAACAACGCTCGGTCACGTCGGATCGCGCTGGGGGCAAGCTCGACTGTCTTGGCGAAAGCCATCATCGCGTGTGCCGGGAGTTCGTGACCACCCCGGGCGGTGCATGGTATCTGGAGACATGACACGCCAGCAACTACGCTGCTGCTTGCCGCCCCTGTTGGTCGTTTCGTGGGGCCTGCTCGCCTGTCCTTCGGGCTGCGGTAGTGCTGGCCGCCCCGCCGGTCGCCTTCACACCGGCCCGCCCGCCTCGTCGACGACTTTGCTCCGCACGCTGCCCGGTCCCCTTCCTGCTGCCCCCGACACGCTGGCATCCGCACACCCCTCTCCCCCGCCCGACATCTCCGAATCCGCGCCTGCGCCCGTTGCCAGCGATGCACCGCCCAGCCACGCCGGTCCGCCGTCCGATGTCCACCGGCGTCTCGACGACATCGCGGCCGACCTCGATGCCGGCCGCACGGCCGTGGCGCTGGCCCGGGCGACCACCCTCGTCGCAAGCGTCGACCAGGAGGGCACGCTCGACGAGCGGGTCGCGGCGCACGCACTCCAAGCCAGAATCCACGACCGGGCCGGGTCCGCCGCCCACGCGGACGCTGAGTATGCGCGAGCACGCGACCTCTGGAACAATGCACCGCACGCCGTGGATCGCGTCGGAATACCCGGTGAGCCCGTTGCCCTTCGCTACCTTCGGCTCGCACGCGCCCTGGACGCGGCTGGCGAAGCCGTGTTCTACGCCGCCGAGCGCAACCGATCGGCCAGCGTCGACCCGCTTCGCTTCCCACCCTTCCCGCAGAGGACCGGCGCTTCCCGACCCTCCATGCCTCTCGACCAGATGAGCGCCCCGGAGCGCGACCGCGAACTGGCCCGGCGCAAAGCCGAAAGCGACGCGGTGCAGCGGCATGTCAACGGCCCCGTGAGAGACTGGATGAACCGCAAACGCCGGGCGATCGAAGACGCGGAGAAGCTGTACTCGCGCGTGCTCGACCTGCAGCCCGTTCCCCCGCCCAGATGGGTCGTGTCGTCCGCCTCCCGTATCGGGCAGATGTGGAGCGATTTTGCGGACGATTTGCGCAAGGCTCCGTTGCCCGCCTGGATGCAGGCCGACCCGGGGATCGTCGCCGCGTACCGGCGCAGCCTGGACGATGCCACTTCACCCGTCACAGAGCGAGCCCGGGCATCCTTCGAGATCTGTCGCAGCATGTCCGAGCGCTACGGCCTCCGGACGGACCTGTCCGCAGCCTGCCGCCAGTGGCTCGACGCACACGCGGACCGCTGACCCATCGATGTCCAACGGACGGAGCCGCGGAGGCCGTCCTCGCCACCCTCGCTTGGGCCGGCCGGCGTCCGCAGCCAGGCTCCGAGGACTCGCAACGCCAAAATGGGCAGTTGGCCGTTGGACCAGCTTCCGGACAGCGATGTTCGGTGGGTGGGGGCCCGGTGACGAATTCGATTCACGGGCCCTGCCGGACACTGCACGCGAGGGACAATGGGCAGACCTTTCGTTGAAAGCTCCACGTGCGCCTCGGGCCATCTCCGTCCATTCGACGCCGGCCAGCTCGACGTCGACTTCGAAACACCAGTTGTCCCGGACGACCAGGGCGTGAGCGCTGCAGTCTCGATGTCAGCTCGCCGACTTTCGCATCGCGTCCGACATCAGACCGAGAAAGGTCGCGGGACGGCGACGGGGCAGAATGCACTGCGCCACGCATCGCAGGTACACGCGCCACCCGAACTCACCAACGATGATGGGCGCGTGCGTGAACAGATGGCGCGTGGTGACGAAGCCTTGCATGAAACCACCGGACTGGCTGCGGCTCAACGAGCAAGACTCGTGCCCTGCGTGGGATCCGCCACCAGGTGCTCGTTGCCCGCGAGATTTCGCGCCCCCCGCGGCAGGCCACCAGCCGGTTCCGTGATGGACACACGAACCCATCGCAGATCTGCAATGGGCGGCTTCTGATCTGAAACGCAAGGTGCCATGCCCACCCCTGTCGACTGCCCGCCCTCCGCCCGTCGCCCCGCCAGACATGGGACGGACCCGACGCAAGCGGCGACGTCACCTGGACGCCTGCAAGCAAGCAGGCGCTCAGCTCGCAGGTTCCAAATGGCGAATGGTCACGCAGTCGCACACGCCGCGCACCTGGAACAGAATCGGGATCATCTTGGCAGGTCCGTGCTTGCGAAGCAGCTCGAGCACGAGGTCCGTGCCGAACTGATAAGACGGCATGTAGGCTCGGCCCATCAGGGGGTGCTGCGCCCAGACGTCGGTCAGCTTGTTCGCCCGCTCCGGAGTCGCCAGACACTCGCTGCGCAGACGGCGTTTGATCTCCTCCGCCGGCATCCGGTCCACGTAGGTGAACACCGACGCATTGTTCTTCGCGGCGTCCTCGAGCTGCGCCAACAGCATGCCGAGCTGCAGCGCCGGGGTCGGCAGCTCGTCGCGCGTGCGCACGCCATGGGCCAGCAGCAGGCCCGTGTTCGCGATGCCCTCGAACAAGGTAGAATGGCGCGTGTTCATCGTCAGGATCGTCGACTCGAAGCCCGCCTGCCCGATGTGAAACAGGTGCTGGATCAGCGCGAACGTCGTCACATGTCCCGGCACCACCTCGTGCGCGACCAGGTGCATGAACTCCGCCTGCGACTTCTCGATCTTCGCGTTGATCTCGTACTCCGCCTCGTACTCTGGGGTACCGTCCGGCTTGCGCGCCCGCCCGATGTAGTTCATCGACCCGGAAAACCAAGCATCCTCGATCAGGCGGAACGTGACATTGGCACGCGGTACCCCACGAAGATGCTCCGGGAGGTGAATCGCAAAGTTGCCGTCCACCAGAGCGGACAGCTCCCTGATGACCCGATCGCTCGCCGCCTTGATCCCTTCATGCCCCACCCACGTGCGCTTGCGGTAGGAGTCCACCGCGTCGATGATGCCGCTGTCGCCCGGGGAAACCCTCTCGCCCAGCTTGCCTAGCAGCTCCCTGACCTGCTCACGCTCGGCACCCGTGTCGACCGCCTTGGCCGTCTGCCCCGTCGACGCTCTCACGCAGCGGTCGTACGGAACCGGCGGCCCGTCGCCAATCCGCTCCAACGCCAGATCGAACTCGACCCGCAACGCTTCCGCCAGCCCCAGCACCATCTCCCGCCGCAAGGGTTCGAACCCCTGCGCATGACGCTCCATCTCGTCGACCAGCGACATCGGCTTCACTCGCGCGATGTACTTGCGGATCGTTTCCTTGTCGGGGTTCGGGGCACTCGCACCTCCGCTCTTGCGTAGCCACGCCGCGTCGTCGCCGTCGTAGCACCACGGCAGATCCTTCCCGGAGTAGTAGCTGTCCGCGATCACGCGGCCCGTGCCGCTTCGGTTGTTGACGTCTCCACCCCAGATCGTATCGACGCTGACGATGGCGCCTGCAACGGATTGCTCGTAGTCGTCAAGCCTGGTGCTCATGGACGCTGCTCCGGTTGGATTGCGGACGTGATGGCGGAGAGTTGTCTCATAACCGATCCGCTTCCGCGCGAGTATCCTTTTCGTGGTCCGCCCCCTCCTCGTTCGTCCCTTGTCAGGATTCGCGCGAGCCCTCTTGCATGCACCCCTGACGGGCATGCATCGGCCCCATTGCGCTCAATCGACCCGTACGCACGCACCAACACACGCCAGAAGATCATCGTCAGGCCTTGTTTGCCTGCCCGGTCCACAGCGTCTCACCTGTCCAAGATGCTCGACCCCTGGCGCGATGCCGGGTCTGCCCCCTCACGCCCTCAACACCACCACCCGATACCCCTGCTGCGTCGTCGCCTCCTCGAACCGCGTCCGCTCCTCGATCCCAGGGGCGCTCGACCTGCG
>Ga0209018_1000925_pt1 | contig 25616 bp, 22 predicted proteins | sample YNPBryBLVA2012_FD_185814 | JGI IMG/M metagenome (GOLD analysis project Ga0209018, IMG submission 185814) | Anoxygenic and chlorotrophic microbial mat microbial communities from Yellowstone National Park, USA - YNP Bryant BLVA 2012 (SPAdes)... ...
CAAAGCCCAACACCTGCGCCTCGCCGCTCGTCGGATAGAGAATGCCCGTCAGCATCTTGATGGTGGTGCTCTTGCCTGCGCCGTTCGGACCGATGAAAGCTAACAGTTCGCCGGCTTCCATTTCCAGGGAGACGCCTTTTACCGCCTCAATCACGTCCTGCTGTGGACGCCACAGCGCCGACAGGCTGCCGCGCAGCCCGGCAGCCTTTCGCTTAACGGTGAACGTTTTCCGCAGGTCACGTAACATAATCATCGCCATAGCCCACCATCCTTTTCTGGGCAACCCCAAAACAAAAAGCCCCCGGCGGTCGGGGGCTTGGATCAGCACGAATGCGTTCTGCTGTTCAGATAATTACGCCGGAGGCTCCGCCGCTGCCCCAACCGTACAATACCCGCCTTCCGACGCGCGGCGAGAAATCGCAACCATGACGTAAGTGGGGCAGAAATACCGGCGGATCATTGTCTAAACCCAGATTTCAAGGTAAGGCCCGAATAGAACCCTGACTTATATGCACATTACAGAACTTTGAGCGACGAGTCAATGCCTCGGCGCGATCTTTTGGGATAATTAGACAAAGCGCCCGCATACGTCGGGCAAAAGCAGTTGTGCAAAACACCCAAGACTCATGCCCGCCAAACCGGATTCGTTAGCCGAGCGTTTAAAAGTTCAAAACGTCTACAACTTTTTCTGGAACCGTATCCATGATATGATCCATCCATCACGCGGCTAAACTGCGAGCGCACCATGAGCGTTGCTTTAATGACCAAAACTACCGGCCCGCTGCCCACGATTGAACCGGAGCAGTACACGATCCTGATCGTCGATGGAACCCCGGCCAGCGCCGACAGCATCCGCGCTTACCTCGCCGCAACCGGTTACCAGGTAGAAGTCACCCACTTCGGCAGCGAAGCCTGGGACTTGATCCAGCAACACCAGCCGGACCTGATCGTGCTGGATATGCACCTGCCCGACGCCGATGGCCTGAACATCTGCAAACGCATCAAGCGCGAAGAGGCGCTGGGCTTTTTGCCGGTGATTATGACCACCTCCGACACCGAGGCCGGCCTGCGCCTGGCCGGGATGCTTTCCGGCGCAGACGAATACCTGCTCAAGCCGGTCGATGGCGCGGCGTTGCTGGCCCGCGTGCGCGCCCTCTTGAGCGCCAAGAAGCGTTTCGACATGCTGGTGGCCACTAACCGCGCCCTGGCCGACGATCTGGCCCGCCAGAACCAGCAGCTTGAGGAGGCGCTCCGCGTGGCCCGCGACCTGGATGTGCTCAAGAGCGCTATCGTGCGCAACGTCGGGCACGAGCTGCGCACCCCCCTGCTCCAGGTCAAGTCCGCCGTCGCTCTGCTGGCTGAGCAGATTCACGCCAGCGACCCCGAAGGCGTGGATCGGCTGCTGGATATGGCGCAGCAGGCCACTACGCGCCTGGAAGAAACCATCGGCAACATCACACAGCTTGGGGAAATCTCCAACGTCAAACGTGAACCAGTTGTGCTGGACGAGAGTGTGGAGCTGGCCCTGCGTAACCTCAGACGCCGCTGGTCCTCCAGAGAAGAGACCGAGCGCGTGAAAAAACACTACAGCGCCAACCTGCCGCTGGTCATGGGCGACCGACGCGGTATTGCCCAGGTACTCCAACTCCTGCTGGACAACGCGCTCAAATTCAGCCCCAACGGCGGACCGGTCGAAGTATTAATTAAGACACATAAAGACGAACAGGTCTGGATCGGCGTGCGTGATTACGGCATCGGCATCGCCGAGGATCAACTGGAACGCATCTTTGAATCCTTTTACCAGGTCGATTCCTCTCCCACACGGTCCTTTGGCGGCGCGGGGGTGGGCCTGTTTCTGGCGCGCCTGCTCCTGGACAAGATGGGGTCACGCATCGACGTTAAAAGCGAACTAGGCAAGGGCAGTACGTTCTCCTTCACCCTTCCTCAGGCCCACCTCTGAGCAAACTGGATATTGTCGCTGCCCCATGCTGCGCTTATAATAACCGTTGCGCGTGGGGGAGTGGCGGAAGTGGCAGACGCGCATGACTTAGGATCATGTGGAGCAATCCGTGTGGGTTCGAGTCCCACCTTCCCCACCAGGACAAGTTGAGCGCCGCCCGTCGGCGCTCTGTTGCTGCCCGTTAGATGATCGTAAGAGATCGCAAAGTCTCTGGCAGTCACCTGTACGGGATGCTATAATCACTCTACGCTTGTGACAAACCGTACCGCACGAAGGAATCTCCCTTGAAATTACAGACCGAACTCCTGGAAAAACGCATGGCGCGGCTCAAAGTCGAAGTCGAAGCTGCTGATCTGGAACAGGCCAAGCGCGAAGCCGCCCGCCGCCTGGCGAGCAAGGTCAATATCCCCGGCTTTCGCAAGGGCAAGGCGCCCCAAAACATTGTCGCACGCTATCTGGGCGAGGGCGCCATTCTGGAGGAAGCTATCGACGACTTGGGACCAAAACTCTATAACCAGGCGCTCGATGAGACGGGCCTCCAGCCGTATGCCTCCGGTAGCCTGGAAGACATCCAGACGACAGACTCCGGCCTGACCCTGATCTTCACTGTGCCGCTCGTGCCGTCCATTGACCTGGGTGACTATCGGTCCTTCCGCCAGGAATACACTGTGCCGGAAGTCACCGACGATATGGTCGATAAAGCTATCCAAATGATGCAGGAAAGCAAGGCCATCATCGAACCGAAGCATGGCCCCGCTGCGCTCGGCGACCGCGTGACGATGGCTATTCACGGCGTGATCCTGCCCGTCGCAGATGATAAAGCCTCATCAGAGACGACCCAGGCCCCAGAAGGTGATACGGCAGCCCAAGACGACGGTAACGCCGTGCTGTTCGACGAGGAAAAATGGACGTTCATCCTCGGCGACAAAGACGAAGAACCTATACCCGGCTTCTCAGAGGCCGTGATCGGCATTGCGCCAGGCGAACAACGCACCTTCGACCTGACAATACCTGGCGATCCTGAATCGGGCTACGAAGAGTACCTGCTGGGTCGCACGGTGCATTTCGACGTGACATGCAGTGAAGTCTCCTCGCGGCATATGCCCGCCTTGAACGACGCCTTCGCCCAACAGATTAGCAACGGCCAGGTGGAAACGCTGCTTCAGTTGCGCATCAACACCCGCGAGAATCTGGCAAAAACACTGCAACAGCGCGCCGAGCAGGACTACGCCGCCAAAGTGCTGGACAGTCTGGTCGAACAAGCCAGGCTCGACTACCCCGATGTGATGGTCGAAGAATACGTCGATCACATGGTGCAAAACCTGGAACAAAATCTCCGTCAGCGCGGCTTAACGCTGAAAGATTTCCTGAAGATCAACAAGCTAGACGAAGCAACCCTGCGCCAACAGTACCGCCCGCAGGCCGAACAGCGCCTGAAACGTTCGCTGGTCCTGGGCGAAATCGTGGGCCTGGAAAACCTGAGCGTCACAGACACCGAAATCGACGCGGAAATTAAACAGCGCAGCGCCATCTTCGCCGAAGGCAACGAGCAAATGCAGCAGGCGTTGGAGGAGTACCTCGGCGCTGAACTGCCACGCCGCAATATCACGCTGGATATGATCACAGACCTGGCCTACCGCCGCCTGATCGCTATCGCCAAAGGCGAGGCACTGCCGGAAGCAACAGCCGCATCTGAAATAGAGGCGACCGCAGCTGCCCTACCCAATGAGGCCGAGCCGGGCCAGGCTGCCGATCACACCGCCGCGTAAGAGCGGGTCATCTGGAAACATCTGTATCACTAGCGAAACATTTGGACCACAAGGAGAAAACCAAGCATGGACCCGTACAACCTGATCCCGATGGTGATTGAAACCAGCGGTCGCGGCGAACGCGCCTATGACATCTACTCGCTGCTGCTTAAAGAGCGCATCGTCTTCATCGGCACCCCGATCAACGACCAGATCGCCAACCTCATCGTCGCCCAGTTACTTTACCTGAACCGGGAAAATGAGGAAAAAGAAATCCAGGTGTTCATCAATTCCCCCGGCGGCGGCATCTACGCCGGGCTGGCGATCTACGATACGATGCAACAGATCGCGGCGCCGATCAGCACCGTCGCCGTCGGCGTCACCGCCAGCTTTGGCACGGTACTGCTCACCGCCGGGACGAAAGGACGCCGCTACGCCCTGCCGAACGCCACCATCCACATGCATCAGCCGCTCGGTGGCGCACAGGGACAGGCCACCGACATCGTCATTCAGGCAAACGAGATCATTCGTCTGAAAGATCGCCTGAATGAAATCTTCGTGCTCCACACCGGCAAAGACAAAGCAACCATTGAGCGCGATACCGACCGTGACTTCTATATGAACGCCCAGCAGGCTGTCGAATACGGTCTGATCGATGGCGTCTTGACGCCGACCAAACTGGCAGCCCTGTCGCAAAATGGAGAAAAAGCCCGGTGAACCGGTTTGCCGGACGCGAACAGCGTTGTTCGTTTTGCCGCCGCGCCCAGGACGAGGTTAATCATCTCATCGCCGGGCCGGACGGTGTGTTCATCTGTAATGAGTGCATCGACCTGTGCCAGGAAATCCTGGCACAGGAGGCTCCACCCAGCCAGCCCGCTTCCAGCTTCACCATCGAACACGTGCCCTCGCCCAAAGAGCTGCTGGCGCACATGGACGAATACGTGGTCGGGCAGGAGCGGGCCAAGCGCGTGCTGAGCGTAGCCGTCTACAATCACTACAAGCGCGTCGCCGCAGGCGGCAAAATCGATGGTGTGGAGCTTGAAAAGAGCAACATCCTGTTGATCGGCCCGACCGGCTGCGGCAAAACCTTACTCGCTCAGACCCTCGCCCGCGTGCTGGACGTGCCCTTCTGCATCGCAGACGCCACTTCGCTCACCGAGGCCGGATACGTCGGCGAGGATGTGGAAAACATCCTGCTGCGTCTGATCCAGGCCGCGGACTTCGACATCCCGCGCGCCGAAAAGGGCATCATCTATATCGACGAGATCGACAAGATCGCACGTAAAAGCGGGGACAACCCCTCGATCACCCGCGACGTGAGCGGCGAAGGCGTGCAACAGGCGCTCTTGAAGATCATCGAAGGCACGCTGGCGAATGTCCCCCCGCAGGGCGGACGCAAACACCCGCACCAGGAATTCATCCAGATCAATACCAACGACATCCTGTTCATCTGCGGTGGCACGTTCGACGGCATCGAAGACATTATCTCGACCCGTATCGGCACCAAAGGTCAGATTGGGTTCCAGGGCAAAGGCCGCCAGGAGATCAGCAAGGCGGCGCTGTTACATAATATCGCCACCGAAGACCTGATTCATTATGGCATGATTCCGGAATTGGTAGGTCGTCTGCCGGTCGTCACCAGCGTTGAGCCGTTGAACACCGAGGCCCTGGTCCGTATTCTGGTAGAACCGCGCAACGCCCTCACCAAGCAATACCAGCAGCTTTTTGCTCTGGACAACGTCGATCTGACTTTCAGCGAGGATGGACTGCTGGCCGCCGCCGAGATGGCAATGCGACGGGAAACCGGTGCACGTGGTTTGCGCAGCATCATCGAAAGTGTGCTGCTGGACGTGATGTTTGAAATACCGGGCCGCGCCGACATCCGCCGCGTGGTTATCACGCGCGACGTGATTGAAGGCCGGGCCAAGCCGCTCATTGTTACCGCGGATGACACGGCGCTAGGCTGGCGAGAAGACGGCTCACTCGACACGGCAGCATAACCCCCAGACTGAAAACGGGCGCTCTGTGGAGCGCCCGTCTCATCGGCGAAAGCGGATGGGTGGCTACAAAGCCGCCCTTTTTATCAGTGTACCCGGTTTAGGAACATGACCTCAGCCCGACCGCCAACGGCCTGTTGAAAGGCACGCATATCCAGGTATGAGCTGCCCTCGCCCGAACAATGGCCGGGGATGACCCAGCGCGGACGGAGAATGTTCACCGCTTCTACCGCCGCATTCACACTCATGGCGCTGTCACCGCCGAGCGGAAGAATGGCAATATCGGGCCGCAGACGGGCCATGTCCGGAATCACACCAGTGTCGCCCGCATAATAAATATCGTAGTAATCCAGAGAAACTAAAAACCCCACCCCTTCAGAGTCGGGCAAATAGGGGTTGGCGTTCGGCGCGCGCGCGGGGATGGCAGTGATGCGTGCCCGGCCTATGTTGACACTCTGCCAGGGACGCAACACCTGGACACCCCCCTCTCCGCCCAGTAGCTTCGCCGCTGCCGCATTCGCCACAACCCGCGTATTCGGGCCGAGCAATTTGCTCACATCCGCCGGGGAGCAGTGATCGTAACGGTCACTGCTGACCAGGATCATATCGGCTGGGCAGGCGCCGCGTGGGACACGCCAGGGATCGATATAGATCAGGGGAGGCCCCTGGATGCGAAACGTGCTGTGGCCGAGCCACTGAATACGATTGATCATGACTGCTGCCCTCACTCCTGAATGACACGTGTGCACACGCCGGACAGCCGGACAGGTCGTCGCAAGACGCGAGCAAAAATGATCAGATCAGTTGTCTCAGTTGGCAAAGGTGAGCGCAACGAAGGGCCGTCTACGGCGTCTGGCGCTGAAGGTATTTTATCGTATAATGGCGTCAATCACACATCAGACTCAAATCAACATCCGTGTTTTTCAAGACAGCCACGTTCATCGTCAGGGTCAACCTGTTAACGAAATGTTCGAGGAAACCGTATGACTGGCAGAATATCTTCACCCAAAGCTCCTGCACCGCGTCAACCCGGCCAGCCTCCTCAGGGCGGCGCACAGACCTCGCCACAGCCGCCCAATCCCAATGCCTGGTCGCCGCCGGTGATGCGTTCCATCGATGACACCGGGCTGAACCTGCTTACCATTGCGGACCTGGTGATCAAGGTGCTTTACTTCAGCGGGTTTATGACCGGCCACAAAATTGCCGACTTTGTCAAGCTGCCCTATACCGGCGTCATCGACACCGTGATGGAATTCCTGAAACGAGAAAAATATGTCGAGGTCAAAGGCGCCGGGGGCGTCGGCGAAGCGGCCTATCAGTACATGATCTCAGCTAAAGGCTCTGAGAAAGCGCGCGAGGCTATGGAACGGTCGCTATATGCCGGCCCCTGTCCGGTGACACTGAACCAGTATGTTGCCGCCATGCGCGCCCAGAATCAGGTTCGCATGACCGTCACCCAGGAGATCATCAAGTCGGCGCTTAAGCGCCTGGTCATCTCCGAAGGGCTGCTCAACAAAATCGGTCCGGCGGTGAACTCCGGCAAGTCGATCTTCCTCTACGGCCCACCGGGCAACGGCAAGACCACCGTCTCTGAGGCCGTCGGCAGGCTGGTGCTGGGCACAGACATCTGGATTCCCTATGCCATCGATGTCGATGGACAGATCGTGCGCGTTTTCGACAATGTGAACCACGAAGTGTTGGAGACGACATCAGAAGAGAGTGCCGACCGCTCAACCGCGACCGGTCTCAAACGCGACCCACGCTGGATCCGCATCCGTCGCCCGGTGATTATGGTCGGCGGCGAGCTAACCCTGGCCGGACTGGACCTGGTTTACGACGACACCAACAAGTACTACGAGGCACCCTTTCAGGTGAAAGCCAACGGCGGCATGTTCCTCATTGATGACTTTGGCCGCCAGCAGGTGCGCCCGCGCGATCTGCTTAACCGCTGGATCGTCCCGTTGGAAAAAGGGGTGGACTTCCTGACCCTGCACACCGGTCGCAAAATCGAAGTCCCGTTCTTCGTGATGATCGTCTTTTCCACCAATCTGGAGCCGCGTGACCTGGTAGACGAAGCGTTTCTGCGACGCATCCGCCATAAGATCGAGATCGGCGATCCCAGCTACGAGGAGTTTCGGGAAATTTTCAAACGGGTCTGCGAGGCCAAGCGCGTGCCCTACGACGACAAGGGACTGGCTTACCTGCTGCAAGAATGGTACATCAAGCACGACCGCAAACTGCGCGCCGTCCACCCACGCGACCTGATCGATCAACTGATCGACATCGCCCGCTACCTGAACCGGCCACCACAACTGACCAAAGACCTGATCGACCGCGCCGCCGATGCTTACTTTGTCGAATTGTAACCCAGGCAGTCGCTGAAATCCTTGTCGGTCGCCCTCGACAGCGCCGGGCGTGGCCGGCCTGCCGGGGATGTGGGGTGAGATAGTTACCGCGCGCCATGACCCGTAAACTCGATGGAGCACCTGTTCCCCGCCACCTCGTCTTCGTGATGAAAGACGGGGCATTCGTTGTGCAATGGGACGCCGATCAGGTCCAGGAATTGCTGACCGGAAACCTGCGGCCTTTCCATGATCTGGATTACGGGCACAACATCACCGACTATGAACTGGATCAACTGCGCGATTCCGGGCGTGTCGCACACTACAATCGCGCCTACGTCTGGCTGAATGCGCTGCCCGAAGGCCAGCGGTTCGCTCGTCTGCCCATACGGAGCGAAGCCCACGAGCGCGTCAAACACTTCTACCTCAACACCACGCTGCCTATTGAGTATCTGGATCAGGTTCAGCGCCGCCTGGAAGAGCTAGGCCTGCGCGAAAAATACACGGCCCGCGAGAACTTCGGGCTGGTCGCCATCATGAACGAAGACGGCACCCCGTTCACGCGGCTGACGGACATTGAAAACGCCCAAAACATCCTGCGCCAGGCGGCGCCGCAGCTTTTAGGAGATGTTGCCGTTGCCTTCATCGAGTACACTGCCCAGGCCAGGCCGCATGGCCCTGATTTCGACGTGGACCTGCTCGACCTGGATGCGCTGATTGCCAGCCAGACGGAAACCTTCGCTGGCAAGGGCAAAGTTGTCGTCGGCATCGACCAGGATCGAGATTTTTCCAGGACCCTGCGCGATACGATGGACGCATTAGGTGTCGAGTTTATCCCCGTGGCCACCGGCCAGGAGGCCCTGCGGGCCGTCGAGGATATGAAGCCAGACCTGGTCTTGTTGGACCTGGTGATGCCAGACACGCATGCCTGGGAGATCGTGGCGAAAATACGCGCCAATCGTGCCCTGGCGAACATACCGGTCATCATCATCAGCCCCCATAATACCCCCGCCGAACAGGAAACCTTTGCACTGACCGTCGCCAAAGTGCGCGATTACCTGGTTAAGCCGGTGGCCCCCAGTCTGCTGCGCCAGAGTATATGGAACGTATTGCGAGGCCGTTAGCCCAATCCGGCGTGGCCCTGGAGCCTACAGGCGGTCAATAACCTGCTTCCTAACCGCAGCCTGTTGCATCCTCCCAGACTCATAGGTAGAGTCTTACAGGATGGGCATGTCATTCCACACTGCCCCCTCCTGCGCCGCATACATCAATCGAGGTCAGCATGATCTTCGTCACCGGAGGCACCGGCTTTTTGGGGAAAAACATGATCCCCCTGCTGGCAGCCCAGGGATACCGCCTGCGCGCTCTGGTTCGTCGGCCTGATGAGCATCTCTGGTTGCAAGAGTACGGCGTCGAAGTCATCCGAGGCGACCTGCTAGACGCCGAAGCCGTTCAAAAAGGTATCTCAGGCTGCCAATACGTAATCCATGCAGGTGGTCGCTTCCGCATGTGGGGCAAGGCTGAGGACTTCTGGCGGACCAACGTCCGGGGCACGGCGACCGTGTTGGAAGCAGCGGCGCGCGCCGGCGTGGAGCGGCTGGTGCACGTTTCGACGATAGCCGTTGTGGGCACCCCCATCCCTGGCCGCATCGTGGATGAGACCCATCCAACCTGTCCGGGAGATGCCTATCAGCAAAGCAAGCTGGAAGGCGAGCAGGTCGTGCTGCGTTACCTGGAAGAACGCGGCCTGCCGGCGATCATCCTGCGTCCCGGCGCATTTTACGGCCCGCACGGGCATTACGCCTTCAATCGCCTGTTCTTTGAAGACCCGCTCAAAGGCCTGCTGATCAAGGTGGCGCATGGAAATAACTTCACGTTTCCGGCCTACATCGGCGACGTAGCCGCCGCCATCGCCAGCGCGCTGACTCTGGGTCGGGTGGGCGAGATTTACAATATCAGCGGTGACCCGCTCACTCACAATGAAGCAAACAACATGGTCAGCGAAGAAGCAGGTATCACCCCCTTTCGTTTCAACGCCCCTGCGGGGGTCATGCTTGCCCTGGCGCGCGCCTGGACCTGGCTGTCGTACCTGACCCACGTGGAACCCTACTACCCGTTTAACCTGCGCCTGTACGTCTTTAACAACTGGATGGTCTCCAGCCAGAAAGCGCGCGACGAGTTGAACTTCCGCCCGACACCGTTCCGGGAAGGAGTCCGACGCACGCTGGCATGGTACCGGCAGATCGGGTTCTATCGGGCAAAGCAGCCGCACTGAGCGCCCCCGGCCTGTGCCAGAACACCATAACCACATGCCTGCTCCAAGATGCTGCTGTATAATAGCCATTTACTGTTGTTGATTTCGCTGGCGTCCTATTCGCGGCGTCTATCTGGCAATCTATGAACGGGGTTCTTCTACTTGAGGGAAACGCATGGTTAAAATCGTCAGCGTCGCCGAAATGCGCGCCATCGAACAGGCAGCGGATGCAGCCGGCCTGAGCTACGCCCAAATGATGGATAAGGCAGGGCGCGCGCTGGCCGACCGCGTGCTGGACCTGTTGGCGGGCCGCCCCACAACCCGGATCGCCGTGCTGGTCGGGCCGGGCAACAATGGCGGCGATGCCCTGGTCGGTGGGCGCCTGATCGCTACTGAGAGCGATCACCAGGTCAGTTTTTACCTTTCCAAACCGCGCGACGAGAGCGACCCCAACTTCGCCGCCGTGCGCCAGGCCGAACTGTTCGTGGCCGACGCATCCAACGATCAGCGTTACCGCGTGCTTAAGAACCTGATCGCTTCCTCCGACATAATCATCGACGGGCTGCTGGGCATCGGCTTCCGACCGCCTATCGAGGGCGAAATGGAAAAGTTCATGCGCGCTGTGCGGGAGGTGCTCAACGCAGCCCGGCGCGAGACCCCTCATGGGACTTACCAGACCCCCGACAACCCGGCTACCTTTTCTGGAAGCAGCCCCTATGTGATCGCTGTCGATTGTCCCAGCGGTCTGGATTGCGATAGCGGCGCGCTGGACGTGGCGACGCTCCCCGCCGACGAAACGATCACATTCGCTGCCGTCAAACGCGGCCTGGTGACGTTTCCGGGTGCGGCAGCGGTAGGAACCCTTCATGTGGCCGACATCGGCCTGCCGGAAAACCTGCCCAGCCGCGACGCCGTACCCCTGGACATGCCCACCGGCGCAGACATCCGCGCCCGTCTGCCCGCCCTGCCCCCCGACGCCAACAAGGGTACGTTTGGCAAGACGATGATTGTCGCCGGGTCGCTGAATTATACGGGCGCAGCGGCGCTCGCTGCGGGAGCCGCCTACCGCGTCGGCAGTGGGCTGGTCACGGTCGGCGCGCCGCAGCCGATCATCCCCATTCTGGCAGGTCATGTGCCAGAGGCAACCTGGCTGCTGCTGCCGCATGATATGGGTGTCCTTGCCGAAGGAGCGGCGGCAGTCCTACGGGAGGAACTGAACGGCTATTCCGCCCTGCTGCTGGGGCCGGGCTGGGGGCGCGAAGACGTCACGCGCGACTTCTTGTGCGCCTTGCTGACGCCGGAAAGCAAACAACAGGCTGCCCGGTATATCGGCTTTGCACCGCTGGCCACATCCGTTCAAGACACTTCCAACACGGAGACTCCCCTGCTGCCGCCGCTGGTCATTGACGCCGATGGGCTAAACCTGCTGAGCCAAGTTGACGACTGGCCCACGCTGCTGCCCGCCGGGACCATCCTCACCCCGCATCCCGGCGAGATGAGCCGACTCACCGGCCTGGACCGCGACCAGGTACAGGCAAACCGCATTGACATTGCGATAGAAAAAGCGCGGGTCTGGAACTGTATCGTTGTGCTAAAAGGTGCGCACACGGTGATCGCCGCGCCGGACGGTCGGGCAGCAGTGCTGCCTTTCGTCGAGCCGGCTCTGGCAACGGCAGGTACAGGGGATGTGTTGGCAGGAGCCATCGTCGGGCTGTTAGGACAGGGTCTTGCGCCGTTTGACGCCGCGTTGGTCGGAGGATATGTACACGGGCTGGCCGGGAAGTACGCTGCCCGTCGCCTCAAGAGCGCGCGCAGCGTCACCGCAGGCGACGTGCTGGCTGCTCTACCGGAGGCGCTAAACGCGGTGGAAAACGCCGTTTAACGCAACAACGGCGCCGCCCCTGCCTGTGATCATTGCCTGCCGCGCGCCAGGTCGCTCTGGCGTTGGCGGGCAATGGCCTTGCCTTCGGCGACGGCGTCTTCCAGGCGCTCGCCCGTTATCCGTCGGCGCAGCCAACGCGCCTGCAAAGAAACCCGGTCGCGCGTTCTGCTGACTGCCGCCTGTGCACGGTAGCGAATTTCTGCCTGCGTCTGCATGATCCAGTCACGCGCCCCCACCACAGCAGCAACGGCCCGGTCGCGCATTCTCAGGATTGCCTGCCACGCCCGGTTACGGACCGATGCGCCTGTAGCCACGATCAGGCGGCGTGTTTCCGCCCCACTGCGAACGGCTTTCCACATCGCCACCGCCGCTCCGGTCAACGCACCGAAGAGCATTCCGAACACAAACAGACCGCCGCCCTCCGATTCGCGGCTATGCGGCCCGCTCGTTTGTCCCTGCATCATTCGCCCCCGCTATCCCGCCGCACGGTCGATTCCACCTTACGCCCGCCTCTCACAGCGCGGCGCAGGCCGAACAGCTCCCGCAAAAACGCCAGTAAAAACGACAGATACCCGCTGGCCCGAATCACCGGCGCAGCTACGTTTCGGCTGACAAACGTGGCTGTACCGCGCACGGTCTTCACCGTGTCGCTGGTCTGTTCCAGGATGGGCTTGATCTCGTTCTGAAGCAAGTTGGTCAAGCGGGCCAGTTGCAGCACCAGCACGATTAACGCCGCGCCGATGACGATGCCTTCCAGCGCCATAGCGATGATAAAAAAATCTCGAATGACCTGTATTTTGCTGGCCGAATCGGGCAGAAAAGCCGCAATCAGCGCCAGGATAAATCCCAGCACCAAAACGCCAATGAACGCCAGAAACACCCCCACCAGAATCTGCGTGGCGCTAAATCTTCGGGACGCGCTTTCTTCCTCGGATGCGCCCGTTCCCTCTGACGCGGGAAGCGCCGGCTGGGAGGGTTGGATTTGGTCGGACATAGACACCTCGCTTTGAAAACAGGTAGTATAGCGCACACGGTCCGGTTGCGGCGCAGAAGGTCCTGCCGCCACATCAGGCGCGCGGGTTCTTCGCAGGTCGGACGATCAGCATCCGGGCAACGATCAGGGCCGTCCACGCGCCCACCGTCGCAGAAAGCGCCCGCAGCGGGCCGACTCGCAGAATCTCCACCCCCAACATCACCCCCAGCAAATGGCCGAGCGCGAATCCGAGCCACCCGGCCAGCAGATACAGGGCCAGACGGCGCACATCTCCACCGACCACCAGGTGAAACAGCGTGCCATAGATGGTTGCCAAGATGAAGGCAAAAATAACAGTAGGGCTGGGCATTGGCTCAGTACAAACGCATCATTGTTCGACAACAGGCCAATGATACAATCCGGTCAACCGTGATGTTGCATAGTGTAACACGTCCACGACCAACAGCGAAATGAAATAAGGACAACACCCACGTGGTCATCTCGCATCTGATCTTATCGCACCTGCTGGCAGATTACATCCTGCAAACCAACTGGCTTGCAGCACGCAAAGGCCAGTTCAGCGCGCGCCGCATCCAGTCATGGGATGGGCTGCTGCTTCACGGCATCATCGTCTGGATGGTATCAATGGCCGCGCTGCCCCGCTACCTGGATGTACTGTGGCCCTACATCACCGTGTTAGCAATCGTGCACATTCTCCAGGACGCGACCAAAGTCTGGACCGGGCCGCGCACAGAGATTCAGTCAATCATCCCGTACAGTCTGGATCAGGGGCTGCACTTTCTGGCGATCCTCGCCTTCCAGGGCCTGGTCGCCCCTCTGATCCAGCCTGCCCCTGGCGCCCTCGAACTCCGGCTGGTCATGCTGGCAGCCTCGCTGATTGCCCTTACACGGATGTACGAGGTCTCGTGGTGGGCAAACTGGCTGGATATGATTCCCTACATGAACCGCTGGCGGCTGTGGGGGTACCTGGAACGCTCAGCCATGTTCTTGCTGAGCGCGGCGGACCTGTGGTGGCTCGCGCCGTTGGGTGTGTTGCCCCGACTATACGCCGCCTGGCGGTGTGGTCAACCTATCTGGCGTCAAAAACGTGGGATGGCCGAACTCTTGCTTGGGATGGCATTTTCGGTGATACTTGGGTTTGCAATTTAAACCGTTTGACACGTAAAACAGGTAAACGCGCAATGACTCTCCTGGATCGTCGTGTCCTGATCGACGCTCCGCCCGAAGTCGTCTGGAAATATCTTTCCAACCTGGCTGACCTGCCGCGCTGGCATCCCAACTGCACCCAGACCAGCATCCTCACCACCAGCCAGCGTGGTGTGGGCGTCCGGCGGCGCAACACGATGAAAAAAGGCCCGTCCGTCGTGGAGGAAATTGTCTCCTGGTACGAAGGGCTGGGGTACGAATACGTCGTTGTGGATGGCCCACGCTACCGGCGTAATCGCGGTCTGCTGCGCTTGCAGGCCATCCCTGAAGGGACCATCTTGCAATGGACATTTGATTACCAATTAGGAGGTCTCCTGGGCGGCCTGCGCGACCGGCTGTTCGTCCGCCGCCGTCTGGATAAAGAAATCGCGGACGGCCTGAACCAGTTCAAGCGCCTGATCCAGTCTACCGGCGTGCGCATGGATGCCGTGTCGCGGGACAAGGTCGCCATGCGGCCCGCCCCGAACGCCGACGAACGCGCCGCCCTCGGCATGACTCGCGGTCAGCGACCGCCGGACGACGCGGCGGAAACGGCCACGCCCACTTCTCCCGGTCGGCCCCGGTCCACGCCGCCCGTTATCTTTGAAGACGATCTCCCGGCGAGTCCTCCGCCTTCTCCGGGGCTGGTTGAGGTCTTTGAGGACGACCTGCCGCCCGTGCCACTACCGGAAGAACCGCCGGTCGCAGAAGAGGATACCCGCCCACGCCTGCCTGTTACGCTCAGGCCCGCCGAGATCACGCGCCCGATGGCAGCGTTGACCGACGACGACCTGCGGTTCCGCCCCCCCGCGCCTGAGTCTTCCACTGCCGACCTGCCGCCCGCCGAGGCGGAACCGTCCTGGGCAAAAGTGACGCAGACGGTCCGGCCCGTCACGCTGCCCGACGACGCTGTTTCCGGCCCGCCCGCGCCGCCGGAACCCGCAGCGGCGCCTCAACCTGTCGTCCCATCCGAACAGCCAGCGCCGGGCGGACCGAGCATCTGGGAAATCTTCGGCGTGCCGCGCCCCAGCGAAGTCCTGTCCAGGGCGCAGGCCGCGCCGGAGAGCGCTGCCAGGGAAATCACTCCTTCGCCTTCGCCGTCGGAGGCAAACCTTGCCGGGCCTGCTGAACCCGCCGCAATCGCCCCGCCGCCGGTCGAAGCGCCAGTCCGCTCGGCGCATCCCGGCCTGCGCGTGCGTCACTGCCCGGCGCCCGGCCAAATCCGCGCCCGCTGCGCGTCAGGACACCCCGGCCTGCGCCGCAAGTCCGTGCGGCAGCGTGGCAAGGAATAAAAAACGAGAGCCGACTCAAACCACGTCAACTCCCGTTAGGGTGGCTGGTGGGATTTGAACCCACGCTTCCCTGATCCACAGTCAGGTGTGTTAACCGCTACACCACAGCCACCGTGTTTGATGGGCAGTATAACACACCCCGGCACAGATTTCCAGGGTTAAAGCGGGCCTTTTTCAGCGATAATCACCAGCGCCGCGCTGCGCGGAAAAGTCACCGTTGCCTGCTTGAGCCGGAATCCGGCCTCGGCGAACCGTCGCGGGATGTCTCCCGGCCAGGGACCACGCTGCCCGGTGGCGCGGTAGGCCAGTTCTAGCGCACTGCCCACCACCCCACCCCCGGTCAGCAGCCCGTTCGGCACGATCACCAACCGCCCGCCCGGTTGCAGAACGCGATATGCCTCGTGCAGCGTTTCCGGCGCGATGATGAATTCCGTCGGAAAGGTGCTCACCACCGCCGGAAAACAGCCATCCGGGAAAGGAAGCGCCTGTCCTCTGGCCCGAACCAGCGCCGGGCGAACTCGGTGGCGCAGCAGTTTGCGCCGGGCGATGCGGCCCATATACGGCGACAAATCGCAGCCGACGGGTTCCAGGCCTGCCGTGCGCAGGTCAATTTGCAGATTGCCCGTGCCGTGCGCCAGTTCCAGCACGCGCGCGCCCGGCGTGACGTTCAAATGCCGGAGCGCCGCCCGCTGCCAGTTGCGCCAGTCGCCAAGCGAAACAACCCAACTGACCGGATCGTAAGTGCAGGCCAGTTCGTTGTAGAGCAGCCGGAAGCCCAACCGGATCAGCGCCCACCACGCCCGCACCAGCATCAGCCCGTCAGTTCCTTGAACGAAACCAGGCGGATGTTCCGGCTGACGATCACCTCCCGCACGCTGGGATGCGTCAGCGCCTCCAGTTCGCGCTCACGTTGAGCGGCATAGGGACTGCTCAGGCCTTCGGCATAACCCGGATGACACATCAACTCGGTGACACCCTCCGGCAGGTTGACCAGGATGAGCAACAGTTCGCCCAGGATGGCGTTCTCGTCGTAGAAACGGGTTTCCAGGTAATCCGGCCAGCGCGGAACCGGCGCTTCGCTCAGAATAGCGACTAATTCGTTTGCCTTATCGAGCGCCAGGTCAGGCGGAAAGCCGGGCAGCATAGCCCGAAGCATCTCCGCTGCCTGCTCCCTTGAAGCAGACGGATGTGGCTTGCGTAGAGGAAGCGCGTACTTGCGCGCCAGGTCCACCGTAACACGTAGCGCATCCGGGTGCAAAAAAGCCATATGATGGTGCGAATCCAGGTGATCGGGCGGATGGCCCGTCAGGGTGATGAACCGCTCGACCTGCGCCAATAGTTCGCGCCGCACTTCGTCGGCGTTGAACCGCAGATAGACCGGCGCAATGCGCTCCGGGCCAAAGAACCTGCCCTGTTCGTCCACCAGGGAAGGCACGCGCGCCGGTGGCAAGACGGGAACCCCACTGGTCAGGTTGAGATGCAGTCCCACGCCCAGGTCGGGCGCGGTCCGCCGGGCCTCTTCCAACCCGGCGGCGGCGTCGGGATAGTTGATCATCACCGACGTAGACGTGACGATCCCGCGCCTGTACGCCTCCAGAATGCCCCGGTTAATGCCCGCCGAACGGCCCAGGTCATCGGCGTTAACGATGAGAGTCGGCACGCTTTTGCTCCTATCTTGGGGTGGCTATTCCTGCTGGCCGGCTTGCCGCAGCACATTGGCCAACACATCAGGGCGGTTGGTCATGATCATGTCTACTCCCAGATCGCGTAGCGCGCTCATGCGGGCCGGATCGTCTACTACCCAGGTGTTCACACGCAGGCCGGACCGCCGTGCCCAAGCCATGTAGGCAGGCGTGACAAACGCCTGGTGCGGGTGATCTGCCTCACGCGGGTAGCGCCATAACAGCCAGGGAATGTAAAACGGTTCGCCCGGCTCGTGCAGAAAGCCGATGGGGATGTGCGGCGCGATCTTGCGCAGGCGGCGCAGGCGGAGCGGGTTGAACGACGACACGATCACGCGGGAGGCCAGATTGTGGTGGGCGATCCGCTCCGCCACGCGCGCTTCCAGGCCATCCTGATGGAGTGTGAAGCCCTTCAGTTCGACATTGATCAACAGGCGTCTGCCCACCGCCTCAAAGACTTCGTCCAGTGTGGGAATCTGCTCCCCGGCGAAGCGGGGGTCGAACCAGCGTCCGGCGTCCAGGCGCTTGATCTCGGCCAGCGGGAAGCTGCCCGCATCGCCGCTGCCGTCGGTTGTGCGGTCCAGCGTATCGTCGTGGATCACCACAGGTATACCGTCTGCCGTCAGCGATACATCCAGCTCAATCCCGTCCGCGCCGTAACGGGCAGCCAGTTCAAAAGCCGCGAGGGTATTTTCCGGGGCGTCGTGACTGGCACCCCGATGGCCGAAGTTGAGTATCCGGCCCTGGTAAAAGGTTGTCAGCGGGAGATAGTTCATGTGTGATAATCGATCTGAATGTTGCCGCCTTCCAGGCGCACATCGTAGCGCGGGGTCGGCGCGACCGCCGGGGGAAGCAGGGCCTGCCCGGTACGAATGTCAAAGCGCGCACCGTGACGCGGACACTCGATCTCATAGTCATATAAATCGCCATCGGCCAGCGGGCCACCGTCGTGTGTACACATGTCGCCGATGGCATAATAGCGCCCATCGACATTGAACACGGCGATATACTCTCCTTCGACCTCCACGACGATGCGCTCGCCGGGGCCGACCGCGTTCTCCGCCGCCACCGTCACCCAGTTTGCCAACGTGCTATCCTCCTCCGGTCCTTCACCGAATCGTCCGTCGCCGCGTTATTCGTCATCTGCGTCGCCCGGCCAACCCGACAGGCCATAAGCGCCTGCCTTGAGCACCTTCAGCGACAGCAGCGCGCACTTGATCCGCACCGGCGTCAGGGGAATGCCGAGCATCTCCAGGATATCCTCTTTGCTGAAGTGGCGTAGTTCGTCCAGGGTCTTGCCGATCATCGCCTCGCCCAGCATCGAGGCCGACGCCTGGCTGATCACGCAGCCGTCGCCGTCCCAGCCGACCGCCTTCACGCGCCCATCCTCATCCAGTTGGACGGTCAGGCGCAACCGGTCGCCGCAGAGCGGATTTTCATCCTCGTAGTCGATGTCCGCAGGCTGGAGTACACCCCGGTTGCGCATATTCTGCCCGTGATCGACGATCATTTCGCGGTAGAGATTTTCCATCACCCCACCTCGCTTTACCATCAGGAACACACCATGCCGTGTCCCCAACCACGTTATTACGCAAAAACCTGCTTGACCTTGTACAGCGCCTCGATCAGCGCGTCCACTTCGGCCAGGGTGTTATACAGGTAAAAACTGGCACGGGCCGTCGCGGGCAGGTTAAAGCGCTCGTGCAACGGCATGGCGCAGTGATGCCCGGCACGCACGGCCACGCCTTCCGCGTCGAGAAGCTGCGCAACGTCGTGCGGGTGCAGGCCATTCACAGTAAAGGCCGCAACAGCACCCTTGTGATCGGCGTCCGGGCCGTACACCCTAACGCCGGGGACTTCGACCAGCCGGTCCAGCGCGTAGGCGATGAGCTGGTGATCGTAAGCCTGAATTTTATCCATCCCGACGCCAGAAAGATAGTCTACTGCCGCGCCCAGGCCGACGGCTTCGGCAATGCTGGGCGTGCCTGCCTCGAACTTGTACGGCAGGTCGTTCCATTCGCTGCCGCTCAGGCGCACTTTGCGGATCATGTCGCCACCGCCCATAAACGGCGGCATTGCTTCCAACAGGGTGCGCCTGCCATAGAGCACGCCGATCCCGGTCGGGCCGAGCATCTTGTGCCCGCTGAAGGCCAAAAAGTCTACGTCGAGCGCCTGCACGTCTACCGGCATATGCGGCACACTCTGCGCGCCGTCCAACAAAATCAGCGCCCCGGCCTCGTGCGCCTGCCGGGCCATATCTACGATGGGGTTGATCGTGCCCAACACGTTCGACATGTGCGTGATGGCAACCAGTTTGACTGCGCCTTCACGCAGAAAGCGGGCATAGGCGTCCAGGTCCAGCAGGCCGTTGTCCAGCACCGGGATCGCGCGCAGCGAGAAGCCCTTCTCGGCGGCTACAAGCTGCCAGGGGACGATGTTCGAGTGGTGCTCCATTTCGCTGATCAGCACCACGTCACCCACCCCCAGGTTGACCCGGCCCCAGGTCTGTGCAACCAGGTTAATGCTCTCGGTCGCATTGCGAGTAAAAACGATCTCGCGCCAGGAAGCGGCATTCACGAACGCCTTCACCTTTTTACGCGCCGCTTCATAGGCTTCTGTCGCCGCCTCACTCAACTGGTAAATGCCCCGGTGGACGTTGGCGTGGGTCGTGCGATAGTAGTGATTCATCGCCTCGATCACTTGCACCGGCTTCTGACTGCTGGCGGTGCTGTCCAGGTAGACCAGCGGAACACCAGGACGAACCTCCTGCTGCAAAACAGGAAAATCAGCACGAATGGCCTGTACATCAAAAGGCGCGGTCGGCTTAGAAAAGGCCATGTTCATCACTCCGTCTGTTGAACGTCATTCCTCTTCGGGCGGAATGACGATGTCTTGCAAATAGTACAACCCGTCGGCGGCATGGGGGCGGTCACTGTAGACCGGCAGCCGTGTAATATCCGGGTAGGTGTACAGGCCCACATAAAGCCCATACACACCGGCTTCCAGGTCGGCGGGGATTTCCAGCACCGCCTGCTGGTAAACAAATCCGTTCTCTGGCCACTGCGATGTCGGCATTGTCGTTCCACCCAGGGGGCCATCCCACTGTGTCACAGCGTTGCCCGACGCATCCAACAGGTGGACAAACATGGTGTAATCGGGCCGGAAAGGACCGACGGCCTGCCACAAACAGTTCAGCCGGATTGCGCGGTTCTCAACCGTCTGCCCGACATAGCGGACCAGGCGCATGGTATCGCCGAAATCCACCGTTTGCCTCTGATCTTCGTCAGCATAAAGCAGACGGGGTATCCCGATCAGCGCACGGCGACAGCCCGGTTCGCCCGGCAGTACAGTACAGCCGCCCTGGTCGGCATCCAGCCAGAAGCGTATCTGACGGAAGCCGTCCGGCTGTGTATAGACCGACGACCGCCAACGCTGCGCGCCGGGTTCCACCGCCAGGAAAAAGCTGTCCTCGCCCTGACCGTCGAGATTCAACCGCAGCCAGCGAGACACCAGCAGCCAGGACGACGCCTCGAACTCCCAATAAACCTCCTGCGCTTCCGGCAGGTAAAACGACACGACAATCTCGTCGTCCAGCCAGCGCGCCGCCTCCGGGCTTTCGCCTTCGGCAAGCCAGCCGCCATTGACGGCGTAAACCACCTCCTCCAACGGCGGACCGTCGGGAACCTCGAAAATCGTCACCTCGGCGTCCTCATAATCGGGTGGACCAAGTACACCCGGCAGATAAGCAGCCATTTCCTGGCCCAGCGGGAAGCGTCGGTGCACCACCACAACCTTTGCCCCGCTGGCCCGGATCACGCCTGCCTGCTGCTCGACCGTCATGGCGGAGTAAATATCGTCTTCGACCGGGGGCAGCGCCGCCGCATTGACCAACGTCAGCATGGCCGGGTTGGCCCGCGTTTTGCGGATTTCGTGGCCGGCCAGGATCGGCTGGTCGTGCGCCGTCTGGTAAAAAAGTTGCCACTGGCCCACAAAGAAATCGCGCGCCGGGAGGTCCAGGACCGGACGGACTTCACCGCGTGCCGCCTCTGCCGCCAGGGTTTGAAAGTAGGCCGGGATCGGCGCCTCGGTCGTAGGGAAGGCCGGAAAAATCGCATAGTCGGCCATCACCAGCGCCGCGAGCACGATGACCGCTCCACCCTGCCACACGGGGCGGCTCAGCCGAGAAACGCGGTCCGTCAGTACCGCAAAGCCGAAAGCCGCCAGCGCACTCACCGCCAGCGCCGTGACCATGTTCAGCCGGGCCGGGGTGCGGCTCATACTCACGCCCGGCAACGCGCCGTATAGGGCGTAGGGCATGGCAATCCGGGTCGTATCGCCGTTCTCAACCGACGCCTCTACAACCCGATCCCCCACCTTGAGCACCGGGCCGAGCGCCAGCACCGCCGCAACCAGCCCGACCAGCAGCCAGGACATTGCCTCGGCGCGACGCTTCCACAGGGCCAGGGCCGCCAGTACGATCCCAGCAATACCCAGGTAGGCGGGGCCTTCGATAGTGCTGTCGCCGAGCACGTCCCAGGCCCAGCCGGGAATCAGGGCCAGGCCGCTCAGCGTCGTATTGAACGGACTCGGCGTGACGTAAGCCAGCAGATCGGCGCTGTAACGCACCACGCCCGTCTCCTGCAAATAGCGCAGGTCGCCGCTGAGATATTCGGCCAGCATCGGCGCATAGAAGAACGCCACGCCGACGGCGGCTACTCCACTGAGCGCCAGCGCCGGACGAAGCCATTGTCGCCACAACCGACGGCAGCGCCAGGCCATCGCGCCGCCGTAGACCGCCGTCAGCGGGATAAGCTGGTACGTGAGGTTGGTCGGGTACGTTCCGGCAGCGAGCGCGAAGAACAGCCCGCCCAGGACCCCGGTTCGCCAGCCCGCCCCGCGCCACAGCCGGACCAGGCTCCAGGCATACAGCAGCAGCCAATAGTTCGTGATCAGCCCCAGATGGCCACCCGTCGCGTGGCCCATGCGCGTCGGAAAGGCCAGGAAGATCAGTCCGCCTAGCAGCGCCGCACCCTGCCGCTTGACCAGTTCCCAACACAACAGGTAGCCTGCCAGCCCGGTCAGGACGTTCGCCGCCAGAAAGGTCAGGTTATAAGCGGCCAGCGGAGAAAAGATCAACGCGAAGGGCACGCCCGCCAGATGCGCCAGCGGCGCGGCCCACTCCACCGGGCTGAAAAAACCATCTGGATAGACCAGGAGCGGCTGATAGGCAGGGTGCATCCCGTCCAGAATCGCCTCTTTGGTCCACCAGATCAGCCGGACGGCCTCAAACTGGTCGCCGTAGGGCGCGCCTGCGGCGTGCGTCTCCAACTGCGCGATGACGGGATAAGTCAGGATCAGGGTCGCCGCCGTGAAGAAGAGCAGCGGCACGACTCCATGCCGGAACCACGCCCGATCCCACAACTGCTGAATGCGTTCCAACCCGCCGCCTCGCCTCCTGCCATCTCAGCGCCGGGATAGTGTACCACCGCCAGAGACGACTTGCCGCTTGCTTAAAGGCGTGGATTTTGTTTTGCCGATCTCAACAGGCGCGGATAACACAGAAAGACACGGGCTTACACAGATTTTTAAAACCACCGAAATCTGTGTAAATCCGTCTCATCTGTATCATCCGTGTACCATTCAGCAGGCCCGGTTCAAGATTGCTGCCCAAGTAGCTTGCCCTCAATCGAGGCTTGCAGGCGGTCACGCACAGCCTCGAACGGGATACGCTCCATGATCGGGTTAAAGAAGCCGTCCACCGCCAGCTTTTCGGCCTCCGGGCGCGGCAAACCGCGACTCATCAGGTAGAAGATCGGTTCTTCGTCCAGCTGGCTGACCGTCGCCGCATGGGTGCAGCGCACGTCGTCCGCCTGGATTTCCAACCCCGGAATGCTGTCGGCACGCGCTTCCCGGCCCAACACGAGATTGCGGTTGGCCTGAAAGCCGTCCGTCTTCTGCGCGCCGGGCATCACGTGGATCATCCCCTGCCACACACTGCGCGCCTTATCCCGAAGCGCGCCTTTGAACAGCAGATCCGAGGTGGTATGCGGTGCGTTGTGATTCTGCTGCGTGTCGTGGTCCATCATCTGCACGCCGTCGGCAAAGTACAGGCCGCTCATGCGTCCCCAACTGCCCTCGCCGTCCAGGTCGATTTGGGCAAATACCTTGAACAGCCGCCCGCCCATGCTCCCGATGATCCAATCGATCCGGCCGTTACGCTCGACGCGGGCGCGCTGATGGCTGAACTCGTACATGTTGCCGCCCCAGTTTTGCAGCGCCACGTAGCGCAGGCTGGCATCCGGGCCGACAAGCAGTTCCGTCGCACCGACGAAAGCCGCCTGCTGCTCACCGTCCGGCGAGGCATACTCGTGCATGTACGTGACTTCGGCCCCCTCTTCCAGCACAACCAGGATATGCCCCAGCGTCAGGCCGGGAGAAACAGGGTAAAAGACGCTGTGGAAGGGCAGTTCCAATCGCCTGCCACGCGGCACATAGAGGAAGACGCCATGCGTCCACAGCGCGCCGTGCAGCGCCGCGAACTTGCCATCCTCCGGCAAAACGGCGCGCGTCATCAGGTATTCCTGAAGCAGATCGCCGTGCTGTTGAACCGCCGTGTTCAGGTCGGTGAAGATCACGCCCTGGGCCGCCAGTTCGCCGGCAAGCTCGTTCGCAGCCAGATTCGCGTCTACATAGGCCACCAGGCCGCCCTGGCGGTCGCCCAGCAGCGGTGCGTAGTGGTGATCTGGGATCGTGTGTAGATCGGCCCGGCTGTCGAAGACGGGCAGTCGCCCGGCCTCTGCCCACTTGATGCGGCGGTAATCGGTGCGCCGCCACGCTTCGTCGTCCGTAGACGGCATCGGCAGCGATTCGTAGACCGCCCAGGCCGCCAGACGGCGATCCCGCAGCCAGCGGGGTTCGTTCAGCGCGGCGCTGAGCGATTCCACATCTCCGGGAGTCAGCGGCGGCGCGGCGGGCGCGCGCGTCCGGCTGCTCGCAACTATTGTCGTCACAGATCAACACTCCTCCCGTAACAGATCACAAGCCGGCCCACTCTACCCAATCGAGCCTTCCATTTGCAGGCGGATCAGGCGGTTCATCTCGACGGCGTACTCCATCGGCAGTTCCTTGACGAACGGCTCGATGAAGCCGGAGACGATCATGGCATTTGCCTCGTCTTCACTCAGGCCGCGCGACATCAGGTAAAAAACCTGATCCTCGTTGATCTTGCTCACCGTCGCCTCGTGGCCGATGGACACCTGCTGCTCCTCGATCTCGATGTAGGGGTAGGTATCGGAGCGGCTGTCCTCGTCCAGCAGCAGCGCGTCGCAGACGACGTTGCTCTTGGAGTGGTGCGCGCCCTCGACGATCTTGAGCAGGCCGCGATAGCTGCTGCGCCCGCCGTCTTTGCTGATGCTCTTGCTGATGATCTGGCTGCTGGTATGTGGGGCGCGATGGATCACCTTGCCGCCCGCGTCCTGGTGCTGCCCCTTGCTGGCGAAGGCAATCGACAGGATTTCGCCGTGCGCGCCGGGTTCCATTAAATATACCGAAGGATACTTCATGGTAACTAAACTCCCTAAGTTGGCGTCCACCCATTCGTGGGTCGCATCGCCGTAGACCATCGCGCGCTGCGTCACCAGGTTATAGACGTTGTTCGCCCAGTTCTGGATCGTCGTGTAGCGGCAGCGCGCGCCGCGCTTGACCACGATCTCGATCACGCCGGAATGCAGACTTTCACGGCTATAAGTGGGTGCGGTGCAGTTGTGGACGGCAAATCCGCGTGTCACATAGGCGTTGGGCGAAGTCGTCAGTTCAAAGTTAAACACGGGGCCGTCATAGGGTGTCTGGCTGATCTTCTTGATCGGCACTAAGAAGTAGCCGTTCGCCTTACGGACTTCACCCATGTATTTGGTTGGCGAGTAGAACAAAATGTACTGATCGTGGCGCGTGATTTCACGTCCGAGGATGGTATCCTTGCCGCCCTTACGCACACTGATCGTCGCGTAGTGGCCCTGCCGCGCCAGAAGCTCCTGCAACTGCCAAGCCAACTGCGGCGACGCGGTGCTGGCGCGGTACATCACGCTCTCGCGCTTGTCATATACACTGCCATCGCCTCTGAAGTACGTTTCCAGCAGATGCGCTTGCAGTGCAGGCGGCAGTTCCATGAGGGTCTTGCTCAACTGCTTGGTCGCAGCACCCGTGCCGCAGTCCGTGACACATAGGTCCATCAATTCACGCGAGTACACCCGGACGTCGGTGCTGTGCCGCGAGGCTTGAGAA
>Ga0209018_1000926_pt1 | contig 25605 bp, 22 predicted proteins | sample YNPBryBLVA2012_FD_185814 | JGI IMG/M metagenome (GOLD analysis project Ga0209018, IMG submission 185814) | Anoxygenic and chlorotrophic microbial mat microbial communities from Yellowstone National Park, USA - YNP Bryant BLVA 2012 (SPAdes)... ...
TATTTATTTGTATTACCAAAAGGTTATCTCGCTGGAATGCCAATATTATTGAGAACCAAATACGGGGGCGGTGCCCCTGCCAACTCCTTATTAGGGCGATTCTTGGAAGAGAGCTATTCTAGTTAGGGTTATTCTAGGTACATCCACATTGATCAAGGGGTAATGGTTGTATGTTTTCTACTGCTACAGCACCGGCGGGGTTGTACACCACTACGGGCACGCCTATTCCTTTGCGGGGCGTGGATTTTCAGGTAGTCATTCGGGATATAGGTGCCCAGGTGACGGTTTCCCAACATTTTCAAAATGAGGAAAGTAACCCAATTGAGGCGGTTTATTCGTTTCCTTTGCCAGAATCGGCGGCTATTTGTGGGTTTGAAGTGCGGTTGGGGGAACGGGTGATTACCGGACGGGTGGAGGAAAAAGAAACAGCTTTTGCCCAGTACGATGAGGCGATCCGGGAGGGGCATGGCGCCTATTTGGTGGATCAGGATCGCCCGAATATCTTCACAATTTCGGTGGGGAATTTACTGCCGCAACAATCAGTAGTAATTCGCATTACCTATGTGCAGGAATTGGAGATGCAAGCAGACAGGGGACGGTTTGTCATCCCTACCACAATTTCCCCTCGTTATGTACCTGCCCAGCAGTTGGAAACGGCTCCTGCCGCTGAATTATTGCATATCAATCCGCCCAGGGTATTGGGGACGTTGCCCTATGGTTTGACCATTCGTGTGGACATGGCAACCAGTAGTCCGATTCTGGGGTTAGAATCCCCCTCCCATCCGATTCGCTTTACCCTCCAAGACGGTCGGGCAAGTGTGGAATTGGTAGGTGAAAACATCCAACTTGACCAGGATTTTGTTTTGAACTACACGCTACAAAAATCCCCTGAACCACACATTCTGTTGGGGAAAGACATCGGTTCCGATGGATTTGTGGTGATGCTGAATTTTTGGCCGCAGTTGGAAACTCAGCAACAGCAACCCCAGGAATTTATTTTCATCATTGACCGCTCAGGTTCGATGGGAGGGGAGAGTATTCAGCAAGCCAGAACTGCCTTGTTGCTGTGTTTGAAATCGCTACAACCGGGGGATCAATTCAATATCTATGGCTTTGGTTCGACCTATGAAAAACTGTTTGAACGCAGTCAACCCTACACAGCGGAAACCCTAGCAACAGCGACTCAGCACGTGCAACGTTTAGATGCGAACCTGGGGGGGACAGAAATTTATGCCGCTTTAGAAGATGCCCTATCTCGTGTGGGCAATTTGGCGGCGAATGTGGTTCTGCTAACGGATGGGCAAGTCGGTAATGAACCAGAGGTAATCCACTTGGCGCAAAGGTATCGGGGGCGGGTGCGTATTTTTGCGTTTGGCATTGGTCGGGGAGTAAGTGAACATTTGATTCGGGGGGTGGCGCGGGCGACAGATGGTGCGGCGGAATTTATCTTTCCAGGGGAGCGCATTGAACTCAAGGTGATGCAACAGTTTTACCGGATGGGGGTGCCCTACGCCGAACAGGTGCAGGTGGATTGGGGTGGCCTGTCGGTGGAGGTCGTGACCCCCAGGGTTTGGCCGCCACTTTTCCATAATCAGCGTTGGACAGCCTACGCCCGGGTGAGCCAGTTATGCACTACAGTGGTTCGCTTGCAGGCGTTGCTAGCGGGGCAAACCTACACCTGGGAACTGCCCCTTGACCCGGAGTGCGTGGATGAGACCCCGGTGGTGCCGTTGCTGTTTGCTCGCAGTGCCATTCGGGATTGGGAAGAACTCCCCAGTCAGGGGACGGGTTCCCGACAGCGGGAGCGCAAGGAAGCCTCGCAACAGCGGCAGGAAGCTCTGGTGAATCTGGGTTGTCGGTATCAGTTAATGTCTTCGGCGACGAGTTTTGTGGCGATTGAACAGCGACCCGATGGGGATAAAACCGCAGAAATCAAACTCCGTAGGGTGCCCATTGCGCTCACCCGGGGATGGGGTGGTTCCCAGATCGCCTCCTCAATGATGCCTTCGGGATCGAGAAGCACAATTGCAAGACGTGCCTTTATGGCACCAATGCCTCCTCCCCCAACCAGTGAAGAAAACGAAGAAAAGATTATTGTCGATATTGACCTATGCCAATACGAAGTTTTCGATGAAACAGACTCTGATGAGGAGCGTCTTACCGATGAAAAAGACAATTTCCGATTACTGTATGAACTGGCTACCCATCAGACCTATGAAGGTTGCTGGGCACTGGAGAGTCAGGTTGTGAATACGGTGAATGGGGATGCCAATCAACTCAAGCAAATGGCTACCCTGTTAAATACGACCCCTGAAGAAGCCGAACGGATTATTGCAACCCTTTTCGTTCTTCGTTTTCTAAAAGACCACTTTGCTAATTCAGAATTGCTGTGGCAACGCCTAGCACAAAAAGCGGAACAATGGTTACGCCATCTCAGCACAACGCCACCTTTAACAGACCCTGAGCCTGCTGATTTAGTCGAGCGTTGGCAGACTTGGTTCGCCCAGCAATTGGGAGCGTAACTTGGCTAGGGTTGTGGGGTCATCAACTGCCCTGCAACCCATTGTTTCTCAAGGGAGTAATGATCTACCGGGCCAACTTTTTGGAAGCCCCGTTGATCATACAAGCCACGCAGTTTGCGGGAACGCTGGATAGGGCACCTCTATCAATTCAAAGTTAGCGGTCGTAGCGCCCTTGGTTCTAGGTAATATGGTTATTCGCACGATGAGATTTATGGCTACGCCACGCAGGCTATGGATTGGCTCAAATAATATAGAGATGCCCTTGAGTGGAAAGGCTGGTTAGAAGAGCATCATTCATGGACGGGGAAATAGAGCCATTTAGAACACCAGTCGCAGGGGCACCGCCCCCGTTCGTGGTTCTGGAGAATTTCTGTGCGTTAATCGAATAGGATTCCCATAGCAATCCTAAATGAGAATAGAATAGGGGTCGCAGGGGCACCGCCCCCGTCCTTGGTTCTGGAGAATTTCTGTGCGTTAATCGAATAGGACTGCTATATATTCAAACAACCACACATAAATTAATCACGACTTTGGGGGGAGAGAAATTTTATGTAAAAACTTTTTATCTAAAAACTTTTATATAAAGCAGAAAAGACACCGACGACTGGCCGTGTTTCGTCTCGGTGTCCCTTCTGGTTCGCTCCTCACACACTAGGGTTACTATAACAGCAGATTTACGGGTTTGTCACCCTCTCCATTGATAAGAATTTCTTGGCATAAAAGCCCGAAAATGCCGAAATTTGCTGATTCTACTAATTCTTAACCGCCAAGGCTCCCCCCGGCACCAGGTCTTCCAGGATGAACCGAATCCCCCGGAAGTGGTCAATGACTGGGTTTTTCAGCCATTCCTGACTGACAAAATACTGGATCAGTTGCCCGGAACGACGGCTGGCAGGGGTACCCAGTAAACCCAGGTAGTAACTGGCACTGTGCTGGCTATCGGGGCGAGCCAATTGGGGCAATTGGTTAAGGCGTTGGATGGTGCGCCAAAATTGGGTTTGCAGGACATTCCAAAAGTCGGTGTAGCGCATATTGCTAAAGGCTTCCGCCACCAAGTCATGGCGATCCTGGATCAAAATCGTTTGCCCCCGCAGTCCCGGCGGCAATTCCTCCAGGAGAATCACCGGTCCGTAGCCCAGGATAAAAACCTGCTCCTGCCAGCGGGTATAGGTGCCGAAAAAATGCCCCAGGATGTGGGTCGCCAGGGCGGTGATGATCAGCCCTTGACTATGGGCAACCACCAGCACCGGTACCCCCGCATGAATCCCCTGGGCGAGTTCATAGGCTAAACGCAGGGTGGCACAGGAGGCACCCGCCGGGTAGTCCCCGTAGAGGTACTTGAGCAAATCCTGCCAGGTGAGTTGGTTGATAAACGGCAGTTGGCGGAGCAGTTCCCCGTCCAATAAACCCGTGCCAGGAGCCGCCTGGGGTAGGTATTGGTGCAGGTCGGCGGTGGGGGGCAAATCCGGACAGCGGAGCAATTCCTGGAGCAGTTGGCTGTAGCCCGCCAGCCGTTGCTGGGTTTCCCCGTTGCCCTGCTGGTACTGCCACAACTCGGAGCGACCCAGAATGCTCTCCAGCACATCGGTTTGCCAGCCCACACTGGCGTTGTGTACCCCCCGGATATGGGCAGTGGGTGCCATCCGTTGCAGGGCTTGCAGGTCCCGTTGGTGGTTGTCCACCCCGGCGGTCACCCCGTTAATATGCAGGATCAACCGGCTCCGCACCGCACCGGGATTCAGTTCCAGTACCTCACCGTCTAGGGTCATCGGGAACCTACTGGCTCGCCAGCCATTGCATTAGTAACCGCACCCCAAACCCGGTGGCTCCCGCCCCGGAGTAGGCATTGCCCTTTTCGCTCCACACGGGACCCGCCACATCCAGGTGTGCCCAGGGGGTTTTTTGGACGTACTGTTGCAAAAATAATGCCCCCGTGATGGAACCAGCACTGCGACCGCCTGCATTTTTCATGTCAGCGATGGGGGATTTCATGCCCTCAAAGTATTTTTCTTCCAAGGGCATCCGCCAAATTTTTTCCCCGGTCGCCGCCGATGCCTGGAGTAATTGCTCCGCCAGTTCATCCTGGGAACTCCACAAGCCCGCAATATCATCCCCCAACGCCACAATACACGCCCCGGTCAGGGTCGCCAAATCCACGATGGCATCCACCTCCAGTTTTTCCGCATACACCAGGGCATCCGCCAGGGTCAACCGCCCCTCCGCATCGGTGTTATTCACTTCAATGGTTTTGCCGTTGCTGGCAGTGAGAATGTCCCCCGGATGCATGGCATGACCATTGATCATATTTTCCGTAGCGGCAATAATCCCATGCACCAGTACCGGCGGTTGCCATTGCCCCAACACCTTAAAACAGCCCAAAACGGCGGCGGCACCTGCCATATCCATCTTCATGGTTTCAATCCCGCCCTGGGTTTTGAGGTTCAACCCGCCGGAATCAAAGGTGACCCCCTTGCCCACGATGGCGAGCCGTTTGTGGGGGGCGACCGGTGGGGTGTAGGTGAGATGGATAAATTTGGGCGGCGTATCCGACCCCCGTGCCACGCCCAGAAATGCCCCCATCCCCAAGCCTTCACAGTCCTCCCGTTCCAGAATCGTGACATTGAACCCGTAGGTCTGCGCCAGGGACAAAGCGGTTTCCGCCAAAGTCGTAGGGGTGACCAAGCTGGCAGGAGCCGCTACCAATTCCCTTGCCAAAATGACCCCCGACACCAATTGTTGCGCCCGGGTGATCCCCTCGGCTCCCCCGTCAATCCCCAGAAATTCCACTTGTTCCAGCACGGGGGGTTTATCTTCCGGGTCGGATTTGAAGCGGTTGTCCTGGTAAAGGGCGAGGAGGATGCCTTCGGTGAACGCCCCGGCTACCTGGTCCGCAGGCTGGTCACTGGGGGGCAAAAATAACCCCAGGCGGTGGGATTTGTGAGATTTGGCAGTTTTGGCGGCGGTGGCGGCGGCTTTACGATAGGCTTCCAGGTTGACCGTATCCGCTTTCCCCAAACCCACCAGAGCCAGCTTTTTCACCGGGCTACCCGCCCCTAATCGGGTCACACTAGGGTTACCGGGTTTGCCCTTAAATTCGGTTTCGGTGATCAATTCCTGCACCGCCCCCCCCAAGCGGCTATCCACCTCGGCTAGATCGCCGGTCAATTCCACCTGGTCTTGCCAAAAGCCGATACATAGTAAATCGCCAGTCCAGTCCTGGGGGCGGGTGGTCACCGTCAAAAAGTCCATAACTTTCCCATCAATACGGCACAAATTCTATTGTAGTTCGTGGGCAGGGCGGGAGACTGATTCCTGTTGGCATAGCCGTAATCTCCAGCGTTTAGAGTTACCCTGTACTTATACACCCTAAATTGCTTGTCATGGTTAGCACTGCACCCCCAAATGTGACCACCGATGCTTGGGTCAAAGCGGACTGGGCAGAGTTTTTAACTGTGGCGGCTCAGTTTACGGATGAAAAAGCCCGGTTTTACTACGATAACCACGCCATGAGGGTCGAAACCACACTGATTGGGTCAGGACATAGCCAGGCTAATACCATTTTGACCCTAGTTGTGACCCTTTATTGCATGGCAAAAAATATTCGGATTGTCGGCTTTACCAATGGCAGTTTTCGGCAAGCGGGGGTGCGAGAATGTCAGCCTGATTTAGCCTTTTATGTGGGGGATGATTTTCAAATTCCCCCCAAAACTTCCCAACCCATAGAAATTGATGAATTTGGGCACCCCATTTGGTAATTGAAGTAGCCGCCACCACGCCCAATGATGACCTCGGACGCAAGCGTTTATTATACGAACGGTTGGGGGTACAGGAATATTGGGTGGTGGATGTGGACAGTGGCGAAGTTATTGCTTTTGCCGTATGCGATGGTGGCAGTCGGCAAATTCTAGTTTCTCAAGTTTTACCCGCCTTACCCATTGCCATTGTGGAGCAAGCTTTAGCCCAGAGTCAAACAGCAGATGACCGCATGATCCATCGCTGGTTGTGGCAAACTTTTCAGCAGTAAATCAAGGCACTTTTATTAATTATTAATTATTAATTTGATTAAATTGTTAGGACACCTCTATGTATTTGCCACCACTGGCAGATTATTTCGCTAAAATGCTCATATTATCAAGAACCAGGACGGGGGCAGTGCCCCTGCGACCCATTTTTAGAAGTGCCCTTTAGTTAGATTTAGATAATCCCGAATCGCTGATTCTAAGAGTGTGACCCCTGGATTGGGTTTTTGGGTTTTGCCAACGGTACTAGCGGGCAAAATTGCTCTAAATTGTTCTATATTAAGAAATGCTCTGTTCATTAACAACGTTACCCCAACCATGCCATCCCGTCCCAAGGTTGCCTTTACCCATCTCGGGTGCGAAAAAAATCGCATTGATACCGAACATATGCTGGGGTTGTTGGCGACAGCGGGTTATCAGGTGGGCAGTGACCCGGAAAGTGCGGATTATGTGATTGTCAATACCTGTAGTTTTATGGAAGCCGCCCGGCAAGAATCGGTGCGAACCCTGGTGGAACTGGCGGAAGCGGACAAAAAAATCGTGATCACGGGCTGTCTGGCGCAACATTTTCAGGGCGAATTACTGGCGGCTATCCCCGAAGCGGTGGCGCTGGTGGGGACGGGGGACTATCAACACATTGTCCAGGTGCTAGAGCGGGTGGAACAGGGGCAAAAAGTTTCCCAGGTGAGCGCAAAACCCACCTATATTGCGGATGAAACCGTGCCCCGTTATCGTACTACCTGTGCGCCGGTGGCCTATCTGCGGGTGGCGGAGGGCTGTGACTATCGCTGTGCATTTTGCATTATTCCCCACCTGCGGGGTGACCAACGTTCCCGTCCGATTGCCTCGATTGTGGCGGAAGCCCAGGAATTGGCGGATCAAGGGGTGCAGGAATTGATTTTGATTTCCCAAATCACCACCAACTACGGGCTGGATTTGTACGGGAAACCCCACCTTGCCCAACTCCTTTATGCCCTGGGGGAAGTGCCCGTGCCGTGGATACGAGTGCATTACAGTTACCCGACGGGTCTCACCCCCGAAGTCCTGCAAGCCTTTCGAGACGTGCCTAATGTTTTGCCCTACATTGACCTGCCCCTGCAACATTCCCACCCGGAGATTTTGCGGGCGATGAACCGTCCTTGGCAACAGGAAGTCAACGACCGGCTCCTTGACCAAATCCGGGAAAAACTCCCCGATGCGGTGATTCGGACGACCTTTATCGTGGGATTTCCGGGGGAAACGGCGGAGCATTTTGCCCATTTATGCGATTTCGTAGAGCGGCACCAATTCGATCATGTGGGGGTGTTTACGTTTTCGGCGGAAGCGGGCACTCCGGCGGCGACACTCCCTGGTCAAGTTGCGGAATCGGTGAAACGACAACGCCAAAAAGCCCTGATGCAAAGGCAACAGCCCATTTCCCTCGCCAAACATCAGCAGTACGTTGGTCGGGTGGTGGAGGTATTGATCGAACAGGAAAACCCGCAAACGGGTGTGAAAGTCGGTCGGTCAGCCCGTTTTTCCCCGGAGGTGGATGGGCAGGTATATGTGTCTGGCAGGGCGGAGTTGGGGTCAATTGTGCCGGTGAAAATCACCCAAGCGGAGGTCTATGACCTCATGGGCACAACCGTCATTGACTCATAAAACCAGAATATCTGTAGCCTATGTTATGAAATGGTTATAGCTTAGCCAAAGTCAAAGAAGTTACCTGTAAATATCACCCAGTAGCCATATTAATGGTGCAATTTATCTCCTAACTGAATTTAGGACATGGGTCGCAGGGGCACCGCCCCCGTATTTGGTTCTCAATAATATTGGCATTCCAGTGAGATAACCTTTTGGTAATACAAATAAATAGAGGTGCCCATAATAAATTGTACAGAATTAAGGCTTAATCAGTGACGCAATAGCGGGAGCAATTTCTTTGATCAAGGGTGCAAAAATCACAGCGGCTCCAGCGGTAATGATGATCGTTGTTGCCATCCGTACCATGCCATCCAAACCCTTTTGGTAGGCATTTAATTCGATTTCTAATTTGTCCAACCGAGCATCAATGCGGTCTAAACGACTCAGCACTTGATTCTCAAAATCATCTGGTGGTGGTTTGGTTTGCATCGTAGGCATTCCATTGATACAGTCTTTTCAGGGATTTTGGGGTATGGGGGAGTTTTCCATACACTGATGGGAAGGATTCGATTTGTACCCTGTAATCAACAAAAAGACTGTATTTCTGCCGTTGATATTTTTTATATAGCAGTCCTAAATGAGAATAGAATAGGGGTCGCAGGGGCACCGCCCACGTCCTTGGTTCTGGGAAATCTCTGTTCACTAATCAAGTAGAATCACTATAGTTTATCTTGCCCAGATTTAATTTATAGAAATAACCTATCACGGTTTAATCAGTGACGCAATAGCGGGAGCAATTTCTTTGATCAAAGGCGCAAAAATCACAGCGGCTCCAGCGGTAATGATGATCGTTGTTGCCATGCGTACCATGCCATCCAAACCCTTTTGATAGGCGTTTAGTTCTACTTTCAAGTCTTTGACATCCCCTTCTAGTTTGTCCAGCCGGTTATTGATGTTACGCAGTTCGGTTAGCACTTGATTCTCAAAATCATCCGGCGGTGGTTGGGTTTGCATGGTAGGTACTCCATTCATTTAGTAATCCTAATCCTATTGTATCGCCCACCCACAGATAAACAAATCCAGGTTCCAGGTGCCAGATTATTCATCAAATTAAAGAAATTAAAAAATTAAAGGAATTAAAACCTGCTTAAGGGCACTTCTAAAAATAGGTCGCAGGGGCACCGCCCCCATAAAAGAAGCACCTAGGGTGTATGGTTCTGGAAAATTTTTGTATGCCTACGGCACGCAAGCTAATACAAATCAAGTAGGATGGCTATATTGCTCAACCATCAACCCCCTAGCCGTTCTTGAATCCAGGTACGCAGGGATTGCAATTCCCCCCGCAGTTGGGCAACTTGGGCTTCCAATGCCTGCACCCGTGCCTCCACATCCGCACTCACGGGCTTGGGACTAGGGGCGACCTGCTGGCGTTTTAGCCGCTCACTGGCAAACCGGGTGGCTAACCGGATGGCTTCAAACAATTCCGCCTTTTCAAAGGGTTTAGAAACAAAGGCAAAATAATCAAAGGGTTCCGGGATTTTTTCGACCACTTCTTCTTTGCGTCCTGACATAATCACCAGGGCAATGGGGTGTAGGTGGGCATCCTGTTGAATTTCTTGAAAAATGTCCCAGCCCCCCTTTTTGGGGAGAATAAAATCCAACAAAATTAGATTCGGCTGATGTTGGCGGATCATTTTCATGCCTTCGACCCCATCCCGGGCTTCCAGCAGTTCCAAACCTTCTTGGGGCATCATCTCTTTGACCCGCATCCGAATCACTCGGCTGTCATCAATCACCAAAACTTTTCTGGTCATAACGCCCTACGGTTTGGCATTCACTTCCGATTTAACCACATAATTTGCAGGCTGTAACCTTAAATCCCGTTTTTGCGCCCGGCGGATTCACCCCGACCAGCACCACGCCATATCCGCAGACAAAGCCGCCTGTTTCAGACATTCCGGGGCATGGATGTCCGCCACATAGGGAAATTGCGCCACAATGGGTACCCCCGTCAGTTGTTGGATCAGCCCCACCGGTGCCCAATCCTGCCGTTGTTCTGGGGTCAGGGGTGCTAACTCATTCAAGACCAATCCCCGCAAAGGCACCCCCACCTGCCGGGCCAAAGCGACCTGCGCCACCGCCTGCCCAATCGCCCCCAACCGCACGGGGATCACCACCAGGGTCGGCAACCGCCACTGGGCACACACATCCGCCGCCGTCCACTCCCAGGTGACCGGCGAACCCAGCCCCCCCGCCCCTTCGATCAACACCCGGGGAAACCGTTGCCGCAGTTGGGTTAAACTTTGCCACGCCTGGGCTAGGTCCACCGTCCGTCCCTCCCGTTGCGCCGCCAAGGGGGGTGCCAAAGGAGCGGTAAAGTACAGGGGATTTAATTCCGTTGGGCTTTGGTCTAACGCTAAAATTTTTTGGTAATATTCCCGGTCGCCCGCCCCCGCCTGCACCAGTTTCATCACCCCCACCTGCCCGCTGGTCAAAGCCAGAGCCGCCGTGACCACCGTTTTTCCCGCCGACGTATCACTGCCACTGATAAACAGGCACCGACCCAAGGGGGAATGCGTCATTTAAGATAAACAGTAGTGTTGCAGTAACCATTATGAAAGGATTTGCCATTGGTGCGTTGGGGAGTCTCGGTTTGCTCACTGCCATGATGCCCCTGTTGGCACAACCCAGCCCCGCCCCCAACCGGGGTGGCCCCTTGACCATCACCTCCGATACCCAGGAGGGGAACGCCCGTTCCGGGATTTTTATCGCCCGGGGCAATGTCCGCATGGTCTATCCCAGCCGCCAGGTGGATGCGGTTTCGGAAATGGCAGAATACGACACCCGTCGCCGGATTGTCACCCTACGGGGGAATGTCTTTGTCCAACAGGAAAACAATACCCTGCGGGCAGACGTGGTGGTTTACAACATTGATACGGGCAAAATCGAAGCCCTACCCGTGCCCCAAAAGCAGGTGCAGTCCGTGTACATGATCAAAGAAAACCCGGAAAAACCCGCCCCCCAAATCAGCCCGACCCCCGCCCCCGGTGCGACCATTCCCTGACCCCTTGCCGGAAGGGGCGATTAATTCCTAAAGTGGAACAGGTGGGTTTGTTTGGCTGTACTAACGAGGTTTTGGCATATGGCTTTAGTCGCACAGGTAATTTTGCAAGCGGATGAGGAGTTGCGTTACCCCACCAGCGGGGAATTGCAGTCCATTCGGGATTTTTTTGCCACCGGTGAACAACGGCTTCGCATCGCCAGCACCCTGGCGGAAAATGAGAAAAAGATTATTGACAAGGCGGTACAACAACTCTGGCAGTTGCACCCGGACTACATCCTCCCCGGCGGCAATGCCTACGGTCAGCGGCAGCGGGCGTTGTGTCTGCGGGATTATGGCTGGTATTTGCGGTTGATTTCCTACGGGATTGTGGCGGGGGATAAGGCCCCCATTGAGAGCATTGGGCTGGTAGGGGTACGGGAAATGTACAACTCCCTGGGGGTGCCGGTGGTGGGGATGGCAGATGCGATTCGCTGTCTAAAAACCGCTTCCCTGGCGTTGTTGGATGCGGAAGATGCGGATACGGCCAGCGACTACTTTGACTACGTGATCCAAGCCATGTCCTAGGCATGGGGGTCGGTTACAGCCGTTGTATGGTTGATGTAGGGCAAACCAATTCGGTGTGATGGGGCATAAACGGGTGGTGAGGCGGCCAGGGGGTTATTCCTTCTGGACAGCGATGGTTGTGGGTATGGGGATGGGCTGTTGGCCGCTCCTGCAACCCTGGTTGCTCACCCGCTGGCTTTCGCCGCCTTTGGTGATGCGGGGGGGTGACCCCTACGTGCGGGCGTTGATGCGGACGATCACCGTGAGTGAAGCCTACGGCCCCCAGGGGTACAGCCGTCTGTATGGGGGGGGGCACATCGTCAATTTCACCCGCCATCCCGACCAGTGTGTGGCGATTCGTCCCGGTTGGTGTTCTACGGCGGCGGGGCGGTATCAACTGCTTTCGACCACCTGGTATGAAAAAGCCCAGCGTTACCATCCCCAGGCTCATGGTTTGAGCTTTGCACCGGAATTTCAAGACCAAGTGGTGTACCATTGGCTGAGCGACCCCAGTGCCTGGAATCTGGATGTGGCGGCGAGCCTGCGCCGGGGGGAATTGGAGTCGGTGTTGCGCGCCCTATCCCCCACCTGGACAAGTTTGGGCTACGGGAGCGAATCCAATCGGTTGACACCCCTGTTGCCTTGGATTTATCGGCAGGTTCTGCGAGAAGAATTGGCGCAACAACAACGATAATTAAACAATAGGGCATCTCTATTTATTTGAGCCAACCCATAGCCTGCGTGGCGTAGCCATGAATCTCATCGTTGGAATAATCATAATTACCTAGAACCAGGGCGGGGCGGTGCCCCGTGACCCCTATGCGATTCTCGCTTGGTATTGCTATAGTTACTGAAATCATTGGCTCATCAACTCATCAACAAAGGACGCACAAAGCATGACCAGAACCCCTGTGGCTGTCCCTCCCCAGGAATGTTTTGCGGTGCGGCTGGGGGAAAACGTGCGTTTGGCACTGCCGGCGGAGGTGGTGCGAGAGGTGGCACAAATCTCCCCGCCAGAAATTTGTCCCCTACCAGGGGTACCCGCCGCCCTGTTGGGGGTGGTCAACCGCTCTGGTCAACTCTGTTGGGTGCTGGATTTGGCGGTATTTCTCCGTCTCCCCGGGGCAACCCCAAATGAGCATCTGCCCATGACGACGGTGGTAGTGACGACGGGGAATCGCCGGTTGGCTTGGGTGGTGACGGCTTTGGAGGGGCTATTTACGGCGGATCAATCCCAGATTGTCCCCATGCCCCCGCAGTTGCACGCCTGGTATCGGGAATTATTCCAGGGGTTGGTCTATCGCCGGGGGGAAGCCTTAGCCCTGGTGTCGCTCACGGCGGTGCTGGCACGGTTGGCACAAGGGGATACCAACGCTTGATTCCCGGCAGGTGCTTGACGAGACAGATTTGGCTCCTAGAATAAAGGTGTCGCCCTTGGAGTGTTGTTTATGACTGCCCGTAACCCACTTCCGTTAGCCGCTGGTATTGGCAATTTGACCTTGGCTTCGACCGTGACCGTAAGTCTGCTGTTGGGGATGGTGTTTGTTTTGGGCTTAGCGGTCATGCTGATTGTGGATAGCGCTGACCCGGTGATGGGACTGCTCAAGGCAATTGTAGCCACGATTGTCGTAAACAGTATCGTCTTTTTTCTGGCTCCTTACATCATGGATATGATCCAAGGGGGGCTTTATCAAACCCGTTGGATTTCTTTGGTGGATATTGAACGTCAGAGTCGGGCTTCGGCAAACATTATTCGGCAAATTTGTGCAGAGAAGGGATTAAAAACACCGAAATTGGGGTTAATTAATGACCAAAATCCCACCGCTTTTACCTATGGTTCCCTGCCCGATACCGCCCGGGTGGTGGTGAGTCAGGGATTATTTACCTATTTGGCGGATGAGGAAGCGGCGGCGGTTTATGCCCATGAATTGGGACACGTGGTGCATTGGGATTTTGCAGTCATGACCCTGGCGCAGACCTTGGTGCAGATTTGCTTTTTACTGTACGTTTTTCTGCGGGAAATGGGCAAGGGAGACAGCGACAATAAGGGGGCAGATGCGGCACGTTCGGTAGCATTAGCAGCGTATATTTTTTATATTGTTGGCACTTATTTGGTGTTGTATTTATCCCGGGTGCGGGAGTATTTTGCTGACCATTTTGCCGCTGAAACTACCGGGAACCCCAATGCGTTGTCCCGGGCGTTGGTGAAAATTGCCTACGGGATTGTGGATCAGAGCCAGAAATCGGAGACCCCCAGCCGGATGTTGGAGGGCACCCGGGCATTGGGTATTTTTGACCCGAAAGCGGCGGTGGCAACGGGGACGGTCTATGGTTCTGCGGGTACGGAGGCGGTGGGACGGGTATTTTTGTGGGATTTATTCAACCCCTGGGCGACCTGGATGGAGTTCAATTCGACCCATCCCCTGACCGGCAAGCGGATTCGGGTGTTGGCAAACTATGCGGAGGCGTTGGGGCAGTCGGCGGCGTTTAATATGGCGGCGATTGTCAGCGAGGGGCGTTATCTGGACAAAGGGCGGTTGTATGGGGGATTTCTTTTAGATATTTTGGTTTACGGCGCACCCTGGTTGGGGGGATTTTTGGGTTTAGTGGCTGGCATTATCACGGTGGTATTCCTGGCTAATGATCTGGTTAACGATCATTGGTTCAAAGTCATTTTGCTGGTTGTGGGGTCATGGTTGTTGGGTTGGGGTTTGGGAAAACTGCTCAAGGTGGGGGTGATGTATCCGAGTTTCCGCCAAGCACCGGCGATGGATGTATTAACGCTCATGTCTGACCCCTATGCGAGTCCATTGCGGGGGCGTCCGGCACGTTTAGAAGGGCAAGTGATCGGGCGGGGGGACAGTGGCTATATTTTTGGTTCTGACCTGCAATTTCAGGACAAAACCGGGTTGATATTTTTGCACTATGCTTCTCGATTTGGGCCCATAGGGAATTTCTTATTTGGTACCACCCAAGTCAAGGGGGTTATCGGCCAACAGGGGGAAGTGCTGGGCTGGTTCCGCCGAGGATTAGCGTCCTATATGGACTTAATTCAATTACGCTCAGGTAATCGCCGCATTTCCAGTTTCCACAGATTTTGGGGGTGGTTTTGGAGTGGTTTTCTACTACTTTTTGGTGCCCTATTTCTCCTGTTGGGAATACCTGCCTGATGAGCCGGAATTTGATTTTTCATCGTCACGATCTGACCGTAACTGGTTGTTTTGGTTAATTTTTGATTAATGCACAATCAGCGGTTCCCAGAGGTGTGATCCCCGTCCTTGGTTCTCCAAAATTTTGGTCAATCTCGGTGCTCAGGGGAAATGTAACAAACCGTTACTTGGCTCTCAGATGGGGGTCGCGGCCCGGTATGATCACTGGGGAAGAGTCCATGTGTTATCGAGGAGCCGTGTCATGACAGTCAAGGCCAGTGGCGGGAGTCCGGTGGTGCAACCCCAGCTTTTTCGCACCGTTGGGGTGGAAACGATTGCCCAGGCGGAGCAGGAAGACCGTTTCCCCAGTCAAACCGAGTTGCAACAACTGGAAACCTATTTGGCTTCGGGGCAACAACGGCTAGAGGTGGCGACGGTATTGACCACCAATTCGGAATTGATCGTGTCCCGGGCGGCCAACCGGATTTTTGTGGGGGGTTCGCCGATGGCCTACCTGGAAAAACCGGCGGAGGCCCAGGTGATGGATGCCAACGGCATGGATACCAAGGAGGCCATGAAGTTGGGGACGGCCTTTTATGTGGAAAGTCAAGGGGGATTTTTTGAGGGGATTCGGAATATTTTTAGTACCGCTGGTGGGGACATTCCCCCGGGGTTTCAACCGATTAATATCTCCCGCTATGGTGCCAGTAATATGCAGAAATCCTTGCGGGATTTGAGTTGGTTTTTGCGCTATATTACCTATGCGATGGTGGCGGGTGACCCCAACATTTTGACGGTGAATGTGCGGGGCCTGCGGGAAATCATTGAAAGAGCCTGTTCGACAGCGGCAACGGTAGTAGCCATTAAGGAGATGCAACGGACGGCGGTGGGGTATTTCCGTTCCGATCCCAAGATACAAGAAATGGTGAAAAGTTATTTTGATGTGGTGTTGCGTGAATTTATTGCCCCCACACCTTCTAATAAGTTGCGCCAGCGTCCTTCTGGGGATTTGCAAGGGCTGGAATTGCCCCAAATTTACTATGCGGCGACGGTGGGGCGACCCCGTTATGCCATGAAGCCGGGTTTATCAGAGTTAGAGAAAAAAGAGGTATTGCGGGCGGCCTATCGGCAGGTGTTTGAGCGGGATATTGTCAAGGCGTATAGTCTGGGCATTTCTGACCTGGAATCGAAGGTCAAAAACGGGGAAATTTCCATGAAGGAATTTATCCGCCGGTTGGGGAAATCCCCCCTGTATCGCCAGCAGTTTGTGGACCGGTTTGTGAATAGCCGGGTGGTGGAATTAGCCTTCCGCCATTTCCTGGGGCGGGGGATTGGTTCCCGGGAGGAATTTAGCCGCTATTTCAGCATCATTTCCGAGGGGGGGATTAACCGTTTGGTGGATGCCCTGGTGGATTCCCGGGAGTATGGGGACTATTTTGGCGAGGAAACCGTGCCCTATTTGCGGGGGTTGGGGATTGAAGCCCAGGAGTGCCGCAATTGGGGGGCGCAGATTGATTTATTTAATTACAGTGCGCCGTTTCGCAAGGTGCCCCAGTTTGTGACCTTGTTTGCGGGGTATGACCGGCCTTTACCCGACCGCCATGCCTACGGGGTGGGGAATGACCCGTTGGAGATTCAATTTGGGGCGATTTTCCCGAAGGATACGGTCAGTCCCAAGGCGGCTCCGGCCCCGATTGGCAAGGATGTGCGGCGGATTTTGATCCGGAATGGGGCGGGGATCACCAACCAGGTGAGTAATCCCCAGGCACGGGCGGAGGCACCCGGTTCCCTCGGTCCTAAGGTGTTTAAGCTGACCCAAACCCCCCGGACGGGCAATCGAGCCGCAGGCACCCAGTCCAGTGTGCGGTTTAGTGAGGTGTCCACGCAGGCGGTGATCCGGGCGGCCTATTTGCAGGTGTTTGGGCGGATGGTCTATGAGGGGCAACGGTTAACCGTGGCGGAAATCAAGCTGGAAAATGGGGAAATTTCTGTGCGGGAGTTTGTCCGCCAGTTGGCTCGCTCGGATGTGTTCCGGGATTTGTACTGGACAAAGCTGTACGTTTGTAAAGCGGTTGAGTACATCCATCGGCGGTTACTTGGTCGTCCCACCTACGGGCGGCAGGAGTTGAATGCCTACTACGATATTTGCGCCAAAAAGGGTTTTTATGGGTTGATTGATGCCCTGATCGAAAGCCCGGAATACAACGAGGTGTTTGGCGAAGATACGGTGCCCTACGAACGCTATCTCACGCCCCAGGGGTTGGCCTTGCGGGGTCGGCGCCCGGGGACGATTGGGGATTTGGGGGTGACGGTCACGCCGGAGGAAACGCCCCGGTTTGTGGAATTGGCGACCCCAACCAACCTGCGGACGGCTCCCGATATTGCCTTCCGGGTGAACCAGGGGGTGAGCAAGGAGCGGGAGCAAACCAAGGTCTTCAAGCTGACCAACACGGCGGATAAGGTGGCCTTGGGGCAGGTGATCCGGGCGGCCTACCGGCAAATTTTCGAGCGGGATATTGAACCCTACGTGGTGGGGAATGAATTTACCGCCCTGGAAAGTCGCCTGGGGAATGGGGAAATCACGGTGCGGGAATTTATCATCGGGTTGGGGCAGTCGGAGTTGTATCTGCGGGAGTTTTACACCCCCTATCCCAATACCAAGGTGATTGAATTGGGCACCAAGCATTTCCTGGGACGGGCCCCCAAGGATCAGGCGGAAATTCGCCGTTACAATCAAATCCTGGCCAGCCAAGGGCTGAAGGCGTTTATCGAGGCGATGGTGGGGAGTCCCGAATACGCCGAGGTGTTTGGGGAGGATGTGGTGCCCTACCGCCGTTATCCCACCCTGCCTGCGGCCAATTTCCCCAACACGGAACGTCTGTACAACCGCTTGACCAAGCAGGATGATTCCCTGGTGGTGCCCAGCTTCAAGCCGGGGGCGGGATTCTAGGGTGTTCCATCCCCAAATTTGGGTTTTATTTGTAGGCCGCTTGCTCTCCCAGTTGGGCAGCGGCTTTACGCTGTTTTATGCCCCCATTGTCTTTGTCAATCAGGTGGGGTTGAGTGCGACCCAGGTGGGGGTGGGGCTGGGGGCGACGGCGTTCAGTGGCATTGCGGGGCGGATCGCCGGGGGGTGGGGCAGTGACCGCTTTGGCCGCAAACCCGTGTTGATCCTGGCCGCCCTGATTTCTGCCCTGGGCTGTGCGGGCTTGGCCGGTTCCGGGGATTTTGTCACTTTTACCCTGGGGAATTTGGTTTTGGGGCTGGGGGTGGGTTTGTACTGGCCTGCCAATGAGGCCGCTGTGGCAGATTTGACGGCACCATCGCAACGCCAAACCGCCTATGCCTTGACCCGCAGTGCCGATGCGGTGGGGTTGGGACTGGGGGTAGCCTTGGGGGGCATTTTGGTGGGGGAATTATTTCGCTGGTTGTTTATCATTGACGGGTTGAGCTTTCTGCTGTTTGGGCTGATTGTGGCGGTGGGACTCACAGAACCGGTGCGCCAAACCACCAGCCAATTGCAGGGCATGGGGCAAATTTTAAGGCAAGATAAAACCCTGCAAGTTTATGTGGTCATTAATACTATTTTTACTTTTTTTTTGGCGCAAACCAACAGTGCCTTACCCCTCTATTTGAAAAATTTTGTCGGGACGGAGGGATTGTCCAATGTGAAAATCACGGCTTTTTTTACCCTGTTTGTGCTGGTGACGGCGGCGTTGCAAATTCCAGTGGTGCGTCTGTCCCAGCCTTTGGGGTTGATTGGTACCCTGCAACTGTCGGCCTGGTTTTGGGGGGCGGGGTTTGCGGGGATTGCCCTGACGGGATTGCTCCAGTTTCCGGCTTGGCTGGGGTTGTCCCTGTTGGCGGTGGCGACGGCGGCTTACCTGCCCACGGCTTCCACCTGGGTGGCTCAACTGGCTCCCTGGGAACTGCGGGGCACCTATTTGGCGGTCAATTCCCTGTGTTGGTCCGCCGGGTACTTGCTGGGGCCGCCGGTGGGGGGCTGGTTTTTGGATTTACCCCGCCCTAGTGCCGATGGACTCTGGATTTTTTTGGTGTTGCTGGCGCTGGCGGTGGGGGTGCAACTCGCCCGTTTGCCGGAAACTGTGCGCTGAGCTTGTGCCCCTGGGTATAATACGGACAAATCTGAGTAAAACCATGACCCCTATGATTGGCAAAAAACACCGCATTTTGGTCATTGATGACAGCATCATGATCCGCAAAATGGTCGTGGATTTGCTCGAAGACCGCTTCCTGGTGGTGGAAGCTCGCAATGGGCGGGAGGGGGTGCGACTGGCAAAAGAGCATAAACCGGATGTGATTTTGCTGGATTTTGTCATGCCCGAATTGGACGGCTATGAGACCCTGCAACTTCTGCAAAAAGATGTGACTTTGCAAAAAATTCCGGTGATTATGATGTCCGGTTTGCCGGATGAGGTGGTGAATAAAGTGCCCCAGCCCTTTGTGGGGTTTGATTTTTTAGAAAAGCCTTTTCAACAGGAAGATTTATACCAACATATCAATAAAGCCTTGACCGGGAAATTTCAGGTCTTGCCCGCTCCGGTGGCGGCTACGGAAATGCAGGCGTTGGCGAACAAATTAGTCAATATCGAAACCCTGTTGATTCAGGGGATTGAGGGATTGGTGCAAAGGGAAATCGTCTCCCGGTTGCTGGAATTGGATGCCCAGGGCGAATCCCAGGAAAATCGCCTGAGCCATTTGGAAGCTCGCACGGAGCGGTTACAGTTACAATTGGATCAGCAAAACAAAATTTTACTGAGTATCGTGAGCGAAATTCAGCAATTGCACACCCTGTTGAGTCGGGGGAATTATGTCCGACCCTGAAACAGTACAAGCCCTATTGAACGATGCGGATTGGGGTCGCCGTCTGCAGGGGGTAGAACAATGTCGGCAGTTGGCACCAGCGGTGGCGATGGCTTTGCTCAAGGAGGTGATCACGGATCGCAACGCCCGGGTGCGCTATGCCGCTGTCAGCCAATTGGGGAATATGGTAGGGTTATCGGCGGCGCAAAAGCAGGAATTACTGCCCCTCCTGCGGGAACGGTTGTATGGCGATAGTGAAGCGGATGTACAGGCGGCGGCGGCGGATGCCCTGGCGGGGTTGGGGTTAACCGAAGCCTACGAGGATTTGGAGCGTGCCTACCGGGAAAGCCCGGAGTGGTTGGTCAAATTCAGTGTGATTGCCGGGTTGGGGGTGTTGGGGGATGCCCGTGCCTATCCCCTGTTGTTGGAAGCCTTGACGGCGGAGATTGACCTATTGCAATTGGCGGCAATTGGTGCCTTGGCGGATTTGGGGGATATGCGGGCGGTTCCCCATCTGGGAGCATTGGTCAACCATCCCGATTGGCAGGTGCGGTTGCGGCTGGCGCAGGCGTTACAACGCTTGGATGGTGCCGATGCCCAAGCCCTTTTGGCGACTTTGGCGCAGGATGAGATGGACATGGTAGCCCAGGCGGCTCAGACTGCGCCCCAGTGAACCCAAGCCTCTATTCCATTCATTGACTGGTTGATTCTGATACCCCAATTTCAACTGCAATCAGGGGCTAGGGTTAAAGATGCACATCCAGCATTTTTGTCATCTCCCGGTAGCAATCCTACTTGAATTGTGAGTTAAACTTTAAATTTAGAAAATCAAAAGTCCAAGGGCATCGCCCCGTTCTTGGTTGGTTTTAAGTAACCTGGTTATTCACATGAATCTTCTGGAATTGTTGTAGTGCTTGGGAGGGGGATGGCTGAACTTTGCCAAAAGCCTGGGATTCGTTATACCTTAATAAACGTGTGAGGAGCGATAGACCGTTGCTGAATCATTATCCATGACCCCTATGTCGTCCCCCCCCGACAGCCCGACCCAAACCGGCCTGTCCTTTTTGGTCATTACCACCCCCGAATCTACCCGCAAGGTGCCATTGACGGGGGAATCCTTGCTTTTGGGGCGGCATCCCACCTGCGATATTGTCATTGAAGAAAGCGTGGTTTCCGGTCGCCATGCCCGTTTGGAGCGTCGTCCCACCGGCTACGCCATCCTTGACCTGAACAGCAGCAATGGCTTGGTCTATGACGGGCAGCGGGTGCAACAGCACGAACTGCGTAACGGGGATGTGTTGAGTATTGGCAACCGGGTCACCCTGGGCTACCAAGTGGTGGTGCCCGACCAGCCCGCCACCCGCCAAACCATTCCGGGGGACAGCGGCAAAACGGTACTGCTAGGGGATGACCCCCTGCCCCCTGTGGATGCCCAACCGGCGATTTTGGACCTGCGGGGACGCCAGATGCTCACCATTGGCCGGGACCCCCAAAATGACTTGGTGATTCACCACCCCACCGTGTCCCGGTACCACGCCCGGGTGGAGCGCAAGGAGGGTTCCTTTGTCCTGACGGATTTGGGTTCCACCAACGGCACCTACGTCAATGGCAAACAAGTTACCGCCCCCTTTACCCTGAGGACGGGGGATACGATCCGGATTGGGTCACATTTATTAGTACTAAATATTAACGAAACCCTGGTTCAGACCAACGAGGTGGGAAACCTGCGGCTGGATGCCCTCAATTTGAGCAAGGTGGTCAAATCCGGTGCCAAGGTGCTGAATGGGGTATCGGTTTCCATCATGCCCCGGGAATTTGTGGCGATTTTGGGGCCTTCCGGTTCCGGCAAATCCACGCTGTTGGATGCCCTCAATGGTCTGCGCCCGGCCACCGGCGGGACGGTGATGGTGAATGGGGTGGATTTGTACCGAAATTTCAACGCCTACCACAGTGAAATCGGCTATGTGCCCCAGAAAAATATCATCCATGAGGAATTGACCGTTGCCCAGTCTTTGGATTTTGCCGCCCAGTTGCGGATGCCTGCCGATACCCGCCCAGAGGAACGGCAACAGCGGATTAACGAGGTGCTGGCGGAATTGGGTCTCACCCAGCGGCGGGATGTGCCGGTGAAAAGCCTCAGCGGTGGGCAACAGCGGCGGGTTTGTATCGGGGTGGAATTGCTCACCAAACCGAGTTTGTTTTTCCTGGATGAGGCCACGTCTGGTCTTGACCCCGGCACGGAAACCGACATGATGGAACTCCTGCGCCAGTTGGCGGATCAGGGGCGGACGATTTTGCTGATTACCCATGCCACCCAAAACGTGGCCCTGTGCGATTTGGTGATTTATATGGCAGAGGGGGGGCGGGTCGCCTATTTTGGCCCACCGGAGGAATTGGTACCCTACTTTCTGGAACATTTTGCCACCGCCTTGGCACCGTTTCACATTCGGGATATTACCGGCATTTATCGGGCGTTGGACCGGGAAAAGAACCCCCAGGCGCCCACGGCCATCCAACTCCAGGAGGCTTACCTGGCTTCACCCCAATACCGTCAATATGTGCTGGAGCGGCAACATTCCCTCCAGGAGATGGTCAAGCCCAAAACTTCTGGTCTGCGGCCCCACACCCCCCAGAAGCGGGTGCTGAATCGGGGGATTTCCCCTTGGCGGCAATTTTTGATCCTCCTGCGCCGGAATGTGGCGATTTTGCAACAGGATATGGGCAGTTTCGCCTTAATTTTGCTGACCCCGGTGTTGCTGGGGCTGTTGGATTTTATCGCTTGGGACCGGCATATTTTTAACACGGACACGGGCAATGCGGCCCAGTCCATGACCATGCTGTTTGTGAGTGCCTTAATCGCAGTATTGATCGGGGAATTGACCACCATGCGGGACCTGGTAAAGGAGGTGGAGGTTTACCGTCGGGAACGGATGGTGGGGTTACAATTGCTTCCCTACATTGCCTCGAAGGTGTCGTTGGCGGTGCTATTTGCCGCTTATCAGGGGGCGGTCTTTTTACTTGTGAAAAAATTAGCGGTGGACATTCCCGGCGGTTGGGACGTAGTCCTGCAAATGTATGTCACCTTCGCCCTGGCGACCTTTGGCGGGATGGTGATGGGGCTGTTTGTTTCCGCTCTGGCACCAAACCAGAATATGGCACCCCTGCTGAGTATTTTATTTTTGGTGCCCATGATTATTTTCAGCGGCGGGATTCAGCCCGTGACGGGTATGGGGGGCGGTGCAAAATTACTTTCCCAGGTGTCGATGATCCGCTGGCCCTACGAGGCGCTGGTGAGTCTATCCGGGATGGGGCGGGATTTGATCCAGGACCCCTGTTGGCAGAAGGATGCGGAGGCGCGCAAAGCCTTGACGGCGGCGGAATTGCAAACCTGTCAATGTCTGGGTGCCAACGTGTTTCGCCAATGTGAATTTCCGGGGATTCGCAGTCGGTACAACTCGGCAGTGGATGAACCGGAGCCAGTCAAACCCACCAAACCCGCCGAGCCAGGGGAGGTGCCGGATGACCCGGCGGCCTTTGCCACCTTCCGGGATACCCTGCGGGACTATCAGAACCAAATGAAAATCTACCAGCAACAAATCACCGCTTGGCAGGATAAATTCACGGATTGGCAACAGCGGCGCAGTCGTTCCATCAACGAAGCGGAAGGCTTACTCGATACCTTTCGCAAGGATCATGGGCCGTTGTTCAATGCCAATGTGTTAACCAGTTGGCGCAATTTGGGTCTATTGATCCTGGTCATGTTGGTGGCGGTGCCCTTTTTGCAAAAACGCCGGGATTTGGTTTAATGGCTTTTACCCAGACAAGGCAATCACACCAAAACCCGCACTGCCGCTGACTCCTCCGGTTGGACTGTCGCTTCCTGCGTCAGGGTGATGACCGTGACTTCCGGCGGACAAAACAACCGCCCCGGCAAATAGGTGCCCAACCCCCGATTCACATAAAGCTGATTTTGCCCCACCCGATGCAAGCCCTCGCTCCATTCCCAATGCAGGATCACCCGGTCGCAGTTTTGGTTGAACAAGGGGGAAGGAATCCGGCGGCGCAACCAGCGGGGTATCCGTTGGAACCAAGTACGGGTACGGGCGGGCAAGGGTCCCCACCCCGGAATCACCACCTGCCCCCCGTGGGTATGGCCAGACAGTTGCAAATCCACCCGCCACCGTTGCAAAACCTCCGCACTATCGGGGTTGTGGGCAAGTACCAAGCGGGGCAATTCCGGGGGTAGGGATTGCAACACTGGAGCAGGGCGAAATTCCTTCGACCAAAAATCCGCCAGCCCCACCACCGCCAACCCTTGGCCCACCGGGTAAGCCACCTGGTTCCACAACACCCGAATCCCCACCTGGGTCATGGCTTGGGTGACTACCTGCCGGGACTCGGGCCATTCAATATCGTGGTTGCCCAGCACCGCCCATACCCCATAGGTCGCCCGCAATTCCCCCAAATAAGCGCACAATGCCCCAATCGGGCTGGGGTCGTCCGTGACGTAATCCCCGGTGAGGACAATCAAATCCGGTTGCTCCGCCTGGGCAGTGGCCAAAGCTTCCCCCAAGAGGGATTGGCTCAAGCGCAGGCCGTCAAAATGAAAATCGGAAAGTTGCACCAACCGCAACCCCGCCAACGCCGATGGCAAACCCCGGATGGGCACCGTCACCCGCTCTACCTTCAGGGAACCCGCCAGAAACCCGTGCATCGGCAACCCTCAGTATCCGTTTGACCCGACCGTAGGTATCGCTACCTATTGTTAACCGATTTCGCCGGGATAAAAATTAAGGCAACTTTAATAAAAAATTGTTAAACGTTAAACTAAATCCGTAGGCATTGCCCCCAAACCCCCAGGGATTGTGGATTCAGCGTGCCGGGAGTGCGGTCAGCGTCTGTACATTTTCTGGGAATTAAGATTAAATACATTTTATGAGAACTTCTCCAGCAGGAATGGACTTTCGCCAGCGACGGCAAACCCTGCGTCGTCAAAGGCAGTGGCGTTTTTGGCTAGAGGTCTGGCAAACCCTGGCGAGTGGGGGGGTGGCTTTGGGGTTGGGCTGGCTGTTGGTGCATCCCCTGTGGCAAATCAGGGAACCGGGGCAAATCACCATCCGCACGGAAGGGCTATTGACCGAGGCGCAGGTGCGGAAATGGTTAGTCCTGGAATCCCCCCAATTCCTTTGGCAGTTGTCCCCCACGACTTTGACCCAAAAACTCCAGCAGGAACCGATTGTGGCGCAGGTGCGGGTGCGGCGGCAGGGGTTCCCCAGTCGGGTCGAGGTGTGGGTGGAAGAACGGCATCCGGTGGCGGTACTGGTCTGTCAACGGCATTGTACCCCCCAAAACCAGGGCTTTCTCGACCGGGAGGGCAATCAAATCAGTGCGGAATATGGCCCGACCCTGCGGCAGTTAAAACGTTTTCCCCCACTGCGGGTGACGGGTTGGCACCCCACCCAAAAATCCCTTTGGCCCCAGGTGTACCAGGCGGTGATGGCGAGTCCGGTGCGGGTCACGGGGATTGACTGGGAACAGGTCGGGGATATTCATCTGCACACAGAATTGGGTTTGATTCGCCTGGGGGGGGATTTGCAACAACTCCCGGAGCAATTGGTTGCCCTGGACCGCCTGCGGAATTTACCCCGGCAAGTGCCCCTGAATCGGATTACCGCCATTGATCTCAGTGACCCCCAAGCCCCCCTGGTGGAACTGCGGCAGGACAAAACCAAACTGGCGGTAACGAATTAAACTGCTCTTTTTTCTATAGTCAAGCAGGGTAAGTTTGTCCTATTATAGAATAGATATTTTGGAGAAAAGCGATGGCAAGACCATACAGTTACGATTTGCGTCAAAAAGCA
>Ga0209018_1000929_pt1 | contig 25570 bp, 15 predicted proteins | sample YNPBryBLVA2012_FD_185814 | JGI IMG/M metagenome (GOLD analysis project Ga0209018, IMG submission 185814) | Anoxygenic and chlorotrophic microbial mat microbial communities from Yellowstone National Park, USA - YNP Bryant BLVA 2012 (SPAdes)... ...
CCTTTCGGTTGATTACAATGACATTTGATACAATATAACTGAAATATTCCCAAATGTCCAGCTCAAAAATTTATCAACTAATTTTTAGAAGAACCAAAAATTTAAATTATTTTGGACAGCAGTGGCCGGCAATGAATGCCCTCCAACAAGGCTGAAAATTATGATATACTCAAATTCATCTTGCTTTATTTGCCAACAGCACGTTTTTAATGATCAGTGCGTTTTAATGCAAGGCCGAATTTTTCGATAAGGCATCTTTTGCGAAGCCTGAATAGTATTTGGCCAGTTGTTCCAGGCTGATCTGTTGGACGGTGCCAAATCCCCGGGATACCGATTTGCCCAGGCCCAACAAATCTGGGATCAAAAAATTGGTGGCGAAAAAGCCGGAAAAGCCGCTGAGTTCCAGGCGCTTGAGTTTTGTCAGGCGCAGCCGGGTATCGGCGGAGACAAGGATGCGGCCGGGCACGGTATAGCCCAGCGCCTTGGACAGCGAGATCATATTGCCAATGAGCACGCGGTTTAATAGGTCGAATCGGACCGCTGGATCAGGGTTATGCTGATAGAATTGGTAATTTTTTTGATTCAATCCCAGCCAGGGGCTGAGAAAGCGATAGATTTTCGGTTCTTCGGTCAAGCCGAAGTCAGCTTCATGGACCACGATATGTTTTTCATGGATGGGAATGGTCAGTTCGCCGATGGTCATCTCATTGACCTGATGGTAAATCTGTTTCAAGATTTCGGCGCCATCACCGATACCAACGATGGTCGGCTTATAATCGATCACCTTGTACTGTACCAGGGGATAGGAATAGACATATTTTTTGGCTTCGATATGATGATGTAGCTCGATGTATTCTGGGAATTTGGAAGCAAAGAATCCCCGTAGTTTTGGCACATCGCGACGAAAGAACTTTTCATCGCCGAGGGTGAGGATGAGGATTTGGAGTTTGGGCATATTTTTAACCACCAATTACGCAAATTTTAATAATTAAATTTTAATAATGGTGCCAAAGCCACGGGAGACGGATTTTCCCAGACCGATTAAATTGGGCAAATCCAAATTTGCTCGAAAGGTGCCATTAAAACCGATCATCGCTTTGCCTTTGAAGCGAACAGTAATTGGTTTTAAGAATGGTCTAACGTCTATCTGATCGCCCAGCACAATTCCCAAGCTTTTGGCGGCAGAAAGCATATTACCTATTAATATAGAAGCCAGCAGCTGCTGCCGCTTTTTCCCCGCGGTCAAGAGATTATACTTTTTGTAATTATTCTGATTCAATCCAAGCCATGGGCTAATGAACTCGTATTGATTTAGAGCATTGGTAAACCCAAAATTACTTAGGGTCGCTTCGTGTGTAGCGTTTTTCACAAGAAAGTTTTCTCCATTTAGAAACAGGCTCGTTGGTTTCGAGTCCGCTATTTCAATTATAAATTCTACGCCTTCTTCAATTCCTAAAAAAAGAGCGTTTCCAGCAAAAACCTTGCTTTGCACTCGTGGATACATGTATATCGATCTACCAGAATCCTCATGGTGACTGATTAGCGGTTGATCGGGAAATTGTTGCATCAGCCACCCACGCAAATGATGTCCATAGCGCATTGGGATAGATCTATCGCATGTCAATAGCAAAAATGCATAGCGTACTCTGGATGATGTTAGGATATTAAATGACATAGGCTCCATCGTTAGCAATTAAATGAAAGCCGTTCCCGTCGCATCTGGCTTTATCCGTTTAATTATTTCTGGCGCATACGGATAGCCACGGGGGACGGCGATGAAATATTTTCTTCCACAATGGGTCACCTGATATGATTTTTTGCACTGGGCATTTCTTATTATTGGATAAGGGAAAATATTTACAGCCGCCCCACGAATAACATGGCTGACCAATGGATCTACAGCATGATCCACGAAGGCATAATCGACAACTTTTAGCGCTGCACCAATTTTTTCTGCCTGAAAGCGAGCGCTCCCGCGGAACGATCCCAAGCGCAAAATAAGGGTACGCTCAATCTCGGCATCGCCAAGGGTTAAAGCAAAACCTTCAAATTCTGTATCAGGAGGGATATAATTTAGTCTATAGGCTTTAAGAATCTCTCCCTGCTTAGTAATAGAAAAAAAGCCTTCATGCTCGCCTTTGGTTATTTCTGCAACATAGCTAACAGAGCCGCGGGGCTCCATTGGCGTAAGATAAATTTTTTCGAATACCAAGCTATGCTCATAATAAGGAATGTCTGGAGATCGAGCGTTCCCTTTAGGAACCTGCACATAAGTTTGTCCGGGCAGATTTATTCCAACGGCTACAGCATAGGCATGATTTAGGGCCGTAGCATGAAGAAGCAGCGGAGTAAAACCACCGGATAAACCTTCGCGAGCATAGAACAATGGATCCAATAAGGTCAATCTCGTTCGATATACTGTGACCTCTTTCAAATCATAATTCATCATTAAGCTGCTCCCTTTTTCTTATTTGAAATCAATGAATCGACCATCGATTGCATTTGTTTATAAACTTCATGATAGGCCTTATCAATCGAGAGAAGCTGAAGTTCTTTAAAATTTGTTGAAAAATCATTGGGCAATCCAGACTGCAGCAAATCCTGTGTACTTAAAACTTCACGATCGCCAACATAGAATCCGAGCAACTCTGTTGTCACTCTGCCCCATTCTCGCGTTGAAGCACCCAATCGAGAGAGGCGATTAATACCATCTAAGAGAATTGATGTTAATGCAAGAGTTGGATCACGAAGGGTAACCACATTGAGGAAGCAAGTTCCCTCGGGAACAGAAATAATGGTCATAAGTGCCTGACCAGTAGTTAGCGTCTTTTCGTCTACGGCGTTGGCTGTATAATCGGAAACTTCAGCCACTTCTGTTTCGCTAATAGCCGTTTCACCAAGCACTCGAGAAAGCAAATTGTATTCGATACCGGCACCGCCAGTAGTGCCAGTAGCTCCGAAAAGACAGCAAGTGGGACATTTTAAACAAAGACTATCTTTCAAAGCACATTCTGGGCTAATGCCCAGGTCACGCTGTTTCTCCAGAATTATACGACGAAGTTTTCCTTTCGTTTTCCGCCAGGGGACAATAAACCGCTGACCTAATTTTTGATAGCGATGCGTCAGCACTTCTTCTGGGTCATTGGAACGGATAACCGCATTATCCATAAGTCGCATCCGATAAGCAATCTGTAAATAGCGACCGCGGGGGAGAGTTTGAATTTCATCAAAGAAATTAGTTTTCATGTTCAATTACCTCCATTAATTTTGGATATCGAGTATAGGTGTAAATTGCAGACATCAGAGCATTTTTGGCTCTCAAGAACTCGGTGATATTGGTTTTTCTCAGGTTTTCATAGCGAACCAACAATTGACGGACGTAAGCCACCAGGCTTTTTAAGGCTTCTTCGTCGTCCTGTTTTATATTGTCACGAAGGTTACGTTGAAAAGTAGCCAAAGCATGATCCACGCTGCGGCCGCGCATGATTTCACCCAGGGCCTGTCCAATAGGCTTGCCGGCGGCATGCTTGGATTCTTTCCAACCGTACTGGCCTTCGGGACGTTCACAAAACTTCTGGATGCCATCTGAGGGGGAAGCTAATCTGGCGGCATCCTTTAACAATTCTCCCATATTATACTCCTTTCCTGTTTGATCTATTGCGATAATTAATTGTGCTCCACTTAAGGCACTAAAAAAGGTTTCGATTTGCGGAGAGGGCTCGCCACCTCCCCATTGGCTGATATAATCCGCTACGGTCATTAAGGCAACGGAAGGCTGTTGCTCCAACATTTTCTCTGCTGAAAGATGCTTTCGATCTTTCTTTTTCACCCAGGCAGATAGCAGCAGGGAAACCAATGACCGTTGATACATAGATATGGAAGGAATTTCAGCAAGACCCAATAAACCATCCTGTTCTTCTTCGCCAATTGAGACACGAAAACCCAACAATCCCAATAAGTGATACAATGGTCTAAAGCGAGCTCGTTCATCTTTCACGCTCATATCTCTCTCGCCAGCGCCTATTTTGAAATAAAGACCGCGCTCGCCCATGGGAACCACTTCTGTGCTTTCTTGTTGTGGAAGATCAGCCAAGGGCACGCGCAATCGCCTGGGGATTGGGAATGGCAGAGTTGTTTCCAATTCATGTCCCCATTTTAAATCCTTCGGATTTCTGGTTGCGCTGGCCACTTTTAAAGCGAATTCTTTTAAAGAACCAAAATGTTGAGCTAAATCCGGGATATGATTATCGATCCTCAACATCATAGGTGCCCAGCCTGAACCCATATTTTGCCGGAGCGCCATATTATCAAAAGCGCAGAAAACGCAGGTGGCGCGATTGGCATCGGGCTTGGCTTTAATTTGAGAGAAGGCTTTTGTTAACCCGCCTGGAAATCCCATGCCTTTTTCAGGCTTAATAGCGACTGGACAACCACATCTTTCGCAAGCGCCTTTTTCAATATTAGAGGTCGCCTTGTAATTGCTATAACGCAACAGGCTTTCTTCCGCAAGCGCTTCGAAATCCATCTCTCGTTCTAATACCAATAGATTTGATAGATAATGCTTTAAGTCTTCCTCTTGAGGATCTTTTGATTCCTTAGCGCTAGCAACATTCATCAAGAGCTCAAAAAGAGTATTGCTGTTCAATGATGACAATTGCTTTTTTGCTAATGCTTGGTCAAAATTAGCTGCTGGAATTACATCTTCGACCTTGCTCAGTTGAAAGACCCTGGTAATCAAATCGCTTAATTTATCAGGAGCGCTTGGATGAAAGTGTTTTTCAAAATAGCTATTTGCAAGAGGCGCACCTCTGGGGCCCGAAACCATGGCTAATAAATCTATGGCATGAGATTTTTGGCGCATCTCATCTAATCGGTCGGTATTCTTAAAAATATCTTTTAATAATTTTAGAAATAGGCCCGGTGCTTGCTCGGCATCGTTTAAAATTTCTATGATTTCATTTTTCTTTGCTTGAAGGAAACTATCCGGTCGCATAGCAGAGATACCGCCCAGCAGATCGCCAAATCCACCCCATTTTATTTGCTGATAAGAAAGAGATAGCTCAATAAAACGATCAAATGCCCGATCAATTATTTTTTCTGGATCCATTGGCACTGCTATCGTTGGTCCGACAAAAATTGCCCCGCTGGGTAAAAACAACAGCGGTTGAAAGCCCTGTTCCCGATAGCAATCATCCAGCACACTTAAAAGGATATAAGTTGTTGGGCTGGAGAATCGGCTCACTTCGGCATAGGTGATTTTGCAAAACGATTCAAAAAGTTCAGCTAATTCAGCAACAACGCGGCCGTTTATTGTTTCCATTGAAGCCAGCCAATCAGCCGCAGTAAGCAATTGCGTGAAAAATCCAGCGCTGCTAAGATCGATTTCTGCCAGATCTTTTTCTGATGGTCCATGATGTGGCCTGGAAATATCAGTTACCGCTTTGATTAATTCATTGCTCACCATTTCTGCTGGCAAATGCTTTGTTAAGTAATCGGCAATCTGAGCTTCGCTGGCTTTATGCGGTGGGGGATTCTTGCCTGTTTTAATGGCATTTTGCCATTCAGGATTCATTTTCCCGATATCGTGAACCAGAGCTGCCAACTCGATGAGCTCAAGTTGAGATTTATCATTTTGAAATCTTGGGATGTAATGAGCTAATTTTCTGACAATGGACCAAGTGGCATAATGATGCGCCCAAAGCATTTCGCCTGAAGACTTAGCCAATAAGCCAAATTGTGGGCTCAAGAAATCTCTAACCTGTTTATTATCCATTTTGCCTCCCATAAAATGCAAAAGAATCGTTTGCAGTTTGAATGGTCAATTCATTTTCATGGGGATCAAACCGCAGGTGTTCAATACGATAATATTTATCAGAAAGGGTCCCTTTTAGAACACCGTACCAGGGCACTAGAGCATCATTTAATAATAGCTCTTCGACTGTTTCATTGCGCAATCGTAATTCCCTTTTTAGAAAATTTCGCTTTTCATCAAGAGACTTTTCCTGCCAATATTCCTCGCGATCGGTTACATTATATTGGCAGAGAATTTGTTCGCTATAGAGGATAGCTTCTTTAAGCTCTTCGTCATACATAAGCATGGGAAAATTGCGGCCACGAAACCCGGAGCCATGAATTGATTCGGTTCTAGGATCAATAAGGCCCGCTTTTAAAACCTGCTGTTCAAATTCGGTTCTTCCCCATTCAGTTTTGTCTCCAAGCGCAATTTCCAAATCGCGGCTACGGGTAAAAAGATGTGCAACCCCTTCAGCGTGGCGCCCGATTCGCCCTAACCGTTGAATTGTGGAAGGCCATTCCCAGGCTTCAATAATAGCTCCTTTAAAAACCATATCAATACCAACTTCGATGGATGACGTGCCCAAAATTACATCACCCTCTTTAAGAGCAGCATGCCCTTCTTTCAAACGGCCGCTCCATTCTTTAAACCGCAATCCTGAAATCGGATTTGCCAAAAATCTTTTTCGTAAATGAGCGAGGCGAAAGACTGAATCCATAATGATCGCTGCTGGAGTAGGCAGATCTTGCAGCACGTGGCGCATTTCTTGTTCGGCTTCATCGATATTGGTATGCCGAAAAGTATGAATATTTATTTTTATTGGATAATTAAAAATCCTGCCAGCGCCCTGATTTGATTCCTCAAAACTGATAACTTCTGTAACAAAAAGTTGCTGCATTTGATAAAGTGTCTCAGAAAGAATCGGCGTAGCAGATAGCAGAATTATTTTTTGGGCAACCGTGTTCAATAATTTTTGAATTAAATCGGGAAAGGTGTCCAGGCCATAATAAAGATGAAATTCATCGAATACTACGATTGCATTTTGTAAATAATTCTGTAGCTTATTCGCTGGTCGATAAACTTCAGCAATAAATAAAAGCCATAGCACATCTGGGGTTGTAACCAATAAAAATGGGCCTCCCATCCCTTCATGTGTGAAGAGCACTTTTTGCCAAAGCGAACCCCGATCTGGCGGCGCTGTAATACCTTTTTTTGTCATATATCGAATTAGGGCATCGGTCGAATAATTAAATGCCTGAATGGATCCATATTTTGGAAGATCATCTGGCCAAATCTTTAAATTCTTGGCTTCATTTTTTAAGCTGGAAAGTTGTGCCTCCATCAAAATTTTTGTGGGATAAGTTAAGATAACTGGGTTTTTTCTGCAAGGATCAAGAGCGATATCGCGAACGATCCTACTTTTCCCTGATCCAACTGGTGCTTCCACTATGATGATCTGGCTATCATTTCTAGACACGGCATTTAATGTTCTTCTTTGAAAAGGATGCATTTGCCTTTCATCATAAGGAGCGCTGCGGCTAGCAATTTTTATTGTAAAATTGACCATGATGAGAAACTTTTCTCCAAATAAATGAAATAGGTTATCACATTTTGTTAGACTTTTAACAGCAATAAACCTGCCTCATTTTCTCGATCTCTTTGATAATGCTTTGGCGGAGCTCATTGGGCGCCAAAACTTCCACTTCGGCTCCGAATTGCAATACCCAGTTTTTGACATGATCCAGGCCCTGGACATCCATCTCCATGATGAGGGTTTTGTCATCATCCACGGCGGTCAGCTTCTGGGTTTTGTGCCATTGGCGCTCGCGGATCCAACGGGCCTGGTAGGGGGTGAATTTCAGGACCACATGGTAAATTTCACCACCGCAGATGAGATCAAAGCTATGTTGCAACAGCTTCTCGATGGAAAAATCGCTGGGACGGGTGAAATGGTGCTGGGTGATTTCGATATCAATAATGCGGTGAAGGGCAAAAATGCGCACTTCGTTTCGCAAGTGGCAGTGGCCGATAAGATACCAATTGGCATAGTGGTTATGCAATAAATATGGATCGACCATTCGCACAGTCTGCTCGTCGCGGGATAAGGTGTGGTAGCGGATATTCAGTTGCAATTGCTGAATGATTGCCTGCTGGATCAGCTCAAAATAGCGGCGCTGGATAGGGGAGCTTGGAAGCGGCTGAAATGACACGAAGTCGGCATCCTGTTCAACGTCCTCTCGATCTGGGATATACGACAGCACGGCCTGAATGGCGTTTTTGATATCTTCATAATAGGGGGTATTTTCGTATTGGGTGAGGATGCGCTGGTTGATGATCAGGGACAGAATATCGCGCTGGCGCAATTGAATGGCAGGCAAAAAATAATTTGGCTCGCTATAATAATAACCGTTCTCGTGGGAATCGAATTCGATGGGGGCGCGCAGCATATCGCGCATGTAGCTAATATCTCGCTGGATAGTTTTGGGGCTCACCTCGAGTTCACGCGCCAGATTTCGGCAGTTGGGATACTTTCTCTCCCGAACGCGCTGATCGATGATCATTAGCCGATGAAATACAGGTCTTGCGTATTTCATAGATGGGCTCCTTTCTTTAAGATCGTTTAGAGATAGTAAATATAAATCGAACCGTCAGACATCGATAGACCCAGGTTCTTTTTTGATTAAATTTTTTTCGCGGAATTATTGTGATGAGAAATGCACTCGATATTGGAGGGGAGAACACCGAAACATCATCCCTTCATCCCAAAATCGTGAGACGAAATATATAAAAATTCTGCTCCAAAATCAAGGCATTTTTATTTTTGGCGAAACATGTAATAAATTGGCTTGCGACGAAAAGAACTCCCAGCTTCTCACTTTTCAGCGTTTGATTTTTCCGGGCAAAATGAACTCATAGCGCTGATGCAGCAGTCTTGCCGTGATCCAGCGGTCGATGCGCCGAAAACTGAGGAATAAGGTCCAAATGACTCGGTCTTCGCGATAATATTTTTGTACCTCCTGCTGGGTTAATGGCGGCGATCCGGATGACAGCCGCTGATTGATGATATGAAGCGTCATGGGGATCAAATCTGGCCGGCCTTCTTTGAATAGATTGGCGGCCAGATCGATATAGACCAGCCGTGGTTGGTAATAGCGGGTCATCACATCGTCCAGGAAGAATAGCCGCAGGATCCAGCGGAGAAAGCCAGGAGCGCTGCGCAATAGTGGCTCCGGGTCCATTTGCTCGATACCATCCTTGCGATAGAGCGGGGTGCTGGTATCGACGAAATAGAGCTGATCATCGTGCCATACCCAATTGGACAACTGGCCATCGAGCGACAGCTCAATGGCTGGTCGGTGCTGCTCATTATATTGCCAGACCTTTTCGATTTCAGCCACCACGCGGTCGATCAAAAGTTGGAGCTGAGCCGCATCGAGCTGATGGATCAAACGATGGACGAACCGATCGGTCGGAAATTGCTGTTGGGCAATATAGAGAGCGATAACTGGCCGCGACGAGCCGACAATCACCGTTTCATCTGCTGGCAAATTCAACCCGGCCTGGGTGAGGCAATCGCAGTATTCGCGATAGAGCCGAGCATAACGACTGGCTGCCTCAGGAGACCTGAACAAGGGCATTCGCTTATAGGCGACGCTCGCGTCATTGCCAATCTGGAAAATGGTAGAAATTTCCCCATAGCCTAAAATTTTGGCTGGAATTGGCGATCCAGCGAGGTTTTGGGGATCGAGTTGAGATTCGAATTGAGCGAGCAGATTTGGGTCAATTTTCATATCAGCAACTCCTCCCTGCGTCAGGTGAATTTTTAGGGCGAATTTGGACGAATAGTTTTTGGCGATGTTCTTTTCCACGAGGATGATTTCACTCAAAATAATTGGGCGCAAGTTCATTTCGCATCCAATGATTCAGGGCCGAATTATTTTTGTCGACATTTTTTATATAGCTCCAAGTACTCTTGTCCAAAATAGGATTTTTCGTTTGGCATTTTGTGCAGCAAAATATAAAAATAAGCGAATAAGGTTAAATGGCTTGTGGATTCGAATGGTTACTAAGGTCAATAATGTTTCCTGAGTTGGTCTTCTATCTCAGGCTGATGAAAATCTTAGTAACATATAAAAATCCGGGATAGTAAAAGCTGATTACCTTATTGAAAAAGGCTCTTGTCAAAAACAAGATTTCTCATTTCGCATTTGGGACTTCAAATTATAATCCCCCATTTGGAAAACAGGTTGAAATGGAACCTCATTTTGACGAACGAATAAATTTGTTTTAACGGCCTATTTTACAAGGGACAAATTTACAAATTTAAATTATTTTGCACAGCAGTGAGCTCCAAGAAATTGGACAGAAATTGTCCAATCATCGGCTGCGATCTGCAGTCGAGATATTCCAGCAGTTCACTGATTCCTGATCTTTATCCACTGATCGCGCATCACCTCAACCAGATTCCGGAGAGCGAGCATCCATCAGAACAACTTTTCGATCTTTCTTTTTATTTTGAGCACTGGTTTGAGTCGTTGGGCAGCAGCCAGGGCTCGGTCTAATTGGCTCAGGACCCAATCCGCCTGTTCGAAGCTGATCTCCAAAGGTGGCAGGAATTGGCATACCGATGTATCGTTGTTGGCATAGACGAGCAGCAGATCGTGATCGTAAGCCGTTTTGGTGACAATTGGGCCGGAGAGTTCGTCGCTCAGTTTTAAGCCCATCATCAGGCCGAGCTGCCGTAGGCCAAGGAGAAAGCTGGGATGCTTTGCGCGCAATTGTTCGACGCCAGAAGCAATATAGCGAGCCAGCTCATTGACATGATTCAGGAACGCGGGTTCAGAGGAAATTTCAAGGACTTTTTTCGCGATGATGCAGCCGATCTCGGCGCCGCCAAAGGTGGAGATGTGAATAAATGGGTCTGGATGAAACACCGATTCCAACGGCTGGCGCAAGATCGTAGCACTGATGGGATACAGTCCCCCGGACAGACCTTTGCCAAGCACCACCATGTCTGGAATGATGTCGTAATGCTGGAATGCCCACAATTTTCCGGTCCGTCCCAGGCCAGTCTGGACCTCATCGAGGATCAGGAGGACATGATGCTCATCGCAGAGGTTTCGGACGGCCTGGAGATATTCCTTGGAAGGGACAACGATACCCAGCGTAGCGGGAACGGTTTCCAGGATCACGGCTGCGGTATCGTTATCGATGGCATCGACCAGCACGTCAATTTGGCCAAAGGGCACTTGGAGAAAGCCTGGAGCTAATGGTCCAAAGGGAAGGCGATATTTTGGATCTCCGGCCGCCAGTGCCAGCCCGGTATGGCCATGATAGCCACCCTTTGCTGAGATAATTTTGGTTTTGCCGGTGAACGCCCGCGCCACTTTGAACGCCAGATCGATCGCTTCTCCCCCGGCCACACCAAAAACCGTATAGTTCAGATCCCCGGGCATCAATTGGGCGAGGTAGCTGGCCAATTCGGCTCGCGCCGCGCTCATCAAATGATGGTTGCCAATATCGTAATCATCAAGCGTCCGTTTGAGCAGCTCGATCAACTCGAGATGGCGATGGCCCAAATTGAACACGCCGCCGTTGCAATGCAAATTGAACAGACGCTTTTTGCCGTCGAGATCCCATAAATAGGGTCCCTCGCGTCGTCCCATCACAAAATCCATCCCATATTTCTTAAAAAAGGCTACTTTGCCAGAGGAGACATGGTCTCGAAATAATTCGATGACGCGCTGCTTGGCGTCAGAGGGCTTGGAGGATGCAAATGAGAATTTCATTGGAGGTTCCTTTTCTTTTTCTATTTTCAATTTCTGCGGATGCTGATGCCGCAATCGTAAGGATAACCGACAGGTTCGATCTCACCCTCTCCATTGATCACCGGAGATGCCATGATATGAAAATTCCTCGATCGCCTGTGGAGTCATGCTGAGGGGCTGAGATCGTGATCATTTGATTGTCGCTGCGCGCTCAGTCGCCATCCCGATAGGGTGCTAAATTGATCCGCCTATTTCAACTCCATGAGATCGAACAACGTTACGATACGCAAGCTAGCGTGGAATTCTTTTTCGTCCAATGGTTGACTCGGATGAAAAATGACATGTCGGGGCTGATTGGGGAAAAGATCGAAAAAGTTGTCGCTGAACACCCCTGGGACCCCGCTCGCCTGAAGAATAATCGATCGAGCCAAATTGATTGAAGTCAATGTGATTAAAAAGTTATTCCCATTTCGCGATATTTCATACTGAATGCTCGGCCGAGGCAGTTTTAGATTTTTGGGCCAATCAAAATAGAGAGCGTTTTCAGATAACGTTTTCGATTCGTTATCCGATAGACTGCAATGTATCAAGGATCGGCTTGGATCAATCTTTGGATCGAGATCGCCTTTCGGGATCGAATGGTACACTGCGCTGGAATGGGGCTGGATCTGAATCGATTTGCTTTCGGAAAAGCGGATTGTTCCATCAAAATTGATCAGTTGAATGAATAAATTAGCCGGGATCGGATCTGGCAGATCGGAGATGATATAAAAATGATAAGCACCGTGTTCAAATTTGGGAGCCAGCAGCACCGGGGCATAGAACCTTTTGGCATAATAGTGCAACGCCTTATAGCGGCCGAAATAGTCGATGGAGGACCAACTGGCCACTGGCCAGCAATCATTCAATTGCCAATAAAGGCTGCCCATGCACCGAGGTCGAATGCGGCGAAAATGCTCGGCACCAAGCTTAATTCCTTCGGCCTGGAGGATCTGGCTCAACCAGACGAAATGCTCGAAATCTTTTGGCACGACGAAATATTGATCCATATAGCGATGGATCACCTGATTCCCTTCTGGATGTTTTTGATGAAGAAGCATCACTGGAGAAAAGATATCGGCATCCTCTGGGGCAGTAAACTGGGAGATGGTCTCTGGGGCTGGAAAACTTTGGAACCCGTATTCGCTGATGAATCGCGGCAGGTGATGCTGATACTGTTCAAATGGCTCATGTTTGTGCCATACGCCCCAGTAATGAGTATCACCCCGCCTCATATCATTCGGATCGAAAATGGCGTCGAGATCGCTGGCTGGAGAAGATGGCCAATAGGTTCGGGATGGATCTTCTTTGCGACATACGTCGGGTAGGACGCCATGAAATATTTTGAGATAATCCTCCCAAATATCGGCCGAGTACTTTTCCTGCCAGCCCCAATCGTGCCAGCCCATTTCGATCTCATTATTGCCGCACCATAGCGCGATGCAGGGATGATGTCGCAGCCGGCGCACCTGATAGATGGCTTCCTGTCGGACCGAATTTAGGAAGCGCTCATCGCCCGGATAGAGCGCGCAGGAGAACATGAAATCCTGCCAGACCAATATGCCCAGCTCATCGCAGAGATCGTAAAAGAGATCGGCCTCGTAGATACCGCCGCCCCAAACTCGGAGCATATTCATATTGGCTCCAGCCGCGCTGTTCAGCAAATAGCGGTACTTCTCTGGGGCAACACGCATGGGGAAACTATCGGCAGGGATCCAATCGGCGCCTTTGACATAAATGGGCACCCGGTTCACAATCACTGTAAAGCTTTCACCCCATTGATCGGGTTCTCGAAGCAGTTCCAATTGGCGCAGCCCGATGCGCCGGGTGATCTGATCTGCGATGGTATGGTTAATTTCAAGCTCGGTGCGAAAAGTGTACAATGGCTGGCCGCCATAGCCATTGGGCCACCATAGCTGGGGATGATCGATCTGCAGGTGATGAACGAATCGATTGGTCCCTGGGGTGAGCTCGATCGGAAAGCGCTTTGTAAGCTGGTGCGCTTCATCCAAGATCTTTATCGTGGCTGATCGCTCCAAATCAGCGATCACCTCGGTGGTAATTTCTAGGAGGGCTCTGGCCTCATTCAACTCCACTATCGCGATGCGCTGATCCGTTATTTTGGCATAATCCCATGCCTCCAGTGTCACTGGCTGCCAGATGCCACTGGTGACCAGCCTGGGGCCCCAATCCCAGCCATAATGATAGGGCGCTTTGCGCGCATACGGACTGGTGGCTATTTTGCGTTCATTGACGGCTGGCAATGGCTCGCTTAGCCTTTCGATTTCGGGCAGCAGCTTTTGGACTGGTGAACGAAAATAAACGTGCACCAGGTTGCGCGTCGGCGTGATGATCGACGTCACATCGGCTGACCAGGGCCGATACATGTTATCGGCGTCAATAATCATCTGGCCGTTGAGCCGCACCGTGGCATAGGTATCTAACCCTTCAAACACCAGCTGCAGGTGATGCTTGGCAAAAAATTCAGTTGGGATATCAAACTCAAGCTGATACTCCCAGTCCTGATCTTCGATCCATTGCACTTTCAATTCATTATCGCGAAAAAACGGGTCATCGATCAAGCGATGATTGAAGAGATCAAGGTGTACGCAGCCTGGCACCGTGGCTGATCGCCATTGGGATTGCCCAGCTTGACGGAATTGCCAACCATTTGTTAGCTCACATTTCATCTTCGTTTCCTTTAATTTCAATCCTACGCACGCAGAAATAATGCGTGTTATTCCTGCGGATGCAGGAAACCCGACTCATGCTCCTGCACGCGCAAAAACTTAACGGTCACGCCCGCGAACGCAGTAATAATGAGCGTCATTTTTGCCAATGCAAAAATGTCACCATTGCGAAGGCAGGAATCTCCAGATATAACCCCCTCTCAACCCAAAATCAGGCCAACGAGCATCATGCCATGGCGTTTGTTATTTCTTGCCATCAGTCAATCGACTTTGACCACAGTGCTCCGAGGGCCGATGCCGTTTTCATTGAAAGCTTCGATTTGAAAAAAGTAGCTGCGCCCTTTTTCCAGGGCAGTACAATAATATTCATTGGCCCCGTAAACCATAATGCTGTTATAAAGCTTGTCCGATGCAATACCGAAATAGATGGTATAGCCAACAGCCTCATCGCACGAGCGCCATTTGATCCAGGCGTTTCGGGGTTCGCTTTGGCCGCGAAGGACCACGAAATTTTTCACAGAATCTGGAACTGAACCACTTCCTTTGCCAAAGACCCTCAGGCCGCTCAGCGCGAACTTGCCGGTGGGCAAGTGGTGATTTTCGATCTTAATATAGCGCGCGTGACGGCCGGGCACTACCGTCACAAGATCGTGCGGCACATCCTTGGGATTGGTTCGCCGATCCACCAATATTTGCCACTTTTTCCCATCGAGAGAGGCAAAGATCACATATTGATGGTAACCACCGGGCTGTTTTCCCATCCATTGGGCATCTTGATCGGCATAATTGACCTGAACGGCGTTCACAAGACAAATAGATCCCAGGTCGCACTGTAGCCATTCGCCCTTATCGCTGGTGGCTGCGCTCCAATACGTCTTGATATTTTCGTCGACAGCGAAATTAGGAACGTATCCGCCAAGTACCGATGAGGCCGTGACGGGTTTATTGTAATTCAATAGCATCCATCCCGTGAAGCGAGTTTGGCTGTGGTCAATTTTTTGGTCTGGTAGAACATGCGGATAATCCCCATAGGAAGTTGTACAATAGAGCCATCCATCCTCATCAAAGCCAGCGGGCCAAAGGCCGATGCGGCGCTCAAAATTGTTTTTGACCGAAATTGCAATGGTGGCGACATGCCACCAGTTGCCGAACTTATCCTGAAATGTCGCCCCGTGCCCAGCGCCTCGGGCAAAACCACCTGGTTTGTAGCAAAATGGATTGTGCGGCTGATAGCGGAACGGCCCAAGGGGGTGATCGCCCATATACACACCATCCGCATAACCGCTGAACTCAGTGCCTGGCGCGGCGTATTGCAGATAGTATTTGCCACGATATTTATTCATCCATGCACCCTCGATAAACGGCGCAAGGTAAGTATTGTCCGCATGTTCACCAAATCGTTCCCAACCATGGACATCATCATGGAGCCGAATGAGCTCCTGCGGCACTCCGATCGGCTGAAAGCGATGCCGATCAATCTCTATACCGTAAATGGGATACACATTGCTGGAGCCGAAATAAAGATATAAGTGCTGGTCATCGTCGAGAAAGAAAGCTGGATCCCAGGCGCCAATTCGAAACGAGTCGACCAATTCTTTCCAGGTGTCTGAAGTGGGATCCGTGCTCATCCAAAGTGGGAAATCCTCAGTATAGGTCGAGCCAAGCAGCACCAGGGTATCGCCGATCGCCGCGGCTGCTGGCGCGCACAGTTCGTCGTACACCTGGTGATAGGGCTTAAGAAATTGGCGCGAGACAAATTTCCAAGATAGCAAATCATCACTCCACCAATAGCCATATTGATTGGTGGCGAAAAGAAAATATTTGTTCTTGAACAAAACCACCACTGGATCTGCCGCCGCGCGATGTTTCCCCTGTTCGACAAAATTCGGAATGGCGCAATAAGCATAATCCAGGTTTAATGGATTGCAATAAACCTTTGGCTGTGACCAGCTCACGTCCAGCACGCTGAGAGAAAAGAATAGCAAGTAAAGAGCAATTTTTTTGCGATCTAATGGGATGTTAGCCATCGGAATGATTGAATTTATGATTCAGGTCGCAGCAAATTTCCTCTGACCTAAGGCCTGTCGTTTCAAAACAAAATGGAGCCCCCATCCGACATGGTGATTCACCCGAGCTATTCCAAGGTCTCATCGGTTTAGCCAGCGATCTGGCTGGAATGCACTGCTTCTTTTTATGATCGATAGGATGCGACCAATTGGCTTGACATTTTTGCAGGCACTGGCTCACGCTTGATGCAACTGAATGAGATTGCCGCAGCCATCTTCAAACAACACCTGGGTGCCCCATTCGGTCTTGGTCGGTTCGCCACGAAAGACCACGCCCCGCTGCTTGAGCCGTTGGACATCGGCCTGAATATTATCGGTGCCGAAAACAATTACTGGAATACCAGCCTGAAAAACCTGCTCCTGATATGTTTTCGCAATTGGATTGCTGTTCGGCTCCAACAGCAATCCTGTTCCATCCGGCTCTTCTGGAGAGGCAACCACTGCCAACTGCGCCTCAGGCATATACACTTTTTTTATGAATCCGAGCTTTTCCGTATAAATTTGAAACGCCTTGAGTGGATCATCGACAAAGATGCTGGTCAATGCGATTTTCATTATTTCTCATCCTTTCATTATCTGGTCTGTCCAAACATTCACCTATTGGAAGGTTAATGCTCGATGCGAATGATTCGCTTAAATCCGATTGCTCTTTCTCATCGCTTGACAAAATAAACGCAATCCGGTACCCAAGTGATGTTAACCCCCATTGCCGAATCCAATTACTGGATGCAACTCCCGTGTCCCGCGCTCTTATCACATCGATTGTCAATAATCTATCAATTTTTTTTAAACAGTCAAGCATAATTTTCTTTCCCTCGGATGGCTGGCCGACAGCGTCACTTATTTAGGTCCGGACCAGTATCTTATTCAGCCCACCGAAAATCATCCTGCCCTCTATCCTCCGTCTATCCATCACCCCCCTATCCAACAGCCTGCTATTCATCATCCTGCTGCAGATTATCCTGCTCTTAATTAGCTTTTGTTGCAAGAATTAGCCCCCAAAAAACGCTGTCATGCCATCAGCCAGTTACTGGACAGCATGACCATTTAACTTGTTTTGATAATTTTGGAACGAGAACTCATTATCATGAAATCGATCATCTGGTTAAAATTATTCTGCTAAAAATTATCCTTCAGAAATTATCCTGCTAAAAATTATCCTGCTGCCAATCATCCTGCAAATATTATTCTGCTAAAAATTATCCTGCAATCCATCATCCTGCCATGAATCATCCTGCCGTCCATAGAGGCGACCACGTTCCAGCACACCATTATTTAGTAAACGGCTGAACGATAATCTTGTGAAAGTAATGATAGGATGAGTACGTGGGCTCAATTTTATATTTGACGAAATAGCGACCGGGAGGAATGGACTTTTTGGGCTGATAGACGGGGGACGGCTTGTAATTTTCATTTTTGAATACGGAATCGGGCACGGTCCAGACATGACACGCCCAATAATCACTCTGCCAGCCAGAACCATGAAATTGTCGTGTGAACAATCGCGTCACCAATTGCTTTCGGTCGTCCAGAATATCCGCTGTGATGAACGAAGGCTCGGTGAGAAAATATTTGAACTCCAAAAGGCCATGAGATGCACGAGAGTTCACCTGAAAATCGAAACAGTCTGTGCCGATCCAGTAGTACTGCGCGCCCCACTTTTCTGCGACAAACACTTGCCCAAATCGGCGATAGATGGTAATGCCGCGCGGTTCAATGAACTGCTTATCATCGCTGCCATAGCTGCCATAGCTGGTCAAATAATTGAGGCGATGATCGAACTTATGGATGCAGTGATTTTTAGTGTCCGTGGCATAGATGTTATTGTAATAATCCAGCGCTAGATAGGCCAGATGGGCATCAGGATAACCGAACTGGCGCACTGAAATCGCATGAAGGAATTGGCCTTGGGGGGTGAACACCTGAATGCGGGAATGATGGCGATCGATCACTGCCACCAGCTCTTCATGAAAGTAGTTCCACGGCTCGTTGATATCCACCACGGCTATGCCAGTGGGATAATCCAGTTGACCCGGCGCTTGTCCCTTTTTGCCCCAGCTCCGGCGCCATTCCAATTCAGATGAGAAAATCTGCACCCGATGGTTGCCGCTATCGGTCACGAACACGTTCCCCTCCGAATCGACCGCAACGCCAGATGGCTCATTGAAGCAGCCTGGTCCATCGCCCAATCTCCCGATGCTTCGCTGGAATTTCAGCTCATGGCCGGGATTAAACAGTTTGACCAGTCGATGGTTGCCGGTATCGGCCAAATACACTTCGCCCCGCTCGTTGGCGGCAATACCGCGGGGCCGACATAGCCGGCTTTCGCCAGTTTCATCCAAACCATAAACGCCGATGGACTTCATCGATGTATTGTAGATAATGCAATGCTGGCCAGAGTTAACGCCATATACGGTCACCTCATCGTCATCTTTGGATGTGGTTGTGTCCTCCCAGGCGGTCAGGCGCACCACAGCCAGGCCTTGCGGATCCATAAATTTGGCTTTGTTCTGCGTGAAGACAAACAAATGGAATCGGGTCGCTTTCCGAATGCCGTAGGTATGGAGAAACGTTGGGAATACCAGCGTGGTTGGATCGGTGGACTGCTGCTTGGGAAAATTGGCCGGATCGTCCACCGCAAGGGATGCGACGAGGGAAATGGCCCACACTATTATGCCGCAGGTTCGGCGTGAAAGTAGCGCCATATATTCTCTGCTAAGGTTTCTGGGATCCCCTTTACTTCCTTGATTTCCTCCAGCGAAGCGGCCTTGAGGTTCTTTAATGAGCCGAAATGGGTGATCAGACGCTTTCGGCGGATGGCTCCAACACCGGGAATATTATCCAATTCCGACGATACTGCTCGCCGTCCTCGCAATTTCCGATGGTATTCAATGGCAAAACGGTGCGCCTCATCGCGGATTTGCTGCAACAGCCGCAGTCCTGAGGAGGTCTTCGGAATATTCTGAGGTTCGGAAGCGCCCGGTACAAACACTTCATCCAGCCGCTTGGCCAGCGCGATCACCGGTTGCTCGTCCAGATGGAGTCGGGCCAGCGCCTCCTGCGCTGCGGAAAGTTGACCTTTTCCCCCATCGACCAAGATCAGATCTGGAAGCGGTTCCTGTTGCGCAAGCACGCGACGATAACGGCGCTCAATGGCCTCTGCCATCATGGCAAAATCATCTGGCGTGGCTTTGCTGCGAATCTTAAAGCGCCGGTAGTCTGATTTTCTCGGCTGTCCATTCACAAACGTGACCAGCGAGGCCGTTGCATCGGTCCCGTGGATGTTCGAAATATCGAATGCCTCGATTCGCAGCGGCGGTTTGGCAAGCCTCAGATCGCGCTGCAACGCCTTGACCGAATGAGGCACGTACTCTTTGTCCTTCAATTTCTGAAGCTTCAGCTCTTCCAGCAGCAACTTGGCATTCTGCTCCGCCATCTTCAGCAATTTGGCCTTCTCGCCACGCTGCGGAAACAGCAAGTGCACCGGGGAACCAGATTTCTCGGAGAGCCATTGAGCAATGGTGGCGCTCTCCTCCAATTGGATGGGCAGGTAAATCTCATTGGGAATGAAATCGGCGTGCATATAAAATCGAAGCAAAATATGGCTCAACACCCGATCCATGGTTTCGCCTTCCACTCCATCGAGATAAAAATGCTGCCGTCCGATGACGCGGCCCTGGCGCACCTTGAACATCACGGCGCAGGCATCGTTATCTTCGGCATAAACGGCAAATAAGTCACGATCGATCGGTTCTGGGGTGATCACTTTTTGCTTATATTGAAAATCTTTGATGGCATTGATTTGATCGCGAATCCGTGCCGCTTTTTCGAACTGGAGCGATTCGGCGTAGCGGTTCATCTGCTGGGTCAATTGTTCAACCACCACCCGATCCTTTCCATTAATAAAATCGATAATGTTTTTGACAATTTGCCCGTATTCCTGCTGATCGATGAGCCCCTCGCATGGTCCCATGCATTTCTTAATGTGGTAATTGAGGCAAACCTTAAACTTCCCCGCCCGAATTGTCTCCTCCGTCAAATTTAAGTTGCAGCTTCGGATCGGAAAAATCCGTTTGATCGTTTTCAACAGCTCGCGCATCGAACGAACATCGGTATAGGGGCCGAAATATTTAGAGCCATCGTTAATGATTCGGCGTGTTGGAAAAATGCGCGGATATGGCTCATTGGTCACCCGAATGTAGGGGAAGCTTTTGTCATCCTTCAAATTGACATTATACCGCGGCTTGTACTCCTTGATCAAATTGGCTTCCAAAATCAACGCTTCGATCTCCGAGTCGGTCACGATTGTCTCTAAATCATGGATTTTCGATCGCAATCGCTGCAACTTCGGATCATCGATTCGGCCGCTCTGAAAATAGGACCGCACGCGATGGCGCAATACCAACGCCTTGCCCACGTAGATCACTTTTTTATTTTTATCTTTGAACAGATAAACCCCAGGCAATCGCGGCAAATTTTCAAGTTTTTCCTCTAATGCTGTCATATATGTGAACGTCACTCTTCCAGTTCACTCTGAACTGCCCATCCTGCCAATTTCGGCTCTCAGACTTTCTCGAAATGCCCCAGCTTATCATCTGCCATAAACGAACAATGGTTCAAGCTCGAGCCGCACTCCATTTTTCATCCAGGGGCAGAGACATGAACAAAAATCCATTGATTCTTATTCCTGCAAATGAGAAACGCTCTTCTTACTCATCAAATTTCCTATCCTGCAACATGCGCCATTCCATCTACCCCTCTCCCTGCTCTTCCTCTCCACTGATCACTAACGACAGATCAGTAGAAACCGGCTCCTGATCTCTGCTTCAATTTAATATTAAACTTTTTCCATCGAAAAATCAAGCGAAATTTTCAAAACGACCTCGACCGATAACATTCATGAAAAAGTTCTTGATTCTGTTTTAATTTTTTTTTATAATAAAGCCAATTTTTGATGAACTGCTCAAAATATTTGGCATAAATCGCTGGTATTCTATTGTGGTAACCAGCATGCTGGGACGATTCTTGTCGTCGCGATCACTCTAAAACAGATAACCGGTATCAGCCGGGCCAAGCGTAAGGCTCATTCCTCTCCTTTTCCAAAGAGGGGGGATTTTTCATCGCGACAATGCTGATGGTTATGCACATAAGCGAAGATATTTGAATCATTTCACCAAGCAGGGAAGGATATGAGGATCAAGCGGATCATTGGGGAACTTTGTATTCTGAAGCATCGGGCTTCGGCTTCCGTCAACGAACGAAAGGCTGCGGAGCATATCTATCAGATCATGCGAAACATCGGATTGGTCGCCAAAATCGAAGAGTTTCGGTCACAGCAGCGAATGACCTGGGAATTGGTGACGATTATGGGGCTATTTGTCGCCGAGGTGGTTCTTTATTTTTTTGTCCCGATCGGCTCATTGGCGATCGGCCTCATTGCATCGCTGTTGTTCTGGGGATACTTTACCAATCAATTCAAACCGCTGGCGCCCCTATTTCGGCATGCGGCGTCGTGTAATGTCGTCGGTCGGCTCAATAATCCCCATGCCTCCTATAAAATCATTTTCACCGCCCATCATGACACCGCCAGATCTGGTCCGCTATGGAATCCCAAATCCGTGGCGAACTTTCGGCTGAATTTTGTTATCGGTGTGGGGGTGCTGATCCTGTTGCAAATCCTTGTCCTATTGAAAATCTTTTCCATCGAAGCATTCGTCTTCAAATTGCTGGTGTTGCTCTCTGGCATTTATGTGCTGGGACATATCGCGGTGCTGCTCATTGCTGGGTTGTGGGGCGAGCTGGTTCAAGGTGCATCGGACAATGCGTCTGGAGTGGCTGTCATGCTCGATCTGGCAGCCAGACTCAAAGAGCTCGCATTTCCTCAGATCGAATTCTGGTTCGTGTCGACTGGCAGCGAGGAAGTGGGTGCTGTGGGCATGGCGCATTTCATGAAAAGCCATGCTGACGATCTCTCTAAGGAAAATTGCTACTTCATTAATTTTGACAACCTTGGCGCTGGAACCCCGCATTATTTTCTCGGTGAAGGGATGCTGAACTTCTACCGATTCTCCCCAGATTTGATCACTGCTGCGGAAACGGCTGCCCAACAAAGACAATTCTCTGGAATTACCCCCGCTAAATATCGGCTGACATATACAGATAGCATCGTTCCAACTGGTCGCGGCTATCATGCCATTTTGCTTCTGGCGCTGGATGATCGCGAGCTGATCCCAAATTGGCACTGGCCCAGCGATACAGTGGACAACATCGATTTTGCGACGCCGCAGCTTGCGGCGGATTTCGCGCTGGAGATGGTCAAGAAACTGCATGAAATACTGGAAGCCCGCTTAGAAAAGAAGCATGCATACATCGATCAGCTCCAAAAAAAATTGGTAGCAGATGAAATGAGATTTTGAATTTGGTTTTACCTTTGCTTTTTCAGTATTTTTTAGCGAAGTGGAAAGAGATGAGTCATGGAAATCTTAAACACTTAAACTTCTGATATAATACTAATAATGGCAAAATTCTAGCTCGAAAAGATGCGATAGAAAACAACTTTCGATTCTTCTAAAAATTAATTAATGGTAGCTGGTATGATTTTCATTATAAAATCGTCAACATCATGAAAAGATTAAACTCTTCCTTTCAAAACTTTAATTTCATTATTTACCCCTTTTAGCCTTGGCATAATGATGATATGGAGACAATAATTTATGATGTCTTAAGCATAACGAAGCATCATTTTAACAAACTGTCTGAATTTTGGAATGCCCAGTTCGCCTGCAAGCTTCAGTAATAATCGATAAAATTGAAAGCCAAGTTCCCATGTTTTTATTGTTATAATCCCTTTTAAATATTTTTTTAGAAGGTAAACTATTGCCAAAATTTTATCGCGTCGTAAAATCGCATTGCGCCGTTTTAACTCCGCTATCGATAGGTAGATGGGTAGGGGGCATTTTAAACAATGAATATTTCGAGTTTTTCAAACAAACGCTGCTGTCGGCGGATTGGTGATATTAATTTCTTCTGGCATCATTAACAATAGCATTCGACTCCTTGATTACATAGAACTGGTCAAGCACAATTTTAGCATAAGTCATTCATCAGCAGCAGCTCTAACATAAGGTTCCTACCTATTCATAGAGATGACTTTGATGATCCGCAATAGCTTTGGACTAAACATTTTGAAAAACTTAGCAAGCCAATCATTATTGCAGTTTTCGGCCGCATAAAGTATTTCAGCTATTTCATAATTAGGCACGATCTTTAGATAATGATGCCCTGTGCGAACCAATACATCGGCATACAAAGGCTTTAATTTATAAAAGCAGTGGTGGCAAAATCCCTGAATAAAACTTTTTATCAATCGGCTTCATTTGATAGCAGTTCAATTCGATCAGCCGAAAAACATCTGCCACAGGCATCAACTTATAGTGGCCAAAAACATCATGTTCCGGTCCTTTGGCAATCCGACGATAATATTCGACCAAATAATGACACTCGCTTTGAATGGCACACCAATTATAACCCACTTTGCGCTAAAGGAGATTGATCACGAGATGGGACTTGGAAAGATTGAGCTCTCGAATCGGCCGAATTTCGATGGATTAATCCCGGTTCACTTTATCAAAGCCTTTCTAACAGATAGGTTAATATCGCTCATTTAGCACAAGTTCACCCACAGTTAACAAACCTGTATGTTGCATATCAGCATTTAAATTTTAATTCTGCGAAATTTTAAAAAGGTAGATCACTCGCTCTACATATTTGACAATTTCATTTTTATGCAGAATAATTAAAATATTTTTAAATATTCAGACTAAAAATTTATCAATTCTTATTTATAGGAGTTAAGAATATAATTAATACTTATAAAGATGAAGCTATATTATTATTCTTCAAAAATATGTTTGTTTCCATTAATTATGAAAAAATACTTGACTTTTTAAAAAATTTTCATTATTATTGGATTGAATTAGATTTTTTTTTGATAATTCAGATCATGCATTGTATCATCAGGCAGCCTCGCATCTTGCTACACGCTCAGTAAATTGCTACAAACAATAATCGAATTGTATTGTTTTTTTAAATTCAATTTCCCATCGCAGCTTTGCTATGCTTCAGGATTAGCTCTCAAAACAATATCCAATACTTAAGTAAATTTTTTGTTCAGGCTCTATCTTATTATTTCAGTATATGCGCAAATCACAAAGCTTATAACAGTTCTAACGATCAGAGATAAGCCCATTTGCAATTGATGCTGTAAAGTCTGATAAAGTATTTCATAGTCAGATTAAAAATAATCAAAATATTTTTGGTGCTCGAGCCTCTTAACATCCCCTTAAATCTCCCCGACAATTGGCGGAGAGACTTGCTAAGCTTCGTCCTTTTGAAGCGACCGAAGGAATTACCCGCCATGGTTGCGGGCCAGAGGGGATGTAATTTAATCCAAAAAAATCCATCTGACTAAGTAGTTCTTGTTGCAAAACTCAGCCCCTAAAAAAGCGGTTTCATGCCATTACCAAGGCGGCAGGATAATTTAACTTGATTTGATAATTTTGCAACAAGAATTAGGTAGAAATAATCTTAGAAAACCAATAATCTATTTACGCATCATTATTGCTCGTTAAATAAGGCTGATCGAAGCCCAAAATTTAAAAGGAGCGAATGTCTATGCAAAAAAGATACAATGTGTTATTCGTCCTAATTGCAACTATGCTTTTAACAAAGATATCGATTTCACAAATACCTCGACAGATTAGCTTTCAGGGTTACTTGAAAAATAAAATAGGACAAGCTGTAACAGATACTTTATCAATGACGTTTTCAATCTATTCAGATCCAAATCATCAAAATCTACTATGGTCTGAAAATCAGCAAGTAATAATTAGTCGAGGGATCTACAATGTTCGTTTGGGTTTTGTAAATCCAATTCCTGACTCTGCTTTTAATGGGGATATTCGCTATTTGGGGGTGAAAATTGCAGATGATCCTGAAATGGATCAACTTGTTCCAATTCTAAGTGTTGGATATGCTTTCGCAGCAAATAGAGCAAAATTTGCCGACAGCACCAACTCCGTAGGCCATGCCGATTCTGCTTATAAAGCGAATTTTGCTGATAGCGCCAGCAAGGCTGCACGAGCCGATATCGCCACCCTGGCATTGGGTATTGATTCAACGATTGTTATTCCTCGAGCAGAATACGCTGACAAC
>Ga0209018_1000931_pt1 | contig 25533 bp, 22 predicted proteins | sample YNPBryBLVA2012_FD_185814 | JGI IMG/M metagenome (GOLD analysis project Ga0209018, IMG submission 185814) | Anoxygenic and chlorotrophic microbial mat microbial communities from Yellowstone National Park, USA - YNP Bryant BLVA 2012 (SPAdes)... ...
CGGCGCCGAGGATTGCCACATCATAAAGCTCGGTCATTTTTCTTCCACCTCTTGGAGTGCGCGGACGGAGTCCGCGCTTTCAAAGCAGCGACACGTCGCCGCAATCCAGAGTTTTGGACTGCGCGGACGGAGTCCGCGCTTTCAAAGCGGCGACACGGTCGCCGCAGTCCAGAGTTTTGGAGTGCGCGGACGGAGTCCGCGCCTTCAAAGCGGCGACACGTCGCCGCAATCCAGAGCGGCGACACGGTCGCCGCAATCCAAAGTTTGGAGTGCGCGGACGGAGTCCGCGCTTTCAAAGCGGCGACACGTCGCCGCAGTCCAGAGTTTTGGAGTGCGCGGACGGAGTCCGCGCTTTCAAAGCGGCGACACGTCGCCGCAGTCCAGAGCGGCGACGCGGTCGCCGCAATCCAGAGCGGTGACACGTCACCGCAGTCCAAAGCGGCGACGCGGTCGCCGCAATCCAGGGTCAGGAGAAAAGCAGCCGCTCCACCTCACCCAGCCGCTCCAACCCCTTCACATCATAGGGCAGAAGCGGCAACTCGATGAGACTCATCCGGTCGGCGTACTCCTGACGCAACATCTCGATGTAGGCGCGCTGCATCTCCTTGCGCTGGCGGTGGAAGGGACAGTCACCGTCCAGGATGACATCGTTGACAATCAGGTAACGCACGGCCAGGCCATGCCGCTCCAGGTCACGCGCCACCCGGCGGCTCTGGTAGACACCCAGCGCCTCGGGGATGGTGACCAGCAGGAACTCGACGTTGGCCGGGTCGCTGAAGAAGCGCACCGTCTGTTCGGAGAGCGCCTTCCAACCCTCGATGATCTCCAGGAAGGGAGTGCGGGCCAGGCCGAAGGCGTCGCGCACCTCCAGGTAGACGCGCGGCGCCACGCGCAGGTGCTCGATGAAACGCTGCGGCAGGCCCAGCAAGCGCAGCGTGTCACCCGCCGGGGCGGTGTCCCAGACGATGCGCTCGTACCGGCCGTCGCGCACCCGCTCCAGGATATAGTCCAGCAGGAACTCCTCCTGGATGCCAGGAGCCAGCGCCACGTAGTCCACCACCTCGTCGTAGGGCAGGTCCACCAGGGCTGCGGCGGCCTGGTAGACCTCTGGGCCGAACTTCTCCTTCCAGCGGCTCATCACCTGGTCGGGGTCTATCTCCAGGGCGAAGAGGTTGTCGGCGCCGGGCACGGGCCGCTCGACCGGACCGATCTCGGTCTCGAAGATGTCGGAGAGGGATGGGGCCAGGTCGCTGGAGATGATGAGGGTGCGTTGGCCGGCGCGGGCGAAGTGCAGCGCCGTCGCCGCCGAAGTGGTGGTCTTTCCGACCCCGCCCTTGCCGCCAAACATCAGCACGCGCTTGGTTGTGTGGTCCAGTTCTTTCAGAGACATCGTCGGTCCAACTCGTGTAACTTCTTGCCCCTGGGCCATCCGCACTTGACCACAGACCACCGACCACCACGGCGGAGCGGTGGTCTGTGGTCTGTCGTCGGTGGTCAGGCGCTGAGCAATGACCGCTCCTGCGCTACGGAGCGATCATCTCCAGTTGAGCGAAGTCGTCCGGCCCCAGATCGTCTACCGGCTGCTGGGAGAGAGTATATGCAGAGAGCATCTCCTCCTGCGTCGGCGTGAGGTCGGCAGGCCAGGCCAGGTCGAGGATGCGCGGGTAGTTGTTGCCATCGGGCCGCCCGCCGATGCGCCACTGGGCAGCGACCGGCTCCAGGTCGCGCAGGTTGTTGATGCCATAGCCGTCGTGGCTCATGAGCAGTACCGCGTACTGCCAGTTCTGCGGGTCATCCCCCAGGACAGCGCGGGGTACCCGGACCGTCACCTTGCGCTGACCCGGGTCGGGTAGCACCTCCACCTGCACGCTCACCGGCTGCGGGGTACCGTCAGCACCCACCTGGTAGAGGGTGGGGGTCCAACCGTTGACCCACAGAGCGTAGTCCCAGCCGTAATCGGCAGTGAGCGCGGCGTTACGGGCGGGCAGCAGCAGCCGTGACCCGCTGGCAGGGCCGTCCTGGTCAATGTAGATGTCGAAGGCCTGGACGGAGAGGCCCGCGGGCCCGTTCCAGACGTTCTCCACCGGCCCCCGGAGGGTGAACTTGAAGACGATGTTCTCCTCGTCGTAGCCCACGCTGAAGCCGGTCAGGTCGAATACGCCAGGCTGGAAGACCGCGTCGGTGGGGTAGGTGTAGGACCCAGGCCCGTGATCATCCCCTTCAGGGTCGGTCATCTCCAGCACCAGCGTCGTGCGTCCCAGGTCGGGCACGACCAGTTGCGCGGGACCGGTGTCGGGCAGGCGCGCCACGTCACTGGCCGCCTCGGTCGTCCCCTGGCTGAGGACCAGGCGCAGGCTGAGCCGATCGCCGGTATCCAGCCGGGTGCCCGTGCCGGCCACCTGCGGGGCCAGGATCGCCAGGGGCAGGGCCACTTCCAGCGTCGTGTCGTGGATGGCCGCCTCACCTACCGCCTGCGGCGACACCCATCCGCCCTCGCCGTCGGCCTGGTAGAGCGTGATGCTCTCCAGGGTGGCATTGGCGGAGTAGACCAGTTCCAGCAGATGGGTCGCGCCGAAGCCCAGCACCGTCCCCGCCCCACCCCAGCGGGAGAAGGGATTGCTCCTCTCCGCGCCGGGCGCCGTCAGGTAGAAGCCGACAGTGGTGCGGGCGATGGGGGCACTGGCCGTCGTCAGCGCCGCCCAGTTGTAGCGCGTGTCCAGGCGCAGGTAGAGATTCTGCGCGTCGAAACCGTAGGCCATGCCGGTGAAGACCTCGTTCTCCTCCGCGGCCTGGTAGAGACCTCCCGCGTCCCACTCCCCGGCAGCCGCCACGCCGTCTATCACCGGGGAGATCAGCCCCGTAGCGGGCTGGCTGGGCGGCTGAGCGCGCTGCGGGATGACCGGCACATCCAGGAAGGTGGGCGGCTCTTCTCCCAGCAGGCGACAGACGTCCTTCAGCGTCTCGCGGAACTGCATGTCGAAAGTCTCGTCCTGCCCGGAATCCTGGTCCGCCCCGTACCACCAGAACCAGTCCGACCCCTCGGCGATGTACATCATCTCCTGGGCAGCGGCCAGGCTGGCGGGGTCCGTCTGGCGGATGCCCCGCTCGTACTTGGCCAGCAGTTCGCGCACCTGGCGCAGGTACTCCCAGGCGGTGTTCTCTTCCTCCTCGCCGATCCAGGTGGAGTAGGTGCCATCAATCCACGAGCCGGCCCACAGGTCCTCGATCGTCCGCTGGTCGGGGAAGAGGGCCAGGTACTCCGAGGGAGTGACAGTGACGATGGTGGGGTCGTTGGAGAGCCCCTGGTAGAGGGCGTGGAGGAAGTCCTTGCCATCGTTGTCGTAGTACTCCCAGGCGTTTTCACCGTCGAGGATGACGGTGACCAGGTGCGGGCCCTCAGCCCCCTGCTCGCGCAACTGATCGTGGATGTTGTGGATACGCCGGATGAAGTCCGCAGCGGCCACGTTGCCGGGCAGGCCGGAGTAGGCGAAACCCACCTTGTCGGACAGAGCGTGGTCGCGGAAGACCATCGCCACGGGGATGCCGTCGGCCCCCTGGACGTAGTAGGGGCGGTAGAGGGCATCGGCCTCCTGCACGGTGTCCTCACTGTCACGGCCGAATGCACCCAACCCCAGCGACTGGGCCAGCACCATTTCGTCCGAGGCCATCCACTGGATGCCTGCCCGCCCGATCATGTTGACCACCTCCTGGGCTACGGAGCCCTCCGCGGGCCACATGCCACGGGGGTCGGCGCCGAAGTGGTCGCGGTAGGTCTCGACCCCCAATGCCAGTTGGGCGACGGCGTCCTGGCCGTAGCGGAAGGGAGGCGTGGGCAGTTCGGCCTGCGGCATGGCGACCTGGGCCAGGTTGGTGTCCAGGAGCAGCGGGAGGATGGGGTGAGCGAAGGGGGTCATCGTCACCTCGATCTGGCCCGCCTCCTGCAGGCGGCGGTGGAGGGGTATGACCTCGCGCAGGATGCGCAGGTGCTCGTTGAGCACAGTGACCTTGTCTTCTTCGGTGAAGTCGCGCCCCCGGGCCACCAGCGACGCCAGCGGCTCCTGCGCCAGAAATTCAGGGTCGGTCCAGCCCAGGTTGAACAGCACCTGCAGGTCGCGGTAGTCCTGGGTCGTCCAGGTCTCCATCGCCTGACGGATGGCAGCATCGCTGGCGCCGGGCCGCATCCCCTGAAGTTCGACATAGCGGGGGAAGCGGCGGATGATCTTGGGGTTGATGTCGAAGAAGTAGCGCAGGATGAACCACTTCTGGTCATCGGTGAGTTGATCGGCGGGGACCATGGTCATCTCCCAGTACATATCGGTGGCCCCGTCGGCGAAGTCGTCCAACTGACGGATGAGGCTGGGGGTGATGTTGAAGGCAACATGGATGTTGGGGTACTGCTCCAGGATGGCGGCCATGTCGTAGTAGTCCTTGGCCGCGTGGAGCCGTACCCAGGGCTTGGCGTAGATGCCCGTCTCCGGGTCGCGGTAGTAGACCGGCTGGTGCTGATGCCAGATGATGGAGAGGTAAATAACGTCCTCCGGCGAAGGGGTGACGGTGGCAACGGTCGTCGGGGAGACGGTGGGCGTGGGGGTAGCCGTGGGGCGGCAAGAAGTGAGAAGCAAGATCGCCAGAGTCAAGAGCACGAATAAGAGACGAGATGTCCTGGTCATCCTGTCCTCCTGAGCATCCCGACCGCCTTCCTGCGGACGGTGGAATGCGGTTTGTAACGGCTCAGCGCGGCGAGCAGTTGCCCCGCACCGCAAAGCGACAGTATAACGCAGAAATGAGAAGGCGCAACTCCGGGCTTTCCTGCACCGGGCATCCCATCTACGCCGCGCTGGCGCGGTCGGCCAAGTCCCCTGCGAACCGCCAGGTCCTGGAGCAGATGGCGGCTGACGAGCGACGTCACTACCAGTTCTGGCGGACGCATACCGGGCAGGACGTCAAACCAGACCGACTCAAGATGGCCATAGCCCGCACAGGCAGGCTTTGCAGGCTCTCACCGCGCTTCAGTCGTCAGGCGACGAGAAGCAAAACCAATCATAGGCCACAGCCAGCGGACGCCGGTCGGAACTCCCGCCGCCGGTCTGGTCGAACGGGGCGACCAGACGGGTGTGGCGCAGTTCCAGCCGATTGACCCCCGCCGACACCACCTCCCCCGGCACGGTGACCGTGTACGTCTCCCAACTCCTGGTAAGCCCGAACTGGCCGATCGGCTCCCCGTTGACGCGCAGAGTCACCTCCTGCCCGTCAGGATAGGCCAGGGCGCGCAGGGTGAGGCGATAAACGTGCCCCACCGGCAGCGCCAGGCGCACGGTGCTGGTGGACACCTGGCCAGCCCAGCGTCCAATCACCCCGCCGATGTCTTCCGCGCGATACCAGCCACGCTCCAGATAGCGCCCATCCTCGCCACCGCCGATGTCCAGGCAGCCATCGGGCGGCAGGCTCAGCGCCTCCAGGGGTACCTGGTCGGCGGGGGTGAGCACCTGCAGGCGCACCTGGTCGTGCTGGGTGTGCACGCGGGGATCGCGGCTGAAGGTCCGCTCTTCCAGCGGCACCAGCCGCCCGTCGTCGCTGAGGGCCGAGAGCGCCTCATCGGGGAACTGCTCGCGGTCGAAAATGACCACGTAACGGATGGGCCCCTGCACAGCAGCACGGACGGCAGCAGGATCGAACCGGTAGAGGTACACCAGGCGATAGGCCGGCAGTTCCACCTGCACGGCGCGGAAGGAGCCGGCAGCGGCCACCACCGTCTCCTGCGGCGGGTAGCGAGCGGCCACGTAAGCGGCAGCCTGGACTGGCGGAGCGGGGATTGCGCTCAACTGCGCCGCCAGCGGCAGGGTCAGCCGGAGCAGACCGAAGGCGGCAAAGGCCAGGGCCACCGGAGCCAGCCAACGCGGCCGGCGCAACTGCGCCCACCCGCTGGCTATCAGCAGTGCGAGCGGCGGCAGAAGCGGCAGGAGCAGCCGCGGGCGGTCGAGCGCTTCGAACAGGAAGACCTGTGCGGCCACGACGGCTGCCCACCCCGCCAACAGCCACGTCCGCGACCGGCGCCAGTCGGCAGTGACCAACCCTGGGAGGACGACCACGGCAACCATCACGGCGCGGGCAACCTGCGGCCAGCCCCAGCGGGCGTAGAGGGTCAGCCCTACGGTGTGCAACAGAAGCGTGTCAGCGAAGGCCACTGCTCGCCCACGCAGCGCCAGCGCGGTCAGCGACGCGCCGAACAACGAGTCCGCCTGCCGGACGTGGGCCGAGTGGGCGGTCAGGTGGGTCAGGTAAACGGAGAGGCCACCCACGGTGCGAAGAGTGGGCAGCAGCCAGAACAGCACGCCGCCAGCAAAAGCCAGCGCCCCCAGGCCCAACCCTTGCAGTGGACGGCGCAACCGGAGATGGCGGACAATCAGGCCCGCCAGCAAGAGAAGCGTCGGCAGGCTGTCCTGCGGTCGCAGCCCAAGGCCAAGCCCGGCGACAAGGGCACCAAGGACGAAGCCAAGCGGCCTTTCTCGACCCCGCCACAGGGCCCACATGGCCAGCAGCGTCAGCGCCAGGCCCGGCGTGTCGCTGAGTGCCTTCTCCGCCGTCAGCCAACCCATCGGCGAGAGGCCCACCAGCAGCGCCGCCCCCGCCCCGGCCAGCGGACGCCGCTCGCCCAGGCCGTACACCCCCAGCGCTACCCCTACCCCGGCCAGCGCGCCCAGCAGCGTGAGCGCGGAGCGAGCGTCCTGGCACACCGCCAGCAGCAGCCGCCCCAGCGCCACGTAGACCGGAAAGCCCGGCGGCTGCGGCTGCTGCAGGTCAAGGCTGAACTGTCGCAGGGCCAGGGCGAAACTGTAGGAGTCGAAATCGTCCAGTGAAGCGCTGCGGAAGGCCAGGTACAGCGGGAGGAGCACCGCCAGCAGGAGCAGGGCAGGGACAGAGCGGGTAGCCAGATGACGAACCGCTTTCACGCGCATAGGCAGAACCTCTTTCCGAAAACCGAGTATATCACCTTGCCGGGCGCAAGTCCAACCGTCTGCGGATTGACCTGCCCTGACGATTATGCTATACTGTTCTGCGGGATAAGGGCGATGCCCAGCAGCGACGTACAGTTCCTCACCGCCGAGCAGGCGCGGTTCCTGGTGGAGGTGGCCGAACAGGCCCGGGCACGGCTGAGCCGCTTCGCCGGCTACGACGTCACCTATGACGCCACGGCGCTGCAGCTCCTCGACGAATGGATCGAACGGACATTGAAGCAGTCCCCCCACCCCTCTCAGGAGATGCAGACGTTGTGGCTTGCCTTTCTGGGTGAGGCCTTTCGCCGCCGCTTCGAGGGAGAGTGGGTGGTGCACCAGGACGGAGGCCGCACCCTGGCGATCCTCTGCCCCGCTGCCGACGGCGGCCTGCGCATGGTCGAGGTGGCTCAGCGGGTCCGCCAGCGCATCCGCGAGGGTTTCAGCGCCTCGCTGGCCCTCTTCTATCTCAGCGAGAGCATCCTGCTCAAGCAGCGCAGAGACTTTCTATGATTGAAGCCCTGCGCGTTGTTCGCCGCGCCGGACGTGCGCTGTTCGAGGAAGCGGCGACCCTGTTCCTGTTGAACATCCTCGTCACGCTGGCGCTGTTCCTGGTCATCCCGTTTCCCCCGGCGTTGGCGGGGTTGTGGTCGGTGGCTCGCCGCATCGCCGAGGGACGCATCGTGCGCCTGCACGACGGGTGGGACGGCTTCATCCGCTACTTCTGGCCGGCGTGGGGGTTGACGCTGATCAACCTGGTCGTTGTCGCGCTGATCGCCTACAACTTCTGGTTCTACAGTCCCGCCGGCCCCCTCACCCTGTCCCCGTCGCTGCACGCGGCGCTTCAGGGGGTTTGGGTCGCCCTCCTGGCGCTATGGGGAGCGTGGCAGATGTACGTCTTCCCCCTCGTGCTGGAGCAGGAGCGACCCCATCTGCTGCGGGCGATGGGACAGGCGCTACGACTGCTGGTCGAGCATCCGGCCTACAGCCTGGTCTTCCTGGTGATCATCGCCCTGCTGGTGGTCTTCAGCGTACTCCTGCAGGGACTGGGGGTCTTCTTCACCCCGGCGGTCGTCGCCCTGCTCACCGTCTTCGCCACGCGCCGCCTGTTGGGGCGGGAGGACCCCGAACCGTAGCGCCGCGCGCCAGAGGTTGGCGCGGATGCGCGCCTGGCGCGGACCGAAGCCGCGCAGAAGGGCCTCGACCTGCGCGCGGGTGGAGTGGGCCGCCTGGGGACAGTCCGGCGGCGCCGGAAAGCCTGCCGCATGGGCATACCGCGCCAGTTCCGCCGCCGTCAGGTAGATGAGCGGGCGGATGACCGTCACCCGCCCACCGAAGAACGAGACGCGCGGCTCGAGGGTTCCCAGCCGGCCGGCGAAGAGCAGGTTGATCAACGTGGTGGCGGCGGCGTCATCGGCATGATGGCCCAGGGCCAGTTTCCCGCAGCCCAGGTCGGCAGCGGCCAGGAACAGCGCCTTACGCCGGTTCCAGGAGCAACGGAAGCAGTTCAGCGGCAACGGCTCATCCGGCGGCAGCAGCAAGGGCACGAAGCGATACTCCGCCCCCAACTGCTGAAACCACGGCTCCAGGTCCGCGCGCAAGTCCGGGAGACCCGCGGATGCGCCGTCAACGTGGAGCGCCACCAGGTCGTAGGTGAAGGGGACCTGCTGGCGGTAACGCAGCAGCAGGTCGAGCAGCGCCCGGCTGTCCTTGCCGCCGGAGACTGCCACTGCCACGCGGTCACCTGGCGCCAGCAGGTCGAACTCCTTGCAGGCCCGGGCGACCTTCCGCAGGAGGAAAAAGGCCACGCGTTCTGGGTCGGGCATTTCCAACCTTCATTCTACCACATCTCGCGGTCGCCCGCGACTGGACACACAAAAGCGAGAATTATGAAGTATAATAGTATCTGGCTACCGTCATGTTAGCCCGCTCTCGTCACAATTCCAGCGTAAGGAAATGGTAATGGCAAGATGAACACAGAAGATATTGTGACCAAGTTAAGAGAATTGAAACCCACAATCGCCGCTCGTTACAAAGCAAGGGAAATCAGCCTCTTTGGTTCTTTTGTTCGTGGGGAACAAAATGCAAGCAGTGATATTGACATCTTGGCGGAGTTTGATGATGGAGCAGATCTATTTGATTTGATAGGACTGACATTGTACCTGGAAGAGATACTCCAGCGCCACGTGGACATTGTTCCTAAACGCGCTCTTCGGGCAGAGTTGCAAGAAACAGTTCTCCGTGAGGCCATTGCTATATGAGAGACTATACCCTCTACCTGAAAGACATCTTGGCGGCGATAGACAGCATTGAAAGATTCACCGCGGGAATGGATTTGGACGCATTTCAGGCGGATGACAAGACCACGAGTGCCGTGATGAGAAAACTTGAAGTCATCGGCGAAGCCGTAAAACAGATACCTGATGAAATACGCCAGAGACATGTCCAAGTTCCGTGGCGGGAAATGGCGGGGATGAGAGACAAGTTGATTCACTTCTATTTTGGTGTAGATTACCGTCTGGTTTGGAGAGCCATCAAGGAGCGGCTTCCTCAAGTCAAAAGGGAGATTCAGAAAATACTGCAAGAAGCGGGCTAACCACTCGCTCCAGCCGATGCCTCGCTGCGCTCGGCGCGGCTGAGCTCGGTGCCGTTCTACTGGTGGCCGCTCGCGCTTCTGAGCCGGCCGCTGTGGTTTGTATACGCAGCGCTGTTTGTAGTTGCTACCATCCTGAACATCACGTCTCACTAGCGCAACCGCTCGTCGCGCCGTGGGTTACTGGCAACGGGCATGGTGAAGGGGCAGACGAGCATCGGGAGATGCTCTTCGTCGAGAATCAGGACAGTGCGAGATGAGAAGAACTTACCTGTTGTTGACGTTGTTGACGCTGCTGGCCAGCCTGATCGGCGCGACGGGGGCGAGCGCGCAGCCGGAGCGCGTCGTCTACGTGCTCACCTCGGACGACGCCGTCACCACGGCAATGGCCGACTACATCGCCCGTGGCATCCGCCTCGCCGAGGAGCGCGGGGCTGAAGCGGTGGTCATCCGCCTGGACACCCCAGGAGGGGACGTCACGACCACCATCCGCATCATGGAAGAACTGGAGAACGCGGAGGTGCCGGTCATCGTCTACGTCTGGCCGCGGGGAGGGATGGCTGCCTCCGCCGGGACACTGATCCTCCTGGCCGCCCACGGCGCCGCGATGGCGCCGCGCACGACCATCGGCGCCGCCCACCCGGTCTCCGGCAGCGCCGAAGAACTGCCCGCCGACTACGCCGAGAAGATCACCAACGTGATGGTCGAGCATGCGGGGCTCTTCGCCGCGCGGCGCGGCCAACAGGCGGTAGACTGGGCCGAGCGGATGATCCGCGAGAGCGCCACCGCCAGCCCGGAAGAGGCGCTGGAGATGGGGGTGATCGACCTGGTAGCGGAGGATCTCGACGCGCTGCTGGACGGCTTCGATGGGCAGACGGTGACGTTGGGCAACGGCCAGGAGGTGACGCTGCACACGGCCGACGCGGCGGTACAGGAGGTGCCGATGACCCTCATCGAGCAACTGCTGTCGGCGCTGATCAACCCCAACGTGGCCTTCATCCTGCTGACCATCGGCGTGCAGGCGATCCTGATCGAGATCTCCTCTCCTGGCGGCTGGGTCGCCGGGGCCATCGGGGTATTCTGTCTCGCCCTGGCTGCCTACGCCCTGGGGGTGCTCCCCTTCAACGTGCTCGGCCTGTTGCTCCTGGCTGGCGCCTTCGTGCTGTTCATCCTGGACATCAAAGCGCCGACCCACGGTGCGTTGACCGCTGCCGGGGTGGCGACCTTCATCGCCGGCGGGTTGATCCTGTTCAACGCCCCGGTGGCCTCACCCTATGGGCGACTGTCGGTCCCGCTGGTGATCACTATCGGCGTGTTGACCGCCCTCCTGTTCGCCTTCGTGGTGGCCAAAGCGGTGCGGGCACACAAGCACCGTCCAGTGACCGGGCGGGAGGGTTTGATCGGGCAAACCGGCGTGGCGAAGACCCCCCTGGCTCCGGAGGGCATCGTGTTGGTAGCGGGAGAGCGCTGGCAGGCCACCGCTGAAGACGGTCCCATCGCCGCCGGGGAGTCCGTCCAGGTGACCTCCATGGAGGGACTGCGGCTGCGCGTGCGCCGCGCGTGACTATGGAGAATCAGACACTCCCGTCCACCACCCCACCCCTCGTTGTCGAGGGGCTGAACTTCCGTTACCGCACCCGTCCGGATGCGGCGCTCCACGACTTCTCTATGACCCTGGAGCGCGGCGAACTGGTGCTGGTCGCCGGCAGCAGCGGATGCGGCAAGACGACCCTCATCCGCTGCATCAACGGCCTCATCCCCCGCAGTTACCGTGGCGAACTGAGCGGGCGCATCCTGCTGCACGGCCAGGAGATCAGCGGGATGCCGCTGTCGCGCATCTCCCAGATCGTGGGCACGGTGCTGCAAGACCCCGAACGGCAGATTCTGGGGGCGCACGTCTTCACAGAGGTCGCCTTCGGCCTGGAGAACCTGGCCCTGCCGCGGGAGGAGATCCGCCAGCGCGTGGAGGAGACGCTGGAGTACCTGGGCATCGCCCACCTGCGGGACCGGCAGACCTTCAACCTGTCGGGCGGGGAGAAGCAGAAGGTCGCGCTGGCGGGCGTGCTGGCCATGCGCCCCAGCATCCTCCTGCTCGACGAGCCGCTGGCCAGCCTGGACCCGGCCAGCGCCCAGGAGGCGCTGCTCCTCTTCCGCCGCCTGGCCGACGAGGGGGTGAGCATCCTGCTGGTGGAGCACCGCGTCGAGGACGCGCTGACCATCCGCCCCGACCGCGTCATCTTTATGCAAGAAGGGCGCGCCGTCTACTGCGGCCCGGCGGACGGTCTGACAGAGGAGGTGGACTACCACCAGGTCAAGTTGCCTGCCCCCCTGGTCATCCGCCGCGCCGCTGCCGACCCACCCCCCACCTTTGCCCCGGCTATCCACCGCAACGGCGGTGAACCGCTGGTCGCCTTCGAGGATGTCACGTTCTACTACGAGGAAGGTGGACCCGAGGTCATCCACGGCGTCAACCTGACCATCCGCCGGGGGGACATCGTGGCCCTGCTGGGTCCCAACGGCGCCGGCAAAACGACGCTGGTCAAGCACGCCATCGGCCTGCTGAAGCCGCGACGCGGCCATGTTCGGGTGGAGGGACGGGACACGCGGGAGATGAGCGTGGCGCAAATCGCCCGCACCCTGGGGTACGTCTTCCAGAGCCCCAGCCACATGCTCTTCGCCCCCACGGTGCGAGAGGAATTGGCCTTCGGCCCGAAGAACCTGGGCTTCGACAGCGAGAGCATCGTCGCCGGGGTGGAGAGCGCCGTGGAGATGCTCAACCTCAAAGGGCTGGAGGAGTACCCGCCGCTGGCCCTCTCCTTCGGCCAGCAGAAGCGGGTGAGCATCGCCGCCATCCTGGCCATGCGCTCGAAGATCCTGGTGATGGACGAACCCACCGCCGGGCAGGACTACTGGAACTACCGCGCCTTCATGGAGTCCATTCTCCAGGTGAGCAGTTTCGCCGCCGTGCTGTTCATCACCCACGACCTCGACCTGGCAATCTGCTACGCCAACCGGGTGGTGCTGATGCACGAGGGGCAGGTTGCCGCCGACGGGCCGCCAGCCCAGGTGCTGGCCGACCGCGACCTGCTGCGTCGCTGCCGCATCCTGCCCACGTCACTGCTGGAGGCCAACCTGGAGTGCCTGCCGCGCACCGGCTGCTTTATGTCCGCCGAGGCGCTGGCTCACATTGCAGGCAGGAACGAAACCGCAGCATCGGTGTTGTAGCGAGAAGAGCGGGGCAATCCAATCAGGCAGAAAGGAGGATCGATAGATGAACAAGACGACAAGACAGGCTCTCAACTGGCTCATCGTGCTGATCGTCTTTGTCCTGCTGATGGCGTTGGCCAGCGCGCTGACCAGCGGCGACAAGATCCGCGGCGTGGCCCCCATCGGCGCGACCGCGGTGGGCATCATCGCCATCCTTATCCTCTACTTCCTCACGGCCAGGAGCGTCGCCTGGGAGGTGGGCACGCGCCAGGTGGTGTACATGGCCATCGGCGCAGCGCTCTACGGACTCTTCAACTATATCTTCAACACCATCCCCATGCCCTCGGTCAGCCAGGTGGCGTTGCGTCCCTCTGTCTGCATCCCCATCTTCTTCGGCTACGTCTTCGGCCCGGTGGTGGGCTTCTTCACCGGCGCGGTCGGCAACATCCTGGGCGACTTCCTCACCGGCTGGGGGGTCTACCCGGCCTGGGACGTGGGGAACGGCCTGATGGGACTGGTGCCAGGGTTGGTGATGCTCTTCGCCGACAAGAAGCGCAGCCTGAACTTCCTCACCATCCTGGTGGCGGTACTCATCATCATCGCCGCGGCGCTGATCTTCATCAACCCGCGCGTGGTCGGGCCATGGACGGGGGAGATTGAGGACTTCTCCTTCTGGGCCTGGGCCTTCCTCATCGGCGGCGTCGTGGTCATCGCCCTGCGGTTCCTGCTGGAACGAGCCAGCGTGGACCTGGCAGCGGTGAACCTGTGGGGGACACTGGGCATCATCGTCGGCATCGGCTTCGCCGCCATCGCCGATATCTGGGTGAACGGCTACAGCCTGGCGACGGCGATCATCGGCGAGTTCGCCCCCGCCGCCGGACCCAACATCCTCAACGCGATGATCCTCGTCCCCATCCTGCTGGCCGCCTACCGGGCCATCCAGGCACGTACCGGACGGTAAGACCGATAGGGGTGGGGGTGCGCCCCGCCATGCCCCCACCCCATCCCCAAAGAGGCTCCTTATGCTGATCGCCTGGCGTTATCGGGAACGGGATACCATCATCCAGCGGCTGGATCCGCGGGCGCGGATCATCTTCATGGTGGCCATGCTTTTCTCCATCATCCAGTTCTGGGACCTGCGGATCATGCTGGCCTTCCTGGGACTGGCGATGTTGCAGTTCGGGCTGGCCCGTCTGACCTGGCGCGAGACGCGTCGGGCGTGGCTCCTCATCAGCGCGATTATCCTCTTCATGACCGTGCTCACCTTCTTCACCGGACGAGGGGGGATACAGGAGGCGTACCAGGAGGAGCACCTCATCCGCCGACTGGGACCGGTCACTCTGCCGCTGACGGGCTGGCAGTTGCACCTGGACATCACCGCCGAGAAGAGCATCTTCGCCCTCAGCCAGTTGGCGCGCATGTACGCCATCACGGCCCTGGCGATCACTATCCCCTACACGATTGACCCCAGCCTGTACGGCGTCACCTTCCGCGGGCTCGGCCTGCCCGACAAGTTCGCTTACGCGATGGACCTGGCCTTCCGCTTCGTGCCGACGTTGGGCCGCGACTTCAGCGTCACCCTCGACGCGCAGCGCGCCCGCGGCTATGAGGTGGAACGGCTGTCGGGCGGCATCGTAGCCCAGATCCGTCGCCTGGCCCCATTGCTCGTGCCGGTGGTCATCAATGCCATCGTCAGCGCCGAGGACATCATTGACGCGATGGACCTGCGCGCTTTCGGCATCGGGCCGCGCACCTGGGTCCACCGCCTGGCCTACCGCCCGGCAGATCGGGCGCTCATCCTGTTCAGCGGGCTCATTTTCGCCGCCTCGACCGTCCTGGCGTTCATGGGCGTGGGACGGCTGTGGGTGCCCCAGGCGCTGCTGCGCCTGGCCGGTGGAGGATAAGTCTGGATGAAAAGAGCATCTTTGCGCGACCGACTGCGCTACGCTTTCGACAACTTCATGTCCAGAGGCACCATCGCCCTGATCGGCGGGTTGGGGGTGCTCTCTCTGGTGGTGATCCTGGTTGCCGCGCTCATCCTCAGCACCACCGGCGTCCACCCTGAGGATAGCGGGCCGTTGGGCTTCTTCGAGGCCGCCTGGGCCAGCCTGATGCGCACCCTCGACGCCGGCACGATGGGCAGCGACACCGGTTGGGGCTTCCGCCTGATCATGTTCGGCGTGACGCTGGGCGGTGTGTTCATCATCAGCACCCTCATCGGTGTCCTCACCAGCGGCATCGAGAGCAAGCTGGACGAACTCCGGAAGGGGCGCTCCCGCGTCATCGAAGAGGGCCACACGGTCATCCTGGGGTGGTCGGAACAGGTCTTCACCCTTGTCTCTGAACTGGCCATCGCCAACGCCAACCAGCGCCACCCGGTCATCGTCATTATGGGGGAGAAGGACAAGGTGGAGATGGAAGACGAGATCCGCGCCAGAGTGGGCGACACCGGACGGACGCGGGTCGTCTGTCGCACCGGCAACCCCATGGAGCCGACCGACCTGGAACTGGTCAGCCTGCACACAGCGCGCTCGATCATCGTCCTCGCCACCGATGAGGAGGAGCCCGACTCGCAGGTGATCAAGACCATTCTGGCCATCGTCAACCACCCCCACCGCCGGCCTGAGCCGTACCACATCGTGGCCGCGATCCGCGACCCCAGGAACTGGGAAGTGGCGAAGATGGTGGGCCAGGACGAGGTGGAACTGGTGCTGGCGCACGACCTGATCGCGCGCATCATCGCCCAGACCTGCCGCCAGTCCGGCCTCTCGGCGGTCTACACAGAACTGCTCGACTTCGGCGGGGACGAGATCTACTTCGCCAGCGAGCCAGGGCTGACCGGCAGGACGTTCGGTGAGGCGTTGCTGGCCTACGAGAACTCCGCCCTGATCGGGCTGTGCAGGAACGGCACCCCCATGCTCAACCCGCCGATGGAGACGATCATCGAGCCGGGCGATCAGGTCATCGCCATCTCCGAGGACGACGATACCGTGCGCCTCTCGGGCAGGAGTGACCTGGGAATTGACGAGAGCGCCATCCAGACACCGCCGCAGGCCCCGGCGGTGCCAGAGCGGACGCTCATCCTGGGCTGGAACCAGCGTGCGCCGGCCACCCTGAATGAGCTCGACCGCTACGTCCCTCCAGGCTCGGAAGTGACCATAGTGGCCAGCCACATCGCCGGTGCGGTGGAGGTCGCCGGCCTGCGCAACCAGACGGTCTCCCTCCACGAGGCGGAGACCACCGATCGGCAGGCCTTGGAGAACCTGAGGGTAGGGACGTATGACCGCGTCATCGTGCTCTGCTACGATGGGTTGGACCCTCAGCGCGCCGACGCGCGCACGCTCATCACCCTGCTCCATCTGCGGGACATCGCCGAGCACTCCGACCACCGCTTCTCCATCGTCAGTGAAATGCTCGACGTGCGCAACCGCGACCTGGCCGAGGCAACCCACGCCGATGACTTCATCGTCAGCGACCGCCTGGTCAGCCTGATGATGGCGCAGATCTCCGAGAACAAGGCGCTCAACGCCGTCCTGTCGGACATCTTCGACCCCGAGGGGTCGGAGATCTACCTCAAGCCAGCGACGTACTACGTGAAGGCCGGTGTGCCGGTGAACTTCTACACCGTGGTGGAGGCGGCCCGGCGGCGTGGACAGGTCGCCATCGGTTATCGGCTGCTGGCCCACGCCAACGACGCAGAGCGATCCTACGGCATCGTCATCAACCCCGACAAATCAGGAGTGATCACCTTCACCGAGCAAGACCGGGTCATCGTGGTGGCTGAAGAGTAGCCAAACCATTCCCCAGGCGCCAGGCGGGTGACACTTGATTTTATCCCTGTTCCGTTGTATCATGCCCCCCTATGGCCCACCCGGCAATCCGGATCGCACCATCCATACTGGCCGCAGACTTTGCCCGCCTGGCCGACGCCATCGCAGAGGCAGAGGCTGCAGGGGCGGACCTCATCCACGTGGACGTGATGGACGGCCAGTTCGTGCCCAACATCACCGTGGGTCCGCCGGTGGTGGCCGCCCTGCGGCGCGTCACGCGCCTGCCCCTCGACGTCCACCTGATGATCGTTCAGCCGGAACGGTACCTGACCGCCTTCGTCGAGGCGGGCGCTGACATCCTCACCGTGCAGGTCGAGGCCAGCCCTCACCTGCACCGCACGCTGCAGAATCTGCGCGAACTGGGAGTGCAGGCCGGCGTCGCGCTGAACCCGGCGACACCGCCAGCAGCGCTCGGCCAGGTGCTGGACCTGCTGGACCAGGTCCTGGTGATGACGGTAAACCCCGGCTTCGGTGGACAGGCTTTCATCCACAGCATGCTGGCGAAGATTGCCGAGGTGCGCCGCATGCTGGACGCGGCTGCCAGTTCGGCGGCCCTGGAAGTGGACGGGGGGATCGCCCCACAGACCGCTGCGCAGGTCGTGCAGGCCGGCGCACGGCTGCTGGTGGCTGGCGAGGCGATCTACTGCGCCAAAGAGGGAGTCGCGGCGGCCATACGGGCCATACGACGGGCAGCGGAGGAGGGTTGGAGAGAAACAACAACGCGCCAGCCGTAGAGGCTGGCGCGAGATGCGCGGTCAACGCGAGGCTATGCTTTGCCTGTGCCCAACGTGCGCAGGCAACGGGTGCAGACCCACACGCGACGCGCCTTGCCCTCCAACACCAGCCGCACCCGTTGCACGTTGGGGTCAAACCGGCGACGAGTCGCCCGCTTGGAATGGCTGACATTGTGACCGAATTGTGCACCCTTGCCACAGATCTCGCACTTCGCCATCGCTCTCGCTCCTGATCTCGTCTGTTCAGACTGTCGCTGCCGTACCGGTAGCCGCGTAATCATACCACAGGACATCGTTTCGTGCAAACAGGGCAACGGAGCACCGCTACCCGCGAAGGCCGCTGCGAGACTCGACGCGGGTGGCGTCACAGCCAATCGTGGTAGCGCTGCATTTCATCAATGCAACCGTTCGTTTTCCTGCCACGAATTGACACGAATCGCGGGGGAAGAGGATGAGTGAGCAAAACGAATCGCACGGGCAGATCGAGGTCTCGCCAGCAGCGATCGCCAGCATCGCCCACCAGGCGCTGATGAGTTGCTACGGCGTGGTAGGGACGGCGTCTAAAGGGCTGGCCACGGACATCGCCGACATCCTTTCGCCAGAAAGCAAGCGCGGGGTGGTGGTACGGATAGATGGGGATCGTATTTCCATTGACCTCTACATCGTCATCGAGTACGGCACACGGATCGTCTCGGTTGCCCGCAGCGCGATGAATGTGGTCAAGTACAACGTGGAAAAGGCGCTGGGCGTGCAGGTGGCCGAAGTCAACGTGCACGTCCAGGGGTTGCACATCTCTAGCGTGGATTAAAGGTGATTGGGGTGCCTGAGAACAGAGAATCTCGACTTGTCGCCGACGGACAAGACCTCAAGGGCATGGTCTATGCTGGCCTGGTCTGGCTGCAACACCACCAGGAGGCGGTCAACGCCCTCAACGTCTTCCCCGTGCCCGACGGCGATACGGGCATCAATATGGTGCTCACCATGCAGTCCGCCTGGAAGGAGATCGCCGACTCTGCGGAACAACATGTCGGCACGGTGGCTCATCAGGTGGCTCACGGGGCGCTGATGGGCGCGCGCGGAAACTCCGGGGTGATCCTCTCGCAGGTCTGGCGCGGTATGGCCCGCGCGCTGGACGGCAAAGCCGCTCTCAACGGCGAGGACCTGGCAGCAGCGATGCGCGAAGGAGCCCAGACCGCCTACAAAGGGGTGATCCGGCCGGTGGAGGGGACGATCCTCACCGTGGCCCGTGAGGTAGCCGAGGAAGTGACCGCGGCGGTGAAGGACTCGACAGACCTCACCTATCTGATGGAACGCATGGTCTACCGGGCGCGGGACGCCGTTGCCCGCACCCCGACCATGCTTTCGGTGTTGGCCGAAGCGGGCGTGGTGGACGCTGGCGGCCAGGGGCTGTGCCTGATCCTGGAAGGGATGTTACGCTATATGCACGGGGAGGCGATCATGGAAGAGGCCCTCAGCGCCCGGCCGCAGGGAGTCGTCGAGGCTGTTGTGGCCGGCGGACAGGAGTACGGCTACGACGTGCAGTTCCTCATCGTCGGTCAGAACCTCGACGTGGCGGCCATCCGTGCAGCCATTGACGCGATGGGCGAAAGCACTCTGGTCGTGGGAGACGCCAGCGTGGTCAAGGTCCACGTCCACGTGCCCAACCCCGGCGTCCCGCTCACCTACGCCGCCACGTTGGGCTCGCTGCGTGACGTGGTAGTGGAGGACATGCAGGCGCAGTACGAACAGTTCACCGCCGGTCGAGCCGAGCCCCCTCCCCTGCCGTCCCCTGTCGCCGAGACGGAGATCGCCACCGTGGCCGTCGTCGCCGGCGACGGTCTGGCGCGCGTCTTCCAGAGCCTGGGTGTCGCCGCCATCGTCCCCGGTGGACAGACCATGAACCCCAGCACGGAGGAGATCCTCAAGGTGATAGAGAGCCTGCCTAACCAGCGGGTCATCCTCCTGCCGAATAACAAGAACATCATTATGGCTGCACAGCAGGCCAGCGAACTGAGCCAGAAGCAGGTCGTGGTGGTGCCCACGCAGACCATTCCCCAGGGCATCGCCGCCTTGCTGGCCTTCAACTTCCAGGCTGACCTCGAGGACAACGCCCGGCAGATGGCCAGGGCAGCCAGGGGAGTGCTGACCGGCGAGATCACCACCGCCACCCGCGACGTCAGCCTCAACGGCCTGACCGTCCGACAGGGACAGGCAATCGGGTTGCTGGACGACGAACTGGTCGTCGCCGCCGAAAGTCGCGACGAAGCCGCGCGACAGATGCTGGAACGGATGGGAGCAGACAACCTGGAGATCGTCACCCTCTACTTCGGGGCAGGCGTTACGGAAAGTGAAGCCCAGGCCCTGGTAGAGCAACTGCAAGAGATCGCCCCCGACGCGGAGTTCGAGATCCACGAAGGGGGACAGCCGCACTACTTCTACATCATCTCGGCCGAGTAGGCCCCAGGAGGCAAAGCGTGGCCCGTGTTCACATCGTCACCGACAGCGACGCTCAACTGGACGCCGACACAGCACAACGTCTTGGGGTCACGGTGATGCCGATCACCGTGAAGGTGGGAGAAGAGTTCTATCAGGATATCGAGGGGCGGTACAACGAGGAATTGCTGCTGCGCATGAAGGCGGAACGGGTCGTGCCAGAGATCGTCGGCCCCACGGAGGCCGAGTTCCGCACCCTATTCAGCCGCCTCTCCCGCACCACCAACCAGATCGTCGCCATCCACTCCTCCGGCTGCCTGAGCAACATCATCCGCAACGCCCGCAACGCCGCCCTGGAGTTTCTCGGGCGCTGCGACATCGTCATCGTGGACTCGCAGTCCACCTCTCTGGGCCTTTCCATCCTCGTGCGCGAGGCAGCCACGATGGCCCTGGGCGGCGCGAACCGCGAGGAGATCCTGCGCTACGTGCGGGGGATGATCCACCGCATCTATGTGGTGATGTTCACCGAATCGCTCGACTACCTGGAACGGAGCGGACGCATCAGCCCGGCACAGTGCATCCTGGGCACCATGCTGGACATCCGCCCCTTCCTCTCCATTGAGGACGGGGAGATCATCCCGATGGAGAAGGTGCGCAGCCGGGAAAAGGGCCTGGACAAACTGGCCGAGTTTATCGGCGAGTTCTCCTCCATCGAGACAGCGGCTATCCTGCAGTCCACCTCTGCCGTCACTGACGAGACTGCCAACCTGCGCGAGCGGCTGCAGGGCTTCTTTCCCGACAAGGAGTTTCCGATCGTCGTCTACGGCCCTCTTCTGGCCGCCCGCGTCGGCCCAGACGGGCTGGGCCTGGTCACCTATGAGGGGATGGGCGAACAGGAGTCCCCCTGATGGCGCGCATCCGCATCCTGACCGACAGCACGGCGGATCTGCCGGCCGATCTGGCGCGGCAACTGGAGATCACGGTCGTGCCGGCTTACGTGCAGATGGACGGCCAAAGCCTGCGGGACGGAGAGCAGATCACCCGCGCCGAGTTCTACCGCCGTCTCCCCACGCTGACCGACCTGCCCACGACCGCCACACCGTCAGCCCACGAGTTCGCCCAGGCATTCCGCCGCCTGGCCGGGCAGGCGGACGAGGTGATCGCCATCCTCCTCTCTGCCAGCCTCAGCGGGCTGTTCAATGCCGCGCGGTTGGGAGCCGAGGAGGTGCCCGACCTGAGAATCCATCTGGTGGACTCGCGGCAACTGGCGATGGGGCTGGGCTGGCAGGTAATCCTGGCCGCTGAGGCCGCCGCAGCCGGCGCCAGCGCTGCCGAGATTGTGCACCTGCTGGAGGGAGCGCGCCCGCGCATCCGTATCCTGGCGCTGCTGGACACGCTGACCTACCTGCGGCGGAGCGGTCGGCTGGCCTGGCCGCGCGCGCTGGCGGCGCGTCTGTTGCATATCAAGCCGTTACTGGGCTTCTACGAAGGGGAAGCGACGCTGGTAGGCATGGCCCGCACGCGTCGCAAAGGACTGGCGCGGCTGATGGAGATGATCGCCGCGCTGGGCAGGTTCGAGCGGCTGGCCCTGGTACACACCCAGGCTCCCGATGTGGCATCCTTTCGCCATATGCTGAGCACGATCTTCCCGCCGGAACAGACTCTCACCAGCGAGGTGGGGCCAATCGTCGGCACACACATCGGCCCCGGCGCGCTGGGCATCGCTGCCATCATCGCTGCTTGAGGAGACCTATGAACACGCCAACGGAGAAACTGACCAAGATTCTCCTCCTGGAGGAGGAGAGCGGGCGACGGGATCGCGCCGTCATCGGCGGGCTGGCCCGCTTCGCCGACACCTGGTTGGCGGAAGCCGACGCTGCCTACCCCACAGCAAAGGAGTGGGTACAAGACGTGGCTGAGCGCCTGCGCGCCTACAGCGGGTTGAGCAGCCCGCAGGAGCGGCACGCCGCGCTGCAGGAGTTGCAGCAACTGCTCCAGCAGGCCCCACCGGCGACGCCGCCGCCCGCCAGGGCCAGGCCTGCTGCGCCAGCCCCCCCTCCGCAGCCGACGGCAGCCAGGCCCACAACCCCGCCACCCGCCCCACCTGCAACGCCCCCCACCCCTCCTCCGGAACCGTTGGAGGAACCCGCAGCGCTCAACGCCCCGCTCACCAGCCTGCGCGGCGTGGGGGAGAGCCAGGCGCAACGGCTGGCCCGCCTGGGCCTGCACACCATCCGCGACCTCCTTTACTTCCTCCCTCGCCGGTACGACGATTTCTCCCAACTGAAGTCCATCAACCGGCTGGAGTACGGCGAAGAGGTGACCATCATCGCCCAGGTGTGGGATGCTGGCACCCGCACCACGCGCGGCGGGCAGTCGCTCTTCAAGGCCGTGCTCTCCGACGGCACCGGCATGATCGAGGCCACCTGGTTCAACCAACCCTACCTGGGCCAGCGTATCCAGGCCGGCCGGCACATCGTCATCAGCGGCCGGGTGGAAGAGTACCTGGGCCGGCTCTGCTTCACCTCGCCGGAATGGGAACTGGTGAGCCGGGAATTGCTGCATACCGGCCGACTGGTCCCGGTCTACCCGCTCACCGAGGGGGTCTACCCGCGCTGGCTCCGCGCGCTGATCAAGCGCACCGTGGACTACTGGGCGCCCCGCCTGCCTGACCCCCTGCCAGCCCCCTTCCGCGAGACGTATGGCCTGCTCGACCTGGCCACCACCCTGCGTCAGGTCCATTTCCCGGACGACCGCGAGGCCCTCGACCGGGCGCGGTACCGGCTGGCCTTTGCGGAGATGTTGCTCTTCCAGTTGGGACTGCTGCGCCAGCGTCGGTTGTGGCAGACCCTCGCCGGACGTCCGCTGCCGATTGATGACCAGACACTGCAGGCTTTCGTGCTCAGCCTGCCCTACGTGCTCACGGGCGCACAGCAGCGCGCCCTGGATCAGATCGTGGCCGACATGCGCTCGGCCACGCCGATGAACCGCCTGCTGCAGGGGGACGTCGGCTCGGGCAAGACCGTGGTGGCGGCAGCAGCGATGGCGCTGACCGTGGCGGCAGGAGCGCAGGCCGCGCTCATGGCCCCCACCGAGATCCTGGCCGAACAGCACTACGCCACGCTCAACCGCCTGTTCGCGCAGATGCCGGGCCGCCAACCCACCATCCGCCTGCTCACCGGCAGTGTCACCGGCGCGGAGCGGGAGGCGATCTACGCGGGCCTGGCCGACGGCAGCGTGGACATCGTCGTGGGTACCCAGGCGCTCATCCAGGAGGGAGTGACCTTTCACGACCTGGCGCTGGCGGTCGTGGACGAGCAGCATCGCTTCGGCGTCCGCCAGCGGGCCGCCCTGCGCCAGAAAGGGCAGCAGGAACCCCACCTGCTGGTGATGACGGCGACCCCCATCCCTCGTTCGCTGCAGTTGACGATTTGGGGGCATCTGGATGTCTCCGTCATTGACGAGATGCCGCCGGGGCGCCAGCCGATCACCACCCGCCTCATCCTGCCGCGCGAGCGAGAGCGCGCTTACGCCTTCCTCCGCCATCAGGTCGAACAGGGGCGTCAGGGCTTCATCATCTGTCCGCTGGTGGAAGAGTCGGAGAAGATCGAAGCGAAAGCAGCGGTAGAGGAATACGAACGGCTGCAGCGGGAGATTTTCCCCGACCTGCGGCTGGGTCTGCTTCATGGGCGCATGCGCGCGGATGAAAAGGAGGCGACGATGGCCGCCTTCGCCCGCGGCGAACTGCACATCCTGGTGGCAACGGCGGTTGTCGAGGTGGGCATTGATGTGCCTAACGCCACCGTGATGCTTATCGAAGGGGCGGAGCGATTTGGCCTGGCCCAACTGCACCAGTTCCGGGGCCGCGTAGGTCGCGGGGAGCATCCCTCCTACTGCCTTCTGGTCGCCGAGTCGGCCACCGAGGAAGCCCAGGAGAGGTTGGCCGCAGTCGAGGCCACGAACGACGGCTTCCTCCTGGCGCAGAAGGACCTGGAACTGCGCGGACCAGGGGAGTTCCTGGGCACGCGCCAGTCCGGGTTCCCCGAACTGAAGATGGCCTCGCTCACCGACCTGCGGCTGTTGGAGACGGTGCGCCAGGCAGCCCACCGTCTGCTCGAACAGGACCCAGAACTGACTCGTCCCGAGCACCGACTGTTAGCCCGTCAAGTACAAGAACTCTGGCAGACAGAGGGGGAGGTCAGCTGATGCGTCGCGCCGTCTATCCCGGTACGTTCGACCCCATCCACATGGGACACGTGGACATCGCTACCCGTTCTGCCGCCATCTTCGACGAACTGACCGTCGCCGTGTACGACCGGCCGGCCAAGTCGTTGCTGTTCACGACCGAGGAGCGGCTTGCGCTGGCCCGCGAGGCCCTGCGCGACCTGCCGAACGTGCAGGTCACCGCCTATAGCGGGCTGACCGCTGCATTCGCCCGTCAGATCGGAGCCCAGGTCATCGTCCGCGGCCTGCGGGTGATCAGCGACTTCGAGTGGGAATACCAGATGGCGCTGAACAACCGCGAACTGGCGCCGGAGGTCGAGTTCGTCTGCCTGATGACCCGCCAGGAGCACGCTTTCCTGAGTTCGAGCATCCTCAAGGAGGTGGCTTTGCTGGGCGGGGATGTCCGCCGCATGGCGCCGCCGAACGTCGTCGCTGCGCTGGCAGAAAAGCGACGGGAGATGGAACAGGGGGAGGGGTTGATCCCGCTCGTCTCATTGCGGGACTGAGCACGAACGACCTCGCCTTTCACTGAAGGGAGGCCGCGCATGGACATTCTGCACCTGGTTGACCGTCTGGAGGAGGCTGTGAAGAAGGGGCCGCGCCTGCCGTTCAGTCCGCTGCGCCTGGTGGACGAACGGCGCGTGTGGCCCCTGATTGACCAGATGCGCGTCTCGGTGCCGGACGAGGTGCGCCGTGCCCAGCGCGTCAACCGCGAGCGAGACCGCATCGTGGCTCAGGCTCGCGAGGAGGCCGAGCGGTTGCTCCAGCAGGCCCGCGAGCAGGCCGAGGCCCTCGCCAACGAACATGCCATCGTCCGCGCGGCCGAGGAGCGCGCCGCCGCCATCCGCGAGCGCACGCAGAAGGAGGTCGCCGCGATGCGGGCGGATGCCGACGAATACTCCTTCAACGTGCTGTGTCAGTTGGAGGAGGAACTGCGGCGCACGCTGAAGGTCGTGGAGAACGGCCTGCGCAAACTCCAGAGCGAACGGGCAGCGGAGCAGCAGGCAGAGGCCGAACGCTAGGCCGGCGGCGCGTACCGCTCGTAGTACCCCAGCAGTCGCCCGTCGGCGTCACGGACGGCGCGCATGTAGACGCGGTGCTCGGGAGTGTCGCTGATCAGCCGCTCCTCCTCACCCGCCTCCAGCGCCACCAGCACCTCACGGATGATCTGCTGCGACGCAGGGTTGTGGCAATCCATCAGGGAGCGGCCCAGCAGCGCCGCTCCTTCTTCGTAAAAGGCCTTCGCCGCCCGGTTCATGTAGCGGATGACATGCTCCGTGTCCGCGAACAGCAGGGGGTCCTTCAGACTATCCAGGATCGCCGCCAGCAGCGTGGCATCAGCCATGGCACCCCTCCGTGAACAAGAACGCCGGCAGGTCGGTGACCCGCCGGCTGGATGGGCGGTACAGGACTTGAACCTGTGACCTCCACGATGTCAACGTGGCGCTCTGGCCATCTGAGCTAACCGCCCGGACGAGAGAAATTATACCATGCTTGTCCGGCTTGGCAAGTTGGCGGGG
>Ga0209018_1000932_pt1 | contig 25510 bp, 20 predicted proteins | sample YNPBryBLVA2012_FD_185814 | JGI IMG/M metagenome (GOLD analysis project Ga0209018, IMG submission 185814) | Anoxygenic and chlorotrophic microbial mat microbial communities from Yellowstone National Park, USA - YNP Bryant BLVA 2012 (SPAdes)... ...
CAACAAGGACTTCCGCTACCAGCTCACGGTGATTGACGACAGCGATCGCTTCGTGCTCGCGAAGGTGGTGCAAGAGATCCACGACAACCGCTTCACGATCCGCACCAACTACGGCCACGTGAAGGTCTCCTGGCAGGTCACAGCGGTGCGCAACGACGCGTACATGCGCGCGCACCCCATGGTGGTGGAGGAGGTGAAGCCCCCCGAGGAACAAGGCACCTACCTCCACCCCAAGGAGTGGGGCCAGCCCGAGGAAAAGGGCAGGGATTACCCAAAGCTGCAAGAGATGCGGGAGGAGCAAGCCAAGCACCAAGCGGAAATGGCCAAGCTCCAAGCGGCGGCGGGTCAAAAGTAGCGCTTTGCCAAGCCTTCCCTCGCAGGCGGGGTTCGCCCCGCCTGTTTTTTTCCCCGCGAGCTGCAGCCACCCTCACCCCAACCCTCTCCCAGGGGGAGAGGAAGCTCCGCCTCGCCCTCACCCCGCCCCTCTCCCAGGGGGAGAGGGAGCTATCCGCGAAATCAACTGCCAGGGGAGGGGGGAGCTTTCTGCCGCGAAAGCCTCGTCCCGGCGGGGAGAGGGGGCGATGCGGCGGGAAAGCCTCTCCGCTTGCCGCGGGGGAAGCAGCGAAGCTCAACGGCGGCGGACGTAAAGCTCCACGCCTTCGGAGGAAAAGCGGCGGCCCACCAGGTCGCCCCGGGCCAGCGCCGCCCGGAGCGCCTCCCCGCCCTCCGCGGAAAAGCGCAGCACCTGCACCAGCCCCCGCTCCTCCAAGGTGGAAGCCACCAGCACCTCCAGCTCCCCGAGCCCCTGGCCGGTGAGCGCGGAAACCAGCACGCTGCGCCGGCCGGCGGGGGGCTCCGGGAGCTCCGCCACCCGGTCCACCTTGTTGAGCGCCACCACGCACCGGCCCGGCTCCACCCCCAGCCCCTCCAGCACCTCCTCCCCCACCGCCAGGTGCTGCGGCCAGCGAGGGTGGGAGGCGTCTACCACGTGCACCAGCACGTCCGCGGTGGCGGCCTCCGCCAAGGTGGCGCGGAACGACGCCACCAGCTCGTGGGGGAGCTTGCGGATGAACCCCACGGTGTCCGCCACCGTGACCTCCACCCCGGGGCCAATGGTGGTGCGGCGCACCAGCGGGTCCAAGGTGGCGAAGAGCCGGTCCTCCACCAGCGTGGCGCGCTGCGTGAGCCGCTGGAAAAGCGCGGATTTGCCGGCGTTGGTGTAGCCCACCAGCGCCACCGCCGGGAGGCGCTCCCGCCCCGCCCGCTGCACCCGGCGTTCCTTTTCGATTTCCTCGAGCTTGCGGCGCAGCAGCGCAATGCGGCGCTTGATGACCCGCCGGTCCATCTCCAGCTGGGTTTCCCCAACCCCCCGGGTGCCGATGCCCCCGGCTTGCCGGGAGAGGTGCTGCCAGCGGCGGGTGAGCCGGGGAAGCAGGTACTGCAGCTGGGCCAGCTCCACCTGGGTCTTGGCCTCCCGGGTCTTGGCCCGCAGGGCGAAGATGTCGAGGATCACCCCGGCCCGGTCCAGCACCTTCACCCCTTCCGGCAGCTGCTCTTCCAGGTGGTGCACCTGGGCGGGGGAAAGCTCGGCGTCGAACGCCAAAAGCCCCGCGCCGGTGGCGATCACCAACTCCCGCAGCTCTTCCACCTTGCCGCGCCCCAGGTAGGTGGCGGGATCCGGGGCTCCCCGCTTCTGCACCACCCGCCCCACCACGTCGGCGCCAGCGGTATCCAAAAGCGAGGCGAGCTCCGCCAAATCCGCTTCCAGCTCGGCCAGGGGCAGGTTCGGGGGTTGCACCCCCACCACCACCGCCTTTTCCCTGCTCGCCATCGCTATCATGCTAGGGCCATGACGCCCGAGCCGTCAACCGCATTGCGCTCTCCGGAAGCTTTTGCCGCCTGGCTGCGGGCGCGCCCGCGGCTTTTGGACGGGGCCATGGGTTCCGAGTTGCTGCGGCGCGGGGTGGCTTCCGCTACCACCCTCTGGGGGGTGGGGGCGCTGATCCACGACCCCCAGGCGGTGCGCCAGGTGCACGAGGACTACGTGGCCTGTGGCTGCGACGTGCTCACCGCCAACACGTTCCGCGTGGCCCCTTACGCGCTGCGACGCCTAGCTCGTTACCCGGCCCCCGCCGCCCTGGCGGAAACCGCGGTGCAGCTCGCCCGGCAGGCGGCGGAGAAAGCGCCAAAGCCGGTGGTCGTGCTGGCTTCCATGACCACGTTGGAGGACTGCTACCGCCCGGACCTGGTGCCGGACGATGCCACGCTGCAGCGGGAGCACCAGCGCACCGCGGCGCTTTTGGCCCAGGCGGGGCCGGACGGGCTTTTGCTGGAAACCTTCAACACGATCCGCGAAGCGGTGGCCGCTTGCCAGGCCGCCACCGCCACCGGCCTGCCGGTGGTGGTGTCCTTCGCCTGCCAGAGCGGGGGCCGGCTGCTTTCCGGGGAGCCCGCCTCCGCCGCTGCCCGGGCGGTGAGCTTGCCCGGCGTGGTGGCGGTGGGGGTGAACTGCACGCGCCTCGCCGACCTCATGCCCGCCCTGGTGCAGATGGCCTCGGTCACCGAGTTGCCCCTCGTGGCCTACGCCAACAACGGCTGGTACGACGAGGCAAGCCCCCACCTGGCGGCGCCCCGGGTCCCCCCGGAGCGCTACGCCCGCTGCCTTCTGGGGTGCGTGGCCGCCGGGGCGCGCCTGGTAGGGGGGTGCTGCGGCACCGGCCCCGAGGAAATCGCGGCGCTTTCCGCGTTGCTCGCGGAGCACTTCGGCGAAAACGCTACAATGGCGCCGTGATGGAGCTTCCCGAGCCCTACGCCAGCTGCCTTCCCCCGCTGGCAAGCCTCGCCCTGGCGGAGGATCTCCCGGATATCACCTCCACCGCGGTCTTTCCCCCCTCCTCCCGGGCCCGGGCGCAGATCCTCGTGAAAAAGCCCGGGGTGCTGGCGGGTGTCCCGGCGGTGGGGTTCGTGTTCCGGCTCCTCGACCCGAGCTGCCGCTTCCAGGTGCTCCACGCTGACGGGGAGCAGGTGGAGGCGGGGACCGTGGTGTGCCAGGTGGAAGGGCAAACCCGAGCGTTGCTGGCCGGCGAGCGCACCGCGTTGAACTTCCTCATGCGGCTTTCCGGGATCGCCACGCTCACCAGCCGCTTCGTGGCGCAGCTTGCAGGCACCTCTTGCCAGCTTCTGGACACCCGCAAGACCACGCCCGGGTTCCGGCGGCTGGAAAAGCACGCGGTGCGCTGCGGGGGTGGGCGCAACCACCGCATGGGGCTTTTCGACGCGGCCATGGTGAAGGACACGCACATCGCCGCCTGCGGGTCACTTTCCGCCGCGGTGGCCAAGGTGCGGCAGCAGTGGGGGGAGGCGGTGCCGCTGGTGGTGGAGTGCGCCACCCTGGCCCAGGTGGAGGAGGCCTTGGCCTGCGGCGTGCCCCATCTGCTCCTGGACAACATGGACCTCGCTACGCTCCGGGAGGCGGTGCGCCTGGCCCGAGGGCGAGCGGTGCTGGAAGCTTCCGGAGGGGTGGATCTCGCCAACGTGCGGGAGGTGGCGCTCACCGGGGTGGACTACGTGTCGGTGGGGGCCATCACCCACTCTGCCCCCGCCCTGGACTGCTCCATGGAGGTGGTGGCGTGAAGCTTGCGGACCGCCACGTCACCGACGTGCTGGTGCTGGGCAGCGGGGTGGCGGGGCTCGCGGCGGCTCTGGCAGCGGCGGAAGCGGGGGCGGAGGTGCTGGTACTCACCCGGGCGGCGGACCCCGCCCACACCAACACCGCCCGGGCCCAAGGGGGGATCGTGTTCCGCGGGGAGGGGGACTCCCCGGAGCTCCTGGCCCAGGACATCCTCGCCGCCGGGGCGGGGTTCGGGCTGCCGGAAGCCGCTGCGTTTCTCGCGGAGGAGGGACCCAAGGCGGTGGAGGAGTGGCTCCTGGGGCGCCTGGGGATCCGCTTCGACCGCCGCCCCGACGGGAGCCTGGACCTGGCCCTGGAGGCGGCCCACTCGGTGCCCCGCATCCTCCACGCCGCTGACCGCACCGGGGCTGCCATCCAGGAAGGGCTGCTCAAAGCCGTGCGGAAGAGCAGCCGCATTGCGCTCCTCGCCGGCTACCAAGGGGTGGACCTGCTCACCAGCCACCACCACTCCCGCCGCACCGTGGACCGGTACTCCTTGGCCAACCGCTGCCTCGGGGCTTACGTGCTGGAGGTGGCCACCGGCAGGGTGTGCACGGTGTTCGCCCACGCCACGGTGCTCGCCACCGGGGGAGCCGGGGCGCTTTACATCCACACCTCCAACCACCCAGGCTCCATCGGCTCGGGGCTGGCCATGGCCTCCCGGGCGGGGGTGCGGCTTTTGAACCTGGAGTTCATCCAGTTCCACCCCACCTGCCTCTACGTCCCCGGGGCTCCTCGCTTCCTCATCACCGAGGCGCTCCGCGGGGCCGGGGCGCGGCTGGTGAACGAGGCGGGGGAGCGGTTCGCCAAGCGCTACCACCCCAAGGGGGAGCTGGCCCCCCGGGACGTGGTAGCCAGGGCCATCGTGGACGAGCTGCACCGCAGCGGCGCCGAGTGCGTGTTCCTGGACCTGGGTCCCAAGGCCAAGGAGCTGGCCCAGCGCTTCCCCACGGTGGCGGAAACCTGTGCCCGCTACGGCATCGACATCACCACCCAGCGCATCCCGGTGGTCCCCGGGGCGCACTACACCTGCGGGGGGGTGGTGTCGGACCTGGCAGGGCGAACCACGCTCCCAGGGCTTTTCGCCGCCGGGGAGGTGGCGTGCACCGGGGTGCACGGGGCCAACCGCTTGGCCTCCACCTCGCTGCTGGAGGGGCTCACCTTCGGGCTAGCGGCGGGGCGCCACGCGGCGGCGGTGCGCAGCAGCGATCCGCTACCCCAGGACCTCATGGGTGCGGTCCCCGACTGGGAGCCGGTGCCCGGCCCTTCCAACGAGGATCCGGCGCTCATCGCCCAGGACTGGTCGGCGATCCGCCACACCATGTGGAACTACGTGGGGATCGTGCGCACCAAGGAGCGGTTGGAGCGGGCGGTGGCGGACCTGCGCCATCAGCTGGTGCGCCTCACCCAGTTCTACCGCACCACGCCGATCTCCGCCAGCTTGGTGGATTTGTTCCACGGCTGCCTGGCGGCGGGGCTCATCGCCGAAGCGGCCCGCCGCAACCCCACCTCCGTGGGCTGCCACTACGTGGTGGGCTGATGCGGTAAGCTTTCGCTATGGCGTACGATCGGCAGCATGCGTGGCAGCTCCTGTGTGAGTGGGTCAGCTCGGAAAACCTCCGCAAGCACTGCCTGGCGGTGGAAGCCGCCATGCGGGCCCACGCCCGGCGCCTGGGGGAGGACGAGGAAGCCTACGGCATCGTGGGGCTTTTGCACGATTTCGACTACGAGCGCCACGCCACCCCCGCCGAGCACGTGTGGGTGGGGGCCCGGGTGCTCCGGGAGCAAGGTTGGCCGGAGAGCTGGATCCGGGCCATCGAGGGGCACGCCTCCTACACCGGCGTCGCCCGGGACAGCAACATGGCCCGCTGCTTGTTCGCGGTGGACGAGCTCACCGGGTTCCTGGTGGCGTGCACCCTGGTGCGCCCGGACCGGAACATCGCCCAGCTGCCCGTGGAGTCCGTGCTCAAGCGCATGAAGGAAAAGGCGTTCGCCCGCTCGGTGAACCGGGAGGAGATCGTGCGGGGGGCCGAGGAGATCGGCATGCCCCTGGCGGAGCACATCGCCTTCGTGCGCGACGCCATGGCGGGCATCGCCCAGGAGCTGGGGCTTGCGTCCTAGCCTGCTGGCCGCCGCTCTGGCCGCCGCTGCGGCCTGCGCCCCCTCCCCTGCTCCCAGCCGGCTCGCTGGGCTGCCCCGCACCGCGGTGATGGCAGGCCAGCGGGCGGTGAAGCTCTTGGCCGAGATGCACGGCGGCCGCTTCCGCCCGGAAAAAGCCCTGGTGGCGGAGTACGGCAAGGGCCGCCTCACGCTTTACCTGGCCCGCTTCTCCTCCGCCACCGGCGCCCAAGCCGCCTTGGAGCGTATGCTCCGGGGCTTGGCCGCAAGCCCGCAGTTTTCCTCCCCGGCCAAGCAGCAGGACGGCCGCTACCTGGTGGTGGGTCCCGGGGGACACCACCTCTTCTGGCGCGCTGGCGAGGCGATTTACTGGGTGGCGGGGGAGCCAGCCCTGGTGTTCGACGCCGCGGGGGAGCTCCCCGCCCCACCCCAGGGGCACTGGACCTAGCCCCGCAGCCGGCAAGCCGCGCAGGTGCGGAGTAGAATCCCCAGGGGGGCAACCATGGGTGCCGTCTACACACCCAAGCATAAGGTTCGCTTCGTCACCGCGGCGTCCCTGTTCGACGGGCACGACGCCGCCATCAACATCATCCGCCGCTTGCTCCAGGCCCACGGGGCCGAGGTCATCCACCTGGGGCACAACCGCTCGGTGAAGGAAATCGTGGACGCCGCCATCCAGGAGGATGCCCAAGGGATCGCGGTTTCCTCCTACCAGGGTGGCCACATGGAGTTCTTCACGTACATGCTGGACCTGCTGCGGGAGCGGGGCGCCGGCCATATCCGGGTGTTCGGGGGCGGCGGAGGGGTGATCGTCCCCGAGGAGATCCGCAAGCTGGAAGCCTACGGGGTGGCGAAGATCTTCTCCCCCGACGACGGCCGCCGCCTGGGGCTGGACGGCATGATCAGCCTGATGCTGGAAGCCTGCGACTTCGACGTCACCGCCCTGGCGGACGGCCAACCCCCGGACCTCACCCCCCAAGCCTGGCAAGCCATCGCCCGGGCCATCTCCCAGGTGGAAGCGGGGAAAGCCCCTTCCCTGCCCCACCCTTCCAAGCGTGCACCGGTGCTGGGGGTCACCGGGGTGGGGGGTGCCGGCAAGTCCTCGCTCACCGACGAGCTGGTGCGCCGTTTCCTCGTGGACTTCCCCGAGCTGCGCATCGCGATCCTCGCGGTGGACCCCACCAAGCGGCGCACGGGCGGGGCGCTCTTGGGGGACCGGATCCGCATGAACAGCCTCGCCTCGGAGCGGGTGTACATGCGTTCCCTGGCTACCCGCCAAGCGCACCGCACGCTTTCCGCAGCGGTGGAAGGGGCTTTGGCGGTGCTGCAGAGCGCGGGGTTCGACCTCATCGTGGTGGAGTCGGCGGGGGCCGGGCAGGCGGATACGGAAATCGCCGATGTGGCCGACCTGGCCCTCTACGTGATGACCCCGGAGTACGGCGCGGCGCTGCAGCTGGAAAAGATAGACATGCTGGACTTCGCCCACTTCGTGGCGATCAACAAGTTTGACCGGCCGGGGGCGGCGGATGCGCTGCGGGAGGTGCGCAAGCAGTGGCGCCGCTCCCACGCGGATTTCACCGGCCCTGACGAGCAAGCGCCGGTGTTCGGCACCTGCGCCCACCAGTTCCACGACCGGGGGGTGAACGCGCTCTACCAGGCCCTGGTGGCAGCGCTCGCGGCGCGTTTCGGCTCCGCCTTCGCCTTGACCTCCACCCACGCCCAGCCGGCGGGGCTCCCCGAGCGGCACCCCATCATCCCCGCCGAGCGCGCCGGCTACCTGCGGGAGATCGCCAGAACTTGCCGCGACGCTCGGCAGAAGGCGGAGGAGCAGGTGCGCTTGGCCCGCACGCTCTACCAGCTGGTGGGGGCCCGGGCGGTGCTTTCCGCCCGCCCCGGGGACGGCAGCTTCCAGGACCTCTGGCAGCTGTTCGAGGCTATCGCCGCCGGGACCCTCCCGCCTGAGCCAGCGCTGGCCGACCTGGATGCGGAGATCCGCCGCCTCGCCCACCAGCTTTCCCCGGAAAGCCGCAACGCCCTGGCCACCTGGCCCAAGCTCAAGGAGGACTACGCCGGGGACAGCTTCACCTACACGGTGCGGGGCAAACCCATCACCGTGCCCCTCACCCGCACCTCCCTGGCGGGGACCCACATCCCCAAGGTGGCGCTGCCCCCCTACGAGGACTGGGGGGAAATCCTCCGCTTCGTGCTGCGGGAAAACGTCCCCGGGGCGTACCCCTACACCGCCGGGGTTTTCCCCTTCAAGCGCCAGGAGGAGCTGCCCACCCGCATGTTCGCCGGGGAAGGGGGGCCCGAACGCACTAACAAGCGGTTCCACTTCCTCCGGGCCGGCCAGCCCTTCGCCCGCCTTTCCACGGCCTTCGACTCGGTCACGCTCTACGGCGAGGATCCCGACACCCGCCCCGACATTTACGGCAAGATCGGCGAATCCGGGGTTTCCATCTGCACCGTGGAGGACATGGAAAAGCTCTACGCGGGGTTCGACCTCTGTGCGAGCTCCACCAGCGTTTCCATGACCATCAACGGCCCCGCCCCGATGATCCTCGCCATGTCCTTCAACGTGGCCGGGCGCCAGGAGGCCAAGCGCCGCCTCATCGCCGACGGGCGGCTGCCGGGAAAGCCCGAGGACGCGCTCCAGCCCACGGTGGCTGGCAAGGGGTGGGACGAGATCGCAAAGCTGCTGCGCCCCGGGGAGTGGCAGCAAGCGTTGGAATGCGCGGTGCAAGTGGTGCGGGGCACGGTGCAGGCGGATATCCTCAAGGAGGACCAGGCCCAGAACACCTGCATCTTTTCCACGGAGTTCGCCCTGCGCCTCATGGGGGACATCCAGACCTGGTTCGTCCAGCACCGGGTGCGCAACTTCTACTCGGTTTCGATTTCCGGCTACCACATCGCGGAAGCCGGGGCCAACCCCATCACCCAGCTGGCTTTCACCCTGGCCAACGGCTTCACCTACGTGGAGTACTACCTGGCCCGGGGGCTCGCCATTGACGACTTCGCGCCGAACCTCTCGTTTTTCTTCTCCAACGGCATGGACCCGGAGTACACGGTGATCGGCCGGGTGGCGCGGCGCATCTGGGCTACGGCGCTGCGGGAGCGCTACGGGGCCAACGAGCGGTCCCAGAAGCTCAAGTACCACATCCAGACCTCCGGCCGCTCGCTCCACGCCAAGGAAATCGCCTTCAACGACATCCGCACCACGCTCCAGGCGCTCCTGGCCCTGGCCGACAACTGCAACTCGCTGCACACCAACGCCTACGACGAAGCCATCACCACCCCCACCGAGGAGTCGGTGCGCCGGGCCTTGGCCATCCAGCTCATCGCCACCTTGGAGTTCGGCTTGCTGGCCAACGAGAACCCCTGGCAAGGCTCGTACCTCATCCAGTGGCTTACGGACAAGGTGGAAGAAGCGGTGCTGGCGGAGTTCGATCGCCTGGCCGAGCGGGGCGGGGTGCTGGGGGCCATGGAAACCGGCTACCAGCGGGCGAAGATCCAGGAGGAGTCGCTCCACTACGAGCGCCTCAAGCACTCGGGGGAGCTGCCCATCGTGGGGGTGAACTTCTTCGAGAACCCCCAGCGGGGGGAGGGGGAGCTAGAGGCGGCGCAGCTCACCCGGGCCACCAAGGAGGAAAAGGACCTGCGCCTTTTGCAGCTGGCCGACTTCCAAAAGCGGCACGCCTTCGCCGAGCTTTGGGCGCAGCATGCCGGCGGGCCCGTCCCCAACCCCGAGCTGGACGCGCTACCCCCCTGGGAGCGGCCGGCTGCGTACGCGCTTTTGCGCTTGCAGCACACTGCCCGCACCGGCGGCAACCTCTTCGCCGAGCTCCTGGACGCGGTGTGCTCCTGCTCCTTGGGCCAGCTCACCCACGCGCTCTACCAGGTGGGGGGCCAGTACCGCCGGAACATGTGAGTTGCCATGCGGGTGCTTTTGGTGGAGGACGACCCGCGGCTCGCAGCGGTCTTGGAGCGCACCTTTCGCCGGGACGGGCTCACCTGCGACGTAGCTTCCTCGCGGCAGCAGGCCGAGGAGCTGTTGTATTTGCACCAGTACGACCTTTTGATCCTCGACCGCCGCTTGCCGGACGGCGACGGCTTGCAGCTTTGCGCCGAGCTGCGGGCGCAGGGGTTTGCCACCTCGGTGCTGGTGCTCACCGCCTTGGCCGAGGTGCCCCAGGTGGTGGAAGGGCTTTCCGCCGGAGCGGATGACTACCTGGGCAAGCCCTTCGACCTGGAGGTGCTCCGCGCCAAGGTCAAGGCGCTGCTGCGGCGCAACCTGCTGCGGCCGGCCCAGGTGCTCTCCTTCGGGGACCTGCAGCTGGACCCGTTCCGCCGCACGGTGGCCTGCCACGGGCAACCTCTGCCCTCACCGCCCGGGAGCTGGCGATCCTCGAAGGGCTGTTTCGCAACCCCGGGGGGATCGTGAGCCGCGAGGACCTCTTCGAGCAAGCTTGGGGGGAAAGGGAGCAGCCGATGTCCAACACCATCGAGGTGCTGGTCAGCCGGCTGCGCCGCAAACTGCGGGAAGCCGGGAGCGCGGTGACCATCGAGGCGGTGAAAGGACTAGGCTATCGCCTGCGATGAAGCTCACGTGGCGCCATGCCCAGGTCTTCTTTCCGCTTTTGGGGGGCGGCTTGAGCGCCCTGGTGCTCCTGGCCTTGGGTTCTCTGGCCTACGCGGTTTTCACCCAGCGCGTGCAGGCCGATGTGGACGAGCAGCTGCTCACCTTGGCGGAGGCCATGGCCTCGGTGATCGAGTTCGAGGGGCTCGATCAGCTGCAAGCGGCCACGTTGCAGGAGGGGATCCGCTTGCACCAGCACACGTTCCACCTGGCGCACCACCTGGCGTTGGTGTTGCGGCAAGGTCGCATCCTGGTGCGCACCGCCGACGTACCGGAAACCCTGGGCGAAGCGGAAGTGCTCCGCTGGCTGCCGCCGGAAGGCCAACCCGCCACGGTCGAGACCAAGGAAGGTACCGAGTACCGGGTCCTGGCGGTTTCGGTGGGACAGGGCAGCGAGCGCGCCACGTTGCTGGTGCTGCGCCCCTTGCTCCCGTTGCGCCGCGTGGAGCGCTTGCAGGCGGAGGTGCTGGTGGGCTTCGGCTTCGCTGCGACGCTTTTGGTCACCCTGGCCCTGGCCTTGGCCAGCCGCCGCGCCTTGGCACCGGTGAGCGACATAGCCGCAACCGCTCGCCGCATTTCCGGGGAAAACCTCGCGCTCCGCGTTCCTCGGGTTTCCGGGGCTGCAGAGCTCACCCAGCTCGCGGAGGTCATCAACGAGCTCCTGGCTACCTTGGAGCGGTCGTTCGCCGCCCAGCGGCAGCTGGCCGCCGACGCTGCCCACGAGCTCAAGACCCCGGTGGCGGTGATCGTTGCCGCGGCCCAGGAAGCGCTGGGGGAAGCTCGGTCCCCCGCAGTGCGACAAAGCCTGCAAGCGATCCTCGAGGCAGCCTCGGGGCTCGCCCAAGGCATCGAGGACCTGGTTCTTCTGGCCCGGGCCGGAGCCGCCCCAGCCGAGCGACAGCCCGTGGCGCTGGAAGAGGTGCTGGTGGAAGCGTTGATGAGCGTGGAGCCCTTGGCGCGGCAACGGCAGGTGCGTATCCATCTGGCGGAGCTCGAGGACTGCGAGCTGGCCGCGGAGCGCACCGGGCTTTGCCGCGCCTTCGCGAACCTGCTGCGCAACGCCGTGCAGTACTCCCCGGAAGGCAGCGAAGTGGAGGTCACCGCCTCCGTGGGCGAGGAAACCGTGACCGTGGAGGTGGCCGACCGCGGGCCCGGCATCCCCGAAGCCGAGCGGGAGCGGGTGTTCCAGCGGTTCGTTCGCCTGGCGCCAGCGCGCCACGCCTACCCCCAGGGCTCGGGGCTGGGGCTCGCCATCGTCCGCGAGGTGGTCCAGGCCCACGGCGGCCAGGTGAGCATCCACGGGCGGTAGGAAGGGGGCACCGTGGTGCGGGTGGTTCTGCCGCGAAAAAAAGGGCCGGCACCCGAGGCCGGCCCTTCCAACGTAGCTTGAAGCAGCTTACTTCTTCGCTGCACCCGCTACAGCCACGGTGGTCGCCACGTTCTTCCCTTCCTTGGTCAGGTAGTGAACGGTGACCGTGTCGCCCACCTTGGGGGTTTGCTTCATCTTGGCCCCGGAGATGTCAAAGGTGAGCTCCTTGCCGTCCTTGGTGGTGAGCACCAAGCTCTTGCCGGCCTCGAAGCTCTTCACGGTCCCGGAGGCCGCCATGGTGTGCGGCTTCTTCGCCGGGGCCGCCTGGTCCGCGGCGTAAGCCACGCCCAGGCCCAAGGCCAAAACCCCCAACAACAACCCGAAAACCACAAGCTTGCGCATCGTGTACCTCCTTTCGCCACCGTCTTCTTCGGTGGCGCCACGAGCTTTTCACGGTAAGGCTTAACCCACGATGAACGCCGCCACCCGAAGCTACCCGAAAGCAGCCGAACCGTGCGCGCCCAGCTCCCACCACCACCGCGCGCCCACCGGCAAAACGAACCTCAACGCTGCCAGGTGCGTATCATCAGAGGACGACACGAAAGGAGGCGAAGCCATGAGTGTACGCACGCTGTTTGCCTGGCTGGCGCGGGGCGGCTTGGCAGCCTGGGCGTTGCTCTTCTCCCAGCACCTGCGGGCCGAGCTGCCCCCGCTCTTGGATCGGGAGCTTTTCTTCGGCAACCCCGAAATCATCGGCGCGCAGCTTTCCCCGGACGGCAAGTACATGGCGTTCCTCAAGCCCTGGAAAGACACCCGGAACATCTGGGTGAAGCTCACCCACGAGCCGTTTTCCGCAGCGCGCCTGCTCACCGCGGAAACCGCAAGGCCCATCCCCGGCTTTTTCTGGAGCCACGACTCCCGCTCCATCCTGTTCGTGAAGGACAACGACGGGGACGAGAACTTCAACGTTTGGGCGGTGCACGTGGAGGAAAAGCCCGGGCCGGGGGAGCTGGTGCCCAAGGCTCGCAACCTCACGGACCTCAAGGGGGTGCGGGCAGAAATTTACGAGCTGCCGAAAGCTAACCCCGACGTCATTTACGTGGGGCTCAACGATCGGGACCCCTCCTGGCATGACCTCTACCGCTTGCGCATCTCCACCGGGGAGCGAGAGCTGGTGTTCAAGAACACCGAGCGCATCGTGGGCTGGGACTTCGACCTGGCGGGCAACCTCCGCCTCGCCGGACGCATCCTGGAAAACGGCGACACGGAAATCCTCGCGTACGAAGCGGGGGGGTTCCGCAAGATCTACGGCTGCTCGGTGTTCGAAAGCTGCGGCACGCTGCGGTTTTCCAAGGACGGCAAGCGCGTGTACCTGGTCACCAACCGCGGCGAGGACGTGAACTTCACGCAGCTCGCGCTGCTCGACGTAGAAACCGGGGGGGTGGAAAAGGTGGAATCCGACCCGGAAAACCGCGTGGATTTCGGCCAAGCGATCTTTTCCCAAGCCACCGACGAGCTGGTGGGCACGGTGTACCTGGAGGACAAACCGCGGCTTTACTGGCGGGATCGCCGCTGGGCCGAGCTTTACCGCTTCCTCCAAAAGAAGTTCCCCGAAAAGATCGTAAACATCGGCTCCATGACCCGGGACGAAAGGCTCATGTTGGTCACGGTCACCGCGGATAACGAGCCCGGCGAAACCTACCTCTTCGACACCCAGCGGAAAAAGCTCACGTTCCAGTACCGCATCCGCGAGCGGCTACCCCGCAAGTACCTGGCCCGGGTACAGCCGATCCGCTACCGCTCCCGGGATGGGCTGGAAATCCCCGCGTACCTCACGTTGCCCCTGGGGGTAAAGCCGGTGAAGCTGCCCACCGTGGTGGTGCCGCACGGCGGACCCTGGGCCCGGGACATCTGGGCTTACAACGGCATGGCGCAGTTCCTCGCCAACCGCGGTTACGCGGTGCTGCAACCCAACTTCCGGGGCTCCACCGGGTACGGCAAGGCGTTCCTCAACGCCGGCAACAGGCAGTGGGGCGAGGCCATGCAGGACGACATCACCTGGGGGGTGAAGTACCTGGTGGAAAAAGGCATTGCCGATCCCCAGCGGTTGGGGATCATGGGGGGCTCCTACGGTGGCTACGCCACGCTGGCGGGGGTGGCGTTCACCCCGGAGCTGTACGCCGCTGCCGTGGATATCGTGGGCCCTTCCAACCTCATCACGCTGCTTGCCTCGATCCCCCCTTACTGGGAAGCCATGCGGGTGATTTTCCACGTGCGCATGGGGGATCCTTCCACCCCTGAAGGGAAAGCCCAGCTGGAGCGCCAGTCCCCCCTCAACCACGTGGACAAGATGCGGACCCCACTCCTGGTGGTGCAAGGGGCGAACGACCCCAGGGTGAAGAAGAGCGAGTCCGACCAAATCGTGGTGGCGCTGCGCGACCGTGGTTTCCCGGTGGAGTACCTGCTGGCGGACGACGAGGGCCACGGCTTCGCCCGGCCGGTGAACCAAATGGCGATGTACGCCGCGGTGGAGAAGTTCCTCGCCAAGCACCTGGGGGGACGCTACCAAGCCAGCATGCCCGAAGAGGTGGCCAAGCGCTTGGCGGAGCTTACCGTCGACGTGAGCAAGGTGGAAAAGCCCAAGCCCGTGCAGGTGCGGGGCACCCCCACGGCCCGGTCGCTCACCCCCGGCAGCTTCCGCTACCGCATCACGATCCAGGCCCAGGGGCAGAGCCTGGAGTTTCCCTCGGAGGTCACGGTCACCGAAACCCCGGAAAGCTTCGAGGCGGTGGAAACGCTCGAGCTTGCCCAGGGGCAGGTGCGGGACCGGGTGGTGCTGGACAAGAAGACCTTGGCGCTGCGCTCCCGGGAGGTGCAGCAAGGGCCCATGCGGGTAGCCTTGACCTTCGCCGAAGGCAAGGTTTCCGGCACGCTGGCCATGGCCGGCCAGGAAAAGCAGGTGGTCGTGGCGCTCCCCGGGGAGATCTTCGCGGACGGGGCGGCGCTGTTGCCCACCGTGGCTGCCCTCCCCTTGGAGGAGACCACCACCACCAGCTTTTACCGTTTCGACCCCTTGGGGCAGCAGGTCCTCACCTGCGAGCTGGCGGTGATCGGCCCCGACGAGGTGAGCGTGGCGGGGATGACCGTGAACGCGCTGAAAACCGCGCTCTCCTGCAACCAAGGGGAGGAGCGGCTCACGCTTTGGCTCGCGGGCGAGCCCCGGAAGGTGGTGAAGACCACCGGTAGCTCCGCCAGGATGGGAGGTGCCACCGTCACCCGGGAGCTCGCCCCTTAGGCCCCCGCCCCGCCCCCGGGGGGCTGGCTGGGGTGAGGGAAGCCGGACGGCGACGCCGGGGCAGCCACCGCTCAGCAAGGGGGCTGCCCGGTGCTGGGTGACCGCAGCCACAAACCAACGTGGTGGGCTCGTTGAAGAGCCGGCAGTCTGGGCACTGCCAGGAGCTGGGCAAGCGTCGTCCCCCGCCGTGGAAAAGGAAAATGCTCCAGTAGACCAAAACCAGCCAAGCTCCCCCCACCAACAGGTGCAGACCCCGACCCAGCAACAGGGCAGTGACGCTGCTCAGCACCAGGTAACCCAGAAGGCCAGCCACCACGAAAGGCCACCCGGTCCCGCCCCACCGCCGGGCGGTTTCCAGGTAGGCGCCAAAAACCACCAAAAGCGCCAGGATCTCCAGCATCGTCCGCACCTCCCCGCCCGGGAAAACCGCTCCCTGGTACCGCGGAGCTCGAGGTGAAGGATACCCCTGGCGGGGGCTTGACAGCTCATGTGTCATGGTGTATTAGTGCTGTAGTACACCGCGGGCGACCGCGGGGAGGCGACGATGCAAACGAGGCTGTACCTGGACCCCACCGACCCCACCCCGCTCTGGAGCCAGCTGGCCCAGCGCATCCGCGAGCTGGTGGCCAGCGGCCAGCTGCCCCCCGGGGCAGCGGTGCCCTCGGTGCGCACCTTGGCCCAGGAGCTCACCCTGAACCCCGCCACCGTGGCCAAGGCGCTCCAGGCGCTGGTGGCGGAAGGGATCCTGGAGGTGCGACGAGGGCAGGGCACGTTCGTGGCCCCCCACCCGCCGGCCCTCGCCCCCCAGGAGCTGGAAGCGCAGCTGGCGCAGGCGGCGCGAGCGTTCGCGGCACGGGCCAAGGCGCTGGGGGCCACCCTGGCACAAGCGCAGCGCGCGCTGCAAGCCAGCTGGGATGCCTTGGAGGCGGCAAAAGGAGGCAAAGCATGACCGGCAACGCCATCGAGGTGCGCTCGCTTTCCTTTTCCTTCGACGGCAAAAAGGTGCTGGAGGGGGTGAGCTTGACCGTGCCCCAAGGAGAGTTCGCCATCGTGGCGGGCCCCAACGGCGCGGGAAAAACCACGCTGCTGCGCTGCATCTTGGGGTTTTACCGTCCCCGGGAGGGAGAGGTGCTGCTCTTCGGCCACCCTGCCTGGCGCCGCTCCCGACTCCACGAGGAGGTGCAATACGCCGCCGAGGCTTGCGACCTGCCGCTGGCGTGGAGCTTGCGGGCGCTGGGTCGTTGGTTGACGCTGGCGGGCACCCTGACGCGAGCACAGCTTCTGGCCCTGGAGGAGGCTGCTTCCGCGGCCGGGCTCCCCGTCTCCCAGCCTCTCGGCACCTTGTCCGGGGACAGCGGAGCTTCGCCCAGCTGCTGCTGGCCCTGGCGGGCGAGCCGGCGCTTTTGCTCTTGGACGAGCCCACCCTGGGGATGGACGCGGTGTACCGCAAGCGGGCGCTGGAGGCGTTTTTGGCGTTCGTGGCGGAAAGCCCCACCACGGTACTGCTGGCCACCCAGGATCTCCCCCTGGCGGAGCGGCTTGGCCAGCAGCTTTTCATGCTGCAGCAAGGCCGGGTGGTGGCCGCCGGTCCCCTGGAGGCGCTGAAGGCGCGCTACGCGCTGGTGGAGGGGAACGTGGCGGCGGAGCTTCCCCCGGGGGCAGCCCGGGTGCTGGCCCGGGAGCCCCGCCTCGGAGGGCAGCAGCTCCTTCTGGAGCTCGAGAACCCCCACGCCTTCGCTTCCTGGGCTTCGGAACGCGGCTTGGCGGTGCGCCAGCCTTCCCTGGCGGAGCTGGCGGAGTGCCTCTGGCAGGAAAAGGAGGAAAACCATGCGTAAGCTCGCGGCGGCGGTTTGGTACTTCTTACGGCAGGAAAGCTGGATCTTGGCCCTGGGGCTGGCGGCGCTCCTGGCAGCTCTGCTCCTGGGGGCGCTGGCGCCCTCGCTCTGGCACCAGGAGCCCGGGGAGTTCGTGCTGGCCACCGCCGGGGCAGCCACGGTGGCGCTGGCGGTGCTGAGCGCGCTGCTTCTCGGCGCCCGGACGCTGGGCACCGCGGCGGGGTTCGCGGGGCTGCGTTTCCTGCTGGCTTCCGGGGTCTCGCCGTTGGCTGCTTGGGCCGGGGCGCTGGTGGGCAGCGCCGCGCTCGCTCTCGGGACCTGCGCCCTGGCGGCGCTGCCGATACCGTTCACCTCCTTCCCAGCAGGGGCATTACGCGCGCAAGGCGTGGTTTTCTGGCTCGCGGCAGGGGCGGTTTGGGCGCTGGCGTGGGCGCTGGCCCACGTGGCCACGCTGCTGGCCCGCCACCGCAGCAGGTGGCTTGCCGCGCACCTGTTGGGGGTTGTGGGGGCCGGGTACGTGCTCCGGGAGGCGTTTTTCGCTGCCAAAACCTTGGTGGCCGCGGAGAGCTTCTTCCCGTTCCTGGGGATCCTCCTGGTGCCGTGCGGCATCGCAGCTTTGACCGCCAGCGCCGTCACCGTGCTTCGCAGCCACGCCGACCTTCCCGTGGCCACGGCCAGCTCGTTCCTCCTCTGGCCGCTGGTGGCGCTGGTGGGGCTGGGGGGCTGGGGGTTCTTGGGGGCCATGGAAAAAAGCGCTCCGTGGCGCCTTTAGCGCGTGCATCGGGCCGCCGTGAGCCCCGACGGAGAGAAGGTTCTGGTGGCCGGGGAAGCTCGGGGGTTCCCCAAGCTGCATACCCGCTTCGTCTGGGACGTGAGGTCCGGCAAGCGCACGCCTGCCCCCCAGCGGGGGTTCGAGGAGTGGTACCAGGACCGTTCCAACGCGGTCTTTTCCCCGGACAGCCGGTTCTTGCTGGTGGGGGGCGGCGCCAGGCGCGGTCCCGAGCTGGTGGAGCTTTCCACCGGCAAGCGCCAGCGCCTCGCGAGCTTCGGGGAAGACGCCCTCGCCTGTGCCGCCGCCCCTGGGGGCGCGGAGGTGGCGCTGGCTACCCGTCCGGAGCACGGTCCCAGCCGGCTGGTGGTGGTGGATGCGACCAGCGGCCAAGTGCGGGCCTCGCTGGAGGGGGCCTTGGAGGGGTTCTGGTGCCAGGCGTTGGCCGGGGAGCTGCGGGTCGCGGCGGTGCTGGGAGGGAAAGACGCCACCGCCGGGGCAGGACACTTTCTGACGCTTTTCACCCGCCCTTGGGGGGCTGCGGGGTTCCAGGAGCGCTTCCGCGTGTCGCTGGCAGGTTTGGCACCGCCTTTGCGGGTGGGGCGCACGCTCATCCAGCCCTTCGGCAGCGACTTGCTGGTGGAGCTGGGCGAAAGCAGGGAAGATGCCGGGGAAGGCGCGGAGGAAGCTGCAGCGCGGCAGCTGCTGCTGCTTTCGGATGCGGGGCAAGTGCGGTGGGTCCGGGAGGTTCCTGCCCCGGGGCAGTGGTTCGTGGTGGGAGACAGGGTGCTGTTCCTGGAGCCTCAAGGGGAGCGGTGGCAGCTAAGCCTCGGCGACCGGCAGGGCCGGGTGCTGGGGGAGACCACGCTCGCCGATCGGGCAAGCGCGCCGCGCCTCATTTGCCGCGCTGCTCAAGCCCCCGAGGACCGGGTGCTGCTCTGCTGCCTGGGCTTCCCCGGGGGCCGGGAAGCCGCGTTCCTCTGGTCCGCCCCCCGGGGAGAGCCCCAGCGGCTCCAGGAGGCGTTCTTCTGGCAGCTCCAGCGCTTCACGCGCCTGGGACCGCGGATCGCGGTAATGGAACCCGAGCCGCCAACGGTGCAGGGCACGCTCTGGGGCTCCCCCGCCGAGCTTGTGGTGTTCGATCAGCAGGCCCAGCGCTTCCGGCGGGTGTTGCCTTGATCCCGCGCGCCTATACCAAGACCGGAAACACGCTTTTTCACCGGAGGTGGTGATGCATGCGCGGGTTTTGTGGCACGGTGCCCAATGTGCCCTGGCGGTCCCGGGGCGGGCAGCGCTCATGGTTCTGGCCATGGGGGTCGCAGCAGGCGCAGTGGCCTTTGCCGTGGGGCACCCCCGGGCGGTGCTCAACGCTGCCGAGGATGTGCTGCGGCTTTACTGGGGCGAGCATCAGAATCGGTTTTGGATCAGCCCGGTTCGCCGCCCGCTGCGAGGTCGGGCACCTCGCCCCCTGACCCTGGAGGACATGGGCGCGCTGCAGGAGCATTTCCAAGGCCGGGCAAGCTTTCATCCCTTTGCCTTCCCAGCGGGCGACGGCGAGCTGCCCATCGTGGGCCCAGGAGGCACCCCCCGCTTGCAAACGTACGTGTTTGCTCGTCCGCCCCTGCCTTGCGCACCCCAGAAAATAGCAAGTGGACGCAGCTTGACCGCCTCGGACGAGCAAGCTCGGGCCTTGGTGTGCGTGCTTAGCGTGAGGCTTGCCCGGGAGCTTTTTCCAGACCGGGATCCCTTGGGCGCGGTGGTGCGCGTGGACGGGGTACCGGTCACCGTGGTGGGCGTGCTCGCAGAAAACCGCGAGCTGCTCGAGAAGATGAAGACCCAACAGGACCGGGTCGTGGTTGTGCCTTACACCACCGGTGTGCACCGGCTTTTGGGGGAAGAGCACCGCTTTTGGATTGAAGTTTGCGTGGCAGCCGGGGTGGCACGAGAAGCGGTGGAGCAAGAGGTGGCCACGGTGCTGCGCCAACGCCACGGCATCGGCCCGGCAGATTTGGATGACTTTTGGATTTACGGGCCAACGTTCATCGTCAACAGCTTCCTGCGGGAAGAAACCACGCTGCGGCGCGCTTCCAGCATCGCCGCCGCGGTGGCAGTACTCGCTGCCTTCGCCATCGTGGCCAACGCGATGATGGTGGCGGTGCGCTGCAGGCTGCGGGAGTTCGGGCTCAAGCGCGCTTTGGGCGCAACGCAGCGAGCCATTTACCTGGACGTGCTGGGCTTCGGCACATGCCTCGGCTTGGGGGGCGCCGCGCTCGGCGCCACCCTGGTGCTTGCCGTGGCGGCAGCCGCCCCCGCCTTCGCCTCCAACGCCCCCTTCGACCCATGGAAGTACTTCTCCTTGGACCTTCCCACAGCGTTGGCCGCAGCCGCCGCAGCCCTCGGCCTCGCCCTGGCGGTGAGCGCCCTGGTGGCCCGGCAAGCGATCCGCTTCGACCCCGCCACCGTGCTCCGAGGGTGAAAAACATGGTGGAAGGCGCTCCCTTGCTCACGCCCTCGAGCTCTTCGGCCACCACTGGCAGCGGCCGGCCTGCGCGGCTGGGTGCTCGCGGTGGGGCGGCACGAGGAGCTTTTGGCCCGCTGCGAGCTCTACCGCCGGCTCCAACAAGGCAGCAAAGCCACAAAACCGCTTCCGGAGGTGCGATGAGGCAACGACTGGGTACTGGTGCCCTTGCTCTCGTTCTGCTGACGTTGGCCTGTGCTCGAGCAGGAAAGCCCCAGCCCAACTTCGCCCTAGTGCGGGTGGAACGCCGCGAGGTGCCAAGCGAAATCCTGGCGAGCGGCGTGGTTCGCCCCGAGGTAGGGGCGGAGGTGAACGTGGGCCCGCGGATTTCCGGCATCCTCAAAAAACTTTACGTGCGCGTGGGGGAAAAGGTGCGCTTGGGCCAACTGTTGGCGGAGCTGGACGCCCGGGAGCTGGAGGTAGCCGAAGCCGAAGCAGCAGCCGCTGTGGAGCAGGCCGAGGCGGAAAAGCTGCTCGCGGAAAACCAGCTCCGCCGCCGGGAAGCGCTTGCCGCGGCGGGGCTGCTTGCCGCTGAGGAGCTGGAAGCCTCGCGCACCGCCACCTCCCTTGCCGCCGCCCGCCTGGCCCGCGCCCAGGCGCAGCTTGCGGCCTCGCGCATTGCCCGAGCCTACGCGGAAATTCGCGCGCCGATTGCCGGCACGGTGACCAGCATTTCCACCCGGGAAGGGCAAACCGTGGCGGCTAGCTTCGCGGTGCCCACCTTCGTGACCATCGTGGATTTGGAGCGGCTGCAAGTGCAGGTCTTCGTTGACGAAACCGATGTAGCCCGGGTGGCCCCAGGACAAAAAGTGCGCCTTTCGGTGGATGCTTTTCCGGAGGAAAGCTTCGAGGGCAAGGTAACGGCGGTGATCCCCCAAGCTCGAAAGCGGGAAAACGTGCTCACCTTCACGGTGATCGTGGATATCACCGAAGGACCGCGGCAACTGCTGCAGCCGGACATGAGCGTTTCCGCGGCGATTTTCACCGGCTCCCGCAAGCAGGTTTTGGTGGTGCCGTCGCAAGCGGTGCAGTGGGACAGCGAGGGTCAACCTTACGTGCTGCTGCTGCAAGCGGGCAAACCCACGCGCCGCGACATCGCGGTGGGCGAAGCCCATGGGGACGTGGTTCAAGTTCGCTCGGGACTTGCGGAAGGGGATGAGGTGGTGCTGCCTTCCGGAGAGGAGCTCAATCCATGATCGAGCTTTTTGGCGTTTGCAAAACGTACAGAACCGAAGGTACCGAGACCGAGGTGCTCAAGGGCATTGACCTGGCGATTGAGGAAGGGGAGTTCGTGGCCATCATGGGCCCTTCCGGCGCTGGGAAGACCACGCTCATGAACATCCTGGGGCTCTTGGACTCCCCCACTGCGGGAACCTACAAGCTGGCCGGGCAAGACGTGACGCACCTTTCGGACAGGGAGGCCTCGGCGCTGCGCAATCGCCGCATAGGCTTCGTCTTCCAGCTCTTCCACCTGCTGGATCGCCTCACGGTGCTGGACAACGTGTTGCTGCCGCTGCTTTACGGGGAGCATTACCCGCGCAACGCCGCCGAGCACGGCAGAAAGTTACTTGAGCTGGTAGGCCTCGGGGATCGGGCAAACTACAAGCCCCCGGCGCTTTCCGGCGGCCAACAGCAGCGGGTGGCCATTGCCCGGGCTCTGGTGAACGATCCAGCGCTGATCCTCGCCGACGAGCCTACCGGGAACTTGGACTCCGCCCCGGGGCCGGGAAATCCTCGCGCTGCTCCAAAAGCTGCACCGGGAAGGGCGAACGATCGTGCTCATCACCCACGACCCCCAGGTGGCAGCTTGCGCCAGCCGGCTGGTGCAGCTTGCCGACGGCAGGATCGTGAGCGACCAACGCATCGCGCCCACCCTTCTCGGCGAAGGCGGCTAACGGCTTCCCATGCACTTCGGCAAGCTTGCCCGCACCTCGTTGAGCTTGCTGCTCCAGCACCGGCTGCGCAGCCTGGCCGCGGTGGGCGCGATTTTCGTGGGCCAAGCCGCGCTGGTGCTGGCGGTGGGCGCTGCCCAGGCAGGGCATCGCGACCTGCAAGCCAAGCTCCGCCAAATGGGCGCCAACCTCCTGGTGGTGCGCGCCGGCACGTTCCAGCAGTTCGGCAGGCGGGTAGCCCAGGTTTCCCGGGCCACCACGCTTTTGCCGCAAGACGCCCTCCGGCTGGGCCGGGAGGTGGCCGGGGTAAAGAAGCTTGCCACCGTGGCCAGCGCGGTGAAAACCGTGCGCTTCCAGGCCAACGTGGCGAGCGTGCCGGTGGTGGGGGTAAGCCCCGAGTACTTCGAGCTGCAGCGCCTGGCGCTGCAAGACGGCCGGCTGTTCTTCGCCGAGGAGGACCGCGCCCGCACCAGGGTGGCGGTTCTTGGGGCCAAGGTGGCAAAGGCGCTCGCTGCCGTGGAAAACCCTTTGGACCAAAGGGTGCGTATTGCCGGGGTCCCCTTCAAGGTAGTGGGGGTTTTGCGCCCCAAGGAAGTAGGAATCGCCGAAATAGATCCGGACCAGAGCGTGTTCGTGCCCGTCTCCACGCTGCTTTTCAGGGTTGCCGGACGCAGTTGGCTTGACGCGATCATCGTCCAAGGGCAAAGCCCGGAAAAGCTGCCGCGGCTTTCCCGGGAGATCCGCGAAGCGCTGCGCCGTGCCCACGGCTTGGCCCAGGGCAAGGAGGACGACTTCACCGTGCAAGATCCGGTGCGCCTGCTGGCCCTGGAGCACGACCTGGGGGAAGCGTTCCGGGCTCTTGCCGCAGGGATGGCTGGGGTTTGCCTTGCCACCGGAGCCGTGGGTATCGTGGCGGTGATGCTCATGGCGGTGCGGGAGAGGACCCGGGAAATTGGCTTGCGTCGCGCGGTGGGAGCCACCCGCGCCGCGATCCTCGTGCAGTTCCTCTTCGAAGCTGCCCTGCTGACAGCCCTGGGGGGCTTTTCTGGCGCCGCTTTCGCCCTCCCCGCCCAAGCGGCCATTTGCAAGCTCGCCGGCTGGCCCACGGTTTGGCCCCTCAAGGCGGCGCTGGCAGCCGGGGGGGTTTCGGTGGTCTTGGGCTTGGTTTGCGGTGTGGCCCCCGCCATCCGCGCCGCTCGCTTGGCACCGGCTACCGCCGTGCGGGCCGCGGCGTAGCTTTTCCGGTTCCCCCAAGGCACGGCGTTTCCGGAAGCCTCGGCAAGGCTTTTGGGAGCCTGCCTCTACCAGGGGTTGCGCACGTGGCAGGCGCGGCCGGTTTTGGCGATGTAGTGCTGGTGGTAATCCTCCGCCGGCCAGAAGGTCTTGGCCGGCTCCACCTGGGTGACGATGCGCTTGCCCCGGTACCGGCCGCTTGCTTCCAGCTCGCGGATGAACGCCAGCGCTTGCTCCCGCTGCGCCTCGTTCACGTACCAGATCCCCGAGCGGTACTGCTCCCCCACATCCGGCCCCTGGCGGTTGAGCTGGGTGGGGTCGTGCATCGCGAAGAAAGCCTCCAAGAGCCGGCGGTAGCTGATGCGCTTGGGGTCGTAGACCACCTTCACGGTTTCCGCATGCCCGGTGGTCCCCGAGCACACCTGCTCGTAGGTGGGGTGGTCCACGTGCCCCTGCATGTACCCAGACTGGGCGTCCAGCACCCCGGGGCCCTGCTGGAAGTAGTGCTTCAGCCCCCAGAAGCAGCCGCCGGCGAAGTACGCCACCTCGGTGGCCACCGGTTGGCTTTCCGGTGGAAGCGTCGCCCCCTTGGCGTAAAACCGCAGGGCAGCGGAGTTCACGCAGTGCCGCTCGCCGGTGGGGGGCGGGCCGTCCTGGAAAACGTGCCCAAGATGCGCCCCGCACCGGGCGCAGCGGATCTCGGTGCGCACCATGCCGTGGGAGAAGTCCGGCTGCCGCACCACGTGCTCCGGGTCGAACTCCCGCCAAAAGCTGGGCCACCCGGTCCCCGAGTCGAACTTATGCTCGGTGGAAAAGAGTGGCAAGCCGCACACCACGCACACGAAAACCCCGGGCTCCTTCACCGCCAAAAGCCCCCCGCAGAACGGGGGCTCGGTCCCCGCCCGCTGGGTGATGCGGTACGGCTCGGGGTCCAAACGCGCCGCCAGCGCCGCCACCTGCTCTTTGGCGAGCGGCGTGATGTCGTACCCGGACTTGGAGTACCTGGGTTTCACGTTCGCCCCCGTGCTGGGCGTCCCTGCTCCCCCCGCGGAGTCGCTCCCGCACCCGGCAGCGGTTGCCAGGAGCAAAAGCGGGAAGAGCAAAGCTGCCCTCACATCGAGGTAAACCCCGGAGCGTCCCTCCCTGTTCCCCCCGGGGCACCTTGCGGGCGTACAATCGGCTGGGTGCGGCCATGTACGAGGCGTTCTACGGGCTTGCTGGTTCTCCCTTCAGCCTCACCCCGGACCCGCGCTTTCTCTACTTTTCCCGCCAACACCGGGAGGCCTTCGACCACGTGCTGTTCGCCCTGGCGCGCCACGAGGGGTTCGTGCAAATCACCGGGGAGGTGGGTACCGGCAAGACCACCCTCTGCCGGGCGGTGCTGGCTAACTTGCCGGAAAACTGCCAGGCGGCGCTGATCCTCAACCCGGTGATGACCTCGTTGCAGCTCTTGCGCACGATCCTCCAGGAGCTGGGGGTTGCCGCCAAGGGGGGCGATCGGGCCCGGCTTTTGGACAGGCTCAACCAGCACCTGCTGGAGCGGGCCGCCTCCGGGGTGGACGTGGTGCTTTTCATTGACGAGGCCCAGGACATGAGCCCGGAGCTTTTGGAAGAGGTGCGGCTGCTTTCCAACCTGGAAACCGACGACCGCAAGCTGTTGCACATCGTGCTCCTGGGCCAGCCGGAGCTCGCCGCCAAGCTGGCCTCCCCGGGGCTGCGGCAGCTAGCGCAGCGCATCACCGTGCGCTACCACCTGCGTCCTCTGGGGTTGCGGGAAACCAAGCAGTACGTGCAGCACCGTTTGGCGGTAGCCGGGGCCAACGGCCGGCCGGTCTTCACCCCCTTGGCCCTTTGGGCGGTGCATCGCTACGCCAAGGGCATCCCCCGCTTGGTGAACGCGGTGTGCGACAAAACGCTCTTAGCCGGGTACGTGGAAGGCACCGACACCCTGCGGTTGCGCCACGTGCGCCGGGCTGTGGCTGCCCTGGGAGGACGGGGGTGAGCCTCATCAGCGAAGCGCTCCGCAGGGCCCGGGCGGAGCAGCAGCGCCGGGAAATCGAGCGGGGCGCCGCGCCGCCCCCGCTGCCCCTGGCTCCGCCTCGCCCGCCCTCCTCTCCGCTCCCCTGGGTGCTGGCGGCAAGCCTCCTCTCGGCGCTGCTGGCCGCCGCTGGGGTTTGGCTCCTGCTCCCCCGGGCCCCCCACCCGGTGCCTCACCCCCCAAGCCCGGGAGAAGCG
>Ga0209018_1000933_pt1 | contig 25498 bp, 25 predicted proteins | sample YNPBryBLVA2012_FD_185814 | JGI IMG/M metagenome (GOLD analysis project Ga0209018, IMG submission 185814) | Anoxygenic and chlorotrophic microbial mat microbial communities from Yellowstone National Park, USA - YNP Bryant BLVA 2012 (SPAdes)... ...
CGGCTCGGCGGCCTGCATCTCGCCAGATTACGGCAATAATTTGTTAAACTCCATGAGCGGACTTCCACGCACTAAGCAGGGGCTTTAGCCCCGGCGGCTTCAGCGCGGCTTGAGCCGCCCCAGCAGGCCGCGCACGGCGGAGGCCAGTTCGGGCGGCAGGCCGTCCAGCTTGGGGTATGTGATTCGTCAGCTCTGGCGGCGTGGCGGCTTTGCGTCGTTAGGGCACTTGCTATCTGCGCAAAATTGTGATATGGTAAACGGGTTCGCAATGCCCCAAACCCTGTACGATAAGGATGCCTATGCCTACAAAGCTCAGCCGCTATTGTGAAGGTCTGATGGAAGCCGGTTGGCTGGCTGCCATCATTCTGGTGCCCCTTTTTTTTGATATTTACTCTAGCCGTATTTTCGAACCCGATAAATTGACGTTGCTGCGCTCGGTGGCTCTGCTGATTCTGACAGCGTGGCTGCTCAAATTGCTCGACGAGGGACGCATTCGTTGGCAGAAGCTCGAAGCCGGCCCAAACCGCTGGAAGAGCCTGCTGACCACGCCGCTGCTGGCGCCCGTCCTGGCTTTGGCTGTCGTGTATGTGCTCTCGACGCTTTTCTCTGTGACGCCGCGCGCCAGTCTGTGGGGGTCGTATCAGCGTCTGCAGGGCACTTATACCACCTTTGCCTACCTGATTATCTTTGCTTCGATGGCGGCCAACTTGCGGCGGCGAGCGCAGGTGGAGCGGCTGCTGACCGTGGCGGTGCTGGTGAGTCTGCCGATCAGCTTGTATGGGGTCTTGCAGCGTAATAAGATTGACCCTGTGCCGTGGGGAGGGGATACCTCCACGCGAATAGCCTCGAATATGGGCAATTCGATCTTTGTGGCCGCCTATCTCATCATGGCTTTCCCCCTGGCGGTGGGGCGGATCATCCAGGCGGCGGGCGCGATCCTGCGGGAGGAAAGCCGCGTGCTGATTCATTCCCTCAAACTGACGTTTTATGTCGTTATCGTGGTGATGCAGGTGGTGGCGCTGTACATGAGCCAGAGCCGCGGCCCGGCGCTGGGTTGGTTGGCTGGCCTGGCTTTTCTGGCAGTTTTGCTTGCCTGGCACTGGCGCAAACGCTGGCTCACCGTGACGATGGTCGTACTGGGCATGGCGGCCCTGATTTTCCTGATGGTTTTCAATATCCCCAACGGCCCGTTGGAAGCTTTGCGCAAGATGCCGGGCGTGGGGCGTTTTGGTCTGATTCTGGATGCCGAAAGCAACAGTGCGTTGGTGCGTAAGTATATTTGGGAGGGAGCGGCAGATTTGGTCTCCCCACACGCGCCCTTGCAATTCCCCGATGGGCGTTCCGATGCCTTCAACTTTCTGCGCCCGGTGGTCGGTTATGGCCCGGAGAGTATGTACGTGGCCTATAACCCCTTCTATGTGCCCGAGTTGGGGCGTGTCGAAAAGCGCAATGCTTCGCCAGACCGTTCGCACAATGAAACCTGGGATTCGCTGGTCATCACCGGCGGACTGGGCTTCCTGGTTTATGTCACCTTGTTCGTGGCCATTTTCTACTACGGGTTGAAATGGCTTGGCCTGGTGCCAAACGCTCGCTGGCGGAATGTGTACCTGGGGATTTCGATCGGCGGCGCTATCGCTGGGGCGGCTGCGTTGATTGCCTGGCGGGGGGTCGAATACTTCGGGCTGGGCTTCCCCTTGGGCCTGGCCGCCGGCGTGGGGGTCTATGCGGTTGTGGCCTCGTTGACCCTGCGCTTTGCTGCGCCTCAAACGGCCGGCGAGGCGGCGCGCTCACTTACCATCATCGTCCTTCTGGCCGCCATCACCTCGCATTTCATCGAAATCAACTTCGGCATTGCCATTGCTGCCACGCGCACGTATTTCTGGACTTACACCGCCCTGCTGATGTTGGTCGGGTATATCTTGCCCCTTCACCAGCAATACGGCGGGCCTGAGCCTTTGCCTGAGACGAGCGATGCAAATGAGAAGGCCACCCCTAAGGAAGGCCGCAGCAGCCGCAGCAAGAAACAGTTGCACCGCAGCGAGCGCCGCGCCCAGTTACTGCAGAAACAGCCTGCCTGGATGCAGGAAGCCTTGGTGCAAGGCGGCATCCTGGCTATGGTCATGAGCACTATGGGGTATCTCTTCATCTCCAACCCCAAGCGCCTGGTTGACATGCTGAAAATCATTGAGTACTCGCTGACGCGCTTGCCCAATCGAAATTACATGCTTTCGATGGGTATCCTGGTCTTGGTTCTGACAAGCTGGCTGGTGCTGGCTATATTGCTGACATGCCACTTGGATACGATTTCGCGGCCAAAGGAGTGGTGGTCGGCTTTTGGCGTCATCGTGGGCACGTCGGGCGGCGCGGCCTTGTTGTATTGGCTGTGGCATGCCGGCACGCTGGCTTCGGTGGCAGGCTTCAACCCGCAAAACGCCCAAGATATTCTGGCGCAAGTGGATAAAATCGGCGGCTTGCTCACCAATTACTACCTGTTTATCTTCTTGCTCGTCTTCACCCTGGCTTTTCTGCTGCCGCCAGACTGGCCCACGCCTCGACTGGGCAGTTCGATGGGTTTGGGGACGGTTCTCGCGCCGGTCTTGCTCATTGCCTGGGTGGGGCTGGTCTATTTCACCAACTTGCGCATCATCCATGCCGATATTGCTTTCAAGATGGCCGAACCCTATACGAAAACCAGCAATAACAACGGTTGGCCTGTGGCTACCTATATCTACAAAGAACGCGCCCTCAAGCTGGCTCCCGATGAAGATTATTACTACTTGTTCCTGGGGCGCAGCTACCTCGAGCAGGCCAAGCAAGAGCAGGATGCCGCCAAGCAAGCTTCTCTGATTCAGGCGGCAGAGGCCGATTTGAAAGATGCCCAGAAGATCAACCCCTTGAACACCGACCATACCGCCAACCTGGCGCGCCTGTATAGCTGGTGGGCGACTAAAGCCCAAGACTCCGCCACCATGATGGAGCGAGCACAAAAATCGTCGGATTACTATGAGATGGCGGTAATTCTTAGCCCGCAAAATTCGACTTTGTGGGGAGAGTGGGCTGTGCTCTACATGGATTTGCTCAAGCAGCCCGATGAGGCCCTCGAACGCTTGCAACACGCCCTCGATTTGGATACCCAATATAGCTGGACACAAAACCTGATGGGCAACTATTATTACCGCCTTAGCGCCAGCCAAAGCGCTGAACAAAAGGTGGAAAGCCTGAAAAAGGCTGCCTATCACTTCAGCGAAGCGGTGCGCGTAGGACGCTACTTCGAGGCCTCCACCATTCAGTCTAGCCTCATCTCTCTGGGCGATGTTTACATCCAACTAGGCCAGAACAGCGATGCGATCGCTGCTTATGAGCGCTTGCTCCAGCTTTATCCCACCCTCTCCCAACGCTGGCGGGTCGAGCAGGCTATCGCCGGCATCTACTTACGCCAGGGCGACAAGACCAACGCCCTCTTGCACGCCCAGGCTGCCATGCAAGCTGCTCCAGACGAAAGCAAGCCCCAGGTGCAGTCCCTGATTGCGCAAATCGAACAATTGCCCTAGAAAGACAGACTGAACGCTGATGTTTTTCCTGGCTTTGCCGTTAGCTTTGCTTTTGAGTGTTTTGCTGGTGCCGTTGGTGCGCCGCTTGAGTTTCCGTGTGGGGCGGGTGGCGCAACCGCGCAAAGACCGCTGGCACAGCACCCCCACGCCAACTCTGGGCGGGGTGGGCATGTTCCTGGCCTTCTTGCCAACCGTGCTGACGGTGGCGGTGCTCTCCGGACAGTTGGCGCATCTGCGCTGGAGTTTGCTGGTCAGCGCAGTCTTGATGTTTGCCTGGGGTTTGTACGATGACTTCAAGCGCATCACGCCGCCCGCTAAACTGGTGGGGCAAATCCTGGCCGCCTCGCTGGTGATCTTCTTCGGCGATTGGATTCATTTCTTCCCCTGGGAAATTGCCAATATCGGCCTGACCTTTGTGTGGCTGGTGGGAATTACCAACGCCATCAATCTCTTGGACAATATGGACGGTTTGGCTGGCGGGGTGGCGCTCATTGCCGCAGCGGTTCTCACGTATTTCCTGTGGCGGGCCGATAGCCAGGCTTTGCTGATCATCTCGCTGGCCCTGGTGGGCAGTATCTTGGGCTTTTTGATCTTCAATTTTCCGCCAGCCAAGATTTTCATGGGCGATAGCGGTAGTTTGTTCCTGGGGTTCACGTTGGCAGCTCTGTCGGTGGCGCGCCGAACGCAGGCCTCTAACGTGTTGGCGGTGATGGCTGTGCCCACCTTGGTCTTCTTGCTTCCGATCATTGACACCTCGCTGGTGACCATCACCCGTTTGCTGCGCGGGCAATCGCCCACCCAAGGCGGCACCGACCATACCTCCCATCGCCTGGTGGCTTTTGGGCTGACTGAGCGCCAGGCGGTGCTGTTCCTCTACGGGGTGGCATTCACATCTGGCGTTGCCGCCGCGGCCTTCGAGGCCCTGGATTATGACCTCAGCCTGGTCTTGATTCCCCTCCTGGTGATTGCCTTGCTCTTGTTCACCGCTTACCTCGGCCGTTTGAAGGTCGTCGCCACCATTGCTCCCCCGCAGGGCAACATCGCCCGTCTGATGGTCAATCTCACCTACAAGCGCCGCTTGTTCGAGATAGCGTTGGATTTCCTGCTGATTGCCCTGTGCTTTTACCTCGCCTTTTGGACGAGCTTGGGACTCAATCTGAACGACCAAAACCTGAATCAGTACCTGCAAGCCTTGCCGGTGGCGTTTGCTACAGCTTTTCTGTCCTTCTATATGGCGGGCATCTATCGCGGTGTTTGGCAGTATCTGAGCATCTCGGATTTTTTGCGGCACTTCTGGGCGGCGCTGGGCAGCGCGGCGCTCTCGGCCTTGATCCTGGTGCTGGTTTACCCGCAGCGTTACGCCCTGGATATTTTCCTGCTCTACGCCGTTTTTCTTTTTCTGGGGCTGGCGACCTCGCGCTCGTCGTTCCAGATTTTGGATCGTTTGGCGCCGCGCCGCCGCCGCCAGGAGGGGAAAAAAGAAAAGGTGCTGATCTACGGCGCAAGCGATGCTGGCGAGATGGCGCTGCGCTGGATTTTACGCAACCCCGACCTGGGTTATGTGCCGGTAGGCTTCGTGGATGACGATGCCTATAAATGGGGGCGCAGTATTCACGAAGTGAGTGTTTTGGGTGGGCTGCAACAACTCGGCGAGATCCTCGAGTACCGCCAGATCGGCGGGGTGATCATTGCCTCGGCGGCGGGAATGTCTGCCGAAACGATGAGCGGCCTGATTGCCATTTGCCGCCAGAAGGGCGCCTGGCTGCGCGTGATGCATTTGGACTTCGAGTTGCTGCAATGAAACTTTGCTGAGCCGTTAACCAACCGTCCACGAGGCCTCCCCGCTTCCTGATAAAGCGTGGCGTGAAGCACTTCGTGGACGGTTGGCCGCTGCAATGGCCGTTTGCGGCCGCAGACCCAATGTTTAGCTCAAGCCGCTGTTTTTATGGGCACCTTCAGCCTTAAGGCTGCGCTTGAAGCACTGGCAGGGTGGGGATGGTGGGAACGCGTTCTTTCCACAGATCGAGAATCTGGACTTCGCTGCTGTTGCGCTTGGCCTCCAGCCATTCCTGGAACTTCTGCTGGCGCAATTGTTCGTAGAGACTATCGGGGATAGGCCGTACCTGGCGGTCAATGACCTGGATGATATGCCAGCCATTGGGGGTTTCGATGATCCCGCTGAGCTTGCCAATCTCCAGGGAGAAGGCCACATCGCTCAAATCCGACGAGGTACGCGCTGTCAGATTTTCGCGGTTGAGCCACCCCATGTCCCCGCCCTGAGCGTTGGATGGGTCGAGGGATAGCTCCGCCGCCAGGGCGCCAAAATCCTCGCCAGCTTGTAGGCGGCTGATGATCTGTGTGGCCGTAATTTGCGAAGAGACGACGATTTGCCGCAGCCAGACCTGCTCTTCCTCGTGGGGTAATTCACCGATCACCGCATCCAGCACTTTTTGGTACAGGAGCTGATCGCGAGAGATGGTGCGAATTTGCGCCTCACTTAACTTGACCTCGCTTTTCAAGTATTTGAGGTCTTCCTGCCAGTTTTTGTTGTAGAGCGCTTCGGTGTAGGGCGTGGCGGTGGCGGTGGGCGTGAGCGGCCTGCTGGGGGTGAGCGTGGGCAGGGGCACGGCGGTGGCGGTGGCCGTCATCGTGGGGGTTGCCGTGGGGGTAATCGTCGGTGTGGCTGTCACCATCGCCAGTTGCGTTGCCGAGAGCGTGGGGGGGATGAAGGCTGGGCGGGTGGCGGTGGGGGTGGGCGTGCCGTTGGCGTAGAAACCGCGCGACTCTTGCAGGTATTGGTCAATCTCTGCTTCACTGATGGTAATGCCGCGCGCCGCTGCTTCCTGGCGCACGAGGTACGTATCTACCAGTTGGTTTATGGCGCGGTTGCCCATGCTCTCGGTGGAATTGAGCTGAGCTTCCAGTTGGGTGATGGTCTGGTCAACAAAGCTCTGCCCGTCGCCGCCAAACATCTGTTTGAATTGCTGGTACTGATACCATTGTTGAATGAGATTCAACCGCAGGTAGCGCACCATAGCCTGGAACTCGGCGGTGGTAATTTCATCGCCGTTGACCACGGCTACAGGTTGAGCCGGCTGCACCACCAGTTGATCAATCAGACCATAGGCGGCAAAACCCACGACCAGGACGACGATGATGGCAACGCCAATGAGAATATAGCGGGTTTGCATCTGCTCGCGCTCGATGCGCGCCAGGTGTTTCTTGCTGACAATTTTCTGCCGGGATGCTTTTGCCATAAGAGAACCTCGTCGAAAGTACAAGCAGGCGGGGCATAGGACAATCGTAGCGCCTGACCTATGCCCCGCAGGAGAGTGGGGAAAAGTTTCTAAACAGCCTGCCCGCGGCTGGGGGCAGCCTGGGCAGGGCGTACGTGGTTCGCAAAGTCAGGTGAGACGGTCAGTGTGCGTTTAGCGCGAGAGTTCGCCCTGGTAGGGGAGCAAGGCAAGCTGGCGGGCGCGTTTGATGGCGCGGGCCAGTTCGCGCTGGTGCTTGGCGCAGGTGCCAGTCTGACGGCGGGGACGAATCTTGCCTTCGTCGGTCACATAACGGCGCAACAGTTCGCTCTGTTTGTAGTCAATGCTGACGTTATGATCGGTGCAAAACTGGCAAACGCGCGGTTGGGCATAAAAACGCTTGCCGCCTTCCTGAGAGTCAGAATAGGGGTTTTGATTGCTCACGATTAACTCCTCGTGTGGTGGTCAGTTTAGGCGAGAAGACTAGAAGGGGAATTCGTCCTCCGCGCCGACCTCGCCGTTTTCGGGAATATCGGCGCTTTCGCGGCGCTCATCGAGAATGATCATCTCATTGGCGACGATCTCGGTGGAGGTGTGTTTGTTCCCCTGGGGATCGTCCCAATGGCGGGTCTGCAACCGCCCTTCGATGTAGACACGCCGCCCTTTAGCCAGGTATTCCTTGCAGATTTCGGCGAGCGTGCCCCAGGCGACCACGTTGAACCATTCGGTGTCGGTTCGCCGCTCGCCATCCGCCGTATTCCACGTGCGGTTAATGGCCACGCTGAAGGTGGTGACAGGTTTGCCAGAGGGGGTGTAACGCATTTCGGGGTCGCGCCCAAGCCGCCCGATGATCATAACTTTATTGAGGCCTCGAGTCATGTTAGTCTCCTCGTGGATGGGTGTCTCTTTTTACAATTGGGTGACCAGAAAGCGCATCACCGGTTCCAAGAAGCGCAGGTTACGTTCCAGAGTCACGCCAAAAGCGGGAGCCATGCTGGCTTTGAGTAGCACATATTGGCCTTCTTTTTGCTTGCGGATGGGGTAGGCCAAACGTCGCCGGCCCCAGAAATCCACTTTCGAGACCGAGCCTCCCGCCTCGTTGATCCACCCCCGCACCTTTTCGACGGTTTCATTCAGCGCCGCCTCGTCCAGGTCGGGATGGACAATGAAGACGATCTCATATTCGCGCATGAGGGATGCCTCCTTTCCTCGGGATTGCCCCCGGTCTGCGCCGTGGGCGCGCCGGGAGCGGAAAGTGTGCAAGTCGAGCCAGCCAGCCTTGCGCCGCTGCGCCTAACTTGCTCGCCAGATAAAGCGGCGGATAGTTTAGCACAATCGCTCTCTTTTGCAAAGGGGCGTTTCAACCTGCCGGCAGCGCTTTTTCTGCCCCTACTCAAGTTTCGAATACGCTAGGTGCCTTGGCGCGCAGCGGTTTCAACGGCAGTAAAATCGAGAATTGACTGCCTTTACCCTCCACACTCTCAGCCCAGATTTGCCCACCGTGCATTTCCACCATCGCTTTGGCCACCGATAACCCTAAACCCATGCCGCCATGCTTGCGCGTCAAGTGTGACTGCACTTGGAAGAAACGGTCGAACACGCGCGGTAAATCTTTGGCCGGAATGCCAATGCCATCGTCAATCACCGATACCTTGACATACCCCGGCAACATCTCGGCGCTCACCAACACATGCCCGTTTTCGTCGGTGAAAGTGATGGCGTTGTTCAGCAGATTGTTCAAAGCAATCGCAATTTTATCTTCGTCCCCCTCGACGACCAGCTCAGCTTTGGGCGGCAGGCGGGTGGTCAGCGAAATCTTCTTCCGCCGCGCCGCCTCCTGGGCTGCATCCACGAGTTTGACGATCAACTGCCCTAGCGGCACAAATTGCCGCTTCAGCCGGGCAGTACCCATTTGGAAATTGTTGACATTGGAGAGGTCTTCGATGATTTTCTTCAGCCGTTCGGCGCTGCGCACGATGACTTCGATCTGGTGGCGCGCCTCCTGGTCCTGAACGGTCTCACTCAAAAAGGTGGCGTGGCCTAGAATCAGACCCAGCGGCGTGCGCAGTTCGTGCGAGGCCACCGCAATGAAGTCCGACTTCATCCGCTCCAACTCTTTCAACTCATCGTAGGCGTGTTGCGCTTCCTCCAGCAAAAGTGTGCTCAAAGTGGCAAAAGCCGCTTGAGAGGCCAAGCTCTCTAGGATTATAATGTCATCCTCGGTATAATTTGCCCCGTCGTGTTTGTTGGAGGCCTCCAGCACGCCAATGGTTTCTCCCTTGAAGACCAGCGGCACTGCCGCGATGGACTGCATCGCTACCCCCAAGGCGCGTTCGACCTCGCGAAAAACCATGGGGTTACCCTCGGCTTTTGGGATGACGAGGGGCTTGCCGTTGGCATAGACCCAACCGGCGGTACTACGCTCCACCGGCACACGGATGTGCTTGAGCGCCTCTTTATAAGCTGGCAGGCAGGCCACGAACTTGAGCAGGTCGGTCTCGGCTTCGTAGAGTAAAATCGAGCTAAACTGGCTGTCGGTCAACTCGCAGGCCGCCATCACCACCGCTTGCAGCAGCTCTTTAATATCTTGGGCTGTGTTCAAATCCCGACTGACTTCAATCAGCCGTTTGAATCGTTGAGTGTAATCGCTCCCACTAGGCGGCATGAACACAGCTCCTTAGATCCACCTGGAATTATAGCACACACCGCCTTTTGGCGGCGTGTGCTATGGTTGCAATCTCGCTGTAATCACCATTACTTCTAAAGGAGCTTTACAATGAGTCAAGACAAGAAAGTTCGTGTGGCTATCATCGGCGTTGGCAATTGCGCCTCCTCGCTCGTGCAAGGCGTCCACTTCTATCGCAACGCCAAGGATGATGAGCAAATCCCCGGGTTGATGCATGTCAATCTGGGAGGCTACCACATCCGCGACATCGAGTTCACCGCCGCCTTCGATGTGGTAGATACCAAGGTCGGCAAAGACCTCTCCGAAGCCATCTTTGCCTATCCCAACAACACCTACAAGTTCAGCGATGTGCCTTTCTTGGGCGTCACTGTTGCCCGTGGGATGACGCATGATGGCTTGGGCAAATACCTCTCCCAAATTCTCAAGAAAGCCCCCGGCCCAACGGCTGATATTGTCGGCATCCTCAAGGAAACCAAGACGGATGTGGTGGTCAGCTACTTGCCCGTTGGCTCCGAAATGGCAACCAAGTGGTATGTTGAACAGATACTGGAAGCTGGCTGCGCCTTCATCAATGCCATTCCCGTCTTCATTGCCAGTTCGCCCTACTGGGCCAAACGTTTCGCCGACCGCGGTCTGCCCATCATTGGCGATGACATCAAGAGCCAGGTTGGCGCCACCATCCTCCACCGCGTCCTCACCAGCCTGTTCGTGGATCGCGGCGTGCGCATTGACCGCACCTACCAGCTCAATTTTGGCGGCAACACCGATTTCCTCAACATGCTCGAACGCGAACGCCTCGAATCGAAGAAAATTTCCAAAACAGGCGCTGTCACCAGCCTCATCCCCTACCAGCTCCCCGAAGACAACATCCACGTTGGCCCCAGCGACTACGTCCCCTGGCTGCTCGACCGCAAGTGGTGTTACCTGCGCATGGAAGGCACCACCTTTGGCGAAGTGCCGCTCAATGTCGAACTCAAACTCGAAGTGTGGGATTCACCCAACTCGGCGGGCGTTGTCATTGATGCGGTGCGCTGCGCCAAACTGGCTTTGGACCGCGGCTTGGCCGGACCGCTCATCGGCCCTTCGTCCTACTTCATGAAGACGCCTCCCAAGCAATTCAAAGACAGCGAGTGCCGCGAATTGACCGAAGCCTTCATCCGCGGCGAGGGGAAGTAAGGGCTGAAGGGAGAGTCCTTCCATGCGCGCCCTGCAAGTTGTCACACCCCGCCTGGCAGAGCAAGGGCCGCTGCAACCGCTCGATTTACCCCTCCCGCAGCCAGCCGCCGGCCAGGTGCGCTTGCGCCTGACGGTCTGCGGCGTTTGCCATACCGACTTGCACATCGCCGAGGGCGACATCCACCCTCCTGCCTTGCCGATCGTTCCCGGCCACCAAGCCGTTGGGGTGGTGGATGCCCTGCCGCCGGATGGCGACGCCGCCGGTCTCAGTCTTGGCCAGCGCGTGGGCGTCCCCTGGTTGTACGCCGCCTGCGGCCAATGCGAATTCTGCCAGCGGGGCGAGGAAAATCTCTGCCCCAACGCCCGCTTTACCGGTTTTCACGTCAACGGCGGCTTCGCGGAGTACATGCTGGCCGAAGCGCGCTATGCCCTGCCTATCCCCGCAGAGATTCCCGATGAGCAAGCTGCGCCCCTGTTGTGCGCCGGCATCATTGGCTACCGCTCACTGCACAAAGCGGACGTGCAAGGCGGGGAAAGGCTGGGCCTGGTGGGGTTTGGCGCCAGCGCCCACCTGGCCATTCAAGTGGCCCGCCACTGGGGCTGCGAGGTGTACGTCTTCACCCGTTCACCCGAACATCGTCGTCACGCCCTCTCGTTGGGAGCGGCGTGGGTCGGCGGATTGGAAGACCGTCCTCCCCGCCCGCTCGACCGCGCCATCACCTTTGCTCCTGCTGGCGAGCTGATCCCTCGCATCCTGGAAAAGCTGCGCCCCGGCGGCACCCTGGCCATCAACGCCGTCCACCTTTCCCCGCTTCCGGCGATGCCCTACGCCCTCATCTACGGCGAGCGCACCCTGCGCAGCGTGGCCAATGCCACTTACCAGGATGGCCTCCAATTCCTCCGCCTGGCTGTGGCTATCGGCCTGCGCGCCGAGGTCGCCCTCTACCCCTTCGCAGAAGCCAACACCGCCCTCGCCGACCTCAAGCACAGCCGTCTCAACGGCGAAGCTGTCTTGTGTATCAACCCTGCCATTCACCCCCCGCCGTCGAGATAGACCAGCCAGGCGTTACGCACATGGTATAATTCCCTTGCTTGCGAGGGGCAGACCTCTCAGCAAGCGTAATCCCACAGGAGAGAAATTTATGTCAGGACACTCACACTGGGCAACCATCCGGCGCAAGAAAGGCGCCGCAGACGCTAAAAAAGGAGCAGTTTTCACCAAGCTGGCGCGAGAAATCGTGCTGGCGGCGCGCGAAGGCGGCGGTGATCCCGGTTCCAACGTCCGTCTGCAATTGGCCATCGAACGGGCGCGCGCCCAAAACATGCCCAAAGACAACATCGAGCGCGCCATCCGCCGCGGCACCGGCGAAGACAAAGACGCCGCCGCTATCGAAGAAATCACCTACGAAGGCTACGCCCCACACGGCATCGCCGTCATGATCTCATGCGTCACCGACAACCGCAACCGCACTGTTGCTGACTTGCGTCACATCCTCAATCGGCACGGCGGCAACCTGGCCGAGGCTGGCGCCGTCGCCTGGCAATTCACCCGCCGCGCCTACTTTGAATTCCCCCTCGAGGGCCACGACCCCGATAAAGTCTTCGAGCTGGCGGTCGAAGCTGGCGCTGACGACGTTTCCTTCGACGACGGCCAGGTCGAAATCGTCGCCTCTGTCGAAGCCTTCAAAGACATCAACACCGCCCTGCACAACGCCAACATCATTCCCGAAGACGCTGGCTTGCGCATGTCGCCCAACAACGAAATCGAACTAGACCCCGACGACGCTGCACAGGTGCTCAAGGTCATCGAAAGCATCGAAGAAGTTGACGACGTCCAGGCCGTTTACCACAACCTGCTCATTACCGACGAAGCTCTGGAGCGCCTAGAAGCCTGATGCGGGTCATCGGTATAGACCCTGGCACAGCAACCACCGGCTACGGGCTGGTGCAGGATGATGAGGCCGGCAACCTGGTGGTGGTGACCTACGGCGTCATCGTCACGCCGGCGGGGGCATCTTTGCCCGAACGCTTGCTGCAACTCTATCACCAACTGACCGAATTATTGCTTCTCCACCGGCCCGACACAGGCGCGGTGGAGAAGCTGTTTTTCCAACGCAATGTGCGCACCGCCTTGTCTGTTGGCCACGCCCGTGGGGTGGCCCTGCTGGCATTGGCGGGGGCCGGCATCCCCGTCGGCGAATACACCCCCCTCGAAGTCAAACAAGCGGTTGCCGGTTACGGCGCTGCCGACAAATCTCAGGTGCAACAAATGGTGCGTGCCCTGCTGGCCCTGCCCAGCATCCCTCGCCCCGATGACGCCGCCGATGCCTTAGCCGTTGCCATTTGCCATATTCACAGCGCTAACCTGCGTCAGTTGTATGCCTCCTCGCATGCCGACCATCACCTTGCTTGAAGCGCCAGACTGGAGCGATTACGAACTTCTCGACAGCGGCAGCGGGCAGAAGCTCGAACGTTTTGGCGCCTACACCTTCATCCGTCCTGAACACCAGGCGGTGTGGGCGCCGGCGCTGCCGGCTACACGTTGGCAGGCAGCGTACGCCGTCTTCCTCCCCGCTGGCGGCGAGGAAACCGGCGGAAAATGGGAAAACCGCCGCCCGCTGACCGCAGACTGGCCGATGACCTACAAGGGGCTGAAATTCCTCGCTCATCACACCAGCTCGCGCCACTTGGGCGTCTTCCCCGAACAAGCAGCCCACTGGGACTGGATGAGCCAGCTCATTGCTCGAGCCCGCCGCCCGCTCAATGTCCTCAACCTGTTTGGCTACACCGGTTTGGCCACACTGGCCGCCGCACAGGCTGGCGCCAGCGTCACCCATGTGGATGCCGCCCGCAAATCCGTCGGCTGGGCGCGCCAGAATCAGACGCTTTCTGGCTTGCAAGACCGCCCCGTGCGTTGGATTGTGGACGACGCCCTCAAATTCGTCCAGCGTGAAGCGCGCCGCGGCGTGTGTTACGATGGTCTGTTGCTCGATCCACCCAAATTCGGGCGCGGCCCCAAAGGAGAAGTTTGGGATTTCTTCACCAGCCTGCCAGTTTTGCTCCAGGCCTGCCGCGCGGTGCTATCCCCCCGCCCCGTGTTCGTCGTCATCACCGCTTACGCCATTCGCGCCTCGGCTCTCAGTCTGTATTACAGCCTGCAAGCGATGATGAGCGGCCTGGCAGGCAGCGTGACCGCCGGCGAACTGGTCGCCAGCGAAAAGAGCGCCGGCCGCCTGCTTTCAATGGCTATCTATGCCCGTTGGCAGGCGGAGTTGTGGTAATATTTCAGCAGAGGCCCCCCTATTATTCTGTTTCGAGAGAGGACAATGCCCAACCGTAGTCAAGAGGAGAACGAACTCATCATTTTGAACGCCTTGCGCCAGGCTGGCGAGGCCGGCCTCGACATTGACGCCATTCACAACGCGTTGTTCGGGCAAGGTGAACAAAGTAAATCGCTCACCAAGAAACTGCTGGAACGCCTGAAAAGCCGCGGTCACCTGCGGGTGAAGATGGGGCGCTCGGGCCTGGCCTACGTCATTACCCCAGGCCATTAAGCTCAGCTCCCCGGCGGTATCTCAGGCAGTTTGATCCAGTGGGGGTGGGGTAACTGACCTATGCTTTACCTGGTTTCGACGCCAATCGGCAACCTGGGGGATATTACCCTGCGTGCCATCGAGACGCTTAAAAGCGTGGATGTGGTGGCCAGCGAGGACACGCGCAAAACGGGCTTATTGCTCAAACACCTGGGCATCAAAAAACCCCAAATAGCTTTTCATGAACACAATGAACAACGCGCCGGAGAAAAACTGCTGGCTTTGCTTGAAGCCGGCCAATCTGTGGCGCTGGTCACCAATGCCGGTACGCCGGGCATCTCCGACCCTGGTTATACCCTGGTGCGCCGTGCAATTGCGGCGGGCATCCCGCTGACGATGATCCCCGGCCCCAGCGCGGTCATCATGGCGTTGGTGCTTTCTGGCTTGCCGGTACATAGCTTCACCTTTCGCGGCTTCCCGCCCCACAAAGCCGGGGCGCGCCGCCGCTTCCTGGCAGCCGATCGGGCGTTGCCCTACACCCTCGTGTACTACGAAAGCCCCTACCGGCTCAAAGCCTTTCTCGCCGATGCTCTGGCCGTCTTTGGCGACCGGCCAGCCGCCTTGGCCAACGATCTCACCAAACTGTTCGAAACCGTCGAGCGCGGCACCCTCTCCGAGTTGATCGCCCTCTACGACCAAAACGAGCCGCGCGGCGAATACACCGTCGTCATTGCCGGAGCTGAAGCCTCGTGAACAGCGTATTACCCTTGCCTCGCGCCGCTTTGCGCTTGCCGGCTTTCCTGCCCGATGCCACTCGCGCGGTGGTGCGCACCGTAGATAGCGCCGATTTGGAAGCTTGCGGCGTGGAAGCGCTGGTGATGAGCACCTTCCACCTGATGCAGCACCCTGGCTCTTCTACCATCCAGGCCTATGGCGGCTTGCATGCGATGACCGGCTGGCGCAAGCCGATCGTCACCGATTCAGGAGGTTTTCAGGTTTACTCATTGATTCGGCAAAACCCGCGCCTCGGCTCCTTGACCGAGCGGGGCGCCACCTTCCGCTTGGCCGACCAATCTCGTCGGATCAACCTCACCCCCGAAAAGAGCATCCAATTACAACTCAGCTATGGCGCCGATGTGGTCGTCTGCCTCGACGATTGCACCCACGCCGAAGAGACAGAAGCCGTGCAGGCCGACTCGGTGCGGCGCACCATCCTGTGGGCCAAACGCAGCAAAGCGCAATACCTGCGTCTTGTCGAGCAAAAGCAACTGCCAGCCGACCGCCGCCCGCTGATTTTTGCTGTCATCCAGGGGGGGGCATCACTTCCCTTGCGCAAACAGTGCGCCGAAGCGCTCTTGGAGATCGGCTTCGACGGCTTTGGCTTTGGCGGCTGGCCTTTGGATAGCGGCGGGCATTTGTTGGTGGACATACTGGGCTACACCCGCGAGCTGGTGCCGGCTAATCTGCCCATGCATGCCTTGGGGGTGGCCCACCCGGAGAACATCCGCCAATGCACTGCCTTAGGCTATGATTTGTTCGATGGCGCTATGCCCACCCGCGACGCCCGCCACGGGCGTTTGTACACACTCACCCCTCAGGGCTTCGACTATGTTTATGTCACCGACGCACGGCACATCAAGGCGCGCCAGCCTGTCTCGCCAGAGTGTGATTGCCTCGCTTGTACGCGTTACTCGTTGGGCTATTTGCATCACCTTTTCCAGGTGGGCGACAGCTTAGCCTTGCGGCTGGCCACAATGCACAATCTGCGCTTCATGACGCGCTGGATGGCGCGTTTGCAGGAGGTGCGGCATGGCTGAACGCCCGCCGTTTCCGTCCGCCTCGCCTTCCGACGTGGCCCTCGAACAACTGGTGGGCGCGGTGCAAGCAAGCGCCAATTATCAAGCGATTAGCGAAGCCTTCATCCGACGGGTGGGCGCAGCCGAGCTGACGCGGCGGCGCAACCTCAAGGAAGCCATCAAAGCCACCAAAAATAAGCTCCACCAGGTGTGCGGCGCTTACCTCGACAAAGGGGCTAATTACCCTGCCTGGCTCGAAATTCTACGCACTGCCCAAGCCCAGGGCGATGCCGCGCTGCGTCAGGCTTGCGCTCAGGTGATGCGCTATCACGCTTCTACGCGCGAGCGCCTGCCGCATCTGGAGCAGTTCTATGCTCGAATCTTTGCCGACCTGCCACCCATCCGCTCGCTGTTGGATGTGGCCTGTGGGCTGAATCCCCTGGCAATCCCCTGGATGAATCTGCCCGCTGAGGTGGAATATGTGGCTGTGGATGTTTACGGCGATATGGTGGCGTTCCTGGCCGCTTTCATGGCGCTGCTGCCCCAGGTGCGCAGCGATGCCCGCCTGGCAGACGCCTTGAGCGAGACCATCCCTCGCCGGTTCGATGTGGCCCTGGCTCTCAAGGCCATCCCCTGTCTGGAGCAGGTGGATAAACTTGCCGGACGCCACTTGCTCGACGCCCTCCCCGCCGATGTCTTGATTGTCTCTTTCCCGGCGCACAGCCTGGGCGGGCGCGGCAAGGGCATGCCTGAACATTATGGCCGACATTTCCGCCAACTGGTGGCCGATAAACCCTGGCGCATCGAGCAATTCGATTTCGCCAGTGAAGTGGTCTTTCGGATGATAAAATACTAACTTTAGGAGAGAGTCCATGATCGCTTCTTTGCGCGGCCAGGTGGCGCGCCTGGCGACAGATAGTTTGGTGCTGGAAGTGGGCGGGGTAGGGCTGCGGGTGTATGTCCCCGCGCCGCTGCGCGACCGCCTCCGCGTTGGCGACCCGCTTTTCCTGTATACCTACCTGGTTGTGCGTGATGACGCCCTGGCCCTGTATGGCTTCGAAAGCGAGGAGGCCGAGGCGTATTTCCGCCTGTTGTTGAGTGTGGATGGGGTAGGGCCGAGAACAGCCCTGGCCGTGCTCTCCTCGCTGACGCCAGACGCCGTGCGCCGCGCGGTTTTCAACGAGCAAGCCGATGTTTTCAGCCGCGTGCCCGGTGTAGGCAAGAAGACGGCGCAGAAGATATTGCTCTATTTGCAGGATAAAATCACCGCCGTCGAGGGCCTGGAGCCGGTGGGGCGCATGAGCGACGCCGATAGCGAAGTGCTGGCCGCGTTGACCGCTCTGGGTTACAGCGTGGTGGAGGCGCAGTCGGCCATTCAGGCTATTCCCGGCGATGCCCCGCCGGATGTGGAAACCCGCTTGCGTTTGGCTTTGCAGTATTTTTCGGCTTGAGGTTTGCGCTTTCTTGCCAAACCTGAGGCTTTCAGGTATCATTTGACCGCTTGACAACTCTGCGCATGAAAAGGATGGCTATGGACGAGACCTTTCAATTGCTCAAGGATTTGACGGAAGCTTCGGGTGTGTCGGGTTATGAAGGTGCGGTGCGGGCAGTTGTCCGCCGATATTTCGAACCACTGGGGGAGTTGTCGCAGGATAAAATTGGCAGTGTCATTTGTAAGAAAGCAGGGACGTCGCCGTCGCCGCGGGTGATGTTGGCCGGTCACATGGATGAAATCGGCTTCATGGTGAAGCAGATCACCGCCGAGGGCTTCATCAAATTCCTCCCCCTGGGCGGCTGGTTCGATCAGGTGTTGCTGGGCCAGCGGGTGATCATCCAAACGGCGCACGGCGACGTGGTTGGCGTGATTGGCAGCAAGCCGCCGCATTTGCTATCTCCTGAAGAGCGCAAGAAAGTTGTCGAACGCAAGGATATGTATATTGACATTGGCGCCACCAGCCAAGCTGAAGTCGAAGCGGCAGGCGTGCGCCTGGGCGACGCCATTGTCCCCCGCGCCGATTTCGTCCCCTTGGCCAATGGCAAGACCTATCTCTCCAAGGCTTTCGATGACCGTGTGGGGGTAGCCATGGCCGTCTCTGCGCTGCAACAGTTGCAGAAAGAAACTCACCCCAATACCGTCTATGGTGTGGCTACGGTTATGGAAGAAGTGGGCCTGCGCGGCGCTACGACCAGCGTGCGGGCGGTGGACCCCGATGTGGCCATTGTGCTGGAGTCGGACATTGCTGGCGATGTGCCGGGCATCAAACCCGAGGAATCTACGATCAAACTGGGAGCAGGGCCGTCGGTGTTGATTTACGAGGCGCGTCTCATCCCCAATTTGCGCTTGCGCCAACTGCTGATGGAAATCGCTCACCAGGAGGGTGTCCCGATCCAGCTTTCGGCCATCGAGGGCGGCTCGACCGATGGGGCGGCTATCCATCTCCATAGTACCGGCGTCCCCACGGTGGTCATCGGCGTTGCCGCCCGTCATATTCATTCCCACAGTTCGATTATCCATCGCGAAGATTACGACCACGCTGTGAAACTGCTGGTCGCTCTGATCAAACGGCTGGACGCACAAACCGTTGTCAGCCTGACAGCTTGATTTTCTCTGGAGGCCCGATGTCTGAGCTTGTCAACCAAATTGCTGCCGATCTGAAGAAACAAATCGCCGAATTTACCCCGCGTGTCGAAGTGAGTGATGTGGGGCAGGTGATCGAAGCGGGTGATGGGATTGCCCGTGTCTCTGGCCTGGCCGATGTCAAATCACAGGAGTTGGTGCAGTTCGCCAACGGCGTGATGGGCATTGCTTTCAACCTCGAAAAAGATGCGGTAGGCGTCATCATCATGGGAGATTACGCTGGCATCGAAGAGGGCATGAGTGTTCGTTCGACCGGGCGCATTGCCTCTGTGCCGGTGGGGGATGCGCTCATTGGCCGGGTGGTCAACGCCCTGGGTGAGCCGGTGGATGGCAAAGGGCCGATCAAAGCGGCGCGTTATCGCCCCATCGAGCGCATCGCCCCAGGCGTGGTGGCCCGCAAGGACGTGGATACGCCGGTGCAAACCGGTATCAAGGCCATTGACGCCATGACGCCCATTGGCCGCGGCCAGCGTGAATTGATCATTGGCGACCGGCAAACCGGCAAAACAGCACTGGCCATTGACACCATCATCAACCAGAAAGGCAAGAACCTGTTCTGTATTTACGTTGCCATTGGACAGAAGAAGGCTGCCATTGCCCGCACGGTGGCCACCCTGGAGCGCTTTGGCGCCATGGACTATACCACCGTGGTCGTCGCTGCCGCCGATGAACCCGCGGCCTTGCAATATATTGCCCCCTATGCCGGCTGCGCCATGGGCGAAGAGTTCATGGAGAGCGGGCGCGATGCTTTGTGCGTGTACGATGATCTGTCCAAACACGCCTGGGCCTATCGGCAGGTGTCGTTGTTGCTGCGCCGCCCGCCCGGCCGCGAAGCCTACCCCGGCGACGTGTTCTATTTGCACTCACGCCTGCTAGAGCGTGCTGCCCGCCTGGCCGATCGCTACGTCATCGTCCCCAAGACGCATGAAGGCGAGTTGGCCGAGGCTGGCGAAGCGATCAACGGCGAGATGTACGATGGCCCAATCGCCCGCCACCTGGCCCAGGAAGCCCTGAAAGCCTTGCCGAGCGCCGAAAATTACAAATTGGCCAAAGTGCGCGGCTCCGGCGGGTCGCTGACAGCTCTTCCCATCATCGAAACCCTGCTGGGCGACGTCTCGGCCTACATCCCCACCAACGTGATTTCTATCACCGACGGGCAAATCTACCTGGAAAACAACCTGTTCTACGCCGGCATCCGCCCGGCGATCAATGTCGGCCTTTCGGTATCCCGCGTGGGCAGCGACGCCCAAACTAAGGCCATCAAGCAGGTGGCGGCCAAACTGCGCCTGGATATGGCGCAATTTCGCGAACTGGCCGCCTTCGCCCAGTTTGGCTCTGACCTCGACAAGGCCACCCAGGCGCAACTGAATCGAGGCCGTCACTTGCAGGAAATTCTGAAACAGCCGCAATACGAGCCGATGTCGCTGGAAAATCAGGTCATCGAATTGTTCGCTGGCACACAGGGTTTCTGCGACAATGTCCCCATCGAACGGATGCGTGCATGGGAGACCGATTTGCTGCGTTACATGGAGACCTCCCATCCTGAGATCGGTAAATCTATCGCCGAGAACAAGCGCATCACCCCCGAAACAGAGGCCAAACTGCGCGAAGCCATCACGGCTTTCATGTCAACCTGGCAGTAACGCGCTGACCTATCCTGCTTTACCCCTCCCTTCCCAAGCCTATGCCCAATCCCCGTGAAGTCCGTCTCCGTATCCGCAGCGTCAAGAATATCGCCCAACTGACGCGCGCTTTGCAGGCAGTGAGTGCCAGCAAGGTGCGCAAGGCCATGCAGCAACTGCTCAGCACCCGCCCCTATGCCACTAAGGCCTGGCAGGTGCTGACCCACATCGCCAATCAGCCTGGCCGGGCTACTCTGCACCCTTTGTTGGTCGAACGTCCGCAGGTCAGACAAGCGTTGGTGGTGCTGATCACCGGCGACCGCGGCTTGGCCGGCGCCTATACGACCAACATCGTGCGCTTTGCCCTGCGTCAGTTCGACGACTACCCGGCTCCTGTCCAGTACATCACGGTCGGCAAGAAAGGCCGCGACATGCTCTGGCGGCGGCGTAAACACATCCTGGCCGAGTTCAGCAATTTGCCGGCGGCGCCATCCTTCTCGGATGTGTCGGCTATTGGCCGTATGGCCGTGGACGAATTTCTGCTGGAGCATGTGGACAAGGTCTTCCTGGTGTACACCGATTTCGTCAATATGGTCAGACAAATCCCCACCTGCAAGCAATTGCTGCCTTTGGAGGTGGTCTCGGGGGCCGGGCGGGTGGAGGCCTATTCGGCGGCGGTCAAAGGCCCGGCGGCGGCTTATATCTATGAGCCGGGTGAAACTGAAATCCTCGATGAGATCGTGCCACGCTTCACTGCTTTACAAGTGTATCAGGCTATCCTGGAAGCGCTGGCAAGTGAACACGCGGCGCACATGGTGGCGATGAAAAATGCCACCGATAGCGCCACCGAGCTGGCCGCCGCCTTGCAACTCGAATACAACAAGGCGCGCCAACAAACCATTACCAACGAAATGCTGGATATTGCCGGCGGCGCTGAAGCCCTGGTGAAGACCAGTCATCATTAACCTATACAGTTTACGGAGGCTTTCATGACCCAATCTGTAGGCCGGATCGTGCAAATTCTGGGCGGCGTGGTGGACGTGGAGTTCCCCCCCGACCAACTCCCCGAAGTCTTCGACGCCATCGAGATTCCCCGCGACGGCGGGCTGCCGCTTGTCCTGGAAGTCCAAAAACACTTAGGCGCCAACTGGGTGCGTTGTGTGGCCATGGATACCACCGATGGTTTACAGCGCGGCATGGCCGCCTATGCCCTCGGCGGCCCAATCCGCGTGCCGGTTGGCCCGGCAACACTCGGACGGGTGTTCAATGTCTTAGGGCGACCGGTGGATGGTAAAGGCCCCGTTCAGGCCGAGCAGTATTATCCTATTCACCGCCCGGCGCCTGTCTTTGCCGATCAGTCCACGAAAGTAGAAGTGTTCGAAACCGGCTTGAAGGTCATTGATCTGATTGCCCCGTTTACCAAAGGCGGCAAGACCGGCATCTTTGGCGGCGCTGGCGTGGGCAAGACGGTGATCATCATGGAGCTGATTCGCTCCATCGCTACCGTCCACCAGGGCAACTCAGTTTTTGCCGGGGTGGGCGAACGCACCCGTGAAGGCACCCAACTCTACCGTGAGATGCTCGAATCGGGGGTGATGAAGGATACCGTCATGGTCTACGGGCAAATGAACGAACCCCCCGGCGTGCGCCTGCGCGTGGCTCTTTCGGCGCTTTCGATGGCCGAGTATTTCCGTGACGAAGGCCGGGATGTCTTGCTGTTCATTGATAACATCTTTCGCTTCTCCATGTCTGGCTCGGAAGTCTCGGCGCTGCTTGGGCGGATGCCCTCTGCCGTAGGGTATCAACCCACCCTGGCAACCGAGATGGGCGAGCTTCAAGAGCGCATTACCTCCACGCGGAGCGGCTCGATCACCTCCATGCAGGCGGTGTACGTCCCTGCGGATGATTATTCCGACCCCGCCCCCGTGGCTACCTTTACCCATCTGGATGCTACCATCGCTCTGGAACGCTCCATTGTCGAAAAAGGCATCTATCCGGCGGTGGACCCCCTCGCTTCCACCTCTCGCATTCTCGACCCGCAAATCGTCGGCGTGGAACATTACACCACAGCGCGCGAGGTGCAGCGGGTGCTTCAGCGCTACAAGGATTTGCAGGACATCATTGCCATCCTGGGCGTGGATGAGTTGAGCGAAGATGATAAACTGCTCGTCTCACGGGCGCGCAAAATCGAGCGTTTCTTCTCCCAGCCGATGTTCGTGGCGCAACAGTTTACCGGCCTGGAAGGGCGTTACGTCCCCCTGCGAGAAACCGTGCGCGGTTTCCGCGAAATCCTGGACGGCAAGCACGATGACTTGCCCGAACAGGCTTTCTTGATGGTCGGCACGATTGACGACGCTATCGAGAAAGCCCGCAAACTGGCGAGCGATTGAGCTGGCCAGACGCAGGAGTTGCTATGCCCATTCGTTGCGAGATCGTCTCTCAAGATCGGCTGGTGTTCGAGGGTGATGCTGATATCGTCATTGCGCCGGGTGAAGCCGGGGAAATGGGTATTCTGCCGCATCACTCGCCGTTGCTTTCGACCTTGAAGTACGGTGTATTGCGGGTGCGTCGCGGCGATAGCGAAGAGGTCTTCACCATTGCGGGCGGCATCATCGAAGTGCAGCCCGATTTGATTACCGTGATGGCCGACGCCGCTGAGAATGTCAGCGAGATTGATGTGGCCCGTGCTGAAGCTGCCCGCAAGCGGGCGGAGGAACTGCTCAAGCAAGGTCCCCCGCCCGGCACAGACGCCTACCTGGCTGTCGAAGCCGCTCTGCGGCGTTCTGATCTGCGCCTGGGGGCGGTGCGTAAGTACCGCGGCAACAAACGCTTTGGCGGCGGCGCTTCTGGCGAGAGAGAATAATTATGGCGCTGTTCTTGAAAGAATTGGGGATTGATCTGGGGACGATGTTCACGCGCGTCGTCGAGGGGGAACAGGTGGTGTGCGAAGAGCCGACTGTTGCGGCGATTGTCGTCGAAGAGCAAAAGATGGTCGAGTGGGGTAAGGCCGCTCAGGATATGTATGGGCGTGTGCCGGAGTCTATCGAGGTGACGCGCCCGCTGCGCAACGGGGTGATTGCCGATTACGAGGTGACGGCCTACTTATTGGAAGCTGTGCTGCGCCGCACAGGCGGGCCGTTTCGCCTCTTTCGCCCGCGGCTGATGGTGAGCGTGCCAGATGGCGTCACCAGCGTCGAGCGGCGGGCTGTGCATGAAGCCGCCTTGCAGGCGGGCGGCCGCGAAGTCTACCTGATCCAGCAACCTCTGGCGGCAGCGTTGGGCGTTGATTTGCCTATCGGGACGCCTTCCGGCAACATGATTCTCTGCCTGGGCGGCGGCTGCACCCAAGCGGCAGTCCTGGCTATGTATGGCATCGTCACCGCAGAGACCCTTCGTTTCGGCGGTATGGCTCTCGACGAGGCTGTCGTTGCTTATGTGCGTAAGAAATACGGCCTCATCATTGGGCAATTGACTGCCGAGCAGGTCAAGATCAAAATCGGCGCGGCTGTTTTGCAGGACGAAGAGCAAAGTATGGAGATTCAGGGCCAAGACCAGGTGAGCGGTCTGCCACGCCCGGTGACGCTGACCACCGGTGAGGTGGTGGAGGCCATGCAGGACCCCTTGCACAGCATGGTGGAAACCGCCCGTCGCGTCTTGGAGAAGACGCCCCCTGAACTGGTCTCAGATATCATTGACCGTGGCATAGCGCTGACCGGCGGGGGCGCCTTGCTGCGCAGTATGGACAAGTTGTTTACCAAGGAATTGGGCGTGCCGGTGTATCTCGTGGACAATCCGACGACCTGCGTGGCCGAGGGGGCCGCTCGCGGCCTGAAAATGTGGCCCTTGCTCAGGCGTAATTTGCCTGCGGTGTGATTCTTCGGCAAAGAGCAGGGCGCAAAGCTTCAGGGCGGGGGCAATTCTCTGGCGGCTGTCAGCAGCCGCTCGATCTTTTCCACCAAGCGATCGAACTCAACCGGTTTGGTGTCGTAATCGTCGGCGCCTGCTTCCAACGCTTGCTCGCGGTCGCCTGTCATGACGTGGGCGGTGAGCGCAATCAGGGGAATGTGACGCGTTCGCGGGTCAGCCTTGATGCGCCGGGTGGCTTCCCAGCCGTCCATGATTGGCAGGCTCATGTCCATCAAGATCAGGTCTGGCGCTTCGCTTTGGGCTGCAAGAAGGCCGCTTTGCCCGTCTGCGGCGGTAATCACTTCGTAACCGCGCCGCTGCAGGCGGCGTGAGAGCATGTCGCGGTTCATTTCGTTGTCTTCGACAAGTAAGAGTTTGCTCATGCTTGACCCTGCTAAATGACGAATTGCTCGCAGTTTACACCAATATCCGCAGGCAAGCAAGCCGTACAACGATTGAGGATTGATATTGACAGAACCAAATAGACATTCTCTAAATGTGCTTATCTTCCCGATCCCTGTTAGGGATTTGGAATGACTATGAAACAGCCCTCTTACGGCGGCGGAGCAGCATTACTACCACCCCAACGACCACAGTGGAGACGCCTGTGCAAACGGTGCATCCACAGATGATGTAATAAAAACCAGGGATTCCCGGATTCTGCGAACCAGGGGTTGATGGACTCCCATCCACCGGTTCTATGAATTCCACCCCCTCCGACGGCTCCAACAGGGCAGGATCTACGCCGACAGCCCAACTGGCCTTTTCTGCCTGCACATCAAAGGTGGTGACCGGCAGCAGACCAAAATCATCTGCTTGCGCTTGCTGCCCTGCTGAAACCATCACCATTTCCCCTGTACTCGTGGATCTAAATTCCACCGTTCCTGCGATCACCTTGAGGGTCGTGGTTACCCCATCCGTCTCCATCACAAATGTGGTCCCTTTGACCCCGGCGACGGCCTGGGTGGTCTCAACTACCAATTCGCCTTCCAGCAAGAGTTTTTTGGTGTTAACCCACAAACGGCCCAAGACCAACCCAATTTTTGTCTCTTTTTCAGGAGGCGTTAGGAGCACGATCTCGGTATTCGGTTTCGTGACATATATATTCATATCCTCCAATTGGAGGATGGCCCACGAATCAGCCCTGCTGGCGATATGATCCCCAACATAAAGGCATGTCCATAAGAGCCCCTTCCCAGTCTGTTTCATCTATGTCGCAATTCACTTCAATTCTGCCGGTCAACGAGTTGAACCTTGCCATAGAATCCTGTACTTTGCACTCGCAGGCGATTGCGGTTGCCGGTCCGCAGAGGGGGGTGGCCAGCCAGTTGACAGA
>Ga0209018_1000934_pt1 | contig 25462 bp, 21 predicted proteins | sample YNPBryBLVA2012_FD_185814 | JGI IMG/M metagenome (GOLD analysis project Ga0209018, IMG submission 185814) | Anoxygenic and chlorotrophic microbial mat microbial communities from Yellowstone National Park, USA - YNP Bryant BLVA 2012 (SPAdes)... ...
TCGCCGAAGGCGGCCACCTGATGGCTCTGCAGCAGCGGAGTGACGACCAGGACCAGGATCATGCTCAGGGCGAAGATGGCGTAGACCCGTTTCGACCGGACGTAGACAATGAGCGCCATGATCAGCCCCAGCCAGCCGGCAATCAGGCAGGCCTGGTAGGTGATGCGCAGCCGGCTTTCCGGGTCGCGCAGTGCGGCGACGATGCGTTCCCGCGTCGAGGAGGCAACCTGTTGCTGGCGCTCGAAGCCAGAGAAGTCGGTGCGGATCTCTGCTTCAATCTGATCGCCGTTCTCTTGTGGAGGGTACTGGAGGTGAACGGCGATGCGCAGCGGGAAGCCGTCGCTGCCGATCCAGACGTGGCCCTCGCCCGTGACGTCGTTGTAGAGGGCCGACGATTCCAGGGTCAGGCCGACCGGCAGTTCACCTCTCTCGACCAGGTAGCGTTCCATCTGGTCGCGCAGGTAGACGGCAAAGGCGGGGCCGTCAACGTCGAAGCGATAGAGGGTATAGTCCGGAGCGAGCGACGCTTCCCCGTCCTGGTCTGGTGTTTCCTGGCGGACGTTCTTTGCGCCGGCCAGATAGGCCATGAGGTCATTGGCGGGGGCAAAGGCGCCGGAGAAGTCGGGGATCTCTTCCCACATGCCGCCCTGTGGGCGGCCGTAGGCATGGTCGCCCTCGATGCGCACCTCGACGCCGTCCCGTGCGTTCAGGATGCTCCCGCCATCCTGCCACAGGGTCATCAGCAGGGTGTGGTCGGCCAGGTTAGCCTGCCCTTCAATGTGCAGGGTGTCCTGGCGGCTGCCGTGCCCGACGTTGGCCAGCGTGGGGGCCGGGTGGGTGGTCTGGACAATCTCGGTGGCGAAGCGGTACGCGCCGGCTCGTTGGGCGCGCTGCCAGGCGGCCTGTACCCGCTCGTGAGCGGGAAGCGGCCGGGAGGGCGAGGGGAAGAGGAGAAGCGCCGCCGTGAACAGGAACGCCGCGGTGAAAAGAACGAGGCACGAACGACGGAACAGGCGGGGTTTCATCATAGCAGTTTTCCTCCCTACGGCTACCGATTCCGCCTTCAACCCGCCGCTGCTGTCTCTTGTGTGCCTTCCTGCGGGTTGGAGGAGTGACCTACCCGGCTGCCTGCCGCCGTGCGCCGATTGGAAATTGGCCTCTCTGGGCGCCTGCGGCACCAGGCCGACCGCAGAAGCGGGCGACTTCGGTCGGCGTGGGTAGGCAATTACGGGCTGGAAACAAAGAGCCCGTCACGCCTTGACGGCGGACGGGCTATGTTCGACACTCTGTCCCCCAGAGTACGTCCGATGTCTCTGGTCGTTACCTCAGGCTATGCGAGAGTTGTGGGGCGTTTTTTGTCCGTCACATAATAGCACATCACGACGCAAAAGGCAAGCGGTACTCTGGTAAGGGGACCCAAAACTTGTCAATCTGTGGGACAACGGCTCGCCGTTGGCCTACAAAGCGGCCAACCCGACAGGATTGGGGCACACCCTCCGGCCTTTCACCGCGATGGTTCGACAGCGCTCCGGCAAAACCGGCTCCCGCCGATTGCAGGAATCAGGAAGTTATGGTAAAATCTGAGACAGATCTGGTATTGTCCCTTTGCCGAGGTAGCTCAGCCTGGTAGAGCACCTGACTGAAAATCAGGGAGTCCCCAGTTCAATTCTGGGCCTCGGCACCTGCAGAAAGAGGCGGCCCCACACCGGGCCGCCTCGATCTTATCACAGCCCGCCCTCCCCTCTTGACAACCGCCCCCTTTCCCCCTATAATGAAAGCGCTTTCATAAGCGATCCTCCTGTCGGGATGTGGGTCCGATGCCTCTCTCCACAGCGCGTCAGCGGGTGACGATTGCGGACGTGGCCAGGCAGGCTGGTGTCTCCATCGCCACGGTCAGCCGCGTGCTGAACGGCGCCTCCATCGTCTCGGAAGAAACCGCCAGCCGGGTGCGGGCTGCCATTGCCGATCTCCACTACGCCCCCCGCGCTGCTGCCCGCGGACTGGCCAGCCGCCGCACTCACACCATCGGCCTGCTCCTCCCGGAGATCAGCGGCCACTTCTTCCCTCCCCTCCTGCGCGGCATCGAGGCCGGCGCCCGCGAGAACGGCTACAGCCTGCTGATCTACTCCACCCAGGACAGAACTGCCTCCCGTGACCTGCCATACCGGCCGTTGGGCGAGCACAACACCGACGGACTGCTGGTGTTCACCGACAGCCTGGACGACGCGGAACTGACTCGCCTGCACAAAATCGGCTTCCCTATGGTCCTCCTCTACCGGTCAGCGCCGGATTCCCTTCCCATCCCCTGCGTGGCCTTCGAGAACCGGGCCGGAGCGCGGGCGCTGGTTGACCATCTCATCGAAGTCCACGGCCACCGCCGCATCGCCTTTCTGCGCGGCCCAACGGGCAACGAGGACTCCCTCTGGCGCGAGTTGGGGTATCGGGACTCGCTGCAGGCCCATGGCCTGCCGTGCGACCCGGCGCTGGTCGCGGCGGGGGGATACGACGAAGAAGAAGCCGCTTCCGCCGTGGCGGGCTGGCTGACGGACGGGCAGGTCATGGACGCCATCTTCGCTGGCGACGACGAGGCCGCCTCCGGCGCCATCGCCGCCCTGCAGCGGGCTGGCCGGCGCGTGCCGGACGACGTCGCAGTGGTCGGCTTCGATGACCTGGTGATCTCCCGCCACCTCAATCCCCCCCTGACCACCGTCCGCGCGCCGATCGAACAGACCGGACGGGTGGCGGTCGAGCAGCTGGTGCGACTCATCCGCACCGGCACAGCCGATCCCCTCGTGCTCTTGCCCACCGAACTGGTCATCCGCCGCTCCTGCGGCTGCACAACAACGATTTCTTGAAGGATAGCCCTCACCGGGAAAGGAGGTGCAGGAGGCCAGAGAAGCAGAAAGGTAGCCCGACCGAAGAGCAACCCGTTTCTATCAGTGAAGAGGAGGAAGGAGAATGACAACCCGAAAGGCGCTGACCTTGGTAGCCCTGGCGCTCATCATCGCCTTGCTTCTGCCCGCCTGCAGGAGCGCGGGGCCTTCCGAAAGAGTCCTCCGGGTGTGGATCACCTGGGGGGACAACCCGGCCCAGATCCAGGCCCTGTTCGACCGCTACGGGGAAGCCAACAACGTCCGCGTCGAGGTGACCGCACCGGTCGAGGAGGAGAGGATCCTCACCGCCCTCAGCGGCTCCAATCCGCCGGATGTCCTGGTGCTGAGCGGCGGCGACCTGGTGAAGTCCTACGCCCAGCAGGGGTTGGTCGAACCGCTGAATGACTGGATCCAGAGCACCGGTATTGACCTGAACGACATCTTCGAGGCCCCTCTGGATCAGTGCAACGCCAACGGCACCTACCTCTGCCTGCCCTGGGGGACGGACATCTACGCCCTGTTCTGGAACAAGGACCTCTTCGAAGAGGCCGGACTCGACCCAGAGCGCCCGCCGCAGACGATGGAGGAACTGGTCGAGTTCGCCGACCGCCTCACCATCCGCAACCCCGATGGCACCCTCGCCCAGATCGGCTTCATCCCCGACTTCTCCTGGTCCCACCTCGATCTGTATACCCGCATGTTCGGCGGCTTCTGGTACAACGAAGACGGCACCGAACTGACCCTCAATTCTCAGCCGGTCATTGACGCCATGTTGTGGGAACAACAGTTCTACACCCGGTACGGCCCGGACAACGTGCTGGCTTTCGCCACGGCGTTGGGCGGCTACATGAGCCCCGACCAGGGCTTCTACGCCGGCCGGGTGGCGATGATGGTGGACGGCGAATGGCAGGTAGGCCCCAACTTCATCCCCCACTTCCGGCCCGAACTGAACTACGGCGTGGCCCCCTTCCCCCCGCCCGCCGATCATCCCGAACGAGCGGGCACGGCCGTCGTCCAGGGCACCGTGGCGCTGATCCCCTCCGGCGTGCAGGACAAGGAGGCAGCCGCCCGGTTGCTGGCCTGGATGATGTCCCCCGATATCGTGGCCGAGGAGATGGCGGCAAACTCCAACCTTCCCACCAGCCGCACCGCCGCGCAAGACCCACGCTTCGCGCAGATCCCCAACTTCGACGTCTTCCTCAACCTGATGGGCAACCCCAACGCGAAGTACATCATCACCACCCCCATCTCCCTGGAAGTCAACGACCGGCTGGGGCAGATCGAGGAGCAGGTGTTGCACACTGGGGCGGACCCGGTGCCGCTGTTGAACGAAGCCCAGGCTGAACTGGCTCCCGCGCTCGCCGAAGCGCTGAGCCAATAGCCACAGGACAACAATAGACGGGGGGCCCGTGAGGGTCTCGCGGGCCCCCAGCCACGCCGACAGCCACCGGCGTGGAGGAGGGAGACCTATGCACAGCGGACAGGCGTCCAGGCCGCCGGGACGGCTCGCCAGATGGGTTGCACGCTGGAGCCCCACGACCCGGCGGCACTTCCGGCTGGGAATGCTGTTCATCGCCCCCTGGACCATCGGCTTCCTGGCCTTCACTCTCTACCCGATGCTGGCCTCGCTGTACTTCAGTTTCACCGAGTACCGCTTCCGGGGCACTTCTCAGTGGATCGGCCTGGGTAACTACCGACAACTCTTCCAGGATGATCTCTTCTGGACTGCTCTGGGCAACACTGCCTACATGGTCGTGATCGGCGTCCCGCTCCTCCTCATCTTCTCGTTCATCTGCGCGGTGCTGCTCAACCTGAAGGTGCGGGGCCAGTCATTCTACCGGGTCGTCTATTTCCTCCCCTCCATCGTTCCCGTCGTCGCCAGCACCATGCTCTGGCTGTGGATCCTCAATCCCAACAGCGGTATCCTGAACTCTTTCCTCGGTATCTTCGGCCTGCACGGACCCAACTGGTTCCACGACCCGGCCTGGTCCAAACCGGCGCTGATCCTGCTGGGGCTCTGGGGGACCGGAGGGACCATCGTCATCTACCTTTCCGGCCTGCAGGACGTGCCGGTCTCGCTGCTGGAGTCGGCGGAACTGGACGGGGCCTCCTGGCTGCAGCGGCTGTGGCACATCACCATCCCGATGGTCTCCCCCATCACGCTGTTCAACCTCATCACCGGCGTCATCGGCATGTTCCAATACTTCTCGCAGGCCTACGTCTTCGGCGCGGCGGTGGCGACGGTGGGGAACGCCATCGGCGCTCCTCTCAACTCGACCCTCTTCTACAGCGTCTACCTCTACCAGAACGGCTTCATCTTCCTGAAGATGGGGTACGCCTCGGCGATGGCGTGGATCCTCTTCTTCATCATCCTGGGGTGCACCGTGCTGCTTCTCCGCTTCACCGAGAACATCACATATTATGCGGGGTAGCGCCATGACCAGGCTCTTCCGTCGTCAACCCAGGAGATTCTCGCTGCGCAAGCAGGTGCAGAGCGCCCTCAGCCACATGGCCATCATCGGCGTGGGCATGTTCTTTTTCATCCCCTTCCTATGGATGGTCTCCACCGCGCTCAAGTCCGATATTGACGTCTTCCGCAACCCGCCGACGCTCCTCCCCCACGACAACGTCACCGTCGAGGTGAACGGGGAGCGTCTCCCCCTGTATAGCGTGACGCAGGACGGGGTCACCCGTCAACTGGCACTGGTCAGCGCCGTCTCCGGCATGGGGACCTTTGTGGACCCCGCCGATCCCTCCACCCCGATGGAGATTCGCCTGCGGGACGCCCAGCCGATCCTGCGGGTGGCCTTGCGTTGGCAGAACTTCGCCGACGCGATGAATCGAGCCACCCGGCCAGGGTTGGGGGTGAACTTCTGGACCTACTTCAAGAACAGCCTGATCATCGCCTTCTTCGCGGTGGTCGGCACGCTGCTTTCCAACGCGCCGGTGGCGTATGCCTTCGCCCGTCTCCGCTTCCCTGGTCGGGATGCCTTGTTCGTGCTGGTCCTGGCGACGATGATGCTCCCCTTCCAGGTGACCATGATCCCCCTGTATCTGCTCTTCAACGAGTTCCTCCACTGGGGAGACACCTTCCTGCCGCTCATCGTGCCCACCTTCTTCGCCAACGCCTATGACACCTTCCTGCTTCGGCAGTTCTTCCGCACCATCCCCGAGGAGATGTGCGACGCGGCGCGGGTGGACGGCGCTTCGGAGTTCCAGATCTTCACCCGCATCATCCTGCCCCTCTCGGTTCCCGTCCTCGCCACTGTGGGGGTTTTCACCTTCCTGTGGGCCTGGAACGACTTCCTGGGCCCGCTCATCTACCTGCAAAGCCCGCAGAACTTCACCATGGCCCTGGGATTGCAGGACTTTCAGGGTCAGCACATCGTGGCCTGGAACCTGCTGATGGCCGCCTCGCTCATCTTCACCATCCCGATCATCATCGCCTTCTTCTTCGCCCAGCGGACCTTCATCCAGGGCATCAAACTGACCGGTTCGAAGGAGATGTGACCGATGGACATGCTCCGGGTGCATCGCGATCAGATCGTCAATCAGCGAGGTGAGCCGATCCGCCTGCGCGGGGTCAACGTCGGCGGGTGGATGAACATGGAGGATTTCATGAACGGCTTCCCGGGCGCGGAGCATCGCCTGCGAACGGTGATGGCCGAGGTCCTGGGAGCGGAAAAGGCGCACTTCTTCTTCGAACGGATGCTCGACCACTTCTTCGCCGAGGAAGACGTGGCCTTCCTCAAGTCGGTCGGGGTCAATGTGATCCGCCTGCCCTTCAACTACCGCCACTTCGAGCGGGACGACCAACCCTTCCAGTACCTGGAGGCCGGATTCGAACGGCTGGAGCGGGCCGTGCGCTGGTGCGCCCGCCACGAAATCTACGTCATCCTGGATTTCCACGCCGCGCAGGGCTGGCAGAGCCCCGACTGGCACTGCGACAACGCCAACCGCCTGGTCCTCCTGTGGGACCAGCCGCACTTCCAGGACCGCTTTGTCGCCCTGTGGCAGGAGATCGCCCGGCGCTACCGGGGCGACCCGACCGTGGCCGGGTATGACCTGGTCAACGAGCCGTGCACCCGCGTCCGATATGTCTCGACTCCCTACCGGCCAAACTGGGAGGGGATGAACGCGCTCTACCGCCGGGTGATCGCGGCGATCCGGGCGGTTGACCCTGACCACATCCTCTTCATCGAGGGAGACAACTTCTCCACCCTCTTTGCCGGATTGGACGGGCCTTTCGACGACAACCTCGTCTGCTCCAGCCACCACTACACCGCCCCCACCGGCGGCCCTGGCCCCTACCCGGGCGTGATCCACGGCCAGTTCTGGGACAAAGCGGCCCTGCAACGGGAGTTCGAGGAGCATGAAGGCCCGCAGTACGCCCGGCGGCACGACATCCCCCTCTTCGTGGGCGAGTTCGGCCCTTCCTACGGCGGTCCAGCCGAAGAACTCCCTGACCGGTTGCGCGCCACCGCTGACCAGATCGCGGTCTTCGAGGAGGCCGGCGCACACTGGGCGATGTGGACCTACAAGGACATCGGGGAGATGGGCTGGGTGCAGGTGGACCCTGCCTCCCCCTACGCGCAGATCGTCCAACCCCTCCTGAGGGCCAGAAGCCACCTCGCCGCCTACGGCGAACCCGGCCTTCCTCCCGACAGTCCCGCCGCCCTGCTGCAGGGACTGGAGGAGTGGGTCAACCGCACCCTGGCCGAGTGGGGTTCCGACCTGGAGGTCCACTCGGAGAACTTCGTGATGTTCGTCGCCTTCGCCTGCGTCTCCTCCATCCTCCAGCCGGCCTACGCCCGGTTCTTCAGCGAGTTGTCAGAGAGCGAGATTGACCGTATACTGGAGTCGTTCGCCTTCAGGGATTGCCGCCCGCACGCGATCGTAGACCAGGTGATCCGACCGTTGCTGCAGGGGAAGTAGATGGGCACACCCACCCTCCAACCGGCTATCCGCAGCCTGCCGGCGATCCGTTTCCTCCCGCTGAGCCAGTGGGAAGAACAGCGTCCGGTGGCGCTGGTGACCAGCGGTCCGGCATGGAAAGCGGTGCAGGGATGGCTCCACCTGCCGGTGGCCTGGCGGGTCGAACCGCGCCAGGCCACCCTGCCCCACTGGCAGGAGATGCTGGAAGGGCTACAGGGCGAGGTGGTCTACGCCGTGGGCGGGGGTCTGGCCGCCGATGCGGCCAAGTTCCTGGCTGCCCAACGGGACCTGCCCCTGATCTGCGTGCCGACAGCCCTCTCGGTGGACGCCTTCTTCACCTGGGCCTCGGGCATCCGCGAAGGGGGTTGCGTGCGCTACGTGGAGACCCGTTCCCCCGACCTGCTGGTGATGGATCTGGACGTCATCGCCGCGGCGCCGCCGTCGCTGCGCGCTGCGGGCATCTGTGACGTCCTCTCCATCGCGACGGGCCTGTGGGACTGGCGCTTCGCCGAGGAGGAGGGCCACAACCCACCCGAGATGGCCTATGCGGAGTGGGTGGCTGGGGTCGCACGGGGGATCCTTCAGGGAGCGCTGGACTGCGCCGAGGCGGCCGGCGCGGGCGACCCCGACGGCCTGCTTTCCCTGGTCCAGTGCCTGGCGCTGGAGGTCCTGCTCTGCAACCTGGTGGGCCATTCCCGCCCGGAGGAGGGGAGCGAGCACTACTTCGCCTACGCCGTCGAGAACGAGGTGGGGCCGGGCCGGACCCACGCCGAACTGGTCGGGCCGGGCATCCTGTTGATGGCCGAGCGGCAGGGACAGGACGTGGCGCCGCTGCGCCGCGCGCTGCAGGCCTGTCGCATCCCCCTGGATGCTATCCCCCAGGAGGTCGTGGAGCGGACCCTGGAGCGCTTGCCCGAGTACGTCGCCCGCCATGACCTGCCCTACGGCATCGCCCACGCGCTGGGCACCGCGGGGGCGCACGGGACGGGATAAGACGATGGTCCTGTTCAAGGACACCTATCGCATCGAAACCACGCGCCTGCGCGGCTGGGACTATGCCTCCGCCGGCTGGTACTTCATCACCATCTGCACCCACAACCGGCAGCCGTTCTTCGGCTGGGTGGAGGACGGCAAAATGCGCCTCTCGCCCATCGGCGAAGTCGCCCGCAAATACTGGCAGGCCATCCCTCAACACACGGCCGGCAATGTGGCATTGGATGTGTTTGTGGTCATGCCGGACCACGTGCACGGGATTATCGTCATCCGTGATGGCGGCGACGTGGACGTAGACGTAGAGACGTTGCAATGCAACGTCTCTACGTCTACGTCGCCACCGCCGCGTGATCCCAACAACCCCATGGCCCGAATATCCCCCAAACCCGGTTCATTGGGCGCGATTGTCCGTTCGTACAAATCGGCAGTGTCGCGGTGGTGTTCACAGAACGAACATTCGCAATTCGCCTGGCAATCGCGGTATTACGACCACATCATCCGGGATGAACAGGCGTTACAGAGAATCCGTCAATACATCATCGAAAACCCCGCCCGATGGCGGTAGAGGCGTTGCAATGCAACGCCTCTACCGCAACGGCAACGGCAACGGGGTATCACAACAAAAGGCCAGGAGGTGAAATGACCCTACGAATCGCCTTCACCGGCACCGGTTTCATCGCCCGCGTCCACGCCCAGGCGGCCCGGAAAATCCCGGATGTGGAACTGACGGCCGTGGTCAACCATCGCCGGGAGTCCATGGCCGCCTTCGCCGCCGAGTTCGGCATCCCCCGCCAGTATCCGGACGTCGCCGACCTGCTGGCCGACGGCGGGGTGGACGCACTGGTGGTCTGTACCCCCAACTACCTGCACGCGCCACAGACTATTGCCGCGCTCGAGGCGGGGGTGCACGTGATGGTGGAAAAGCCCATGGCCATGAACGCGACAGAGGCGGAGGCCATGGTCGCCGCCAGCCAGAAGTCAGGGGCGCTGCTGATGGTGGCCCACTGCTGGCGCTTCGACCCCGAGGTGCGCTGGCTGCGCGGGCAGGTAGAGGCCGGCCGACTGGGACGCATCGTCCGCACCAAGGGGTACGGCGTGCACGTCAACTGGGGTCCGGCCGGCTGGTTCACCCAGAAGCGCTTCGCCGGGGGCGGCGCCCTGGCCGATATGGGCATCCACGCCCTGGATACCGCCCGCTTCCTGCTGGGCGATCCGCAGCCGGTAAGCGTCTACGCCCGCATCGGCACCCACTACGGCGCCTACGACGTGGACGATACGGGCGTGCTTATCGTCAACTGGGATAACGGCGCGGTCTCGGTGATAGAGTCGGGCTGGTGGCAGCCCTACGCCGACGGCCCGGAGGCGGCGACGCAACTCTACGGCACCGCCGGCTTCGGGCGACTCTTTCCCACCCACCTCGTCCTCGGCGGCGTGGCGGTGGACTCCGGCTTCCCACCCGTGCGCGAACCACACTGCCCGCAGAGCATGTACGACGACCAGATGGCCTGCTTCGTGGACTGCATCCGTCAGGGCCGTGTGCCGGTCCCCGGCGGCGCGGAGGGCCTGCTTAATATGAAGGTGGTGGACGCCGCGTATCAATCCAGCCAGACCGGGGAGGTTGTGAAAATCCTATGACCATAGAAACGATTCTCCCCACCCCCGACGTTTTTTCCGCCCGGCGCGTCCTGTGCATCCAGCCCCATTACGACGACAACGACATCGGCGCCGGCGGGACTCTGGCGCGGTTGGCGCGAAACGGCGCGGAACTGTTCTATCTCACCGTCACGGACGACCTGATGGGGATCGTGGACCCGTCCCTTTCCCCGGAGGCCGCCGCCGAGGCCCTGAAACGGGATCAGGCCGAGGCGGGGAACATCATTGGCGTCAAGGAGCAGTACTGGCTTGGCTACCCCGACGCGGGCGAGTACAACGACTACGCCCTGCGCCGCGATGTCCTGATGTACCTCCGCCGGCTCCGCCCCGACTTCGTCTTCGCCCCTGACCCCTGGCTGACCTACGAAGCCCACCGCGACCACATTCGGGCGGGATGGGCCGTTGCGGAGGCGGCGCTGTTCTGCGGGCTGACCCGTATCCCTTCCTCCGACCCGGCGGTGGACGCGGCATATTCTGGCCACTCCCTGGCCGGGGTGGCCTTCTACTACACCCGGGAGCCCAACGTCATCGTGGACGTCTCAGCGGTTTGGGAGACGAAACTCTCCGCCGTGAGATGCTATCAGGCGCAATTCACCCCCGCCGGTATGGAGGAACTGCTCCTGGCGCTGGAACTCAAATCGCGCCAAGTCGCGGCGGGGAGAGGCTTTGAACACGGCGAGCCGCTCAAAGTCTTGCATCCGAGCGCCCTTCATTGTGGAATCTGATAGGAGGTCCTATGCCCACCGCAATGGTCATCAGTCCCCACGCCGACGACGCCGCCGCCTTCTGCGGCGGGACCCTGGCCAGGTTCGCCGACCAGGGCTGGCACGTGGTGCTGGTGCGGGTAACCGACGACTGCAAGGACTCCGTGGGCCTGACCCTCGAGGAGACCCGGCGCCGGAACACGGAGGAACTGCACCGGGCAGCCGAGATCCTGGGCATCGCCGAGATCGTCGAATTGGGTTATGAGACCGACTGCCTGGCCGATGTCTCCGAAGTCGCCCTGCGCGAGCGCTTCGTCTACCTGTTCCGCAAGTACCGCCCTTACGCGGTCTTCACCTTCGATCCCTTTGGCATGTACGAGGGGAACATGGACCACGTCCGTGTGGCCCAGGCGGTGGAAGAGGCCTTCTGGGTCTCCTGCTTCGACCTGCACCACCCGGAGCACTTCACCGAGGGGCTGGAGCCGTTCTCGGTCTGTGAGCGCTGGTACTTCGGGCGCCACCTGCCGGAGGCTAACCACGCCGAGGATGTCTCCGAGTACATGGAGCGGAAGGTCGAGGCGGTCTGCGCCCATCGTCAGATGATGCGCAACACCATCAACCAGTACCGCCTCCAGTTGCGCACCTGGGGCCGACGCATGCCCTGGCTGGACGAGTCCATGGAGGGGGACATGCGCCCGCTGCTGGCCCTCTTCTTCCAGGAACAGGCCAACGGGGTGGCCAAAGCCTTCGGCCTGCCGGAGGGCCGCATGGCCGAGGCCTTCCGCCTGGTGCGCTTCGGCGACCTGGAGGAGCTATTCCAGGGGCTGAGCGAGCCCCTGCCCGAGGCCCAGCCGGCGCCGGTCCGCCCGACTCTCGACCAGTCTGCCGGGCCTTCACCCTGGTCGCCCCAGCAACTGGAGCAGATCTTCTCCGTGGATCTGAACCAGCGCATCCGGCTGATGGGCCATCACCACCTCTGCGCGGGGGCCTTTGAGGAACTGTTCCAGTTTCCAGCCTTCCGCGCTGGCTACAGCGAACTGGTGGCCCGCCTCGAGCCGTCTCCGGACCTCATGATCGAATCCATCTACGGCTACGACGTCTTCTGCTACCAGTGCTCCTACTGGTCGGAGGAGGAGGGGCGCTGCGTGACCGGGTGGCAGAACAAGATCAGCAAGGACGCCGCGGTGCTGGCCCATTTGGGGCTGCGCACCGGCCAGGTGACCCGCCTGGAGGACCTGCAGCGGCTGCTGGCCGAGCGCGTCACCCCGGCCGACCTGGAGCATTTCTGTGGCCCCGGAGAGTGGAAGTGCGAGTTCTACCTGCTGGGCGTCTGCCAGCGAGGGTACGAGCGGCTGCGGGAGCGATTTGCCTTTCCCCAAGGAGGCCAGCAGTGAAGAAGACAAGAGGGGAAAAAGCGCGCGTGCTGGGGGCCCTGGGCTTCGGTTTCTTTATTGACAGCGCCGAAGACGTGGCCCTGCCGATGCTCTTCCCGGCGGTGCGCGCCGCGTTGGGCCTCAACTACATGGCCCTGAGCGTGATTGACAACATCCGCATCATCTTCCAGACTTTCAGCGGCCCCTTCTGGGGCATGGCCGCCGACCGGTTCAACCGCAAGTGGATCCTGGTCATCGGCACCGGCCTGTGGGGGATCTGGACCCTGGTGTGCGGCCTGGTCACCGACTACTGGCAACTGTTGGTGGTGCGAGTCGTGGCCTGCATCGGATTGGGCTGTCTTTATCCGGCCGCCTTCAGCATGCTGGCCGACGTCTTCGGTCCACAGCGGCGGGGTCGGGCGATGGGCACCATCAGCGCCATTGGCATGTTCGGCATCGTCGCCGGGGCGTTCGCCTTCGGCGAGATGCTCAATATCCCCGAAGTGGGCTGGCGCTGGGCCTTCATCTCCCTGGGCGCGGCCAGCATCCTCTCCGGCCTGCTCATCGCCGTGCTCATCCGCGACCCGGTGCGCGGCTCGGCGGAGCCGGAATTGGAGGACGTCATCACCGAGGAGGCCGCGGCCCGCTTCCGCTTCCGGCTGGCCGACGTGAAGGAACTCCTGCGCCTGAAGACGGTGTGGGTGAACTTCATCCAGGGCTGCTTCCTCCTCACCACCATCAACGCGCTCACCATCTTCTACGTCACATGGCTGGTGGACGACCGGGGGTTCTCCGAGGCGGATGCGCCGCTCTTCTTCGGCGGGGTGGTCATCGCCCTGGCGATCGGCAACCTGGTCGGCGGGCTGGCCGGCGACTGGGCCGACACCCGCTGGCCGCGTTACGGGCGGACCATCGTCTCACAGTTCTCCATCGCCATCTCCCTGCCGGCGATGATCTACCTCCTGCTGCGGGCCACCGACTTCGTCAGCATCCTCATCACCTCGGTACTGGTGGGCTTCTTCCTGGACTGGACGCGGCGAGGTTCGAAGCAGCCGATGGTGCAGAACGTCACCCGTCCTGAACTGCGCAGCACCGCCATGGCCCTGACCGAGTTCGTCCAGGGGGCCTTCGCCTCAGTGGTGATCCTGGCCTTCGGCGGGGTCGCCGACCGCATCGGCCTGACGCGGACGCTGCTGATCCTGGCCAGCGGCTTCTGGAGCATTGCCCTGCTGGCAACCAGCGCCTACTACTTCGTCTACCCCGCTGAGGCCAGGAGACTGCGGGAGACGATGGAAAGACGAAGAATACTCATCGCCGACGAGGACGCTGGTTGACAGGGAGGCCAGGATGCCCCTACGCATCGGTTTCGCCCGACAGACCGTCACCCCTTCGTTGAGCCAGCCGGTCTACATGGCCGGCTTCGCCCAGAACCGCCTGGCCCAGTCCGTCCACGACGACCTGTGGGCCTGCGCGCTGGCCCTCGAGGTCGGCCAGAAGCGCGTGGTGCTGGCCGCGCTCGACCTGATCGGCCTGCCACGCGTGCATGTCCTGGAGATAGAGAGGCGGCTGACTGAACGGGTGCCAGGCACCGGGCTGCTCCTGGCCTGCACCCACAACCACAACGGTCCCGACACGATTGGCCTGTGGGGACCGGACTACGCCACCCCCGGGACCGATCCTCAGTACCTGGCCTGGTTGAAGGAGCGGGTGCTGGAGAGCCTGCTGGCGGCCCTGGAGCGGATGCAGCCCGCGCAGATGCGCGCGACGGCGACGCACGTGGCTGGCGTGGCCCGCAACGCCCGCGACCCCCACATCGTGGACGACGAACTGACCTGCCTGCAGTTCTGTCGTCCACAGGACGGGGCCACCCTGCTCACGCTGCTGGTCTTCCCCTGTCACCCGGAACTGCTGTGGGAGCACAACCAGGCCATCAGCGCCGATTACGTCGGCTTTGTGCGCCGCCAGGTAGAAGAGCAGACCGGCGCGCCCTGTCTGTTCCTGGTGGGGGCCCTGGGCGGCATGATGACGCCCGCCACCGACGAACACACCTTCGAGGAAGCCGCGAGGATGGGCGCCACATTGGCCCGGGCCGGCCTGACCGCCCTGGCTCCCACGCCCTGCCTGGAGGTCCATCACCTGGAGCATCTGCGCCGGGAGGTGTCGGTGCCCATGACCAACCCTCTCTTCCAGATGGCCCTGGCCGCAGGCCTGCTGCCTGGCGAGACCGCCTCAGAGGGCGAAGTGACCACCGAGATCAACCTCCTCAAGGTCGGCCCGGCCTGGTTTGCCGGGGTACCCGGAGAACTGCTGCCCAAACTGGGGTTGGAGGTCAAGGCGCTCCTGCGTCAGGCCGGAGCAGAGGTGGCAGGGGTGATCGGACTGGTTAACGACGAAGTGGGGTACATCCTGCCCCCGGAGGAGTTCGTCTACCCCGATGACCCCTTCCAGCCGGGCAGTCACTACGAAGAGACGATGTCCCTTGGCCCCGAGACGGCGCCACGGTTGTTGACAGCCTTGAAGGAGGTCGCCAATGCCTGAAGATGCCCTTGCCATCCTTCCCACCTTGCTGTGTTCCTGCGGCTCGCTCTTCTTCGCAGCGGTTGCGGTGGGCTTCCTGGTCCTGCTCCTCTACAGCGGCCGCAAGCGCCAGCAACTCCGCGCCACGCTGGCGAACATCCCGCTGCGCTCGATCGCCACCCTCAGGCCGGGCCAGGGGTTGGTGCGGCTGAAAGGCGTCATCGCCCAGGTCCCCGAGCCGATGCCGCCCCTCCAGGACGTGGCGGTGCTGCGTGTGCTGTCGCGAATCAAGATAGTGGAGGAAAAGCAGCAGAGCGACCGTGTCCAGGTGCGATCGTTTCTCCTGGATGATGGCAGCGGCACCGTGTGGGTTGACCCGACCGGCGTGGATCGCTACCTGCTGGGCAAGGCGGCCATACCCGAAGGGGCGGACCGTGCAGATGCCCTGGAAGCGGTGGGGCTTCCCAAACAACTGGCAAGAGGCTACATGGAGGTCTGGGCGCTGCGGGTCGGCCAGGAGGTCACCGTCGTCGGGACGGTGCAGCAGAGAGGCGAAGAGACGTTCATCGCCAAGGAGAAAGGACAGCCGCTCGTCATCTCGCCCGGCGATGTTCCAGAGACGCTGACCCAGGCCGGCCGACAGTCCACAGTGACCTGGGTGGTGAGCGGCGTACTGGGCCTCATCGCCCTGTGCCTGCTGGGCGCGTTCGGCCTGAGTCTGGTGCGTATCCTGAGCCAGCTCCTGTCAGGAAAATAGGATCGGACGGCGTCCAGAGATGACCCAGGAAGGCAGGGAGACGAGCATGGACAACAAGAGACTTTCGTTCGGGCGCATTGCGCTCTATTCCAGCGCCTCGGCCGGATTGAACATCCTGGCCATCACCATTGACACCTGGCTGCTGTACTTCTACGCCCCGCCGGCCGATTCAGGCCGCCCGCAGTATCTGCCCATCGCCCTCATCGGCGTCCTGATGACCGTCGCCAGCATCTGGGACGCGGCCATTGACCCGTTCATCGGCCACTGGTCGGACACGCTCCGCTCCCGCTGGGGCCGCCGCCGGCCATTCCTGGTCCTGGCCTCGCCCTTCGTCCTGCTGGGCGCGATCCTCATCTGGACACCCCCTGCCGGGTCGGTCTGGCTGGTGGCCGCCTACTTCATGTTCATCACCCTGGTGTACCGCACCGCCTACAGCCTGGTCGGCATTCCCTACGACGGCACGCTGCCGGAGATGGCTCCCGAGGCCAAAGCGCGCGTCGGCCTGAGTTACTGGAAGAACGTCTTCGGCATCCTCGGCGTGCTGATCGGCTCGCTGGTCGCCGCGCCGCTGTTCGAGAGCATCGGCGCGGTGTACATGGGCGTCGTCGTCGGCGTGGTGGGCGTCGTGACCATCTACCTGACCCTGCTTGGCCTGCGCGAGACCGACCGTCCGCTCGGCGAGCCGATGACCGCCCTCGAGGGCCTGAAGGCCACCTTCACCAACGGACAATTCATGGTCGTCTTCATCTCCACCCTCTTCGTCCACGTCTGCTACCAGATGCTGCTCATCAACTTCCCCTACTTCGTCACGCTGGTACTGGGCAAGAGCGAGGGGGATGTGGGCATCTACCAGGGCATCCTGATCATCCTGATGGCGCTCACCGGCCCCATCTGGCTCCTGTGGAACCGCCGCCGCACGCAGCGCTGGCTGCTGAACTTCACCATGATCGGGCTGGTCATCGCCGTCGCCCTGGGATTTCTGGTCGGGCGGATCCCTCTCCTGCCTCTGGACCTCCAGGGCTTCGTCCTGGTGGCGCTCATCGGCGTCATGCTGGGCGGCTACCTGATCGTTATCTACGCCATGATGGGCAACGTGGTGGACTACGACGAAATGCTCACCGGCCGTCGCCGCGAGGCGATCTACTACGGCACGTTCTCCTTCGCCATCGGCCTGGGCACCTCGCTCGGCGCGCTGGTCCTGTCACAGTTGCTCGAAACCTTCGGCTACACCCGCGAGAACCCGCTCGGCGTGCAGGTCGCCTTCCTGGTCATGGCGCTGTTCGTCCTCATCGGCTTCCTGATCTTCCAGAAATACCGCCTGGGTGACACGCCGGAAGAGACGCGCCGCAACCTGAAGATGGAGGCCGGATGAACGACAACTTGCGAATCGGCGTCGCGCGCCGCCGGATCACCCCGCCGAAGGGCATCTTCCTCATCGGCTACGGCGACCGTGCCAAGGGCAACCGCGGCGTCCACGACGACCTGACCGCCACCGCCCTTGTCCTGGACGACGGGGTGCAGCGGTTGGCTCTGGTCGCGCTGGACCTGCTTGCCCTCAACGAGTTCGTCGTGGACCGCATCCGGGGCCGCCTGGCGCCGACGGAGGTCCTGCTCTGCTGCTCCCACACCCACTCCGGACCGATCACCTACGCCGACGAGAAGTCGCCGCGCCGCAACCGGGAATACATCGCCGCGCTGGTCGAAAACGTGGTCGCTGCTGTTCAGGAGGCGGGCGACAACCTGCGCCCGGCACGCCTGGAATACGCCCACGGTGAGGCCCCGGTCGGCATCAACCGGCGGCAGAGGATGGCCGATGGCCACTTCGAGATCGGCCGCAACCCCGAAGGCCCGCGCGACGCCTCCGTCCAGGTCGTCAGCGCGCTGGAAGCACGGAGCGGCGCAAGGATCGCCACGCTCGTCAACTACGCCTGCCACGGCACGGTGTTGGGACCCGACAACCTGCTCGTCTCCGCGGACTGGATTGGGGCGATGCGCAGGGATGTGGAGGCAGAACTGGGTGGACTGACGCTCTTCTTGCAGGGCGCGGCGGCGAACATCAACCCTGATATGTACTGGGATGACACACGCGCTTTCGAGATGGTCGCTGAACAGGGGCGACAGGTCGCCGCATCCGTCCTCGCCGCCCTCGCCGCAGGGTCCGAACCGCTGCAGGCTGCCCCCCTCCGCCTGGCCCGCGCCGAGGTCTGGCTGCCGACCGTCGTCCGGGCCGAGACCCCCCGCCCGCCCAGGAGTTACCGCCGGCCGCTGCTGACGCTGGCGCACATGCCCGCCGTCATGGCCCTCTTCGCCGATCTGCTGCTGGCCCAGCGGTATCCCTGGAAGTCGCGCATCGAGGCCAGGGACGGCTTCTGGGCGGTGCCGATGCGCATCAGCGCCGTGCGGCTGGGCGACCTGGCCCTGGTCGCCTACGCCGCCGAGACGTTCACCGAAATCGGGTTGAAGGTGAAAGCCGCCTCGCCTGCCGCGCACACGCTCTTCGCCAGCCTGACCGACGGCTGCATCAGTTACCTGCCCACCGAAGAAGCCCACGCCGAAGGCGGCTATGAGGTGGAGATCGCCCCCCTGGCCTACCGCTACCCTGGCCGGTTGCAGCCGGCCTGTGAGCAGATCGCCCTGCAGACCACGCGTTCCCTTTTCCAAACCCTGTGGAGGTAACGATGGCCCTTGCTGCTTCCGTCGCTGAACCTCAGACCACCTTGAAACAACGCCTGACGTACTCGCTGATGAGCCTGGGCGTGGCCACGCCGGTGGAGACGGTCACCGCCTTTGTCATGTACTTCATCGTGGACGTCAAGAACCTGCCCGCGCCGTGGTTCGCCACCTTCTGGCTCTTCTACACTGTCTACAACGCCCTGAACAACCCCCTTCTGGGTTTCGCTTCCGACCGGACACGCTCGCGCTGGGGGCGCCGCCGCCCCTACATCCTGTTCACCGCCCTGCCCTACGTGCTGACCTTTATCCTGATCTTCACCACCCCCTTCGACGGCAGGGTCAATCCGGTCGCCCTGCTGATCTACTTCGGCATCGTCATCGTCATCTGGGAAGGCCTCTACACCGCCCTGGCCACCGGCTACTACGGCCTTCTGCCCGAGATGTTCGGCTCGCATCAGGAGCGGACCGATGTGGCCGCCCAGATGAACATCTTCCAGACCGTCGCCCTCATCCTGGCCTCGGTCGTGCCGCCCCTGCTGTGGAACGCCATCGGCTGGGCGGGGATGGCCCTCGCCCTGGGCATCATCTCGGTGGTCCCCATCTACGCCACCTTCCGCTTCCTCTTCGAACGGGAGGAACTGAAAACCGACACGGCTTTCCCGTTCTGGCCGGCGCTCAGGCATACCTTCGTCAACCGCAGTTTCCTCACCGCCGCCGGGGCGCAGACGATGCGCTTCCTCGGGACGGGCATCCTGCAGGCCGGTATCCCCTTCTACCTGAAGTACAGCCTGAAGGTGAGCGACGCCATGTTCAGCGTCATCTTCGGCGTCGCCTTCCTGGTGGCCATGATCTCGCTCTACCCCTGGCGCAACTGGGTCGCCAACCGCTTCGGCACGCGCGCCACCCTGATACTGGCCAACGCCTTCATGATTGCCGGCGTCATCCCGCTCAGTTTCAGCCCCTCATTGCCCTTCACGCTGGCGTCTGCGGTCATCATCGGCATCGGGCTGGGCGGACTGGTGCTGATGGGCGACGTCATCATCGCCGAGGTGGTGGACGAGGACGAGGTGCGCACCGGTCACCAGCGCGCGGGGATGTTCTTCGGCATGAGCAGTTTCCTCATCACCCTGAGCGGACTGCTCGTCTCCAGCATCTTCGGCCTCATGCTGCCCGCCTTCGGCTACGACACCCTGCTGGAGGTCCAGCCGCCGACGGTGGATATGGGCTTCCGTCTCTTCCTGAGCATCCCGACAACCGTCGGCTTCCTGCTGGCGATTCTCCTGCTCTGGCTCTACCCCCTGCACGGAGAACGGTTGCAGGCGGTCAAAGAGGCGCTGAAAATGAAACGAGGAGGATGATGATGTCCGAACTGGCCCTTCTGGGTGGTCCGAGAACCCGCACCGAACCCTACCCGGCCTGGCCGGTCTGGGACGAGCGGGACATCGCCGCCATCACCGAGGTCATCCGCTCCGGGCGTTGGGGGGGGTTCCCCTATCCCGGCCCGTACACCGCTGAGTTCGCCCGTCGCTTCGCCGAACTCCAGGGCGGCGGAATCGCCGTGCCGATGGCCAATGGCACGGTCACGATGGAGGTGGCGCTGCGCGCCGTCGGCATCGGCTGGGGGGACGAGGTGATCGTTCCCGCCTACACCTTCCAGGCCACTGCCGCCGCCCCGATGGCCGCCGGGGCGATACCGGTCATCGTGGACATTGACCCCCAGACCTACTGCATAGACCCCCGCCTGGTGGAAGCCGCCATCACCCCCCGTACCCGGGCGATCATCCCCGTCCACCTGGGCGCCCAGATGGCCGACATGGACGCCATCATGGACATCGCCGCCCGTCACAACCTGGTGGTGATCGAGGACTGCGCCCACGCCCACGGGGCGCGCTGGCGCGGACGCGGCGCGGGCACCATCGGCGATTTCGGCTCCTTCAGCCTGCAATCGTCCAAGACCCTCACCACTGGCGAGGGGGGAGTGTTGCTCTGTCGGACCCCCGAACTGGCCGCCCGCGCTGCCAGCATCATTGACTGCGGCCGCCCTCATGACGAGGAGGGAACGCTGTTCACGATGGGCGCCAACTACCGGATGACCGAACTGCAGGCCGCCCTGGGCGTCGTCGGCTGCGAGCGGTTCCCCGAACAGGCCCGTCAGCGCGAAGCCATGGCCGACTACCTGGAGGAAAGCCTCAGCGAGGTGCCCGGCGTGCGGTTGCTGCGACGGGACCCCCGCCACACCACCCGTTCCTTCTACCGCTACATCTTCGCCATAGACCCGCAGGTCTTCGGCGCCGGACACGACGTGGTGTGCCTGGCGCTGGAGGCCGAGGGCATCCCCTGTTGGGTGGGCTACGAGGCCATGCACCACTACGAACTCTTCCAGCCCGGCCTCTCCCGTCTGGCGGTCCCCAGCGCCTTCCCAGAGCGCTTCGCCTTCGAGCGGATGAGCCTGCCCGAGGCGGAGCGCGCCTGCGAGCGCGAGGCGGTATGGCTGGACGAATCCATCTTCCGCGCCGGCCGCCAGGGGGTGGATGACGCCGTCGCCGCGCTGCGCAAGATCCAGGCCCACGCCGACGACCTGCGGCGGATCGAGGGGACGTAAGGAGGCCCTATGAAAGTCACGGTCATCGGCGGCGGTTCCACCTACACGCCGGAACTCGTCGCGGGGTTCCTGGCCCGCGTGGCCTCGTTCCCGCTGGCGGAACTCTGGCTGATGGACACGGCCCCTCAGCGGCTGGAGGTGGTGGGGGGCTTCGCCCGGCGCATCGTTGCGGCGCACGGGGACCCCTTTCGTGTGGTGCTCACCGACCGGCTGCAGGAGGCCCTCCAGGGCGCCGCCTACGTCATCACCCAACTGCGGGTGGGAGGGATGGCTGCCCGTCGCGCCGACGAGTACCTGGGCCGGCGCCACGGCCTCATCGGCCAGGAGACCACCGGCGTGGGCGGCATGGCCAAAGCCCTGCGCACCATCCCGGTCATCCTCGACATCGCCCGCCGGATGGCCGAACTGGCGCCCGGCGCCCTCCTGGTCAACTTCACCAACCCCGCTGGCCTGGTCACCGAGGCCCTCTGCCGCCATGCGCCCCAGGTCCAGGCCGTGGGGGTCTGCAACGTGGCCATCACCACGACGATGACCATCCTCGAGGGGTTGAGCCAACACCTGGGCCGCCCGCTCACGCCACAACAGGCGCAACTGGACACCCTGGGGCTGAACCACCTCACCTGGCACCGCGGTTTCACCGTGGACGGGCAGCAGATGTGGCCGCTCATCCTGGAGGGGTATCTGGCCCACCTGCGCGCCGAGGCGGAGCCGGAGTGGGACCCCCGCACCATCGAGGTGCTGGGGATGCTGCCCAACTACTACCTCCAATACTACTACTACACCGGCCGCAAACTGGCCGAGCAGGAGCACTGGCCTCCCTCCCGCGCCGAGGCGGTGATGGAGATCGAAGCCGACCTGCTCCGCCAGTACGCCGACCCGCAACTCACAGCGCCGCCCGCCGACCTGATGAAGCGCGGCGGCGCGTATTACTCCACCCTCGCCACGCAACTGCTGGACGCCCACCACAACGATCGGGGGGAGGTGCACGTCGTCAACATCCGCCACGCTGGAGCAGTGCCCGGCTGGCCCGCTGACTGGGTGCTGGAGATGCCCTGCCGGGTTGACCGCGCCGGCATCCACCCGCTCCCTGCCGCGCCGCTCCCTCCGGTCTGCTATGGCCTGCTGGCCCAGGTGAAGATGTACGAACTGCTCACCGTGGAGGCGGCGGTGCACGGCGACCGGGACGCCGCCTATCAGGCGCTGCTGGCCCACCCGTTGGGGCCTTCCGCCGACCAGGTGCAGGCGGTGCTGGACGACCTGCTGGAGACGAACCGTCCGTATCTGCCGCAGTTTTCGAACTCATCCAAAGCCGGGTAGTCTCCCTCTTGAGTGTTGTTCGTGGTTCACAGTGCGGAAAGCGAGGAATCGGTCAGTAGATGGGGCAGATTCGGCGGATTTCTGTGGACGAATCCGCCTCATCTGCTAAATCCGCTGACTCTCTCCGGCCGTTTTGGGTGCGGTCTTCGATCAACACGGTAAGGGAAGACCATCCAAAGCTGCGACGAATTCCGATTAATAAGAGGGACAGAATGAACGCAAACCCTGTACTCCGTCGCCTGGGGCTGTCCGACGACGACCGCGTGGCCATCATCCACGCCGACGACGTCGGCATGTGCCAGGCCACCCTGCCGGCATTCGACGAACTGTTGGCCTTCGGCCTGGTCTCGTGCGGCGCGACGATGGTCCCCTGCCCGTGGTTCCCCGCCCTGGCCGCCTACTGCCGCCAGCACCCCCAGGCCGACGTGGGCGTGCACCTGACCCTGACCAGCGAATGGGACACCTACCGCTGGGGGCCCCTCTCCACCCGCGACCCGGCCTCCGGGCTGCTGGACGAGGAGGGCTACTTCTTTCGGGAGCCGGAGGATGTGCAGTCCCGCGCCGACGCCGCCGTCGTTCAGGCGGAACTGGAGACCCAGGTCAGCCGCGCACTGACCGCTGGCATTGACGTGACCCACGTGGACACGCACATGGGGACACTCGCCCATTTCAAGTACATCTCCGCCTACGTCGGCCTGGCCCTGCAGCACGGCCTGCCGGCGCTGGTCCTCCGGTTGGACGAGGCCGGCTGGCGGGAGATGGGCCTGGACGCCGAGACGGCGCGGATGGCGGTGCAGATGGTCGCGGCATTGGAGGCACAGGGAATGCCGCTGATAGACCACATGGAGAGCCTGCCGTTGGACCAGCCCGAGGAGCGGCTGGAGCAGGCCAGGAGGGCCTTCGACGGCCTGAAGCCCGGGGTGACGCACTTCATCATCCACCCGGCGATGGACACGCCAGAACTGCGGGCGATCACCCCCGACTGGCGCTGTCGGGTGGGGGATTACCAGGCCTTCAGCAGCGAAGCGCTGCGCCGGCACATCAGGGAGGCGGGCATCCACGTCATCGGTTATCGGGCGCTGCGGGCTCTCCTTCCGACCACGGACCGCTGACCACGAGGTTCGGAGGGGCGAGCCGCTGGCTTGCCCCCCCGAGCCGGCGGCTCGCCCTTGCATCCGCCAACAGGGGGCGCCCACCGGGCGCGGTCTCTGACCGCGTCCAGCAGGGGCCCACCTCGGATAGGTTTGACAACCCCCCTGCCACGTGTTATACTCTCCGTCGCGGGCCGTTAGCTCAGTCAGGCAGAGCAGGGGCCTTTTAAGCCCTTGGCCGCAGGTTCGAATCCTGCACGGCCCATTTCCCTTCCCCCTTCGACAGCCGAGGAGGAGCGTGGATGGTCCTGCCCATGTGGGTCTTCTGGGTCACCCTGGCGGTGATGGTCATCGGTCTGGCCGGCGTCATTCTGCCCGTGCTTCCGGGGGTCGGCCTGATCTGGATCGCCGCACTGGTCTACGCCATCGCCGAGGGCTTCGCCACCATTGACCCGTTCACCTTCGCCGCACTGACGATCCTGGCCGCCATCGGCGTGACCACACAGGTCTGGGTCAGCCATGCAGCGGGGAAACTGGGGGGCGCCTCATGGCAGGCGCTGCTGGCCGGAACGGGACTGGGCCTCCTCGGCCTGCTGATCGGCCTGATCGCTGGCGGCGTCTGGGCGGTGCCCGCAGGGATTCTCGGCGCGCTGCTGGGCATCCTTCTCGTCGAGCACCATCAGCGTCAAGACTGGGAGGAAGCGGCGAAGGCAGGGGCCGGCTGGCTGGTGGGTTGCCTGCTCTCCGGCGTCGTCCAGTTCGCCGTCGGCGCGATGATGATCCTGCTCTTCGCCTGGCAGGCCCTGCGAGGGTAGATGAGGCGAAGAAACGCACGCCACACCGTCTTCCAGACCCGCGCCCCGCGCAAGGGGACGCTCATCGTGGCCTGCGCGCTGTACGTTGCCGGACTGTTTGGCTACCTGGGCTGGCTGCCCCTCAACACCGACCTGTCCGTGGCCGCGTTGACGGTGGCCGGCGGGTTGCTCATCCTCGGCGCGCTGTTGCGCGACCTCTAGCCAGGGCACACGGTCCGGCGTCGCTGTTCCCGGCGAGCGCCGTCCTGACCGCGTCCCCTCCTTTTCCCCGCTCCTCCCACCTGTCTGGGGATACCCCCCTTGTTTGGGACATGGAACAACACGGACGAACGCCGGTTCTCCACGTCGAAGGTCTGGCTGTAGGCGACCCCGCCCTCCACCCGCAGCACCATAGTCCCGTTGGCGTCGTACGCAAACTGCCCCCCGTCGCTACGGACGAAATGGGCCGATTGGCGTCGCCAGCGGTCGGCCTGTGCCGACGCCTGGCACCGCAGGCGCCCAGAAAGGCCGATTTCCGATCAGCGCACGGCGGCAGGCAGCCGGGTAGGTAATTACGGGTTGCAAACAATCCCCGGTGGCTTATAATCTTGAGAGCGTTCTGATCAGGAGGCACGCGTGAAGAAATTGCTGTTACCCCTCTTGCTATTCCTATCACTCGCCTGTTCGCTGACGAGTACGCCGAATCCATCAGCGACGGCTCCACCTGCAGAAACGGCGGTCCCGCGCCAGGTTCCGACCGAAACGGCGACGATGACGCCAGCCGGGAACCAACTCCTCCCATCCCCCACCGTCCCCAGGCAACCGCCCACGCCAGGCAGAGCCGGTTCTCCTTGCGGCAACGGCGTCTGCGACGGGCCGGAAAATGCCCAAAACTGCCCGGCGGACTGCGCCCGCACCCCCGGCCCTTCTCCCACAGGGAGGGGGGAGAGATACACCGTCACCAACCCGACGAGCGGGGCGTCGCTGGTCGTCTATGTCAACACGCCCGTCAACGCGTCCTCCCCCTCCCCCGCGCTGGTTCTCGTGCCGGGCGGCTCGGGGGGGAGTTCTTCCTTCCGCAGGCCGAACGCCGAGTTCGACGCCTTTGCGCAGGCCGGGTATGTGGTCGTCGTCTTCGACCCCGATGGGCGCGGACAAAGCACGGGCACGGAAGATTACA
>Ga0209018_1000935_pt1 | contig 25442 bp, 19 predicted proteins | sample YNPBryBLVA2012_FD_185814 | JGI IMG/M metagenome (GOLD analysis project Ga0209018, IMG submission 185814) | Anoxygenic and chlorotrophic microbial mat microbial communities from Yellowstone National Park, USA - YNP Bryant BLVA 2012 (SPAdes)... ...
GTGCCGACGTCGCCGACCATGATCGCTCGCGTCCTCGTCAAGTCGCCAACTTCCGATCACGCTTCGCCTCCCGCATCAGGAGGGCAGTCTGAGGTGCTGACTGCGATGACTCCGACGCTCGGCATCATCGGGAACCGGGCCTCAAGACCACCAAGGTCGCAGCCGTCAGGGGCTTCGACGCATGGAAGAAAGGCCAGGGTCGCAAGCGCAACATTCTCGCCGACATCTGGGGACTGCTGCTGATGGTGTTGGTCCCGTTGGCAACCTGCAAGACCGCGATGGTGGAGCTGCGCTGGTCCATGGTGGCCTGAGTGTTCTCGGACCATCGAGGAGATCCTGGTCGACGGCAGCCACGGCGGCGAGGTCATCCACGATGCCGCCTACGCCACAGGAATCGCTGTCGAGGTCGCGAAACGCGCCCAGCAGGCGACAAGGACTCGCCCCCGGCACGCAAGCCGTGGGCTGTCGAACGGACTCTGGGATGGTCCGGACGCTGTCGCCGCACAAGCAAGGAATACGAGGGCTCGAGCGATACGGCGGAATACGTGTTCCACTTGGCCATGTTTTCCATACTCATGAGCCGACTCGCCCATGGCCGTCTCCTTGGAGACACCCGGTTGCCGATCTGCGGCCATGCGGGCATGGACGCCGGCTGCTGGCACCAGAGACGCTACTGCAGCGCCATCCAGAACTTCCGGAAAATCACCTGCGAGAGCAGGAAGCCGAGCGGCACATTCACCAGCACACCGATGGTGAAGGCCCAGAAGGGCTTGAGGCCGAACGTAGCCAGGTCCTTGAACCGGGTGGACAACCCGATCCCCAGGAAGCAGAGCACGAAGGCCCACTCACGCAGCTTCTTGATGGGCCCCACGACCTTGGGTCCCAGCACGCTCTCGACCCAGTTCGAGGCGTCGCGGAGCTGTTTCAGCGCGGTCTTCTGATCCGGTGTGGTTGCCGCGGCAGTCAAGGCGGTGAAGTCCTCCCGGGACATCTTCCCCCGGAAGCGGACGTGCCCCTGGTCCCGGTCCACGCTGAATCGGTCGGCCAGTGACGCGGGAACCGCGTACGCCGAGAAGTCGGCGTCGTACTTCTCGGTGCCCGCCTTGCTCTTGTATGCACCCTTGACCGCGGCGACGCCGTCCCAGTCCACCGGCGCAGAGGCGCCCACCGCAGCCACGGCCATCGACGCGACGAAGAAGCCGATGACGAACTTGGGGAAGCGCTCCCAGATGACGCCGGCGCCGAGCCGTGCACCGCCGTCCCGCTTCTCCCAGTACACCACCGAGACGACCGAGAGCACGAACGCCCAGATTCCTATCCAGATGTCGCGGCCGATGACCTTCATGAGCGTGAAAGCCTGGATCGGTCCCTCGCCGAACTTCTGGGCGAGTTCCGCGACGACCGCGAATCCCGCGGCATCCGCGTATTCGCTGGTGCCGACCCATGCGCCCGCCACGGCAGGATGCATGGGATCCGGCACAATCGCTTTGAGTACGAACGTGAGAATGAAGATCATCACGATGGCCCATACAGAAACGACGCCGATCCCGATGGCGATGTGGTCCTTGTCGGCGCGGACTGCCCCGCCGATCGCGATCGAACCCGACACGCCGCAGACGGCTCCGCCGGCGCCTAGCACCGCGCCGAATCTGGGATCGAGCTTGAAAAGCCTCGTTGCAGCCAGATAGATCGTGAGCCAGGTCGACACCGACACGATCGTGGCCTGGAGCAGCGCCAGCGGTCCGGTGGTGAAAATGAGCGAAACGGGCAGCGTGGCCCCCAGCAGCACGATGCCCGTCTTCACGTAGTACTCGGTGCGAAGTGCAGTCTGGATCCACGCGGGCATCCTGGCCAGATTGCCGATGACCAGCCCGAGCAACAGGGCCAGAAGCGGCGCGCCGAGGTCCAGGTCGTGCATCACCTTCCACCCCGCCAGATAGAAAATGACCAGGGATCCCAAAAACAATACCGTGTAACCTGCAACATACTGCGCCAGATTGCGCCGCATGAAGAACATCGAGACGGTGAAGGCGGCTCCGAATCCAAGGTACAAGACGACGTAGCCGGCGGCGTGCTTGCCCAGGTCGGCCACGAGCTCCCCGCCCGTCTTCCATGTCCCCGGCGTCACGGCCCAGGGGGCCAAGGTCGACCCGCCCCAGAAGAACCCCATCGCCAGGACCAGGATGAACAGCCCCAGCCAGATTGCCCAATAGTCCTCGGTAGCGAGCAACTTCAAACGAGGCTTTTCTTCCATCGTACCCTCCGCAACGTACCCCTCATCGTACTCCGACCGTGGCCGCCAGGGAACCGTGAGGCAAGCCAACCACGAAGCACGTTGGAAGATCGCCCCGCCCGACCTGGCGCGTGCCTCGGTCCAGCAAACCGTCCGCCCCTGCCACGCGACACAGACCGCCCATGCAAGCGACATCGCCTCGCATGCAGGTGCGCGCCTCACCGTGGACCGTGGATGGCAAGCCGGCACGATGAGCTTCGGCGCGTTGGATCCCAGACCCGACCGGATGCACCCGGTCCGCGAAAAGTCGTTGTCAAGCCAACCTTGCAGGACGCTGGGGAAGCAGCGTATCAGCGCCCGAGCGCCGACATCAAGATGCCCTGGAGCATCAGCCCCTCGAGGCGTCTCGCCTCCACCTCGTCGAGGTCCAGGAAGCGAACGCCGATGCCCGCGGCGCCGGTGCCGGCCCCGAGGCGCACGACCTCGGCGCGCACGTCGATACTCTCCGGTGGCGACGAGCTGACAATGGTCAGCTCGATTTCCATGGCTGGCGACAGCAGCGCGGGAGACGCAGGATCGCCGGTGTCGACCACGAGCATGGCACCGGTCATGCTCAGGTTCTTGACGCGGGCCACGAACGCACCGAGCGGGCAACGGACGTGGGCGGACAGGTCCACGGTCACGCGCGGAAACTGGCGCTTTTCGGCCTGACCGCGCTGCGTGAGACGCGGCTGGGCTTCCGGCGCCTCGAACTTCGCGACGAGCACGGCCAGGTCTTCGAACGTGGCATCGTCGACGTCGGGAAACATGAGCTCGAAGCCGGATCGCTTGGCGTTCGCCGGGTCGAGGCGCAGGCCGATCACGCGAGCGTCGATGGGGCCCACAGGAGGATGGCCATCGGGCAAGAGCATCAGGGCGATGCGTGTGCCGAGCGGCGGCGGCTTCATCGACACGATGAAGGCTCCGCCGAGCGACAACTCGCTGACCAGCAAGCACAGGGAATCGCCGGACGGCAGGACACAATCCGCGCGGCAAACAGAGATCGTAGAGCGTTCGAGCATCGGCTTCCGGAACGAGGGTACAACGTCCGTACCTCGTGCGCTGCGGGGGCGCAATGCGCCTCTGACACGGGCAGGGGCGCCCCCGGAGGTCGGGTTCCGTTGACCTCGTGCACCGCGGAGGCGCAATGCACCTCTGACACGGGCCTGGCGCGATACTCGGAGCCCGGACCTACCCGCGCGCCGGCGGGGATGCCTCATAGTCTTCGCAGAGAAGTTTCTCCGACAGAAACCAGCCGTGCCGGGAACAGAGGCCAGCATCGGCACGCGCTGAGCCGTACGCAGAACTCAGGATCGTCAGCCCGGGCAAGGCAGCTTCGATCGCAGCCGGATCCGCCTCGAACCAACGACAAGTGCCACAGCGGCGCCCTTGCTTCATCAACCCGTCTCCTGGCCGAGATGCCGCTGAAAAAAACCGATCAGCGTTCGATACAGATGAAGCTGGGTGCTTCGCCCGTCGAGCCCATGCCCACGCCCGGGATAGACCATCAACTCGAAGACGACCCCGGCCTGCTGCAGCTCGTCCATCAACCGCAGCGAGTGCTCGAAAAGCACGTTGTCGTCCGCCATGCCGTGCACGAGCAGCAGGGGCCGGTTGAGCCTTCGTGCACGCGGCAGGACGTTGGCACGGTCGTACAGGTGGGGGTTCGCCTGAGGCAGGCCAAGGTAGCGCTCGGTGTAGTGCGTGTCGTACAGGCGCCAATCGGTAACCGGAGCAATCGCGGCGGCGGCCCGGAAGGGCGTATCGTCGCGCAACAGCGCCATGAGGCTCGCATATCCGCCATAGCTCCAGCCCCAGATCCCGATCCGGGACGGGTCTACCCAGGGTTGCAACGCCAACCAGCGCGCGCCGACCACCTGGTCCTCGATCTCGATGTCTCCCAGCCGATGATGGATGGACCGGGAGAACGCGCGGTCGCGACCGGGCGTCCCGTGCCCATCGAGCAGGAACACACCGAATCCGAGCTGGTTGAGCAGCATGTGCAACGGGCGCTGGCGCAGGAACCGCCGGGCTGCAAGCTGGATGCTCGGACCGGCATACACATGCACCAGCGCCGGATACCGGACACCGGCCCGACGGCCGACCGGCTCGAGACACACGCCGTTGAGCAGGGTGCCGTCGGCGGCCTCAATCTGCACCCATTGCGGGTCGCTCGCCTCCGCCGCCAACAGTTCGCGAGCAGGATTGTCGTCAACGACCGCCAGGATTCGTCCCGAATCGTCGAGCACGCGCACCTGGGGAGGCTGCTCGAACGTGGAGAACACGTCGATGAAACGCGCTGGGTAGGGGGCGAACACAGGGTCGTGCCATCCAGGCTCCCGCGTCAGGACCTGCGCGTCGCCACCGCCGATCGGCACGGCGCAGACGTGTTGCTGACGGCCCATTTCACCCGCGCAAACGAAAAAGACACGGCGCTGTGCGGCATCTACGCCGATCACGGCCGTGACCGGCTCCTTGCCAGAGGTCAAGGGGGTGGCCTGCCAGGTTCCCTCGACACGTTGGTACAACAGGATCTGGCGCGTGCCTCCGCGTTCCGACGACCACAAGAACGTCTCTCCCCCGGCGAGCGGAACGAAATCGTCGGTCAAGGGCACCCAGGCATCGTCGGTTTCCGTCCAGACCTCTTGGAGGGCAAACTGCGGTGCCGAGGCTTCGTACAGGGTGACGCGCTGCTGGTCCCTGCTTTGCCACTGGATCCAAAGTTTCGGCATATCAGGCGACCACATTACCCGCGCAACATAGCCGTCTTCGCGCGGCAGCGGCACGCGGCGTACGCCGGACCCATCGACCGCAGCGACGTACAACTCGACCGACGCGTTCGCGCCACCGGCGGCAGGGTAGCGCTGCTGATGCAACTCGATGCCGTCTGCTCGGATGCGAGGCCGGGGCCTGACGCGCACGGACGCCTCGTCCACGCGAAGGAACGCCAACCATGTTTCGTCAGCAGACCAGAAATGGCCGTGATGGCGCCCCATCTCCTCTTGCGCTATGAACTCCGCCACACCGTTGGACACTACGTCGGAGCCATCGTGCGTGAGCCACCGCTCGAGGCCCGTGCGCAGGTCGAGCACGCACAGGTTGTTGCCAGCCACGAAGCTCACGTAGCTTCCTCGCGGGGAAGCCTGCACATCGAGACGCACGGCAGTCTCACGAGACAGCCGGTCGACGCGGCCGTCGGGCACGTGCACGAGGAACAGCCCGTCCGCGAGCGGAAACACGATGCGCCCGACACCCGGCCCGCACCACGCGAACGACATGATGCCGTTCCGGTAGGCGCGTAGACGTTCCCGCACCGCGCACTCTGCCTCGGACAGGCGAATGTGGCGGGCGTCAGCCAGGTCTCTGGCGCGGACCAACCTGCGTGGCATACCGTTCGGCAACTCACCAACCCACAAGTCGAGGGTGTCGAAGTCTTGCTCGCTTGGGGCAAGCCAGGCCGCTGCCGCGCCGTCGCTGGACAGTGCGATGCGCTCGGGCGTGGCACCGACGAGCGGCGGGTCGGCAAACAGACGGTCGAGGTCGAGCTTGCAGCCGCTGGGGCGATCCAGGCGGGTCGTCGTGGACATCAGTTCTGTCCTGCTCCTTTGACGCACCGGATGCAATGGTCTACCACGGGCGGGGTCGCATCGGGGACCGGACCGGGCCGCCGCGGTCGATCGTCAGGCCAGCCCGCCCGTGCTGCACCCGACCGGAGACCGGCTGCCTCGCATTCCTCCCTTTCGCACACCTTGCGGGCAACACGACCGCGCCGCGTGTCTCGACCGAAGCAGTCCATCCCGACGCGATACCGCAGGCTCACTCGATGACGGAATCGGTGACAGTGATCGGGGTGTCGGCATGGGCGGAGATCTGCGGATACTTCGGGTACCAGGAACCGCCGATGTTGTGTGTGATGACCGACCGGTCGATCGTGATGTCGCCGGTATGGTTGTTGGACACGAAGAAGATCGCACTGCCGTAGGCATTGACCTCGTTGTACTCGATTCGCACCCCGCACAGCTTCAAATGCATGAGGTTGCCGTCGTTATAGATCGCGCCGCCGCTGCCACCGCCAGGGGTGCCGCTCTCCGGCGGGTTCCCGCCGTTGCCGATGGCGTGATTGTAGGAGAACAAGCTGTTGATAATGGTCCACGAGACACCGATGCTGCTGATGCCTCCACCATTGGAGCATGTCCCACCGAAGCCGTCCTTGCCGCCGAACGTGCTGTTCACCACGTACACGGGCTCGCCGTCGTACTGGCTGAACACGCGCACCGCCGCACCGCCGACGTCAGGCCCCGAGTCCGCGCATACGTTGTTGAAGAAACGGGTATTGACCAGCTTGAATCGACCGCCCCGTACCCAGATAGCACCGCCCCCGTCATACTCCGTTTCTCCCTTGGAGTTGGCATCGATGAAGGTGATGTTCTGAACCGTCAGCCGCGGCGTGTCCTGGTTGTCACAGTGATCCGTCGTCCACACCTGGTCGGGGTCGCATGTGTTCATATACAGAATCCGACGCTTCCCGCCGCCACTGAGCGTGACCAACCCCCCACCGTCGATCACGATGTCTGGCCCCTTGTCGTTGAACACCTTCGCCGTCTCGTCGAGCGTGATCGTCACGGGGTCCGGACCGCAGTCGAACGTGATGACACCGCCTCCCGCCACCGCCTGTACGAACGCAGCCGACGTGCAGCTCTGCGGCGTGCCCGTGCCGACCACCGTGGTCGGATGCGACACGTCCTCCAGCCCCGCACCAGCCGGGACCGAGCAGGTCGCTTCGGCGTTTTGATTACCAGCCGGAGGACCGTCTTCCGGGTTGGTCAGAGGATCGGGCACCTCGACCGTTCCCCCGGTTCCACCCGCGTTTCCGCCGCCCGCGCCCCCCACGCCTCCCCCACCCGTGTCGCCTCCACCCGTGTCGCCTCCACCCGTGTGACCGCCCGCAGCACCGCCAACGCCGCTGCCCCCGGCACCGCCGCCGCTGCCCCCGGCACCGCTGGCACCACCCCCACCACTTGCGCCACCACCGCTGCTGTCCGAGCCGCAACCCACCAGGCAAAGGCTCGCACCCAACAGAAACGCTCCTGCAACCCAGAATCCCAAGGCAAAGCGCAGGTCCGTCACGTCTCGCATGTTCTCCTCCAACGTCGAAGCATACGTGCTTCGCTACGCCGCGCCAACAGGGAAGTACCCTGGCTCCAGACGCGATGACTGTCCGGACAGGTCGAACAATGCCCCGAAACCTTGTGCATCGGCGCCGCGCAAGAACGCCACGGGCATCGGCTCAGCGGTCGCGTCTCGCCCGCAGGCGGTCGGCCGCCGCACGAAGCGTCTGCATGCGCTTGCAGAACGCAAAGCGCAGAAACCTTCTCCCCTCCTCGGGACGCGATGCGTAGAACACGCTCGGTGGGATCGCCGCCACCTTGCACTCGACCACGAGGTGCCGGGCGAACGCGCGGTCGTCGACGTCGGACAGGCCGCCGAACTCGGCCATGATGAAATACGTGCCCCGCGGTACGGTCACGCGAAAGCCTGCACCGGTCAACACCGCGGCAAGGAAATCCCGACGCTCCGTGTACGCAATCCGGAGGTCGGCGTAGAACGTGTCGTCGAGATGGTCGAGCGCGTGCGCAACCGCGTGCTGAAGCGGCGTCGCGGTCGCGAACGTCACGAACTGGTGCGCCGCCTGCGCCGCCGCGATGAGCGACGATGGCCCGGTCGCCCATCCGACCTTCCAGCCCGTCATCGACAACGTCTTGCCCGCGCTCGAGATGGTGATCGTGCGGTCGCGCATCCCCGGCAGCGTCGCCATCGGCACGTGACGGGCGTCGTCATAGGTCAAGTGCTCGTAGACTTCGTCCGCGATCACGACCACGTCGTTTCGCTTGCACAGATACGCGATCGCCTCGAGCTCGTCCGGCGTGAACACCTTGCCGGAGGGATTGTGCGGCGTATTGAGCACCAACGCCCTGGTTCGGGGAGAAAACAGCGATTCGAGTTCGGTCAGGTCCACGTGAAAGTCCGGCGACCGAAGTGTGCAGTAGCGGGGCACGCCACCGGCCATCGCCACGCACGCCGGATAGCTGTCATAGAAGGGCTCGAACAGCACCACCTCGTCGCCAGGATCGAGCAGGCCGAGCAGCGTGGAGGCTATCCCCTCGGTCGCCCCGCTGAACACGACCACCTCGGACATTGGATCGAAACACAGGTCGTAGTGCCGTTGTTGATGCCGCGCGACAGCGCGCACGAGCGGCATCACCCCCATCGAACGCGCGTACTGGTTGTGGCCCGCCTGCATCGCCTCCGCTGCGGCTTCCACGAGCATCGGTGGCCCGTCGAAGTCAGGAAATCCCTGCGAGAGATTGATGGCCTCGTGCTCGACGGCCAGCGCCGTCATCTCGCTGAATATCGTGGTTCCGAAGGGGCGGAGTCGACCGGCTGTCACCGCACTCTTGTGCACCACGACCAGCAATGCGTCAACGGACGGCACCGACAACCGCTCGACACCTCTTCCACGCCGCCCAAGCAAGCGCCGCGAGCACGATATCCGTCGTCCTCTCCCGCCCACGCGGCACCGTCTCGCAGGCACACCCGCTCGGCTCGAGCTGCGGCCATGCGGGCAGCAACGCGGAGGGCGACGTGGAGTCGTCCAACGTGACGACGTCGCGCGCGAGGGAACCTGCGTCGACCGCATACGTGGAACCGCCGATCGAGGCCCCCACGTCTGGCGCCTCCACCACCTCGGTCGTCCCCGACACGCTCGCACCGAACCAGTAGGCAGACTCGCGTGTCATCTGCCAGTCGGTGACAGGCTGCCCGGCCCTGTCGGGCGCCTGCAAGATCACCGGAAACACACGTGCGTGGGTGACGCCAGGCGTCGTTGTCCGTGCGGCTTCACCTCTTGCCACGGGTCCCGCAACGGCTGGCCCGTCGATTGTCCTCGATCGCGCTCCGGTGTTGCCGTGGTCGTCATTGTGCACCACCAACGACTGCCCAGCTGGGGCAGGCCCCAGGACCGGACCCGGCGGCAGGCCCCCTCTTGCACGCCAGAGTCAACGCCCCTAGGACAGGCCACCATGACCAATGCCCCCCACCTCTGCGCCCCGCCCGACGTCAACAAGGGCATCACCCTCGACACGTACGTGCTCGAAGGGATGCTCGGCCGACCCGACGCCACCGGCGTATTCACCTCGCTTCTCAACCAGATCGGCACAGCGATCAAGATCATTTCCTCGCGCGTGCGCGCCGCAGGCCTCGCCGATATCCTGGGTGCCACCGGCCAGACGAACGTGCAAGGCGAGCGCGTTCAGAAGCTCGACACCTACGCCAACGACGTGCTCGTCAACGTGCTCGGGCGTCGCGGCCACTGCCGCGCCATCGCAAGCAAAGAAATGGACGAACCCAAGCTCGTGTCCGCCGACGTCCGGGCACGGTACATCGTGCTATTCGACCCGCTCGACGGCTCGTCCAACATCGACGTCGGCGTGTCCATCGGAACGATCTTCGCCATCCTGCGCCTCGACGCAATGGTCCCTGGGGAAACGCTGACGCAGCAGCTCTTGCGACCTGGACGTGAACTGGCGGCGGCCGGCTACGCGATCTACGGCTCGTCCACGCTCCTGGTGCTGTCCACGGGTCAGAGTTCGGGCGTGCATGGCTTCACGTTCGATCCCTCGGTCGGGGAGTTCTTCCTTTCGCACGAGAACATCCGATGCCCGCAGCAGGGCAACACCTGGTCGATGAACGAAGGCAACCGGAGCCTCTGGCCGGAGCCGGTCCGCCGCTGGAACGACTGGATCAAGCAGCCTCGTGACGACGGCTCCGTGTACGGCCAGCGTTACGTGGGCTCCCTGGTGGCCGACGCACACCGCACGCTACTCAAAGGCGGCATCTTCGTGTACCCCGCTGACGCCAAGAACCCGGATGGCAAGCTTCGTCTCTTGTACGAGGCCAACCCGATGGCATTCCTGTTCGAGGCAGCGGGCGGAGCGGCGACGGACGGCACCCGTCGCGTGCTCGACATCGAGCCGGAGCGAGTGCACCAGCGCGTGCCGCTGGCCCTTGGCTCCGCCGACGACGTGCACGTGTTTTCGGAGTTCATGCGGGGAGCTCGCAAGTAGCGTACAATCAGAACCCCCTGTCCGTGCTTTCCACTGGAGAACGACCGTGGCGCCCCCGCTTGTGGTTTGTCATGCATGCCATCGTCATGTACGCAGCGACGCCTCCGCGTGCCCGTTCTGCGCGTCCGAGTTGCAGCCGCGGGTGAACGGGTCGGGCCGCGCGCATCCGTGGCCCGCGCTCGCGGTGCTCGCCTTCGCCGCAGCAGGGTGCGCCTATGGCCCGCCTCCCGAGGATCCCGAAGACGGCGGCGTGGACGACGCCGCCGCCGATACGCAAGGGTTGGATCGGGTCGGCACCGACGCTGTGCCTGGAGATTGACCAACGGTGAGCGATGCCCGAAGGACCGTTGATCGCAAACCGCTACCGCATCCTGCGCCCTCTGTCCGATGGCTCGATCGGTGCGGTATGGCTCGCGCAAGATCAACAAACGGGCTTCCTCGTGCTGGCGAGCGTGCTGCCGATGTCCCGCGCGCGGCTGCTGCGCACCGCGGTGGGCGTGCAGCATCCCCATGTGGCAGCGCTCATCGACCTGCTCGACCTCGACGCCGCCAGAACGCTCCCGGACGGCGTGAAGCTCGACCGCGGATCCCGCGTCGCGATCGCCGAATGGGTCTCCGGCACCACGCTCCATGAGATCCTGCTCGATGGCCGCATGTCGCTCGTTGCAGCGGTGCGAACCGTCGCGAGCATCGCGTCCGCCGTGAGTGCCTTGCACGCCAGGGGCGCCGTACATGGGGCCATCTCGACCCGCGCCATCGTCGTCGATCGCACCGACGGCGGTACCACGCCCATCCTGACACACGGCGCCGTCCCGGCCGACGGCTCCTTCTGCTCGCTGCCGCGGCTCGATGGGCAAGGCCCGAGCGAAGAGGATGACCTCTGGGCGCTGCACGTAGTCTTGTACAACGCGCTCACCGGCCGACGCCCCTATCGCGCCAAGTCACACGACGCGCTCGTCCGTGTGCTGCGCAACGCTAGACCGATCCCCCTCGCAGCACTCGACGTCGACGACCCGGTGCTCGGCGACCTCGTGCAGGTTGCGCTCGTCCCGGGCGAAACCAAACCGCCAGGTCGCGTCTCGGACCTCGAAGCCTCGCTGTACCGCTGGTTGGCCGATCACGGAGAAGCGCCGTCGCCACGCGACGAACGAGATGACGACACGCGCGTGCCTGTCATCGAGATCGGCAGCGTCGTCGATCCATCTCATCCTGGCATGCGCACCGATCTGCCGTCGATGATGCCGCCGCCAGCCAGGATCGACCTGGTTCAAGATGCGATGCCCGCGACCCCCGTGCCGGTGGGGCGCATCGAACCTTCGCCACCACAATCCAGCGAGACAAGTGATCGAGCCACAACGCAGACCGCCTCCCCTATCGCCGGCGGACCGATGGTCGAGGCCGTGGGTCGTGTCGAAGCGGCATCGCCCGCACGCAGCAATGGGTCCCCCAATACCTGGACCTTGCCGCTCGTCGCTGTGCTCGGATCGGCCGCGATCGCGGGCGGCGTCTGGACCGTCTCGACCTTGCGCACACCAACGTCCGCACCGCCCGCCCTGCCCGTGGCGGCTGGCCCCTTCGCGGCAACGTCGTCCGCGCTGTCGTCTTCGTCATCCACTAGCCCACCGCCAGCGAGCGCCAGCATCGCGGCTGTCGGTTCCGAGGCGCTTGCTCGCCAGCGGTCCACACCTGCCGACATCGCGGCCTGCACAGCCCGCTGGTTCCCGACCCAGACGTTCGGCGTCGGCCAGGACATGAACTTTGTCTGCTCAGTGCGAGACCCACGCGACGCGGCCCGACGCATGCGCCGCCGCGTGGTCATGGGGGCCCGAGGATCGGTAACGCCCGGTATGCGCGAGTGGTCCCGCCTCGGCTGGTACCAGCTTGCGGCCCTCGCGACGATCCGCGGCGATTGCTGCCCCTCGCCGGCTCCTTTCGAACTACCCGCCCCTCCGGTCTGCCCTCGTCTGGACAGTGCCCTGGACGCCCTGGTGTCCGCTGTCCGCAATGGCACGCCGACAGATCCCGCGGTCACGGCCTTCGAGGAAGCTGCTGCCTGCGCCTACCGGGTCCAACCTCAGGACTATGACTACGGCATGGCACCCAAGTCAGGCGGCCAATTCGCTTTCGACGATCTGCTGGCGCGCGTCGGACGCTGACTCAGATGCAGGCTTTGCGATGCTTGTGACCGCCGCGCGCGAACACGCCGGTCGACTCGTTGTCCCGACACTGCATGGCGCGAAGATCCCGATGCGCATCGTCGATCGATCGCTCGAAGCGCTGAAAGATTGGACAAAGAATGAACGATCCGCGGCGGCAGTAGCGTTCCGCAAGCATCTCGCCGATGCCGTCCGGCATCCCACCAGTCGTGCACACGCTCAATACCTGACAAGGGCAGGGCTCGTCACGATCGTAGAACGGGCAATGCGGCATCGACGTCGGATCATGGCACGGCCAGCCGTCCATGCCATGGTACGGCTTGCGAATCACCGGTCGTGGTTTTCGCCAGAGGCACGCAGGCGCCGGGCAGCCCAATTGCGGACTATTCCGGGTCGATCAGGCCGCGTCGAATCGCAAACCGGGTCATGTCGGAGTTGTTTCGCAGGTTGAGCTTCTCCAGGATCCGGCTTCGGTAGGTCTCCACAGTGCTCAGGCTCAGGCTCAATGCCTTGGAGACTTCTCGGCTGGTGGACCCCTTGGCAAGCTGGATGAGTACCTGCATCTCGCGGTCGCTGAGCACGGCCTCCGGGACATCCTCGTGCGATTGCCCCATTCTGCCCACCATCTTCTCCATGATCGAAGCGCTGACGTACACCCCTTTGCGGGCCACCTTGCGCACCGCGGCGAGCAGCTCGTCGGTCGCGGCGACCTTGACGATAAACCCGGCCGCTCCAGCCTTGATGACGCGGGTGGCGTACTCCTCATTGGCGTACATCGTGAGGATGAGGATGCGGGTGCCGAGGTTCAGGGCGACGATCTGCCGGGTGGTTTCGAGACCGTCGATGTCGGGCAGGCTGTAGTCGAGGATGACGACATCAGGCGCGAGCTCGCGCGCAAGCTGAACCGCTTCCCGCCCACTTCCCGACTGCCCCACGACCTCGATGTCCTCTTCGGCGTCGAGAAGCCGACACAGCCCAGCCCTGACCATCGTATGGTCGTCCACAACCAGCGTGCGAATCATAGCTCACCTTCCTGCCTGTACATCATCTAGATGAACACGAAACACAACGCGCGTTCCCTGGGACCGCGCGGAGTGGATCTCGACGGACCCGTTGACGAGCCCGGCGCGCTCACGCATGCCCGCGATTCCGCAGCCCTGGCCCAGCTCGGCGGGGTCGAACCCTTTGCCGTCGTCGCGGACCGAAAGCACCAGCTCTCCAGGCGACCGGGAGAGCGCGATGTCGACTGTGCTCGCCTCTGAATGCCGGCTCACGTTGTTGAGCGCCTCCTGCAGAATCCGATAGGCGCACAGGCTCACCTCCCCTGAAAGCTCCGGTTGCGCCTCGTCGAAGGACACCTGCAAGTGGGACTCGATGCCCGTCCTGTCCTCGAACTCGCGTACGAGCAGACGCACCGCCGGCTCGAGCCCGAGGTCGTCGAGCAAGGGCGGACGCAACCCCCGGCAGATCCGGCGCAGCTCGTCGGCCGCCTTCTCCACCAGCACCACCGCGTTCTGCATCGCGTCACGAGCCTCCAGCCCCGCCCCCGCCGCACGCTTCTCGAACAGCCCCAGTTCGATTCGGCTCGCCGTCAGGAGCTGGCCGAGCTCGTCGTGCAGATCCCGCGAAACCCGCGCCCGCTCCTCTTCTTGCGCCATCAGCACCTCACGAGAGAGGTGTTCGAGACGTTGCAGGGCCCGGTTTCGCTCGGTCACGTCAGCCAGGATCACCAGCATCCGCTGTTCACCCCCGTGCATGAACCGGGTCGCGCGAACCTCTACGTCGAGCAGCGACCCGTCTCGACGCACGTGCTTCGAATCGACTCGGAAAACGGCCCCCGTGGCGCCCGTCTTCTTGAAGTTCACATACAGATGACGGTAGCCAGCCGCGATAAGGTCCACCATCGATCGGCCATCCAGCTCGCCAGGAGCGACCCCATGCATCTCGCAGGCTGCTGCGTTGGCTTCCACGATCCTGTCGTCGTCGACCACGATCAAGCCATCGGTCGCCGACTGGAACACGCTGCGATACCGGGATTCGCTTTCCCGCAGCGCCGCCTCGGCCTTCTGACGCTCGGCCACCTCGGCCACGGCCTTGTCTCGCGCACGCCGGTACTGCTCCGCTCGACGCGCGAGCTGATGCACCAGCGCGCTCAACCCGAACGAAGCAAGAAACCCGAGGATGGGAATGGGCAAGCTCGCCACCCATCCCGCCTGTGCGTAGGTCTTGCGCAGCGGTGCCGCAGTGAACGTCCAGGTGCGGTTTCGCACCTTCACCGAATTGGATACGAGCAGCTTGCGCACCGCCGCCTCCGGCGCTGCCTCCGCCTTCCGGAACGCGAAAAGCTGCAAGCCACGGTCGGCCGCCCAGAACGCGAACTCCGGATCCCCTCGGCCGTGGAACCCCGCATCGATCAGCGTCGCCGCGTCCAGCTCCGCAACAATCCAGCCGAGAAACTCGCTGTCCCGATGCACCGGCACCACCACGAACACGCTGCGACGATCATCGCGCCCCACCGGCTCGCTCAGAAGTGTCCCCTGGGTCACCGATTGCGCGAGAATCGCCTCCGCGCCGTCCCGCAGGTCAGCCCACGCCGAATCCGCATCCAGCGGCGCCACCCATTGCTCTCCCCGATCCGACGGGATCAACCGCACCGATCGAAAACCCGGTGTCTCCGTCACCAGCACAGTGCCGAAGTCGACGAACCGCTTCACCGAAAAGTCGCGGGTCTCGTGCGACGCCCAACGACGGGCGAAAACCGAAGCGGCGCTGACGGCGAACTCGGTGCCCACTTGCAGACGCCGCAGCGACTGGGCGCAGAAGTCCTCCGAATGACGCTGTAGTAAAGCCCTCTGGTGGTCGACCTGCTGGTGCCAAACAACCACGGTCACAAGGGACAACACCACCAGGATGACCGGCGGAGCGATCCACGCGGCCCAGGGTTTCTTCGCGGCGGGCGGCTCCGTCCACATGCTCGATTCCACCTTCACACCAACAGCCGGTTCCAAGGAAGGCTCTTGCATCCTAGCAACAAGCGGCGACATGCCCAGCCCCGACGCCTCGATCGCGGTCTCTTTTGCCAGCGCTGCCTCGCCCTGCGCGCCCCCCTTCATCCTCCCGCCATCGGCAACCACCACCCACGCCGTCAGAACAACTCGAACGTCGACGCGGGATCGAAAACATGACGATTCGCAAATAGCAAAGTTGATGATCTGACCGGGCGTCCTCCTCGTTCATCACCAACCCGTCGTGCCCACCGGGGGAAGACGTAGCGGTCATGCCCGCCAACAGCGCGCTGTCGTCACGCCAGGCCACGCGACGACCAGGACCGCAACATGAAACCTTGCCCCCGGAGGACGGAGTGCCCGTACTCGCCTCGCCGCACGTGCTGGGCTTCCCTTCCCCCCGCACCCCGACCTATACACCTCCCGCATGCTCGATCTCACATACCCCTTCAGCGCGATCGTCGGCCAGGACGCCATGCGCACCGCGTTGCTCCTGCTCGCCGCCGACCCGGGCGTCGGAGGACTGCTCATCAGCGGCCACAAGGGCACTGGCAAATCCACCGCCGTGCGCGCCCTCGCCGGCATTCTCCCGCCCATCGAGATCGTCGAGGATTGCCCGTTCCACTGCGATCCCCGCTCCCCGGACATGATGGAGGACCTCTGTCGATCCCGCCTCTCGAAAGGCGGTCCGTTGCCCACGCGACGCATCCCTACCCCAATCGCCGAGCTGCCCCTGCATGCCACCGAGGACCGCCTCATCGGCTCCCTGCACGTCGAACGTACGCTCCGCGATGGCGAGCGTCGCTTCGAACCAGGACTCCTCGCATCCGCTCATCGCGGCATCCTGTATGTCGACGAGGTCAATCTGTTGCCCGACCACCTCGTCGACGCCCTGCTCGACGTCGCAGCCTCCGGGGTGAACGTCGTGGAGCGCGACGGCGTGTCGGTGCGCCACGCCTCGAGGTTCATCCTGGTAGGCACCATGAACCCCGAAGAAGGCGAGCTGCGCCCTCAGCTCCTCGACCGCTTCGGCCTGTTCGTACACGTCCGCGGGATCGACGATGCTGCCACGCGCGAGGAGATCGTCCGTCGCCGCCTCGCCTTCGACGCGGACCGCGCTGCGTTCAGCACAGCGTGGCGTCATCAGGAGGACGCACTGGCTGCGCAAGTCGCGCGTGCAACGTCGAAGGTACACGCCGTGCGCATCACCGACGACGCGATCCGCAGCGTCGTCCGACTCTGCAGCGCGGCCAAGGTGCAAGGACACCGCGCCGAGATCGCAATGATCAAGGCGGCCCGCGCGATCGCCGCGCTCCTCGACAAGCAGGAGGTCGGCACCAGCGAAGTCCATCAGGCAGCGTCGTTCGTGCTGCCCCATCGCATGACCGGGAACCCCCTGCTGACGCCCGAAACCATCGACCAGCAAGTCCGCCAGATCATCGCCGGCGGTTCTCAAGTCGATCGGTCTGCCGACGACAGCCCCGCGGAAGACGACGTCGACATGGCCGAGTCGATGCAAGTGCCCGGGTCAATGGCCGCGGGAAGCATCTTGCTCGAGCTGGAAAAAAAAGCTTGAAGATCGGATGTTCGATGCCGATGAGCGCACCTGCATCGCCGACGTCGACATCACGCGGCTGAGGTCACGAAGCCGCAGCGGCGGGAAACGTCACGGACAAGACACGTCGTCGCCGCGGGGTGCGCATGTCCGAAGCGTCGGTCCGCTCCCAGGCGAGCGGTCCTTTGAGCTGGACCTCGCGGCCACGCTCCGGGCAGCCGCGGTCGCGCCAGTCCGAGCCGCACCCCGCATCACCCGCGATCACCTGCGCAAGAAGCTGCGCGCTCAACCCGCCCGGGCGCTGGTCGTGCTCGCCGTCGACGCATCGGATTCGATGGGTGCCGAAGGTCGCATGGCAGCAGCCAAGGGCGCGGCGATCGCGCTGCTGGCCACCGCGTACCAACGGCGCGACCGCGTCGCTGTCGTGGTGTTCGGTGGCGACCAGGCGACCGTGCTGCTGGGCCCCACCGCAAGCACAGGCATGGTGCGGCAGCGCCTCCAGCACCTGCCCATCGGAGGCGCAACCCCGCTGGCCGACGCACTCCTGAAAGCGTGGACCATCATCCGCAACGAGCGCCGCAAGCACCCCGCGACCGATGGCCGGATCGTGCTCCTGTCCGACGGCCGGGCCAACGTGGCACTCCGTCCCACGCACGACGTTTTCGGCGAGCTGGCAGTGCTCGGCGAACGGATCCAGCGCGACAAGATCGCATCGGTCGTGATCGATGCCTCCCGCAGCGGCGTGCCCGAACTCGTCAAGGTGGCCAAAGCACTCGGCGCAGACGTCACGCGCGTCGTAAGGCTGGCAGCCGGGGAGGTTGTGACCGCGGTGCGCAGGTAGCCATCGCTCCCTTCTCCGGCGCGATCGACCGACCGCCGTGTTGCTGACGTCGGCAAGGCCGTGTGCGAGACGGAGGCTACCAGCCCAGCTCGTAGATGATCTTGGAGCGCACGCCGTAGTTGTCCGAAACTTGCCCCTGGAACGGGTCGGTCGGCAGCGGGACGGTCTTCTCTGTGAGCAACCGCTCGAACGACTCCACCCACACCGGCCGGCCCCAACTAAAGATGTGCGCCAACCAGAACTTGCTACTGCTCCCATAGGCGTTTTCGGGCGCTGCACAGAAGTTGCAGACAGGCGTGTAGTCCGCCGGGATGGCCTCCTTCAGGTCCGCATCCTTGCGGAACAACCGGATGGTCGCCGGATTCAACGCCTCGACCTCCACCACGTCGCCTACCTTGTACTCCTCGCTCGACGAGAAGTCGCCGGCGAGCACGGCCAGATGCCCGGCCCCCGTCCTGCTCTTGACCCACTCCAGCGTGCGCTGGCCCTGGAAGTACTGCTCCGAGGCCCAGCCCTTCAACTCCTCGCCTTCCACCGTGGTCGGCAGCCCGTACGAGCCCGTATAGGGAAACTGCGGGCCCTGGATGTACGAGAAGTGCGAACAGAACACGTCGACCGGGTCTGTCCCCGGCACCTCCATCTGCGCGTGAAGCACGGCGCGACGGTACGACGTACTCGGCAGCAGGTTCGCCTCGGGATTGGTCAGCGGATGCTTGGAAAGCATGAGCATCGGCAGCTCGCCGTGGAACGAGAACCCTGCCTTGGGATTGGTTGCGCACTCGTTCTTCGTCGCGCCCACCGTCTCCTCGGACAACAGGTTGACTGCCATGCATGTGGCGCACCGCTTCTGGTTCATATCGGTTGACATGAGCATCGGCAGCCAGTTGGACAGGCACTTGCTCGACAGGCACCCCGCGCCGCCCACCAGTGTACCACCGTCGGAGTTCGGGTCCGTCGAGCAGTTCGTCTGGACACAGTCGAGTGCGGCGGCCTCCAGATCCAGGACTTGCTGGGATGCAGCGCACGGCGGGCCTTGCGGCGCAGGCGTGTTGCCCTGCTGGTCCGTGGGGTCCGTGAACGGCGTGTTCTCGTCGACATCCGGGTTGTACGAGTACGGATACGTGCCCAGTTCAATCCCCTTCTGCACCATCGCTGCGCGGTCCGAATCGCGCGAGATCTCCTGCAAGCAGACCACGTCGGATCCGAGCGCGGCGACGGCGTCGATCAAGGGCTGGCGACGCTCCGCCTCGAAGGGCGCGAACAGACCGTAGAGCCCCACGTTCATCGAGTCGACCGTCAAGGTCGGCAACGCGCTCGGCGTGCACTTCGTGTAGTACCCGGTGGCGTCGACGTTGACCTCATCGCACAGGATTCCGCGCACCGGTGTGGTGTAACTGCCAGGCACCCCGATGGCGAAGATCGTGACCTCCCTGACGGTCGCTGGAACCGTCATGGCCAAGATGGCCTTGTCGGATCCCTCCCGACTGGCTCCCAAATTGAAGTCCAGAGCCATATAGGAGACGTAGCCCGCGTCGTTGATCGGGCCCACCGGCGTGGATGGCGTTGCTGCAGGTACACCGCCGAACTCGACCCCTGCGCCGGGCGACAGGGTCGTCATGGCGGTCGTGGGGATGTTCGGTCCGGCGGTAGCGACGAAGTACACACGCTCTTTGTTCGGTGCGGGGATCGCATGCACGAACCGTACGTTGGTTTCCTTGCTGCTCTTGCGCTCCGGCAGGGCGAAGAGTTCCGGCGCGAGACCGTTTCCCCCTGCCAGCATCACGGTGACGGTCACGTCGGCAGGGAACTCGACCGCGGCCAGCTCGGCGACCGCCTGGGCCTGACAATCCGAAGACCCGGCCGCAACGGCTTTGATGTCATACTGCCCAGCGGGCAGACCCTTGGGCCGAAGCACCAGGGGGTAGTCCAGCCCCGCAGGACAGCTTGCGCCGAACGACCGGATGAACGTGGGCTCGGCTTGCCACGACGCCTGCGTGCTGGGCTTGATGCAGAAGTCGACGCTGCTGCCATCCGGCACCAAGTTCGCGAAACGCACGGCCGAGGGCACCCCGCCGTCGACCACGTCTTCGTCCGCCAGCGTGCAGGTTCCGGTCACGTCTTCACCACCGTCCGCGCCGGCGTCCTGTTCCGACGGCGGTACGTATTCGGCCAAGGTTTCAATCCCGGCCAGTTTCTCGCAGCCGCCAAGGCATCCGGCCACCGCCAGCCACGCGACGATCACGCCCGGCGCACGCCCCTGGATGGTCCCGCTCATGTCACCACCCTCCCCTCACAGCCGCCAAGCCGCCACCAGGCAAAGGCGCAAGCCCCAGGTCCACGACAGGTTCGTTGCTCCGCGCCGACGACGGTTCGCTGGACGCCGCGGGCCTGCCCGTCAGGTACAGATAGCTGCCGGCAATCACCGCGACCGCCCCGAGCCCTATCGTCAAGTTCGCCACCTGCGCCGCGTCCTTGGCGTCGCGGTTCCACGACACAGCGGCTGCGTCGCAGCGGCGCTCCCCATCCACTACGTTGCATCGGTCTTCGGCGTCGGACTGCTTGTTGATCGCTCGAACACCGAAGTAGGATCCGACACCGATGCTGATGACACCCGCGCCCGCAAGCACCAGCCCGATGCTCTGCGACACAGGCGAGCCCAGATCGACCGTGACCGGCCCTGATCCGCCACTTCCGGTGCTCGATGCGGGCGGCTTCTTGGGCGGCGGGAGCCGTTCGAGCTCCGGGATCACCACCTCCGCCCTGCCCTGTTCCTCGATGCCCAGGCTGCGTTTCCAGCTCCGATAGCCGGGCGCTTCGGCCACGATGTCGACCGGGCCAGGGTCTGCGGGAACCTCCGTGCCCCACACCGCCTGCCCGAGCTCCGTGCCGTTGCGCGTGATTCTCATCCCGGGCACCCGCACATGCTCCGGCACCGTGATGAGGATCTTGGGCAACCTGGGCTCGATCTCCTTGATGGCGTCCGCCGCGATCTGCTCTCGTTCGGGCCGGTTGTCGCGCCTCGCTTGCGCCTGCACTTCGATGAACTCCGCCCACGCCGTGGCGATCTTGCCCTCGAGCTGGTGGCACCGCGCCATGTTCAGCAGGGTGCCCGCCGTGGCGTCGAGACGATAGCTCTCCTCGAACTTGCGGCACGCCTGAGGGATCTGTTGGTCGTCCATCAGCTTGCGCCCTTCGCGGAACAACGTCTCGGCAACCGCACGGTCGGCCGACGAGGGCTGGGCATGCCCGACGGCGGGCGGCAACAGTACGGCACCCAACACCACGAGGAATCGAAATCCAGCAGTGTGCTTCATGGTAGTCTGTCAGAATCTGTCGTCGAACGGGTTGCTAGGCTTCTTGGTAGCCGTAGAGGTTGGCGGAGGCGCCGGTGGCTCCTGCGTGGTTGTTGGCGGTGCACCTCGCGGCCCCGGCCCCTTGGGGTGCCGCGTCGTGGGCGGTGCCGGGACGGGTTCCGCAGCGCTCGAGCCGGCTGCCACCACCGTGGAGGCAGGTGGTGCTGCGTTGGACACCGCGGGGACCGCCGACGGGGCCGTCGCGACCGATGCCGTGGAGGGCGGCGTTTGATTGGCAGGGGGCTGGGCCGCATGCTCGGCCACCGGCTCGCCGGACGCCCGGGTGGACCGGTACACGAGGATCCCCACGGCCGCAGTCACGACAAGCCCGGCGACCACGAACGGCATCGGGACCCGCTTCTTTTGCGGGGCGGCAACCGACGCAGTGCCCGGTACGGTCGCGGACGTCGCGGCGCTCCGGACGTCACGAGTGCGGCGGCGGGCCGAATAGGATCCCGTCGACGCCAGTTCGTGGACCGCCACATGGTCTCGCGTCGTCCCCTCGAGGATCCCGTCGATTCGCGCAGCGACGTCGTGCAGCGCATCGTTGCCCACCGCGTCGGCGAGCCGGTCCACCAGCGTGGCAACGTCGGAGACCCGCTTGGTCAGGTCGCGCTCCAGACAGTCGAAGACCACGCTCTGCAGCGCCTCGGTCACGCCGGGGACCTCGCCGACCAGCGGGGCAGGCTGGTGGTCCGACAGCACCATGAAACACAAGGCCGCGGTCGACTCGGCTTGGAAGGGCGGACGCCCGCTCAACAGCTCGTACGCGATCGCGCCCAGCGACCACACGTCTGCCCGCGCGTCCACCGTGCCCGATGCGCGAAGCTGCTCCGGAGCCATGTACTTCGGCGACCCCAGCAGCGTCCCCTCACGGGTCAGCTCCTGGTCCGTCTCGTCGACGTCGCGCATCTTCGACACGCCGAAGTCCATGATCTTGATGAGCGGCGTGCCGTCGGGACGATGCGTCAGGAACAGGTTCGACGGTTTCAAATCTCGGTGAACGATGCCGCGTGCGTGGGCCTCGGCCAGCCCCATGCATGCCTGTACCAGGTACTCGACCACGACCTCCACGGGCATCGGCCCCCCCGCGGCGAGCTCTTGCTTCAGGTCACGGCCCTCGAGGTACTCCATCACCATGAACGGCGTGCCGTCGTCGAGCACGCCGAAGTCGGTCACGCGCGCAGCATGCTCGCTTCGCAGCTTCGCCGTCACACGCGCCTCGCGCATGAACCGCTCGTTGCTCGCGCTGTCCCGATCCGTCTTCGAGGTGAGGAACTTGAGCGCAACGCGCTCCCGGAGCTGCATGTGCTCCGCAGCGAGCACCAACCCCATGCCTCCGCGCCCCAACACGTGCTCGACCTTGTACTTGTCGGCGACGATGTCACCGGGCTGCAGGCGGTGGGCCATGCAGTCATTCGTGGTCGGGTTCGAGCTCGACGCCATGGGGCTATTCTTCGACAAGCCGGCGACCCGGTCAATGAGAATGTCGCAGGCGGTCCACACCTCTGACATGCGCAGACCACGGTCGGACAGCTTCTCGCACGCCGGATGGTCGCCGTTGCGCGGGGCCGAAAACGGCAGGGCTTCCTGCAAGACATCGCCTTCTACGGCACAACCGCTGCAGCCCGAAACCGCACCGCCAGCGTCCTGGCCGTCCACACGGGCCACATCGTTCCATCCATGGGACCGATTCGTTCCCTCAGGCCCGCGCATCTCTCCGGTAACGGCGGCTCCCGCTGGCTCGGGTTCGTGCCACCGCCTCGGTCCGGCGTCGCGTGTCGGCGCACGATTTGCATCGCCAGGCTAATTTTTCTGAATGCCTGGAAATCAAGACTGGAACACAATGGTCGGGAGGCTCTGCGCAGGCATCGTATAGGAGAACGCATTGGCGTCCACCGCAGCCAGGCTACCGGTATGCGTGGGTGTGCCGGACGCCTCGGTGAGCACGTACACGTCTGCGGCGGTGGGGCTCGTGTGCTTGACCGTGATGCTCGCAACCAGCGGGGCGGCGTGCTTGTTGATCGACACGACGACCACAGTAGGCGAGCCTCCCCGGCAGACCGCGTCCGTGAGCGGGGCGGCGTGCTTGTTGATCGACACGACGACCACCCGCGCGGGGTCGCCGGAATCGACGCTCCCGTAGGCTGTGCGAGAGTCGACCGAGGATGTCGTGGCCCTTATTGATGTATCACCAAACGCGCCGCCGCGGCCGTCGTAGTTGCGATACATGGCGAACGCGTCGAACAGGAAGGTGTTGGTCTGGCTCGTCAGCCAGACCGACGCGGCGAACACGCCTTCCCTGCCGAACACACCGAGCACGTCCGCCTGGGCGATGGCGCCGGAGATGTGGCCGCCCGCACCGTAGTTGTACTCGCTGATGGACAGACGCGTTCCGGGATAGTGCGAGCCAATCCTGTCCATCAGCCGCGGGATCAGGCGGACCGGTCCGTTCGTGCTCCACCGCGTGATCCAGCTCGTCTCAGTGTACGTCGGATCCCACAACGACCGCGGCGCCTGCTCCCTCGCCGCCACCTCCCCCGCCGTCCCACCGTCGTCCACAATCCGGTGTCCGTCTCCCTCGGCCTCTGGATACCCGTGCACGTCGAGCAGCCGTTTGCCCGCGGCTTGCTCGGCGCTTTTCATCGCATCGAGACAGCAAATCCAAGAACTACCGATTGTTGGCGTATGGAGCTCCCTGCAAGTCCACGTACCCTTGCCATCCGTAGCTCGTGTCTGTCGCCGGCATGATCTTGGACGATGTCTGTCGAAACGGATGAACAGGTCGGACCCTTCGTGAAACCCATCTCTTGCCCAAGCGACCACCACGGAGAACCCGATGCGCACGATGCGACATGCCCAGACCCCGCTCGTCTACCAGCCGGGCGACCACGCTCCGAGCCGCGAACTCGCCACGATCAGTGGCTTGCTCGACTCGGAGCCGGACATCGTGCGTCTCGCACACGAGGCCCTGATCGCGGCAGGCGCGAAGCCCGGTACCGGGCGCGAGCCGCCGACGGCGGAGCACGTTCTGCGGTGCCTCGTCGTCGAGATGATGCACGGCTAGACGTATCGCGACCTGGAGTTCCACATCGCGGACTCGGTGACCTTCTGCGCGTTATGTCGATTCGGGCTGGCTTGCAGGTGTCCCAGCAAGTCGACGCTGCTGCGGAACATCAAGTGCCTGCCGGCGGCCTGCTTGGAGGCGATCCACCGGCTGCTGGTCAAGCGAGCGCTCGCGCAGGGCGTGGAGAGCGGGAGCAAGACGCGCATAGACTGCACGGTGACGGAGACGAACGTCCACGAGCCCACGGATTCGTCGTTGCTCTGGGAAGACCTTCCGTGTTGTCGTGGATATGTGGGCCAAGCTGGCAGCTTGTGCGGCGGCACGAGCCGGACGCCCCGCGGTCGCCGCAGCGGCGCCGGGCCTGCGGCGCGGTTTGGGGGACGGACAGTATCTAAGGTAGCCCAGCAGCTACTCGTCCCCGTCGTCATCCTCCACTTCATCGGCCACGTCCGGCCCTAGCCGATTCTTGGTAAGGTCGCGAGCCTCCGTGATCGTCTTGCTCGTAAGCAGCAGGTCGATCATGCACCACACGCGGGCCGACCTCTTGATCTTGTCACCCGTACGAACCTCGTGCGGCGGCTTGATGGCTTGCCCCAGATGCAGCAAGAAGTGAGGCTGCACCTTGTCCACCGTGGCGTTCTTGAACACCTTGGTGGGGTTGTCGAAGACCTCGTACCGCTCGACGTGGTGGATGCTCTGGAGCTTGCCGTGGTACCGGAACGCGATGTAGTTCGGCGGGACGTGGGGCCAGTGCCCTGACGCATCCCCTCATACTACCCCGAAGACGTCGGTGAAAACTCGATGCTCGCGGATGATTCGATCGTAAGCCGCGATCAGGGGGCGGAACCAGCCCATGCGCATGGTGGGTATGCACTCGTACCAGTACCGGCCCTGCCGGTAGAGCGAGTGCGTCCGGCGTTTCAGCTTGTTCCTCAGCGTCGACTTGTCGTGCGTCTTCCACACCAGGGGAATCGCCCGGCCGTGACGGGTCACCAGGTAGGCGCACGGCACCGAGTGCGTGTCCGCATCGAACTCCGTCCAGTCCAGGGCCACCACGATCTGCTGACGAA